>Ga0335084_10001202_pt1 | contig 23756 bp, 21 predicted proteins | sample Lox_Sample_44_FD_206721 | JGI IMG/M metagenome (GOLD analysis project Ga0335084, IMG submission 206721) | Soil microbial communities from Loxahatchee National Wildlife Refuge, Florida, United States - Lox_Sample_4.4 | ecosystem: Environmental > Terrestrial > Soil > Wetlands | place: USA...
ACTCGCTCCGCATTCGCGGGGCTCGCGGCCGCCCCGGCGCTAGACTGGTCCGGTGGACGCCCGCCTCGTCGAGTTCGCCGGCCTGCTGCGCGCCAACGGGGTGCGCGTCTCCTCCTCGGAGGTGTCCGACGCGGTGGTCGCGGCCGCCGCGGTGGGCGTCGAGGAGCGCGCAGCGCTCCGCTCGGCGCTCGCCGCGACGCTGGTGAAGCGCTCCGCCGACCTGCCGGTCTTCGAGGGGCTCTTCGAGCTCTTCTTCTCGGGCCTGGGACGGATCCTGGAGGGGGTGGAGCGCGGGCTGGTGCAGGCGCTCCGCGAGGAAGGGCTCCTGGAGGGCGACGACCTCGAGATGATCGCCCGGACGCTCTCGGCCCTCGCCGGCGGGTTCTCGCCCCTCGCCCGGGCGGCCCTGCTGGGCGACCCGGGGCTCCTGGCGCGCGTGCTGCGCGGCGCGGCGCTCCAGATCGACTTCTCGTTCCTGGGGAGCCCGGGGCAGACCGGGTTCTACGGCCGCCGCCTCCTGGCCGCGGCGGGCGGCGCCGCCCTGCAGCAGGACGCCTCCGCCCTCGAGGACGCGCTGAGGGCGCGCGGCCTCGACCCGGCGCGCCTCGAGCTGGTCGCCGCGAAGCTGCGCGAGGCGCTCTGGACCGTCGAGCGCGCAGCGCGGGACTACGCGGACCTGGAGCGGCAAGCCCGCTCGGCGCGGCGGGGCGAGGCGGCCCTCCGGCCCGGGTTCGCGGCGCTCGGCCGGGACGAGCTCGCGCGCACCGAGACCGCGGTGCGCAGGCTGGCGGAGCGCCTGAAGTCGCGCCTGGTCCGGCGGGAGCGCTCCCGCCGCCGCGGCGCGCTGGCGGTCCGGCGGACCCTGCGCCGCAACCTGGGGCTGGGCGGCTTCCCGGCGCGGCTCGTCTTCCGGCAGCGGAGGCCGGAGCGCCCCGACGTGATGGTGGTCTGCGACGTGTCGGAGTCGGTCCGGCACGTGACCCGCCTCATGCTCCTCTTCCTCTACACGCTGCAGAGCCTCTTCACCCGGGTCCGGACCTTCGTGTTCGTCTCGGACCTCGCCGAGGTGACCGCGGCGCTCCGCGCCGAGGACGACCCGGCCCGCGCCGCCGACCTCGCCACCGCGGCCCGCGCGGTGAGCCTCGCCGGGAACTCGAACTACGGGCGGGCGCTGCGCCTGTTCCACGACCGGTTCCTGCCGGGCGTGACGCGCCGGACCACGGTGATCGTGATCGGCGACGGCCGGACCAACTACGCGCCGCCCGAGGCCTGGGTGCTGGACGAGATCCGCCGCCGCGCCCGCCGGCTGCTCTGGATCGCGCCGGAGCCGCGCTGGAGCTGGGGGACGGGCGACAGCGAGATGCCGCTCTACGCGTCGCGCTGCGAGCGGGTGGCGACGGTGTCGAGCCTGGAGGAGCTGGAGGAGGTGGCGGAGGCGCTGGTGCCGGGGCGGGGTGGCGCATGACGCCAGTGCCCGCAGGGTTGACGGCGGCCCCTCCCATTCCTTAGGTTCCGCCCCGCCGTGTCCGACCTGGTCTCCCTCCCCGGAATGCGCCCGGCCACCGGTTCCGCGCCGGCCGACGCGCGCGACCCGGCGGCCGCGCGGCGGAAGGTCTTCGTCCACACCTTCGGCTGCCAGATGAACGAGTCGGACAGCGACCGGATGGTGGAGCTGCTCGGGCGCCACGCCTTCACCCGCGCCGAGCGCGCCGACGAGGCGGACCTCATCCTCCTCAACACCTGCGCGGTCCGCGAGAAGGCCGAGCAGAAGCTCCTCTCGGCCCTGGGGCGCTACCGCGAGGTGAAGGCGCGCCGCGGCGCGTTCATTGCGGTCTCGGGCTGCGTGGCGCAGCAGGAGAAGGAGAGGCTCCTGGCGCGGGTCCCCTACGTCGACTTCGTGTTCGGGCCGGACAACATCGGCCGGCTCCCGGAGATGCTCGACCGCGCCGCGCGGCGGGAGCGGTTCGCGGAGACGGGCTGGATGGACTCGGAGGAGTACGTCTTCCCGCGCGCCGACGCCGAGGCCGCGCGCGGCCGGGCCACTGCCTTCGTCACCGCCATGAAGGGCTGCGACAACGTCTGCGCCTTCTGCATCGTGCCGCACACCCGCGGCCGCGAGGTCTCGCGCCCGTACCCGGACCTGGTCGCCGAGGTGGCCTCGCTCGCCGGGGTCGGCGTGCGCGAGGTGACGCTCATCGGCCAGAACGTCAACTCGTACCGCGGCGGCTGCACCTTCGCGGAGCTGCTCCGCCGCGTGGCGGCGGTGCCGGGCGTGGCGCGTGTCCGGTTCACCACCAGCCACCCGCACGATCTCTCCGACGCGCTGGTGGACGCGTTCCGCGACGAGCCGAAGGTGATGCCGCACTTCCACCTGCCGGTGCAGTCGGGCTCGGACCCGGTCCTGGCGCGGATGCGGCGCGACTACACCGTGGCGGAGTACCTGGACCGCCACGCCCGCCTGGAGGCGGCGCGCCCCGGGATCGCCATCACCACCGACTTCATCGTCGGGTTCCCGGGCGAGACCGAGGCCGACTTCGAGGCGTCCCTGGCGCTCCTCACGCGGGCCCGCTTCGAGAACAGCTTCAGCTTCCTCTTCAGCCCGCGGCCGCACACCGTGGCGAGCCTGCGGACGGGCACCGCGCCGGAGTGGACCGAGGTGCCGCGCGAGGTGGCGGTGGCGCGCCTGGAGCGGCTCCAGGCCGTGCAGCGCCGGATCGCGGCGGAGCGCTTCGCGGCGGAGCTGGGCAAGGCGGTCGAGGTGCTGGTGGAGGGGCCGTCCGACGACCCCGCCCAGCGCATGGGGCGAACCCCGGAGAACCGCGTCGTCCACCTGGCGGCGAGCGAGTCGGAGGCGCCGGTGGGGGCCCGGGTGCACGCCCGGGTGGTGCGCGCCGGGACCGCCTCGCTCTCGGCGGAGCTGCTGGACGTCGTTCGCGAGGCGGACGGGGCGCGCTGACGTCGCGACCGGGACCGCACCCGCCCGGCGGCGCCGGGGCGGGGGCGAAGTTGCGGCCCCATTCCGCCCCGGCTAGCATCGCCTCGTCCATGGCCCTGGTGCGTGCGTTCGGCGGCAAGGCGCCCCGGCTCGATCCGAGCGCGCTCGCGATCGAGGGCGCCACCGTGGTCGGCGACGTGGAGATCGGGCCGGAGTCCTCGATCTGGTTCGGCGCGGTCGTGCGCGGCGACGTCAACTGGATCCGCATCGGAGCGCGCACCAACGTGCAGGACCTCTCCGTCGTCCACGTCACCGGCCAGACGCATCCCACCGTGGTGGGCGACGACGTGACCGTCGGCCACCGCGTGGTGCTCCACGGCTGCACCGTCCGCGACCGCTGCCTGATCGGGATCGGCGCGATCGTGATGGACGGCGCCGTGGTCGGCCCCGACGCGATGGTGGGCGCCGGCACGCTGGTGCCACCCGGCGCCGTGGTTCCGCCCGGGACGCTCGCGCTCGGGTCGCCGGCCAAGCACAGGCGCGACCTCACGCCCGAGGAGATCGCCTTCCTCCGGCAGTCGGCGCTCAGCTACGCACGCCGCGCGGCGCAGTATCGCCAGGAAGGGTGGGGGGCGCGATGACGGTCGTCGAGGCGCTGCAGCGCTGCTCGCTCTTCAAGGACTTCACCGAGACGGGGCTCAAGATCTTCTCGACCATCGCCGTGGAGAAGGCCATCCCGGCCGGCGCGCCGCTCTTCGTGGAGAACATGATGGGCGAGTCGCTCTTCATCCTCAAGGCGGGGACGGTGCGCATCACCCAGCGCGACGGGTCCGGCGAGCGCGAGCTGGCGGTCCTGGGCGCCGGGGAGCACCTGGGCGCGGTCGCGCTGCTGGGCCGCTCCACGCGGCTGGTGTCGGCCGTGGCGGCGACGCCGTGCGAGGTCCTGGAGATCGCGCAGCGCGACTTCCTGCGCCTGCAGCCGCAGAAGCCGCAGGCGTGCCTCAAGCTGGCGGTGGCGATCGCCGCGGACCTGGCGGCCAAGGTGGCGGACACGCGCGAGGCGCTGCGCGACCTGGGGGCGCGGAAGCCGGCGGGAGGCTGACCGGCCCACCGCCCCGCCCCACCGCGAAGGTCAGCCGGCCCGCGGTGGTGAGGGTGCGCGGGCGCGCGAGGCGGGCGAGGACGCTCCTCGCCCCGCCCGCGCGTGAAGATGACGTGGCGCCGGGTTCCCTGCTATCACCGGGGCGAGAGACGGGACGGAATGCTCGAGCGCCTGGTCGACATCCTCGCAGGTGAGACCCTGCGCGTCGGCTATGGGTTCGTCTTCCTGGCGCTGCTGCTCTGCGGGTTCGGGCTCCCCTTGCCCGAGGACGTCGTCCTGGTCACCGGCGGCGTCCTCGCCTGGCTGGCGTCCGACCTGGAGGTCGCCACGCTGGGCGGGATGTGCCGCGACGCCGGGCTCCTCACCATGGTGGGCGTGGGCCTCGCCGGGATCCTGGCCGGCGACTCCTGGATCTACCTCATGGGCCGCCGCTTCGGCGTGCGCGTCGCGGACTTCCGTCCGCTGCGCCGCATGATCACGCCGGAGAAGCTGGAGCTGGTCGAGAAGCGCATCCGCAAGCGCGGCAACGTGGTGGTGATCGTCGCGCGCTTCCTCCCCGGGATCCGCGCCCCCACCTTCTTCACGGTCGGTCACGCGCGCATGCCCTACTGGGAGTTCCTCCTCTTCGACGGCGCGGCCGCGGTGGTGTCGGCCCCGCTCTGGGTCTGCATCGGGTTCTACTTCGGCTCGAACATCCAGGAGGCGGCGCGCGCCGCCTCGCGGTTCGGCCACTACATCCTGGCCGCGGCGCTGGCGGTGGTCGGCGCGCTGCTGTTCCGCTGGCTGCAGGGCCGGCGCGCGCAGCAGCAGCAGCAGGGCACGCCCCCCGGTGAGGTCGACTAGCGCGCCTCCCGGCCGAACAGCCGCCGCAGCAGCCCGCCCAGCCGGCCGGATCGCTCCCGGGGAACGGGCGTCGGGGCCGGGATGCCGGGGCTGGTCTGGAGCAGCGCGCGCCCGGTGCCGTCGGTGCCCTCCGCCTCCAGCTTCCGGCGCGCGGCCGAGGAGCCCTCCCGCGCCGACATCACCGCCTTGACCTGCTTCCCGGTGTTGATCTCGCGGGCGGTGACCGTGAGCAGGCACTCGGAGCCCAGCTCGAAGGTGATGGCGATCTTCACCATGCCGCGCGGGCCGGAGGGGAGGTCGGCGAGCCGCAGCGTCCCCAGGTACTCGCAGTCGGTGGAGCGCGCGCCGTCGCCCTGCAGCACCACCAGCTCGAACTCGGTCTGCCCGTCGCGGGTGGTGGCGAGCCCGTACTGCTTGCGCGTGGGGAGGGGCGTGTTCCGCTCGATGATGGTCTTCACCCGGCCGCCCGGCAGCCCGATCCCGATCGACATGGGGAGGACGTCGATGAGCACCACGCCCTCGGCCGAGCCGAGCGAGTGGGCGAGCAGGGCCGCGCCGATCGCCACCGCCTCGTCGGGGTGGACGGCGCGGGAGGGCGCCCGGCCGAAGAAGGCGGCCACCTTCTCGCGCACCAGCGGCATCCGCGACTGGCCGCCGACCAGCAGCACCTCGTCGATGTCCTTCGGCTCGAACGACTTGGCGGCCAGCACGTCGCGGCACACGGCCAGGGTGCGATGGACGAGCGGCTCGACCAGCCGGACCAGCTCGTCCCGGGTGAGGGTCACGTCGAGCGCCACCGGCTGGCCGTTCTTCACCGCCAGGAAGGGGAGGTTCAGCGGGAACTCGGTCCGGTCCGAGAGGGCGCACTTGGCGCGCTCGGCGGCGTCCACCAGCCGCGAGAGCGCCACCCGGTCGCCGGCGAAGGGCGAGCCCTCCTTGCGCTCCCACTCCGCCAGCAGGCGCTCGACGATCCGCCCGTCGAAGTCCACGCCGCCGAGGAAGGTGTCGCCGCCGGTGGAGAGCACCTCGTAGACGTTGTCCTGGAGCTCCAGCACCGACGCGTCGAAGGTGCCGCCGCCCAGGTCGTACACCAGCACGCGCTGGTTCACGTGGCGGCCGTAGGCGTAGGCCAGCGCCGCGGCGGTGGGCTCGTTGAGGATGCGCTCGACGTGCAGCCCCGCCAGCGCCCCGGCCCGGCGGACCGCGGCGCGCTGGCGCTCGTTGTAGTAGGCCGGCACGGTGATGACCGCGCGGTTCACCTCCTCGCCGAGGTGGTTCTGCGCCACCTCCTTCACCTCGCGGAGGATGAGCGCGGAGATCTGCTCGAGGCTGAGCGTCTCCGGCCCGAGCCGCACCGCGGCGTAGCCGTCCTCGGACGCCACGATCTCGTAGGCGAACTTGCCCTTGATGTCCTGCACCAGCTCCGAGTCGAAGACGCGGCCCATGAGCCGCTTCGCGCCGTAGACGGTGGCGCGCGGGTTGGTGAGGAGCTGCGCCCGGGCCAGGTGGCCGACCACGATCCGGTTCCGGGCGTTGAGCGCCACGATGGAGGGGACGGTGTTGTACCCCTCGCGCGACGGGATGACGTAGGGCTTGCCGTCCTTCACCACCGCCGCGCAGCTGTTGGTGGTGCCGAGGTCGATCCCGACGATGGCGCGCGACTTCCGCGCGATGGGCTCCGGCGAGGCGGGCAGCGGGATCTCGACGCGGGCCGGCCCGGCGCGGACCGTCTCGATGCGGTGCGGCAGCGAGAGGTCCGCCTGGGCGGCGTCGCCGGCGGGCCGGGCGGCGGGCGCCGGCGCCTGCGGGGGCGCCGCCCGCGGGAGCGGCACGGGGGTGTGGATGGGGCGCGCGGGCGGCGCGGGGGTGCGGGCCGCGGCGGGAGGCGCGAACGGGATCGTCGGCGTGGGGGCACGGGTCGGGGCCGGCGTGCTCTCCGTGCGCGGGGCGGTGGGAGCCGGCTCGGCGACGCCCGGGGCGACGCCGCGCCCCTCCTTGAGGGTCACCATCCGCTCCACCAGCGCCCGCGACGGCTCGTCGAGCGCGGTGAACTGCACGCCCATCCCCGGGGACTTGGGCGGATGCGAGGCGGGCACCTCGGCCTGGATCCAGCGGACCACGCCCTGTCCCCGGACCACCGTGTCGCCGGTGGCCAGCTTCAGCTCGAACGCGACCCGCGTCCCCACCGGCTTCGGATCGCGCGAGCGGATGAAGAGGCCGCCGCGGGAGATGTTCACCGCGAACCGATCGACGAACTCCTCGACCGTTCCGTAGGACAGGCGAACCAGCAACCCCACGGGCAGGCGCTGTCCACTGCGGTTGTCGCTGGAGCCCTCCACTGACCGCGATTATCCGGCCGGGGAAGTGGCCCGGCAAGCGAGCCGCGCGCCCGGGACCGCGATGCGCGAGGTGTGGGCGGCGCACGTACCCACCGGCCGGGGCCTCGGGCGATCCGGCGGAGCGCCGGCCGGCCGGAGTCCCGGCGACGAGGCCGGGGCGGATCGAGATCACCGCCGGAGCCCTGGAAACGTGCGTTTCCCGGCCGCCTTCCCCTGCCTTGACCTCCCGGTTCGAGACGTTTATAGGTCCGCATGCTCAACCGCGACGACCTGAGCCTGGCGCTGACGTTCGACGACGTCCTGCTGCTTCCGGGCGAGTCGGACGTCCTCCCGAAGTCGGTCGAGACCTCGACCCGCCTCACCCGCAACATCCAGCTCAACGTGCCCATCGTGTCCGCGGCGATGGACACGGTGACCGAGTCCCGCATGGCCATCGCCATGGCCGCGATGGGCGGGCTCGGGTTCATCCACAAGAACCTCTCGGTGGAGGAGCAGGCCGCCGAGGTGGTGAAGGTGAAGAAGTACGAGTCGGCGGTGGTGGGCGACCCCATCACCATCGCGCCGGAGGCGCCCATCCACCGGGCCCTGGGCCTCATGCGCGAGAACGGGATCAGCGGCATCCCCGTCGTCCAGGGGCGCAAGCTGGTGGGCATCCTCACCAACCGCGACCTGCGCTTCGAGAAGAACCTCGACCAGCGCGTCGCCGACGTCATGACCAAGGACCTGATCACCGCGCGCGAGGGCGCCACCATCGACGAGGCGAAGGTCCTGCTCCACCGGCACCGGATCGAGAAGCTGCTGGTGGTGAACGAGGCCTTCGAGCTGAAGGGCCTCATCACCATCAAGGACATCGAGAAGATCCAGAAGCACCCCAACGCCGCCAAGGACCGGCTCGGCCGCCTCCTCTGCGGCGCCGCGGTGGGGGTGGGCGCCGACCGCGAGGCGCGCGTCGCGGCGCTGCTCAAGGCCGGCGCCGACGTCATCGCCATCGACACCGCCCACGGCCACTCCCGGGGCGTGATCGAGGCGGTGCGGGCCACCCGGTCGGACTTCAAGGGCCTGGAGCTCGTCGCCGGCAACGTGGCCACCTACGAGGCGGCGGACGCGCTCTGCAAGGCGGGCGTGGACGCGGTGAAGGTCGGCATCGGACCGGGCTCGATCTGCACCACCCGCGTCGTCGCCGGCGTGGGCGTCCCGCAGGTCACCGCGGTGGACGAGTGCACCCGCGCCGCCGAGAAGCACGGCGTCCCGGTGATCTCGGACGGCGGCGTGAAGTTCTCCGGCGACGTGGTGAAGGCGCTGGCCGCGGGCGCCTCGACGGTGATGATCGGCTCGCTGCTGGCCGGCACCGAGGAGGCGCCGGGCGAGGTGATCCTGTACCAGGGGCGCAGCTACAAGTCGTACCGGGGCATGGGCTCGCTCGGCGCCATGAAGCGCGGCTCCAAGGACCGCTACTTCCAGTCCGACGTGCAGGACGCCGACAAGCTCGTGCCCGAGGGGATCGAGGGGCGCGTGCCGTACAAGGGCACGGTGGAGATGAACCTCTTGCAGCTGGTGGGGGGCCTGCGGAGCGGCATGGGCTACCTCGGCTGCAAGAGCATCCCGGAGCTGCGGGTGAAGCCGAAGTTCATCCGGATCTCGGCGGCGGGCCTGCGCGAGAGCCACGTGCACGACGTGATCATCGAGAAGGAAGCGCCGAACTACCGGGCGGACTGATGGACATCCACTCAGAGAAGATCCTCGTCCTCGACTTCGGGTCGCAGTACACGCAGCTCATCGCCCGGCGGCTGCGGGAGCTGGGCGTCTACTGCGAGATCCACCCCTGCACCATGACCCCGGCCGCGATGCGGGCCTTCGGGCCGAGGGGGATCGTCCTCTCCGGCGGGCCGGCGTCCGTGCTCGCGCCCGGGAGCCCGCGCCCCGACCGGCTCGCCTTCGAGCTGGGCGTGCCGGTGCTCGGCATCTGCTACGGCCTGCAGCTCCTCGCGCACGAGTTGGGCGGCCGGGTGGACAACGCCGCGCACCGCGAGTACGGCCCGGCCTGCATCGACGTGAAGCAGGCCTCGCCGCTGTTCCACGGCCTCCCCGCCCGGCTCGACGTCTGGATGAGCCACGGCGACCGCGTCGAGGCCCTGCCGCCCGGGTTCGAGCCCATCGCCTCCACCGCGTCGTCGCCCTTCGCCGCCGTCGAGGACCGCCGGCGCCGGTTCTACGCCGTGCAGTTCCACCCGGAGGTGGTCCACACGCCGCTCGGGAAGGACGTGCTCCGCAACTTCGCCCACGGCGTGTGCGGCTGCTCGGGCAGCTGGTCGATGCGCGCCTACGCCGAGATCGCCGTGGAGCAGATCCGGGCCCAGGTGAAGGACGGCCACGTCATCTGCGCGCTCTCCGGCGGGGTGGACTCGGCGGTGGCGGCGCTCCTCGTCCACCGCGCCATCGGCGACCGGCTGCGCTGCATCTTCGTGGACAACGGCGTGCTGCGGGCCGCCGAGCGGGAGCAGGTCGAGGACGTGTTCGGCCGGATGTTCCACCTGCCGCTCGTCACCGTGGACGCCTCCCGCCGCTTCCTCGCCAAGCTCGCCGGCGTCACCGACCCCGAGCAGAAGCGCAAGATCATCGGCCGCGAGTTCATCGCCGTCTTCGAGGAGGAGGTGGACCGGCTCGCGCAGCATGGCGAGCGCGCCGGGTTCCTGGTCCAGGGCACCCTCTACCCGGACGTGATCGAGTCGGTCTCCTTCAAGGGACCGTCCGCGACCATCAAGAGCCACCACAACGTGGGCGGCCTCCCCGAGGTGATGAAGCTCGCGCTGGTCGAGCCGCTGCGCGAGCTGTTCAAGGACGAGGTGCGCCGGCTGGGGACCGAGCTGGGCCTCCCCGCGCAGATCGTCCAGCGCCAGCCGTTCCCCGGGCCGGGGCTCGCCATCCGGGTCCTCGGCGAGGTGACCGAGGAGCGGCTCGCGGTCCTGCGCCGGGCAGACGTGATCGTGCAGGAGGAGGTCCGCAAGGCCGGCCTATACGAGAAGCTCTGGCAGGCGTTCGCGGTGCTCCTGCCGGTGCGCAGCGTCGGCGTGATGGGCGACGAGCGCACCTACGAGTCCACCTGCGCCATCCGGGCGGTGGAGTCCACCGACGGGATGACCGGCGACTGGGCGCGCCTGCCGCACGACCTGCTCGCCCGGATGTCGTCGCGGATCATCAACGAGGTGCGGGGCATCAACCGCGTCGTGTACGACGTCTCGTCGAAGCCGCCCGCGACGATCGAGTGGGAGTAGCGCGATCCGTCGCCCCCGCGCCTCCGGCGCGCCGCACCCCGGCGAATGGGATCGCTGTGCGCCCGCGCCCGATGTGCGCCACGGTAGGCGCTCGCCGCTGATCTGCGGGCGTTCGCAGGTTTGCCCGGGGCGGGTCCGGGACTATCATGGCGCCGTCACTCGGAGGTGCAGATGGCGCGCCGCTCGGTCCGCGTCCTCGCGCTCGCCGCGCTCACCGGAGCGCTGGGCTGCCAGGACTACAACTTCAACCCGGTCGGCCACTGCCTGATCCAGCCGGGGACGAAGCGCGTGACGCTCTCGTCCGTGTCCACCGCGGACATCCTCTTCGTCGTGGACGACTCCGGGTCGATGGCGGGCGAGCAGCAGAACCTCGCCAACAATTTCCACCTGTTCGTGCAGGCGCTCACCGACACGAACGACCAGCGGATCGCGGTGGGCCTCGAGCCCATCGACTTCCACATCGCCGTCACCACCTCGTCGGTGTTCTACAACCCGACGGTGGCGACCTGCTCGTCCACCTGCCCCGGTCAGAGCGGCCTCGTCTGCTGCAACTCCTCCAACCAGCCGCTGCGCCTTCCGAGGCGGTGCCCCTCGGGCGGCGGCTGCAGCGCGGGCAACTCGTGCAGGCAGGACTGCACGGGCTACGCCGGCGAGCCGGTCTGCTGCCCGGGCGCGAGCACCGCACCCGAGACGTATGTCGTGACCTGCTCGGCGGCGGGCACGCCGTGTGGCAACCTGACCACGCGGTTCACGCAGGCATGCACGCCGGTTTCGGGCCAGGGGGTGGCGCATGCGGTCGGAGACAAGTACCCGCAGGGCGACTTCGTCGCGGCCGCGAACAACCCCAGGGTGATCCACTTCGACGCCGCGCTCTACAAGGAGGCCGACCCGCAGCGGGGCATCGACATCCAGGCGCGCATCACCCAGTTTCAGTACAACGTCAACGTCGGCACCTGCGGCTCCGGCCAGGAGCAGCACCTCCAGGGCGGACGCCTCGCCATCCAGAAGGCGCTCGCCGGCCAGCAGAAGGAGAGCGACGGCAGCGCCGCGCAGTGGCCGCATCCGAACGCCAAGATGGTGGTGGTCTACGTGGGCGACGAGGACGACTGCTCCTCGCCCCAGGACCCGGTGCTGGGGGTCGTCCAGAGCGGATCGCCGGGCAGCGACACGTGCGCGACCGACCCCTACCAGCGGCGGTGGAACACCACCGACTTCGTCTCGTACCTCGCGTCGGTCCGCCCCTCCAGCCTCCTCGGCGCGGGCGTCATCGCGTCGGACGCCCCCGGGAGCTGCCACACCGACGCAGCCACTGGCCAGCCGGTGTGCCAAGCCGGGTTCTGCTGCGACACGGGCTGCACCGGGAACGTGAACGTGTGCTCGAACTCCACCTGCGGCGGCCAGGGCGCGGGCACGCGGCTCTTCGACTTCGCCTCCCAGGTGAGCGCGCTCGGCTCCGAGGCGGTGGACGGCTCGATCTGCTCCGACTTCTCCACCGTCCTCGGGCAGCTCGCCGAGATCGTGAAGCCGCCGTCGGTGCTGAAGCTGCCCACCACGCCCGCGTCGGACGAGGTGGTGGTGGTGCGGATCGCCTCGTCCGGCGGCCTCACGCGGAACATCTGCACCTTCCGGGCGCCGCTCGGCGCCTCGACCCCGACGTACCAGGCGGCGGTGGACGCGGGGTACCAGTGGTGGTTCGCGACCGGTGAATCCAACCCCACGCCGTCGTCCGTCACGACCCGCTACGTCTACATCAACCACCTGGCCGGGACTTGCGAGGCCAACCCCGGCGAGACCTACTCCGCCGACTACCTGGGCCTCGTTCCCGATGGCGGCTGCGGGAGCACGGCGGACTGCGACCTCAACCCCGGCCCGGCGGGCGCGTGGAACTGCTGCATCGGGGTGGATCCGCAGGGAAACTGCCAGCCCCCGACGGCGTCCATCCCGGTCGGCAGCTGCCTCTGCAAGGGGACGAGCGGGTGACCGTGCGAGGGGGGACGGCCGCAGCCGCGGTGCTCGCGCTCGCCGCGCTGGCGGCGGGTTGCGACAGCGTCCCCTCGACCGCGCTGACCAGCTGCGACCAGACGCAGGTGCTCCCCGGCGCGGTCAAGACCGACATCCTGTTCGTCGTGGACGACTCCGCGTCCATGGACTCCATCCAGGCCCTCCTCGCCAGCAACTTCTCGGCGTTCGCGTCGGCGCTCGCCGCGTCCCCCGTGAAGGACGACTTCCAGATCGGCGTGACCACCACATCGGTCCACCGGTACGTGGCCTCCGGGACGGATCACTACCCGGACACCTTCGCGGCGACGACTGCGTGCCCGACGCCGCCGTACACCGCCGGCACGGCGTATCCGAGGGGCGCGCTCGTCTCGGTCACGCCCGTGGGCGGCGGCGGCCCGGCCCAGCGCGTCCAGAGCACCACCGGCACGAGCCCGCCGCGCATCCTCGCCGCCACCTCGCCGTCGCTCGTGGCCGACTTCACGGCCAACGCTGACGTCGGCGTGTGCGGGAGCGGCAAGGAGCAGGGGCTCGAAGCAGCGCGCCTCGCCCTCCAGGCGGCGTCGGCCGGCGGCGCGAACGACGGGTTCCTGCGCCCCGGGTCGCGCCTCGCCGTCGTGATCGTGTCGGACTCGGACGACTGTTCGGACCCCGGCGAGCAGGGCACGAGCACCGACCCGACGAATCCGACGCCGGCGCCCTCGGGCGTGGGAACGGTCTCGGACTGCGCGCCCTACGACGCCCAGAACTACGTGGACTTCTTCAAGGGCTCGCTCGGCGGCGAGACCCGGTCGGTCGTCGTCGGCGCGATCGTGGCCGTGGACCCGATAACGCTCCAGCCTGCGGCCTGCACGGAGCCGGGCGGCGCGACCGCCGAGCACGCGTCGGACCGCTACAAGGCCTTCGCCGACGCGTTCGCGCCGCACGCGCTCGTGGACAGCGTGTGCAATGCGAGCTTCTCCGACACGCTCACGCGGCTCGCAGGCCTCATCGCACCCGACAGCGTCCCGCTCTCCGGCGCTCCGGCCGACTGGCGGCTCCTCGCGGTGGGCCTCGACAAGGCGGGCGCGGCGTCGGTCTCCTGCGAGGTCGTCCCCTCGGACGCGCCCACCCCGGCCGACCCGACCCACTTCACCATCTACACCCCGCCCCAACAGGGCCAGCCCGCCACGCTGACGTTCCCCAAGACGCCCGGGAACGTCTGCCAGCTCGAGACAGGCGACCAGGTGCAGATCCACGTCGTCTGCGCGGGCTGACCGCAACCCTTTCGAGCACAGGGCCGGCGGAGGACGCTGGGCCTGGGGAAAGGGGGCGGGGCCCGCGAATTCCGGCGCGAAGCCAGCCGGAGCGAGCCGCCGCCCGGCGCGCTCGGACGCTCGGTGAATGCTCGACCGGGGACGTGCACCGGCCGGGTCCCCGACGCATGTCTAGGACGCGATGAATCCGTCCGCCGCCCTCGTCCTCGCGACCCTCGCCGGTCCCGCCCTGGCGCAGCCCGAGCCGCCCGCGCAGCTGGCCGCCCCGGCGCCCGGGTCGCCGCAGACCGACGCCGCCACGGCGGATCCGGTGACGCTGCTCGCCCAGGTGGACGACGACTACCGCCACCGCGACGAGCCGGGGCGTCTCGAGGAGATGGCGGCGCGGCTCGACGAGGCGGAGAGGCTCGCGCCCGGGGACTACGGCGTCCTCTGGCGCCAGGCCCGCCGGTATTTCTGGATCTCCGACGACCCGAAGATCGCCGACGCGGAGAAGAGCAAGATCGGCAAGACCGCCTGGGCTTACGCGGATCGCGCCACCGCCGCGAACCCGAAGGGGGTCGAGGGGTGGTACTTCGCCGCGACCGGAATGGGAAACTACTCGCTCGGGATCGGGATCTTCCGTGCGCTGGGGGAGGGGATCGAGGGAAAGTTCCGCGACCGGCTCAAGAAGGCCGAGGCGATCGACCCCGGGTTCTACGACGGCGGCATCCCCAACGCCTGGGGCCGGTTCTACTTCAAGCTGCCGTGGCCGAAGTACGATGCGGAGCAGAGCGAGAAGTACCTGCTGGCGGCGCTGAAGGTGAACCCGGCCAACGTGCGCGCCCGCGTCTACCTCGCGGACCTCTACCGGAAGGAAGGGCAGGACAGGGACGCGCGCGCGGCGCTGGAGAAGGCGCTCGACCACGCGCCCGGCGCGTACGACGCCCCCGAGGAGCGGCGGATGCAGGAGGTCGCGCGGGCCGAGCTGGCGAAGATGAAGTAGGCTCGCGACCATCGATCAGGGAGGGAAGGGATCATGAAGGCCCAGGCCGAGCTGGACCGGAGGCCGGCGGTGTCGCGGAACCTCGTCGAGATGTTCGAGGAGACGGCGCGGCGCCGCGGCGACCTGCCGGCCGTGAAGCACAAGCGGGGCGGCCGGTGGGAGGACGTGGCGTGGCGCGAGATCGCCCGCCGCGCCCGCGACGTGGCGGACGGGCTCGCCGCGGCCGGCATCCGGCCCGGGGATCGGATCGCCATCCTGGGCGACACCAACCTCGAGTGGATCCTCGCCGACCTGGGCATCCTCGGCGCCGGCGCCATCGCGGTCACCATCTACCAGTCCAACACGCCCGCGGAGTGCCAGTACATCCTCGCCGACTCCGGCGCGCGCGCGGTGTTCTGCGACAGCGCCGCCCAGGTGGCGAAGGTGCGGCAGGTGAAGGCGAGCCTGCCCGCCCTCGAGCTCATCGTCCGCGCCCAGGGGCCGGCGGCCGACGCGCTGGAGCGGACGCTCGCCGACGTCGAGGCGGCCGGCGCGAGCTGGCGCCGGGACCACCCCGACGCGCACGCGGTGCGCCTGGCCGCCATCGGCCCCGACGACCCGGCCAGCTTCATCTACACCTCGGGCACCACCGGGAACCCCAAGGGCGTCGTGCTCACCCACGGCGCCTGGGCCTACGAGGCGACCGCCGTCGCCGAGATCGACATCGTCCGCCCCGACGACGTGGTCCTCATGTTCCTGCCCATGGCGCACTCGTTCGCCAAGGTGATCGAGGCGGTCTGGTTCCAGGTGGGGGCGACCGCGGCGTTCGTGGAGTCGCTCGACCGCATCGTGGACAACGCCGGCGAGGTGCGGCCCACGGTGATGCCCTCGGTGCCGCGCATCTTCGAGAAGGCCTACAACGCGGTGCTGTCGAAGGGACTCGCCACGCCGGGCCTGAAGGGCAGGCTCTTCGCCCTGGCGATGGAGAGCTTCGACGCCTGGGCCGCGGCGCAGGAGGAGGGCAAGCCGTACCAGAGCCTGGGCCTCCTGCTCGGGCGGAAGCTGGTCTTCCCGAAGCTCGCCGCGGCGCTCTCGGAGCGGTTCGGCGGGCGCGTGCGCCTCTTCGTGTCGGGCGGTGCGCCGCTCTCCACCAAGATCAACCGCTTCTTCGACGCGCTCGAGTTCACCATCCTCGAGGGCTGGGGGCTCACCGAGACCGCGGCCGGCACCTGCGTGAACCGGCCCGGCGCCAACCGGATCGGGACGGTCGGTCCGCCCGTCCCGGGCACCGAGATCCGCATCGCCGAGGACGGGGAGATCCTGGTGAAGGGGGCGGGGCTGATGAAGGAGTACTACCGGAACCCGGCGGCCACGGCCGAGGCGTTCCGGGACGGCTGGTTCCTCACCGGCGACATCGGGACGCTGGAGCCCTCCGGCGCCCTCCGCATCACCGACCGGAAGAAGGACATCATCGTCACGGCCGGCGGGAAGAACGTCGCGCCCCAGAACCTCGAGAACGACCTCAAGACCGATCCGCTCGTCTCGCAGGTGATGGTCCACGGCGACCGCCGGCGCTTCCTCTCCGCGCTCGTCACGCTCAACGAGGAGAACGCGCGGAAGTGGGCTGCCGAGCACGGCATCGAGCCCGGCGCGGCGCTCCACGATCATCCGGCGGTCGTCGCCCGGGTGCAGCAGGCCGTGGACGCGCTCAACGCCCGGCAGGCGAGCTACGCCACCATCAAGAAGTTCGCGATCCTGCCGCGCGACTTCACCCAGGAGGCCGGGGAGCTGACGCCCACGCTCAAGGTCAAGCGGAAGGTCGTGACCCAGCGCCACCAGGCCCTGCTCGACTCCTTCTACGCCGAGTGAGAAGCGCCCGTCCGCCCGCTCCGGCCGGGCCGACCCCGCCGGACTGCCCCCGGAAGTGATCGCGGGCAGCGGCGGTCCGTGATTAGTCGAGTACCGCCCCGGCGGCGGAGGGAGGGCATCGACATGGAGTCGAGCGGCATTCGCGTCCTCCTCGTCGAGGACGACGACGACAACCGCGAGCTGATGGCCGAGGTGCTCGCCTCGGCGGGGTACGACGTCGTCGCGGCGGCCACGGGCTCCGAGGGGCTGAGGACGCTGTCGGAGCGCTCCGTGGACGTGGTGGTCACCGACATCGGCATGCCCGGCATGGGCGGCCTGGAGATGGCGAGGGCGGCGAAGCAGATCGCACCGGCCGTGCCGGTGGTGGTCGTCACCGGCTGGGCGGAGCGCGAGGACATCGTGAGCGCACGCGGGCGGGAGGTGGACGCGGTGCTCCTCAAGCCGGTCGATCCCGACGCGCTCGCCGCCGCGGTGGGCGAGGCCATCCGCTCCCGCGGCGCCTGACGCGCCGCAGCCTCTCCCGCGGGCGGACGGCCGATGGACCGCCTTGACACCCGCAGCCGCGCGCCGCATACCTTCTCGCCGATTCTGGAGTCGATCGCGCGGGAGGCGCCAGGCATGGCAGCGAGCACGGTGAGGGAGGTCTTCGAGCACCACATCCCCGAACGCTTCAGGGCGAAGCCGGACGTGGTCTCGAAGATCAACGCGACCTACCAGTTCAACATCTCCGGACCCGGCGGCGGGTCGTGGTCGGTGGACTGCACGGCCCCGGGCGGCCGGATCACCGAGGGTTCGGCGCAGAACCCGCGCTGCACGGTGGCCGCGACCGACGGCGACTTCCTCGCCATCGTGAACGGCAAGCTCAACCCGCAGATGGCCTTCATGTCCGGCAAGCTCAGGATCCAGGGCGACATGGGGCTGGCGATGAAGCTGCAGCAGATCCTCTGACGGCGCGGGCGCCCCGGCGCCCCCGCCGCCTCGCCGCCGGGACGGCGAGGGGAGCGCGAGACCGCCCATGTCCCTTCCGCTCTCCGGCCTCCGCGTCCTCGACCTCTCTCGCCTCCTGCCCGGCCCCTTCGCCACGCTGGTCCTCGCCGATCTCGGCGCCGACGTGGTGAAGGTGGAGGAGCCCTCGGGCGGCGACTGGGTGCGGTCCCTGCCGCCGCTGGTGGGCGAGGCGTCCGGGGCGTTCCACGCGCTCAACAGGAACAAGCGGTCGATCGGGCTGAACGTGCGTCGCCCCGAGGGCGCCGCGGCGCTCCGCCGGCTGGCGCGCCGCGCGGACGTGGTGGTCGAGTCCTTCCGCCCCGGCGTCATGGAGCGGCTCGGCGTCGGCTACGACGCGCTCCGCGCCGAGAACCCGCGCATGGTGCTCTGCTCGATCAGCGGGTACGGCCAGGACGGTCCGTACCGGCTCCGGGCCGGCCACGACCTCGACTACTGCGCGACCGCCGGGGTGCTGGCGCTGAACGGTCCGTCCGAGCGCCCGGTGCCGCTCGGCATCCAGGCCGCCGACGTGGCGGGCGGCGCCTGGCCGGCGGTGGCGGGGATCCTCGCGGCCCTGGTCCGGCGCGTGGCGACCGGGGAGGGCGCGCACGTCGACGTGTCCATGACCGAGGGCGTCCTGGCGCTCCTCGCCATGCCGCTCGGGATCGCGCATGCGCGCGGGACGCCGCTGGTCCGGGGCGCCGAGCTGCTCTCGGGCGGCGCCGCCTGCTACGACGTCTACCGGACGCGGGACGGCCGCTTCGTCGCGCTGGGCGCGCTCGAGCCCAAGTTCTTCGGCGGGTTCTGCGCCGCGGTGGGGCGGCCGGAGCTGTCCGCTCGCCAGCTCGAGGAAGGAGGCCGCGGCCCGCACGCCGAGCTGGAGGCGATCTTCGCCTCGCGGACCCGCGCGGAGTGGGCGGCGTTCGCGGCGGAGCACGACGTGTGCCTCGCGCCGGTGCTGGAGGGCGACGAGCCGGCCGACGATCCCCAGCTCCGCGCGCGCGGCGCCTTCGTCGAGGTGGACACGCCGTGGGAGGGCCGGCCGGTTCGCGGCGTGGCCACGCCGATCCGCATGGACGGCGCCGCTGCGCCCCGGAGGCCCGCGCCGCGGCTCGGCGAGCACACGTCCGCGGTGCTGGCCGAGGGGGGCTTCTCCGCGGAGGAGATCGCAGCGCTGGGGCTCGCCGGCATCACCGCGGGGTGACGCTCCACCGGATCGGTGCCCGCGCTCCCGCCTGGGTCCGCGCGTCCCGGCGAGCCGGCGGGCGCCCCCGTTCCGCTTGACAGCGCGGTCGGGTCCACCAAGACTTGCGGGTCGATGCGCACCGCGCTCGCGCTGGCCCTCGCGGCCCTCTTCACCGTCCTGGCGGCGGCCCCGCACGTTCACGCGGGACCGCGCGGGGTCGACGAGTGCGCGACCTGCGCGGTGCGCGACGCCGACGTGGCGCGGAGCGAGATCCCGGATCTCGCCCCGCCCGGCGACGTCACCGGCGAGCCTCCGGCGGTTTCAGGGCCCGCCCCGGTGACGGGCGCTCCCCTGGGGGCGATCCCGGGTCAATCGCCGCCGGCCGCGTGAGGGACGCTTCCTCCCGCTCGCCCGCACGGGAGCGGCTGGCATCGCCACACACGCGGCGCGCCTGGCGCGCCCGAGGATCCGGGCATGAAAGCACGCTTCATCGCGGGCGCGCTCGCCGCGCTCGCAGCGGCGGCTGCCGCCGCACAGCAGGTGGCGCCGCCAGCCGCCGGGTCCGCGCCCGGCACTGCTGCGGCGGCGCAGCCCTCGCCGAACGCGGCAGCGCCGGCGGGCAGCTCGCCGCCGGCGCGGCCGCTGACGCCGAGCGACGAAGCCGAACGCCGCAAGCTCGAGGAGCAGATCGCGAAGGAGCTGGGCGCTCCCGCGCCGGGATCCGCGGCGCAGCCCCCGGCCGCCGGGCCGGGCACCGGAGCAGCCCTCGCGCCGCAGGCCGCTCCGGGGCAGGGGACGACGGGCGGGAACCCGTACGCGCGCCTGCTCCTCCTGCCCGACATCTCGGCCATCGGCGACTTCGCGCTCGCCTACGACGGCTACGACGTGCCGCAGAGCTCGCCGCGCCCGGACCTGTACGGCAGGCCCAACACGCCGACGCCGCTCTTCCAGGAGCTGGAGCTGGCGCTCCAGTCCGTGGTGGACCCCTACGCGCGCGCCGACGTGTTCATCTCCTTCCATCCGGACGGCGTGGACGTCGAGGAGGCGTACCTCACCACGCTCTCCTTGCCGGCCGGGCTCCAGGTCCGCGCGGGCAAGTTCTTCAGCCCCTTCGGCCGGCTCGAGCAGCAGCACCCGCACGTCTGGGACTTCGTGGACGCGCCCCTCGCCGCGACGCGCGTCGTCGCCGGAGACGTCCTCTCCGGTCCGGGCGTGGACGTCGCGTGGCTCGCGCCGCTGCCGTGGTTCGCGGAGCTGCACCTCGCCGGCCAGGACACCGCCCCGGCGACGCCGCTCGACCCGGGGGCGAGCGCCGCCGGGGATCGGCTCACCGGCATCGCCCGCCTGGTGCAGTTCTTCCCCGCCGGAGAGGCCACCACCGTCGGCGTCGGCCTCTCCGCCGCGGTGCGCGGCGAAGGAGCGGGGGGGCTCCGGGATCTGGGCGGCGTGGATCTCTACGCGCGCATCCGGCCGCCCGAGACGCGCGCCTACCTCGCGCTCCAGGGCGAGCTGTACGGGCGCCGCTTCACGGGGATGCCGGGCGGCTCGGCGTGGGGCACGTACGCGCAGGCGTTCTGGCGGCAGAGCCCGTACTGGGGCTACGGCGTCCGCTACGATCGGGCGCCGGCGGCGGGCGACTCGGCCCCGGGCACGGAGCAGCGCGCGTCGGCGGTGGCGAGCTGGTTCCTCTCCGAGTTCCAGCGGGTGCGTTTGCAGGCGACCTGGGACCGGCGCCCGGGCGGCAAGGATGCCCTGGAGGCGCTGCTCCACCTCGAGTTCGGCATCGGCGCGCACGGCGCGCACCCGTTCTAGGAAGGACCTGCCATGACCTCCAGGCTCGCACTCCTCTCCGCCGCGATCGCGGCGACGCTGCCGCTGCGCGCCGCGGCCGCCGTCAACGTGGTGACCACGGTGCCGGGGCTCGCCTCGCTCGCGAAGTCGGTCGGCGGCGACCGCATCCGCGTCGAGAGCCTCTCCCGTGGGATCCAGGACCCGCACTTCGTGGACGCGAACCCCATCCTGGCGGTGAAGCTTCGCAACGCCGACCTGCTCGTGGACGTCGGACTCGATCTCGAGATCGGCTGGCTCCCGCCGCTCGTGAACCAGTCCCGCAACGCGGAGATCCAGCCGAACGGGTCGCGGCGGCTCACGGCCGCGAGCGCCGTCGCGGTGCTCGACGTGCCGACGGGGCCGGTGGACCGCAGCCTGGGCGACCTCCACCCGGGCGGCAACCCGCACTTCCTCACCGATCCGCGGCGCGCCGGCCAGGTGGCGGCGGCCATCGCGGCGAAGCTGACGCAGCTCGATCCGGGAGGGCAGGGGTACTACGCGCAGCAGCTCGCGGAGTTCCAGAAGCGGCTCGCCGCGGACGAGGCGCGCTGGCAGGGGGTGCTGGCAGCGGTGAAGGGCCGCAAGGTCTTCGAGCGGCACCGGACGCTCGTCTACTTCTTCGACTGGTCGGGCATCGTGGACGGAGGGGAGCTGGAGCCGCGCCCGGGGGTGCCGCCGCCGCCGGCGCACCTCGCCGAGCTGGTCGAGCGCGCGCGGCGCGAGGGCGTCAAGGCGATCCTCGTGGAGAACTACTTCGACTCGCGCTCGGCCGACGTGGTGGCGCAGCACTCCGGCGCGAAGGTCGTGCTGATCCCGGGGGACGTGGGCGGCGAGCCGGGCGCCAGGGACTACGAGAGCTACATGGACATCGTCGTGAGCCGCATCGCCGGGGCGCTCCGTTGAGCGCCCTCGTCTCGCTGCGCGGGGCGGCCGTGGGGTACCACGGCCTCGCCCTGCTGTCCGGGGTCGAGCTCGAGGTCGCGGAGGGCGACTTCCTCGCCCTGGTGGGACCGAATGGCGGCGGGAAGACCACCCTGATGCGGACCTTGCTCGGCGCGCTGCCGCTCGTCGCCGGGCGCCTGGAGCATCCGCGCCCGCTCCGCATCGGCTACGTCCCGCAGCGCGATCACGTGGACACCATCTGGCCGCTCACCGCGGAGGAGGTGGCGCTCATGGGCCGCTTCCCCGCGCTGGGCCCGGGGCGGCGCTCCGGTGCCGCCGACCGGGAGGCGGTGCGCGGCGCGCTGGAGCGCGTCGGCGTCGCGCACCTGTCCGGCCGGCGCTACGGCGAGCTGTCCGGCGGCCAGCGCCAGCGGACGCTCATCGCCCGGGCGCTCGCGGCCGACCCGGAGCTGCTCGCGCTCGACGAGCCGACCAACGGCATGGACCCGGCGGCGGAGCTCGCGACCATGGACGTGCTCCGCACGCTGCACGGCGGCGGGCGCCGCGCCATCGTCATGGCCTCCCACCGGATCGAGGCGGTGGCGAACTCCGCGCGGAGCATCGCCTTCGTGGACAAGGACCGCGCGCTCTTCCGGATCGGCAGCCGGGACGAGATGGTGCGGGAGGACGCGCTCTCCGAGCTGTACGGGCGGCCGGTGGTGGTGCTGCGCGACGAGAACGGCCGGCGGTCGGTCTACCCGGCGGAGCGGGAGGCGCAGCCGTGAGCGAGGCGATCCGCGGGTTCATGGGGGCGCGGGAGATCTGGCAGGTGCCGCTCGCAGCGTCGGTGGTGGCGGGGCTCCTGCTCGGCCTGCTGGGCGTCTTCGTGGTGCTGCGCCGGACCGTGTTCGTGTCCGCAGCGCTCACCCAGATCTCCACCGCCGGGCTCGTCGCCACGCTCCTCGTCGAGGAGCGGGTGCACATCGAGACCGAGCATGCCTGGGAGCAGCTCGCCGTGGCGATGACCTGCTCGGTGGTGGGCGCGCTCGTGCTCGGCCCGTTCCGTTCGCGGCGCCTCCCCACCGAGGCCGGCGTGGGCGCGAGCTGGGTCATCGGGTCGGCGCTCGTCGTCCTGGGCGCGAGCCGGCTCGTCCACGCCGCGCACGACCTCGGTGGTCTCGTGTTCGGGAACGCGGTGGCCGTGCCCGCGTCGGATCTATGGGTGATCGTGGCGGTTGCCCTGCTCGGGGTGGCGGCGCTCGGGGTGTTCGCGAAGGAGTTGCTGTTCTGCTCGTTCGACCCCGAGACCGCGCAGGCGCTGGGGATGCCCGTGCGCCTCTGGGACGCGCTCCTGTTCCTCGTCATCGGCCTCGCCATCCCGGCGTCGGCCCGGGCGCTCGGGGCGCTGCCCACCTTCGCGTTCCTGACGCTGCCCGCGGCCGCGGCGCTCTTGCTCCGTCTCCGGCTGCGGACCGCGTTCTCGGTGGCTGCCGCGATCGGCGTGGTGGCGGCGGGGGGAGGCTACGTGATCTCGTGGATCGCGGAGATCCCCACCGGCGCCACGATGGTCGCGGTCGCCGCGCTGTTCCTGCTGCCGGGCGCGGTGATCCGCGGAGGCAGGTGAGGAGCTGGGAGGCATTCCCAATGCGGCCCGCTCGTGCTCTCCTCCCGGCGATGCGCGTCATCGCCCTGCGCCTTGCGCTGCTGGCCGCCGCGGCCGGCGCCTCCGGCTGCCACGGCCATGCACCCGCGGCGAGCGCCGCCACGCCCGCTCCGGACGGCCCCGCTGCCGCCGGCGGATGCGCCCACCCTGGCGTCGGCCCCGAGCCGGACGCGAAGCAGGTGGCCGCGTTCGTCCGCGGGCGGCAGGGGACGTTCAAGGCGTGCTACGAGCGGCACCTCAAGGTGAACCCGAACATCCAGGGCCGGTTCACCCTGCGATTCGCGATAAGCCGCTGCGGCGAGGTCGAGGAGGTCGAGGCGGTGGACCGCCGCGGCGACATCGCGGAGGTGGCCGCCTGCAGCGCGGCCGAGGCCCGCGGGTGGCAGACACCGTTCCGGCCCGCGGAGCCCGTGACCATCGAGTGGCCGTTCGTGTTCGCTCCCGCGAGGTAGGGGAGGGCGGCAGACGGATGGAGCGCGGGGGAGCGCCGCGGCGGGCGAGCGTGCGGCGGCAGCGGCCCGAGCGGTGAGCCCGGCCGGCAGGCCCGGAGAAAACGCTTGACCGTGGTGGGGGGCGCCTGTACAACCCCGCCTCGCTTCACGACTTTCCCACCTGACGCGGGGTGGAGCA
>Ga0335084_10001203_pt1 | contig 23748 bp, 22 predicted proteins | sample Lox_Sample_44_FD_206721 | JGI IMG/M metagenome (GOLD analysis project Ga0335084, IMG submission 206721) | Soil microbial communities from Loxahatchee National Wildlife Refuge, Florida, United States - Lox_Sample_4.4 | ecosystem: Environmental > Terrestrial > Soil > Wetlands | place: USA...
AGGAGGTCATCGAGATCGCCCCGGTCATTGGCGGGCGCAGCGTGCCAACGGGCGACACCGCGGAAGCCGTGATGCCGCACAACCACCGCCACGCGCTGGCCGTCTGGCACAAGGCGAGGCCCAAGGAGGTCGCGCAGGCGATCGGCGCCGCGCTCGAGGCCCACCGGACCTGGTCGCGCATGGCGTGGGAGCAGCGGGCGGCCGTTTTCCTCAAGGCGGCCGACCTCCTGGCCGGCCCCTACCGGATGGTGCTCAACGCGGCGACCATGCTCGGGCAGTCGAAAACGGCGCACCAGGCCGAGATCGACTCCGCGTGCGAGCTGATCGACTTCTGGCGCTTCAACCTGGCCTACGCCGAGGAGATCTACCGGCAGCAGCCCCGCTCCTCGCCCGGCTGCTGGAACTACATGGACTACCGGCCACTCGAGGGGTTCGTCTTCGCGGTCACGCCGTTCAACTTCACCTCGATCGCTGGCAACCTGCCGACGGCCCCGGCGATCATGGGCAATACGGTGCTCTGGAAGCCGGCGCCGTCGGCCATATACTCCGCGCACTTCATCATGGAGGTGCTCGAGGCGGCCGGGCTGCCGCCAGGCGTCGTCAACATGCTGCCCGGCATGGGGGCCGACGTGGGCGACCCGGCGCTCGCCTCCCCGGAGCTGGCCGGCGTCCACTTCACGGGCTCGACGGCGACCTTCCAGGGGATCTGGGAAACGGTTGGCAGGAACATCCGCCGCTACAAGGCTTACCCGCGGATCGTCGGCGAGACCGGAGGCAAGGACTTCGTCTTCGCCCATCACACGGCCGAGGTGCCTGCGCTCGCGACGGCGCTCGTGCGTGGGGCCTTCGAGTTCCAGGGACAGAAGTGCTCGGCCGCCTCGCGGGCCTTCGTTCCCGCCTCGCTGTGGCCTGCCCTGAAGACGGCGCTGAGCGAGCAGATCTCGGAGATCCGCGCGGGGGACGTGGCCGACTTCGGCAACTTCATGGGAGCGGTGATCGACCAGGCAGCCTTCGGCAAGATCAGGAAATACATCGACTTCGCGCGGAGCTCACCGGATGCCGAGATCCTCCTGGGCGGCGCCTGCGACGACGACAAGGGCTACTTCATCGAGCCCACGCTGGTGCTGGCGAAGCGGCCCGACTCGAGACTCATGCGGGAAGAGATCTTCGGCCCCGTGCTGACGGTCTGCGTGTACGAAGATCGGGAGATGGACGAGACCCTCAAGATCTGCGACCAGGGCTCGCCGTACGGCCTGACTGGCGCCGTCTTCGCCCGCGACCGCGGGGCCATCGCCACGATCGCCCAGGCGCTGCGCCATACGGCCGGCAACTTTTACGTCAACGACAAGCCGACAGGAGCCGTGGTCGGTCAGCAGCCTTTCGGCGGCGGCCGGGCATCGGGAACCAACGACAAGGCGGGCAGCGCGCTCAACCTGCTGCGCTGGGTCAGCCCGCGCACGATCAAGGAGACCTTCGTGCCGCCGACTGACTTCCGCTATCCCTTCATGCAGCCGGGAGACTGATCGGGTTCTCAGGGCCTCCGGTACCGCATCGCTTCATCGATCCGGCTCCGGGCCATTTGGGTGGCGGCCTGCCGTGGGCGCAGGTGATGCGTCCGGCTGCGCTCCAGGACTTCGCCCGTATTGGCCCGGATCCTCTCCTCGATCGCCGCGAAGGCCTGGGCCTCGGTACCGCCGTGGTACTCGACCGCCGCGCAGATCACCCCCCCGGCATTCACGACGAAGTCCGGCAGGTTCAGGATTCCACGCGCATGCATCGCTGCCTCCGCCGCGTCGGTCGCGGGAATGTTGGCGCCCTGGAGCACCAGCCTGGCCCGAAGGCGGCCCACATTGTCCGCGGTCAGCGTGTCCGGGCGCGCCGCCGGAATCCAGATCTCGCACTCGACGGCGACCACGTCCTCGCTCTTCATCGGAGAACCCTCCGGGAGCGCGCTCACTCCCCGACCGGCCCGCTTGTGCGCGATCAGCGCGTCCACGTCGAGCCCGTCACGGTCGTAGGTCGCGCCCCGGCTGTCGGACGCGGCGACGACCCGCGCGCCCCGCTGGACGAGGAAGCGTGCCGCGTGCTGGCCTACCGAACCGAACCCTTGAATGGCCACGCGCGCTCCCTTCAGGGGCAGCGCGGCTTCCGCCGCCGCGACCTCGGCCGCCACTGCGAGACCGAAGCCGGTGGCCCCGATCTCATCGAGCGGGATGCCGCCCAGCGCCCGCGGCAGGCCAACCGCCCGGTCGATCTCGTCCTTGATCCACGCCATGCACGCCTCGCTGGTCCCCATGTCCGGGCCAGGAATGTACTCGGTAAGACCCCCGATCATCCGCGCAAAGGTGCGTACGAGCGCCTCTTTCCGCGGCGGCGGGCAGGCTGGGTCGGCGAGGATCCCGGACTTGCCGCCCCCATGCGGCAAACCGGCAGCGGCGTTCTTCAAGGTCATCGCCCGCGCGAGCCGACAGACCTCCTCCAGCGTCACATCGGGAGCCATCCGCACCCCGCCGATGGCCGGCCCGCACGCGACGTTATCGACCGCCACCACCGCTTCGAGGCCCACTCGGGGCTCGCGAAGAATCAGGATCTTGGCGGGTCCGAGCTCGTCCCCGATTCCATGCGGCATCATGCTCATGTCTCCTCCTCCTTCCGCTCAGGCGCTCATGCCCACGCGCCTCCAGTGGCGCCGCAGTCAAGGCACGGCTGGGCGAAGAAAACGTCCCGGGAAGTGGGAAGTGCACGCCATGACATGCGTGATGGCATTGGTATCGTACTCGTCGCCGGAGCGGTTGGAGTCGAAGAACGCGTTCAGCCGCCGCACCCGATCGCCGTGCGCGGGCACGGCCTGCAGGCCCAGCGAGACACCGTAGTTGGCGAAGGCGAACTCGACGTGGCGGGACGTCGGCTCGCGGCAGAAGTAACCGGGCGGGTCGACCCACATCGGGTCCAGCATGGCGAGGCCGAGGTCCTGGGTGATCGTGAGGGCGCGATAGCTTGTCTCGACGAGCGACTTCAGGTCCGCGATTGCCGGCGCGAGCCCGGCCGGGTCGAGCAGGTGATAGACCACGAGTCCGTGAACGGCGTCCAGCGAGACCAGCAGCACCACGCCGAACGCGTCGGTCCAGAGATAGCGCAGCCCGTTGGGCCAGATATGCGCCTCGCGCATCCAGGCCAGCCTTGACTGGACTGCCGCGATGTCCTGGAGCGGCAGTACCCCGGTCATACGCCGAACGGGTAGGTTTCTGGCACCCCCTCGCGCGATGGCGCGGGAAGGGCCCGGACCGCCTGTGTGTCGTCGAACCAGACGTACTCATCGAACTGGACTGGGAGCACGGCCTGGAAGTAGTGGCTCTGAAGCTCCGTCTCCGGCCGGTAGACCACGCCGATGGCGCGCTCCAGACGGGGCGGCCGCAGCTCTTCGCGGACATCGGGCCGGGCCACCGGCCCAAGGGGAAGCAGGAGGGCCGGCACGGCCGTATCGTGGAACAGCCGCTCGTAGCTCTCCGCATGCGATGGCCGGACCGACATGACCTGCATCGGCGCGTCCCAGTCATGCGCCGCCGCGACAGTTCCGTGGTCGGTTCCGAACCCCACGAGGAAGGCATCCCTGCCGAACCGCTCGCGGCAGAGCTGGCCGACGTTGAACTCGCCTCGAGCGCCCATCTCGGTGGCCGCGGCGTTGCCGACGTGGGAGTTGTGCTCCCAGACCACGGCTCTGGCCTCAGGCCCGTGAAAGTTGAGAAGCATGTCCAGGGTGTCGAACATGTGGCGGTCGCGCAGATTCCACGACTCCACCTGGCCGGAGTACATCACGCGGTAATAACGCTCCGCGTTCGCCACCAGCCGGGCGTTCTGGGCGGCATCCAGGAAGCGCTCGCCGTCATGCACGGTGTAGTCGAGGCGGCGCTCCATCATGTCGCGGAGCATGCGGGCGACCGGCTCCTCGCAGGTCCGGTACTGGCCTGTAAGGGTGGCGCGGCCATAGACCGCTGGGTTCCGTTCCCAGGGGCTGAGGCACGCGTAGCGTCGGCGCGCGAGCGCGGCCGTGTCCGGATCCACCTCGTCCAGGTAGCGCAGCACTGCCGCGATCGAGGTGAAGAGGCTGTAGAGATCGAGGCCGTAGAAGCCGGTCCGGCGGGCGGGGTCGGGCAGGTCCGCGTTCCAGGACCGCAGCCATTCGACGAAAGCGTGGACCTCTGCATTTCTCCACATCCAGGTCGGGAAGCGGCTGAAAGCCGGGGACCCTTCCTGCACAGTGGGGCCGTGGCGCACGTAGCGATCGACCCGCGCGGCATCGGGCCAGTCGGCTTCCACGGCGACGACCGTGAAGCCGCGTTTCGTGATCAACTCCCGGGTGATGCGGGCCCGCATCTGGTAGAACTCGGCGGTGCCGTGGGTCGCTTCTCCCAGCAGGACAACCTTCGACCGGCCGATCCGATCGAGGAGTGGGCCGAGTTCCACGTCGGCAATGTCGACGATCGGCTCGGCCGCCTCGCGAATCAGCGCCGCGACCGTCGCGGGCCGGGTGACTCGTGGCGGGGACACGCCTGCCGTTACGACTGCCGGCCCCTCCCACGCGTCCTCACCCACGAGCGGAACGAAGCGGACCGCCATGAGCCGCTCCTCCTCGAACCGATCGTGGTCGACGCGAGTCACCCGGACGAGGTGCTGGAGGCGCGGGTCGGGCCCGATCGGAATCACGAGGCGGCCGCCGACGGCAAGCTGCTCGCGGAGCTGCCGCGGCACGTGCGGCCCGCCCGCCGTCACGATGATTCCGTCGTACGGGGCATGTTCCGACCACCCGAGGCTGCCGTCGCCGTGGAGCACCGCGACGTTGCGGTATCCGAGAGCCAGGAGGCGGCCGCGCGCCAGGGCGACCAGCGCTTCGTGCCGTTCGACCGTATAGACACGGCCCACCACCCGGGACAGCACCGCAGCGGCGTACCCCGAGCCGGTGCCGATCTCGAGCACCCGATCCTGCGGCCCGGGCTGGATGGCGGCGATCATGAGGGCGACGATATAGGGCTGAGAGATCGTCTGACCCTCCTCGATCGGCAGCGGAGTGTCCTCGTAGGCGAACTCCGCGAGCTCCTCGGGCATGAATGTCTCGCGAGGGACAGCCCGCATGGCGCCGAGCACGCGATCGTCGCTCACACCTCGAGCGGCGACCTGATACCGGACCATCTTCTCCCGCAGGACGCTCATGTCAGGCACGGAATCGCCCCAATTCTGATGCACCTGGTGCCGTCCCGACACGAGCGGATGTCTTCACACACTCTCAGCCCATGGCCGGGACGGGCTCCTTGTCCTTGTCCTCTTCCGCCTCGGTGAGCGTCGCCTCGGTCAGCAGCAGGAGGCTCGCGGCGGAGACCGCGTTCTCGAGTGCGATGCGGACGACCTTGGTCGGATCGATGATGCCCGCCTCGACGAGGTCGACGTACTGCTTCCGGGCGGCGTCAAAGCCCATGCTGCCCTTGCCCTCCCGCATCCTGTTGACCACGACGCCGCCGTCCACGCCGGAGTTCTCGGCAATCTGGCGGGTCGGCGCCTCGAGGGCCCGCCTCAGGATCTGCAGCCCCGTGCGCTCGTCGCCCTCGCACAGCGCCTCTTCGCGCTCCACCACGTCGATCGCGCGCAGCAGCCCGAGCCCGCCGCCCGGCACGATGCCCTCCGCCACGGCCGCCTTCGTCGCGCTGATGGCGTCGTCCAGCGCCTCCTTGCGGCTCTTCATCTCGGACTCGGACGGCGCGCCCACGCGGATGACAGCCACGCCACCCGCCAGCTTGGCCAAGCGCTCCTGGAGCTTCTCGCGGTCGTAGTCGCTGGTGGTCTTCTCGATCTGCTGGCGGACCTGCTGCGTCCGCCCTTCGATCGCAGCCTTGTCACCGGCGCCGCCGATGATCGTCGTCGCCTCCTTGTCCACCACGATCCGTTCGGCTCGGCCCAGATGCCGCGGCTCCACGCTCTCGAGCTTGATGCCCAGCTCCTCGCTGATCACCGTCCCGCCGGTGAGCACCGCGATGTCCTCCAGCATCTCCTTGCGACGGTCGCCGTAGCCGGGCGCCTTCACGGCCACGCAGCGCAGGGCGCCCCGGAGCTTGTTCACCACGAGGGTCGCCAGCGCGTCGCCCTCGACGTCCTCGGCGATGATCAGGATCGGCTCGCCTGTCCGGGCGACCTGCTCGAGGAGCGGCAGCAGGTCTTTCATGACTGAGATCTTGCGGTCGCTGATGAGGATGACCGCTCGCTCGAGCACGGCGTCCATCTTCTCGGGGTTGGTGATGAAGTAGGGCGACAGGTAGCCGCGGTCGAACTGCAGGCCCTCGACCACCTCGACCTGGGTCTCCGTGGTCTTCGACTCCTCGAGCGAGATCACACCCTCGCCGCCGACCCTCTCCATCGCGTCGGCGACCAGCTCGCCCAGGACGGCGTCGTTGTGCGCCGAGATCGTCGCGATCTGCGCCTTCTCCTTGCGGCTCTTGACCGGCTGCGACAGGGCCTTGAGGCTCTCGGTGACGGCGCGCGCGCCGCGCTCGAGCCCCCGCTTGAGGTCCACGGCGCTGGCTCCCGCGACGACATTCCGCACGCCGTCGGCCACGATGGCGTGGGCGAGGAGGATGGCCGTGCTCGTTCCGTCCCCGACGGCGGTGCCCGTGCGCTCCGCCGCCTGGCGGATCATCTGCGCCCCGAGATTCTCCGCGGGATCCTTGAGCTCCACCTCTTTCGCGATGGTGACACCGTCGTTGCAGACGACGGGCACACCCCACTTCTTCTCGATCAGGACACATTTCGACTTGGGGCCCAAGGTGACGCGGACGGCGTCGGCCAACGCTGACACGCCCTTCAGAATCTTCTCCCGCGCTTCGGACCGGTACAGGATTTCCTTGTGTGGCATGGGGCATCCTCCCTTTGAAAGATCTCCGTGAAGAGGTGAAGCAACGTGAGTGCCAGAAGACGAGGGCAATGAAAACGGGCCGTTGGCGAGGGCCGGCCGGGCTCAGCCGGGAAACCCGGCGCCCCCTGGGGCGTGCGCGCCCCAAAGGGTCCGGCTCCGCCGTCACTCCCCGGGACCTGATCCGGCCGCGGCTCGCGCGAGCCGCTTGACGATGGCTACGGCGCCGCCCGCGACGCCCATCACGAGGATCACCAGGGCAGCCACCACGAGCCACTGAGCGGCGAGGAGGGCCACCACCACGAAGACGAGCCCGGCCGTGGACAGGACGGCGCTCATCGCGATGATGACGAGGCGAAGGAGCAGGATCATGATGCGCGATCCCGGGCGGTCAGAGGGGCGCCGATCATGGGCCCGGGGGCGCCGCGATCAGTCCTTCGCGCATGAGCACGCGCGTCGTCTCGCGGGCTTCGCTCATGAGCTTGGCCGCGTTCGACTGGAGCTCCGACGGGCTGCGCTCGAGCCGCGCGACGCCTTCCGCCTGGGCGGCCATGCCTGCCGCGGCCGCCACGCGCGGGAACGCGTCCCACTCATCCATGCGCGGAAGGATGTCCTCGTCGCGGATTCCTCGCTCAGTGGCGAAGCGGGCGAGCTCGCGCGCGACGGCGGTCGCCATGCCGTCGGTGATGCTGCGCGCACGCACGTCGAGGGCGCCGCGGAAGAGCCCGGGGAACACGAGCGAGTTGTTGAGCTGGTTTGGAAAATCGCCGCGGCCGGTGGCGACGATCCGGGCCCCGGCCTCCTTGGCCTCCCACGGCCAGATCTCGGGGACGGGATTGGCGCAGGCGAAGACGATTGCGTTCGGCGCCATGGCCTTGATCCATTCCGGCTTGATGATCCCTGGGCCCGAGGCGGAGAAGGCGACGCAGACCTCGGCGCCCCGGAGAGCCTCCGCGATGCCGCCCGTGACGCCGTCGCCGTTGCTCTCTACGCAGACCCGCCATTTGTCTTCGAAGCGCGCCCGCTGTTCCTCGATGTCGTGGCGGCCCTTGTGCAGCGTGCCCTTGCTGTCGCAGGCGATGATGGCGCGAGGGTCCGCGCCGTTGGCGGCGAGCAGCCGGTAGCTGGCCACATTGGCCGCCCCCATGCCGACCATGACGAGCCTCACCCGGCGGAGATCCTTGCCCACGAGGCTGAGAGCCGTCAGCAGCCCGGCCAGGAGGCTCGTGGCCGTGCCCTGCTGGTCATCGTGCCAGACGGGGATCCCCATCTGTCCTCGAAGCGCGTCCAGGATCTTGAAGCACTTGGGCTGGGAGATATCCTCGAGGTTGATCCCCCCGAAGGCCGGCTCGAGGAGCCGGACCGTGCGGATGATCTCGTCCGGCTCCTTGGTGCCAAGGCAGATGGGCACCGCATCCACCCCTCCCAGGTACTTGAAGAGCATGGCCTTGCCCTCCATCACGGGCAGCCCGGCCTCCGGGCCGATGTCGCCGAGGCCCAGGACCCGCGTGCCGTCGGTCACGATGGCGATGGAATTGGCCTTGTTGGTATGCGTGAAGACGAGCTCCGGATCCTTCAGGATCGCCCGGCACGGTGCCGCCACGCCGGGGCTGTACCAGATCGCGAAGTCCTCGAAGCCGCGGATGGCGCACTTCGGCGTCGTCTGCATCTTGCCGCGGTAGAAAGGGTGGAGCCGCAGCGCCTCTTCACTCGGCTTTGCTGCGCGCGCCAGCAGCTCGTCCTTGCTCGGTTGTGGCTTGCTCATCGCGTCTCCCCTTGTTTCCCCCTCGAAGCACCCGGCCGGCGAAACACGGCCGCCGCGCCATAGCCTACGACCTCCTCGTACTCACCCGTGATGTCCCCGGACGTGGCGTGACACAGCGTGTGGACGCCGTCGGCGCCGAGGTCTCGAGCCGCCCACAGGACGGCGGCCAGAGCGCCGGCTCCACAGGCGAAGCCCGTCCCTTCCTCGTCCGCGCGCAGCACGGCGTCTGGGTCGAGCGCCTCGACCCGTTTCAGTACCTCGGCATCGAGGCGGTTCGCGACGTCTTGGGCGCAGTAGTGGGATAGATCGGTGCTGGCGACCAGGAGCCCGGTCCGGTCCCGGAGCACCGCGGCGAGCGCTCGCCCGAGGGCCCGCACCACATCCGGCCTCGACCCTCTCACCATCACCGGGAGCAGGTAGAACTGGCTACGGAGCGCCCGCTGGAGGAACGGCAGCTCGATCTCGACGGAGTGTTCGGCGTCGTTCCGGACGACGGTCAGCGGCCGGCCGATCTCGGCCTCGAGCCGCGCGTCAAGGCGGCGCTGGGCGACCTGGTCAACGGGCACGATACCAAGCGGAGTGCCATACGCCTCGTGCCCCGAGCCCAGCAGCATCTCGGGATGGTCGTCGTGCATCGGGCCCACCACCGCTACCAGCTCCGCCGCGGAGCCGCGCACGGCCGCGAAGGCGTGACCGGCGACCGACCCTGAGTAGGCGTGCCCGGCATGCGGCGCCATGACGGCGACCACGGTGCCGCGGAGATCAGGGAGTCGGGCCGAGTCGAGGTAGCCGTCGACGCTGCGCGCCAGCCGCACCGGATCGCACGGGTACCACTGTCCGGCGATGGGCGAAGGCCGCACGTCCGCGACAGTGGTCATCACTCGCTCCCCGACGCGCGTGGCCTCCCCGCTGGGGCATGAAAGCCCCACCGCCGCTGAGGCTTTGCGCGACAGCAACTGAAGCAAATCAGGGCCTTGGCTTCCGCAGGCATGTGGCACCCGTGTTGCTCTTTCACTTCTGCATCCCTAGGAAGCAAGACGGAGGCCAGCAATGAGCCCTGTCCAGAACGAGCCGACAGCAAGCGAGGCGCTTCTCTACCAGCAACGACCAGACGGATCGGTGGTCTGTAATCTCTGCGCCCACCGCTGCGTCATCCGGCCGGGGCTGCGCGGCATCTGCGGCGTCCGGGAGAACCGCGGCGCGACGCTGCTGAGCCTCGTGGCGGACCGCATCGTGAGCGGAGGCGTGGATCCGATCGAGAAGAAACCGCTCTTCCATTTTCTCCCCGGGAGCCTCGCCTTCTCCATCGCGACGGCCGGCTGCAACTTCCACTGTCTCTTCTGTCAGAACTGGACCATCGCCCAGGCGCCGCGGCTAGGCTCGGGGAGGATCCCGGGCGAGACGACGGCGCCGGAGGTCATCGTGCGGCAGGCCCGGCGCGCCGGCTGCGCGTCGATCGCCTACACGTACACCGAGCCCACGATCTTCATGGAGCTCGCGATCGAAACGGGCCGGCTGGCGGTCGAGGCCGGGCTGCGCAATATCTTCGTCACCAACGGATACATGACGCCCGAGGCGCTCGAGCTGGTCGCCCCGGTGCTGCACGGGGCCAACGTGGACCTCAAGAGCTTTTCGGACCGCTATTACCGCAAGGTCTGCGGGGCGACGCTGCCGCCGGTCCTCGAGACCATCGCGGGGATGCGCGAGCGCGGCATCTGGGTCGAGGTCACCACCTTGCTGATTCCGGGCCGTAACGACACCGCTCAAGAGCTCAAGGCCATGGTCACCTGGCTCGCCTCCGTGGACCGTGAGATGCCGTGGCATGTTTCGGCCTTCTTCCCCACCTACAAGATGACCGACCTGCCGCCCACGCCGGCCGCGGCCCTCCACCGTGCCGCGCAGATCGGCCGCGATGCGGGACTCCGCTACGTGTACACGGGCAATGTCCCCGGCGACGCCTGGGAGAACACGCACTGCCCCGGCTGCTCGAGATGCGTCATCCGGCGGCGGGGCTTCGAAATGCTCGAAAGCCGCGTGAGCAGCGGCCGCTGCCCGGACTGCGTCACGCCCATCGCCGGAGTCTGGCGCTGACCGCGCCGGGCGAGAGAGGACTGGGGCCAAGCGATGCGCCCAATGAAATGGATCGCGATGGCGGCGCTGCTCGCGCTTGCGGTGGCGCCCGTTGCGCCCGGCGCGACCACGGGCCCAACGGAGCAGCTCAAGGCGTCCACGGACCGCGTGCTGCGGATCCTGGACGATCCGGCTTTCAAGCCCGAGGCCAAGCTCGTGGAGCGGCGCAAGGCCGTCCGGCGCATCGCCGACGAGATCTTCGACTTCGAGGAGATGGCTCAGCGCGCGCTCGGGCAGCACTGGCGCCCGCTGACCGCGGAGCAGCGGAAGGAGTTCGTTCCCCTCTTCGCCGACCTGCTCGACCGGGCCTACATGTCCACCCTCGAGCGCTACAGCGGCGAGCCCATCCAGTACACGGCCGAGCAGGTCGAGGGGGATCTCGCCGTCGTATCCACCAGGATCCTGACCAAGCAGGGCAACGATATCCCGGTCGCCTACCGGATGCTCCGTCACGGCGACAGGTGGCTGATCTACGATGTCAGCGTCGAGGGTGTGAGCCTCATTGCCAACTACCGCACGCAGTTCAACAACGTCATCCGGACGTCCTCCTACGATGAGCTGCTCAAGCGGATGCGGACCAGGATCGACGAATTCCGGGCGCCTCAGCGCTGAAGCCTGGATAGCAGGTAGTCGACGCAGCCGTCGGGTGTGGCCAGGATCGAATAGTCGGCCTCAGGAATCTCCACGCCGAGCGCCGCGTGAAGCGCGATCACGACGTTCAGCAGGTCCATCGAGTCCAGGTCGAGCTGATCGCGAAAGGGCACGTCGGGCTTGAGCGCTCGGAGGTCAGCCTCGGGGGCGATCTCGCCCAGGACGCGGAGCATGGCGGCGCGCACCTCTTCCCGTGTCATAGGGCGCCGGGCTCCTGGAGCAACCGGTCCACGGCTGCCAGGAACAGGCCGCCCCGATGACCGTCGCTCACCCGATGGTCGGCCGAAAGCGTCGCGGCGAGGACTGGCCGCGCCTCGATCCGCCCCTGCACCACCCACGGCCGCTCCACCACTCTGCCGAAGCCCACGATGGCCACCTGCGGGGGATAGATGATACCGAACACTGTCTCCACCCCCTGCTCGCCGAGAGACGTGACCGTGATGGTCGGGTCGGAGAGCTCGGAGCTCCTGAGCCCTCCGCTCCGCGCGCGGCGGACGAGGTCCCGCAGGCCCGTCATGAGCTCCCCGAGGCTCCGGCGGTCGGCGTCATGCAGCGCCGGGGCCACGAGACCTCCCCCGCGGAGCGAGATGGCCACGCCGATGTGGATCGCCGGGCTCGGGACGGCCTCCGCCCCTCGCCACACGGCATTGAGCTCGGGCACTTCGCGGAGGGCGAGGGCGGTTGCCTTCATCAGGAGGGCGCCCGTCAGCAGACGCTCGGTGACGGGGCGCTTGAGATTCTCCTCGGCGAGCCATGTCATGGCCCGGGACATGTCGATGGTCGTGCCGAGGTAGTAGTGCGGGATCTCGCGCTTGGAGCGAGCCATGGCGGCGCCGATCAGCTGGCGCATCCGGGCCTGACGGTCTGGCGCTTCGACCGGGCGCGCAGGGGGCTGCGCCCTGTCTGCCGCGGCCCGCTCGATGTCATCGCGAGTAACGGCTCCGCCCGGCCCGGTGCCCCGGACCGAGGCGGGATCCACTCTGAGCTCGGCCGCCACCTTCCTCGCGAGCGGTGAGATACGCGGCCGCCCCGGCGTTTCCGCGATCGGGGGCGGAGCCGCGGGCGGCGCGGCCGGAACCGGCGCGCCGGGCACGGGGCGAGCCACGAAGACCTGAGTGCCCGCCTCCTCTGTGATGACGGCCAGCACGGTGCCGGTCGGCACGGTCTCGCCGGCCTGGACGAGAATCCGCTCGATGACACCCGTGGTGAAAACCTCGACGTCGATGAGGCCCTTGTCGGTCTCGACCTCGGCGATGATGTCGCCGCGCTTGACGGCATCCCCCACCCGCTTGCGCCACGCCGTCAGGGTGCCGGCCGTCATGTCGACGGTGAGGATGGGCATCACGAACTCAGCCATGCGATCCGATGGTCTCCCTGACCGCATGAACGATCCCCGCAACCTGGGGCAGCGCCGCATCCTCCATGTGCTTGGCGTAGGGGATGGGCACTTCGGCGCTGCACACCCGCCCGACCGGCGCGTCGAGGCTGTAGAAACCGCCTTCCATGATCTGGGCGCTCACCTCGGCGGCGAAGCTGCACGTGCGCCATCCCTCGTCCACGATGACCGCCCGGTGCGTCCTGGCCACCGAGGCGAGGATGGCCGACGTGTCGAGCGGCCGCAGGGACCGGAGGTCGAGGACCTCCACCTCGATGCCGTCGGCGGCGAGCTGGTCGGCCGCCTGCAACGCCTTCCCCACGCAGCCGCCGTAGGTGATCACGCTTGCGGCATCGCCCCGCCGCCGGACGAGCGCGCGGCCAATGACGTCGGGCGCCGCTCCCTCGTCCACCTCGCCGTCTATCCCGTACAGCGCCGAATGCTCGAAGACGAAGACCGGGTCGGGATCATGGAGCGCCGCCAGCAGCAGGCCGCGGGCGTCCGCCGGGGTCGCAGGGGCGACCACCTTGATGCCGGGAATGTGAGCGTACCAGCCCTCGAGGCTGTGCGAGTGCTGGGCCGCGACCTGGCGGCCCGCTCCGGTCGCCATCCGGACCACGAGGGGCACGGAGAGCTGTCCGCCCGACATGTGCCGGAGGGTCGCGGCGTTGTTCACGATCTGGTCCATGGCCAGGAGGCTGAAGTTCACCGTCATGATCTCGACGATGGGCCGCATGCCGCCCAGCGCCGCGCCGACGCCTGCGCCGAGGAAAGTCGATTCCGACAGCGGCGTGTCGCGCACGCGCTCGGGGCCGAACTCCTCGAGGAGGCCGTACGTCACCTTGAAGCAGCCGCCGTAGCGGCCCACGTCCTCTCCCATCAGGAAGACCCGCGGATCGCCCCTGAGCGCTTCTCGAAGCGCGCTGCGCACGGCATCGCGGTAGGTCATCTTGATCATGGCTGGACCCGAGTGTAGACGTCGCGGCAAAGGTCCTCGAGTGGTTCCCACGGGCCCGCCTCGGCGAAGCGCACCGCCTCGTCCACCTGGCCGGCGACGCGCGCGTCGATCGCGGCGAGGTCGGCGTCGTCGAGAAGCCGCCAGAACCGCAGGCGGCCCAGGAAAAGGGCGATGGGATCGCGGCTCTTCCATTGCTCGACCTCTTCCTTCGCCCGGTAGAGCTCGGGGTCGGCCATGGAGTGCGCGCGGAAGCGGTAGGTCCTGATCTCGAGGAGAAAGGGACCGTCACCCCGCCGGACGGCGGCGGCAGCGCGGAGGGTCGCGTCCTCGACTGCCAGCACGTCCATGCCGTCCACCGCTTCAGCCGGGATCGTGTAGCCCTGGGCCTTGAGCCGCATGTCGGGCTGCGCCTGGTGGCGCTCGAGCGCGGTGCCCATCGCGTAGAGGTTGTTCTCGCACAGGAAGAGCACCGGCAGCCGCCAGAGGGCGGCCAGGTTGAGCGACTCGTGGAACTCCCCCTCGGCGACCGCTCCGTCGCCGAAGAAGCACGCGGTCACGCGCGGGCGGCCCAGCATCCGGTCCGCCAGCGCCAGCCCCACCGCGACAGGCAGCCCGCCGCCGACGATCGCGTGGCCGCCGTAAAAGCGCCGCGCCACGTCGAAGAAATGCATCGAGCCGCCGCGCCCGCGGCTGCAGCCGTTGGCCTTGCCGTACATCTCGGCCATGAGCGCGCCGGCCGGGATGCCGCGGGCGAGAGCCTGCCCATGCTCGCGATAGGTGGCGACGATGCCATCGTCCTCGGTCAGGGCCTGCATCGCTCCGACGGCGACGGCCTCCTCTCCGATGTAGAGGTGGAGAAAGCCCCTGATCTTGCCCAGTGTGTACAACTCGGCGGACTTCTCCTCGAAGCGGCGGACGAGGAGCATCTGGGAGAGCAGCTCGAGCGCATGCGCGCGGGGGGGCGGAGGGGGCACGGGGGAACCGGAGTCGATCATTCAGGCCTCCTCCAGCGTGGAGGTATCGCCCTCGGGCAGCCCGAGCTCGCGGGCCTTCAGCAGCCGCCGCATGATCTTGCCGCTCCGGGTTTTGGGCAGGCTCCGCTGGAACTCGATCTCCTTCGGCGCCACCACGGCTCCGAGCCGGGTCCGCGCGAACGCGAGCAGTTCACGCTTGAGCTCCGGAGTCGGCTCCCAGCCCTCCTTGAGCGACACGAAGGCCTTGACGACCTCCATGGCCACAGGATCGGGCTTGCCGATCACGCCCGCTTCGGCTACAGCCTTGTGCTCCATGAGGACGCTCTCCACCTCGAAGGGACCGACGAGGTGGCCGGAGGTCTTGATGACGTCATCCGCGCGGCCAACGAACCAGTAGTAGCCGTCCGCATCGCGCTTCGCCAGGTCGCCGGTGAGGTACCAGCCGCCGACGAAGCACTTCTTGTAGCGCGCCGGCTCCTCCCAGTAGCCGCGGAACATGGAGGGCCACCCCGGGCGCAGAGCCAGCTCGCCCTGAACGTCTGGCGACACGATGACCTCTACTTCGTCGTCGGCGATCCTTCGCACGATGGCGGCCTCGACACCGGGCAGCGGGCGCCCCATGGAGCCCGGGCGGATGTCCATGGCGGCATAGTTCGCGATCATGATCCCGCCTGTCTCGGTCTGCCACCAGTTGTCGTGGAAGGGATGGCCGAAGGCCTCCTGGCCCCACACGACGGCCTCGGGATTGAGCGGCTCGCCCACGCTCGAGAGAAAGCGCAGCGCGGCCATGTCATAGCTTCGCGGCAGCTCGGCGCCCGCCTTCATCATCATGCGGATGGCCGTCGGCGCCGTGTACCACACGGAGACACGCTGGTCCTGCAGGATCCCGTACCACCGCTTCAAGTCGAACTCCGCCTCGTCGACGATGCTCGTCACGCCGTTGGTGAGGGGCGCGATGATCCCGTAGGAGGTGCCCGTCACCCAGCCCGGGTCCGCCGTGCACCAGAAGACGTCGTTGGCGTGAAGGTCGAGGGCGAGCCGCCCGGTGACGTGATGGGCCACGACCGCCTCGTGAACGTGGATCGCGCCCTTGGGCTTGCCCGTGGTCCCGCTGGTGAAGTGCAGCAGCGCCCTGTCCTCGGGCCGGGTGGGCTCGATCGTGAAGCGGTCGTCGGCCGCTGCCAGGAGCGAGTGGTAGTCCCGCGTGCCGGGCACGCCGGTCGGCCGGCCGGCTTCGCCCACGAGCAGGACCTGCTCGAGGTCGGGGAGCGCGCCGCGAAGCGCCGCGACCTTGCGCTCGTAGAGCAGCTCGGTCGTGACGAGGAGCTTCGCCCGCCCGATGGCCATCCGGGCCCGGATGGGCTCAGGCCCGAAGGCCGAGAACAGGGGGCAGAACACGCTCCGGTTCTTGAGCGTCCCCAGCGCGGCCACGTAGAGCTCCGGGATGCGACCGGCCATGACGCAGACACGATCGCCCGGACCGACGCCCAGGCGCTGCAGGACATTGGCGAAGCGGCTCGTGAGAGCGGCCAGCTGGCCGTACGTATAGTCGCGAACCTCCCCGCTCCGGCCGAGCCAGCGCAGGGCGAGGTAGTTGCGGCGCGGGCCTACGGCGTGGCGATCCACAGCCTCGTGTGCGATGTTCAGCCCGCGGCCCCCGGGGAGGCCCTCCAGGAGCCCGCGCGCGCGCGCCCAGGAAAAGCTCGAGCACTCACGATCGTAGTCGCGCAGGTTCGGCGCGACGGGCCAGTCCGTCGGCGATTTCGCGATGACGCTCATGCCGCCCCCACGACGCCGCGTCGCCTTGCGGGCCTGACCGTCTTGCGGGCCCAGGTCCGGACCTTGTCCACAGGCCACGTATTGATCACCTCGGCCGGCCCCACCCACGCCCGACGCGCCGTGGCGACGCCGAGCCGCATGGTGTCGAGCTGGTCGAGGGCGTGAGTGTCGGTGTTGATGGCGAGCAGCACCCCGAGCTCCCGGGCGCGCCGTGCGTGGACGTCGTTGAGGTCGAGTCGCTCAGGGAAGCTGTTGATCTCGAGAGCCTTTCCGTGGCGGCGGGCTGCGGCGAAGACCGCTTCCATATCCACGTCGTACGGTTCCCGCCCGCCGATGAGGCGCCCCGTGGGATGGGCCAGGATGTTGACGTACGGGTTCTCGAGCGCCCGGCAAATCCGCCGAGTCATCTCGGCCCGCGGCTGCTTGAAGCGAGAGTGGACGGCGGCGACCACGAGGTCCATCTGCGCGAGCACGTCGTCGGGGTAGTCGAGGGAGCCGTCCGGCAGGATGTCGCACTCGCTGCCTGCGAGCACGGTGAAGCCGCCCTGCTTGCGCCCGATCGCGCGGACCTTCCCGACATGGGCGAGGGCCTCCTCGGCGGTCAGTCCGCCCGCCACCCGGGTGGACCGGCTGTGGTCTGAGACGAGGACGTAGGCGTAGCCGCGCTCGCGGGCCGCGGCGACCAGCGCTTCGACCGTGTGGTGTCCGTCCGTCGCGTTCGTGTGGCAGTGGAGATCGCCGCGGATGTCGTCCAGCTCGACGAGGCTGGGCAGCCGGCGGGCCGTCGCTGCCTCGATCTCGCCCGAGTCTTCGCGCAGCTCCGGCGGGATCCACGGCAGCCCGACGGCGGCATAGACCTCTTCCTCGGTGGCGCCCGCGATGCGCCGTCCTCCGGGCTCCCTGAAGACACCGTATTCGGAGATCTTGAGGCGCTTCTTGACGGCCAACTCCCGGATCCGGATGTTGTGCTCCTTCGAGCCCGTGAAGTACTGGAGCGCCGCGCCGAAGGTCGCCGGCTCCACCACGCGCAGGTCGACCTGGATGCCCTCGCGGTGCCGCACCGAAGCCTTGGTCGGGCCCTGCTCGAGAATCTCAACCACCTGAGGCAGCCGCACGAAGGCGTCCATCACGCGCGCCGGATCGGTCGAGGTCACGAGGATGTCGAGGTCGCCCACGGTCTCCTTGCGGCGGCGCACCGAGCCGGCCGGTTCGACCTGCTTGACCCCCTGGACGCGGCCGAGCGCGTGAGCGATCTCCTCGGCCAGCGGCAGCGCGCGCCCCAACGGCATGCGCGCCTGTCCTCGCCGCACCAGCGCGATGCCCTTCAGGAGGTTCTGCTCGGTCTTGGCCTGGATGCCGGGCAGCCCGCGAAGCTTGCCCGCCCGCGCCAATGTCTCCAGCTGGCCGAGATCGGTGACCTTCAGGCGGTCGTGGAGGAGCCTGGCGGTCTTGGGGCCGACGCCGGGTACGTCCATGAGATCCACGAGCCCGGCGGGCACCTCGCGGCGCAGCGACTCGAGCGCTTCGATCCGTCCCGTTCCGAGGTACTCGCCGATCTTGCCGGCCAGATCGGGTCCGATTCCGGGAACCTCGTCCAGCCGCTCCTCGGCAGCCAGCGTCTCGACGTCCTCGGCGAGCGTTTCCAGATTCTGCGCGGCGCGCCGGTATGCGCGGATGCGGAACGGGTTCTCTCCCTTGAGCTCGAGGAGGTCCGCGGCGAGGTTAAACGCGCGCGCGATCTCGAGATTCTTCACGTCGCAACCCGCCTCAGCGGCGGCTCCCCCGCCAGATGACGACGAGCGCCAGCACCGCGACGACCATGCCGAGAGCGATCAGCCACCAGTCCCGGACAGCCTGTACCATGGTCAGCTCCCCCTGAGGCGGACTTCCTGCTCCAGCAGCCGCTCCGCGAGGCCGGCGCGCTCCACTTGCTTGAGCCGCGCCTCTTCCCGGATGCGCGCCACGGCAAGGCCGAGCGCGTGGAGCGCCATCTCCGCCTGCTCGGGCGACATTGCCGCGGAGCGGCTGCCCTCGGCCCCGGGCTCGCCGATCGTGAGCAGGACGTCGCCTTCCCTCGGGCAGACGTACACTGCGGCCCCTGCGGTCAGTGCTTCGATCTTCACGGCGGCTCGCTCAGGTTGGATCACGTGATTTCCTCCTCGCAATGAAAGAGCAACCTCGGTGCCAGCCAGCACCGCCGGACAGATCGCCGAGAAATCACGGCCTTAGCCCGCCGGCTTGACTACCGAAGAGCGCCCGGCGGGGCATGGGCGCCCCAGATCGGGCCGAGGGGGCTACACACCCAGCTCGGCTCGCACACGCACGAAGTGGACGATCCGCTCTCGATCGAGCATGCCGAGCCAGCGTCCATCCTCCACCACGGGCAGCTGGGCCACGTCGGCGTTGTCCATGTCCTCCAGGGCCTTGAGGAGGCTCTCGTCCGGCGGCACGGTCGCGACGGCCGTGGCCGGCTGCATGACGTCGTCCACCGTCACGCGGCCCCATTGGTCGCGGGGGACCCCCTTGACCTCGTGAAGCGTGAGCAGTCCCCGGAGGTTGCCGTCTTCCGCGACGACGAAGCAGCGGCGGCCCGCGCCCAGCACCTCCTCGCGGACCAGCCGGTCGAGCGTCAGGCCGGGCGCGATCGACGGGCATTCGCGGGTCATGGCCTGGCCCACGGTCGCGCCGCGGAGAAGATCCCGGAGCGCGGCCTGCGCGCGGCCGGCCAGCACGGCGCTGTGGAGGAACCAGCCGATCAGCACCAGCCAGATGCCCCCGACGAAGTCGCTGCCGATCGCCCTGAACGTGCCGACTCCGATCAGACCGAGGGCCAGCACCTCGCCCGCCCTGGACGCGGCCCGATTGCCGCGGTCGAAGCTGCCCGTCCACGCCCAGACCGCCGCGCGGAGCACGCGGCCGCCGTCGAGCGGAAAGCCCGGAAGCAGGTTGAAGAGCGCCACGGCCAGGTTGATGCGCGCGAGCCACCGCGCGGGCACGGACACCAGCGGCGCATGCCCGCCCACGGCGCCGATGCCGCCGAAGAGCGCCGCGAGCGCCAGGCTCGTCAGCGGTCCGGCGATGGCGATCCTGAACTCGGCCCCCGGCGAGGCGGGCTCGCGCCCGATCTGGGCGACGCCCCCGAACACGAACAGCGTGATGCCCCGGATCGGGATGCCGTAACGCAGCGCGACTCGCGAGTGCCCCAGCTCGTGCACGAGCACGGACGCGAAGAAGGCGAGGCTCGTGAGAGCGCCCAGCACCCAGCGAGCCGGCGCGCCCCACTCGGGGTGGTGCGCCGGGAAATATCCGGCGGCGAGCGAGGCGCCCACGAGGGCGAAGACCAGGAGCCAGCTCGCGTGCACGGAGATGGGTATGCCCCATATCCGCGCGATCGTGAGCCGGCCCGCCGCTCCGGGCGCGCCGTTCACTTGACGAGCAGGACGGGGCACCGGCACAGGATCCCGACCTTGTAGCTCGTGGTGCCCCATCCCGCGCCCCGGCGCCTCGGGTCGACCCTGTGCGAGCCCATCACGATCACATCGGCTCGCCAGCGGGCTGCCGCGCGCACGATCTCGCGAGCGGGCTCGCCGACGCATACCTCGCAGCGCACCCCGATCCCCTTCGCAGCGAACGCCTTGGCGGTGCGGCCGAGCCTTTGCCGCGACACCGCGAGCAGCCGGTCATAGAACGCCCGCATCTCCCCGGCCGCCAGACCCGGCACCTGCTGGACGACGTGAAAGAGCGTGACGCTCGCGCGCGCGTCCTGGCCGAGCGCCAGCGCCACCCTGAGCGTCCGCGCGTTCCGGTCGCTCAGGTCGATGGGCACGAGGATCCGTCCGAACACCTTCGCCCTCACCCGCGTCCCCTCGGCGACGGGGAGCCGCCTCTCATCGCTCCGGCCATCCCTGTGCGCCGATCAGCGGCACGAAGGCGACCCATTCCAGATCGTCCTGCGTGTAGGTGTCGGGGCCGGTTCGCGTGCGGCGGATGAGCCGCTGTCCTCGCGGCTCGGACCCGAGCGGCATCACGAGGCGGCCGCCCGTCGTGAGCTGGTCGAAGAGCGCGGGCGGCACCCTGGGCCCTCCGGCCGTCACGATGATCGCGTCGTACGGCGCGTGCTCCTTCCAGCCGAGGGTGCCGTCGCCGCAGAGCACGTGGACATTGCGATACCCGAGGGCGGCCAGGCGATCTCTCGCCGAGTCGGCCAGGCCCTCGATGCGCTCCACCGTGTACACCTCTTCTGCGATCTCCGAGAGGACGGCTGCCGCGTAACCAGAGCCCGTCCCGATCTCCAGCACGCGATCGCCCGGTCTGACGCGCGCGGCCGCGGTCATCACGGCCACGATGTAGGGCTGCGAGATGGTCTGACCGTACGCGATAGGCAGCGGTCCGTCCTCGTACGCGTAAGCGGCCATGTCGGGCGGCACGAAGTCCTCCCGCGGCACGGCGCGCATGGCGTCAAGCACGAATGGATCGTCCACACCCCGTGAAGCGATCTGCTGCTCGACCATCCTGTCCCGCTCCAGCGTGGCCTCGCGAGTGGTCGTCATGGCGAGCCCTCCACGCTCAGCACAGGGTGCAACCGGGCTGCCAAGGGACAGCGCAGCGAATCCGCCCACTTGAAGGCCCCCTTTACCCGATAGAACCCGTGCAGGCGTCCCATCGTCGCCCCAGTGCGGAGCCGGGTACCCGGGCCGGCCTGAGATCTTTCGGCCTCGGGTCAGGCTATGCCGTTGAGTAGAAAGGCGGAGCCGGCGGCCTCGCGACGGCGGAAGGGTGGCAGTCGGTTTGCACCTGCATACGTGGGCTGGATTGCCACGAAAGGAAGGAGCCCCATGGAGCTGGTCTCGACCGACCCCAAGAAGCGGCGGACCCTGGTCATCGAAGCGCTCCAGGCCACACCGGTCGCCCAGCGTTGCATCGAGCTCGTCGAGCGCAAGGGGATCGGCCACCCGGACACCATCTGCGACTCGCTCGTCGAAGCCGTCTCGGTGGGTCTCAATGCCATGTACCTCGAGCGCCTGGGCGCCATCCCCCACTACAACATCGACAAGGCCATGCTGGTGGCCGGCCAGTGCGCCAAGGGCTTCGGCTGGGGCGAGGTGACGCGGCCGATGGAATTGATCGTCGGCGACCGCGCCACCCTCACGGTCGACGGACGAAGCCTCCCCGTGGAGGAGACCGCGGCCGCGGCCGTCGACGCATGGGTCGGGGCCCATCTGCCCCACGTGCGCGCCGGCAAGGACCTCGTCACGCGCACCGTCCTCGCCGCCGGCTCCGAAGAGCTCCGGCGCATCTTCAAGGACGCCCAGGCCGCCATCGCCTCGAATGACACGGCGGGCGCATCGGGCTACGCGCCGCTGAGCCCCACCGAGGAGCTGGTGCTCGCCGTCGAGGGCTTTCTCAACTCTGGCGATTTCAAGGCCCGCTTCCCGGACACGGGCCAGGACGTCAAGGTGCTGGCGGTGCGCGACGGCGAGGTCGTGGCGCTGACGGTGGCGATGCCGTTCCTGTGCCGGGAGACCGCGTCGGAGGGCGACTACTTCGACCGCAAGGCCGAGGTGCTGGGAGCCCTCGGCGCGCGATTCGCCGGCGCGCCGTTCCGGCTCGACTGGCGGCTCAATTGCCTCGACCGCGGCGGCTCGGGCGCCGAGGGCGCCTATCTCAGCCTCACCGGCACCTCGGCGGAAGACGCCGATTCAGGGCAGGTCGGGCGGGGCAACCGCGTCAACGGGATCATCGCCTTCGAGCGCCCCACCGGCGGCGAGGCCGCGCCGGGGAAAAATCCGGTCGCGCATGTCGGCAAGATCTACAGCGTGCTGAGCCATCGCCTGGCGCGCCTCATCCACGCGCGCTGTCCGGCGCTCCTCGAGGTCTACGTGCATCTCTCGGCGCGCATCGGCGAGCCCGTCGACGCGCCGTGGACGGGCGTGCAGGTCGTGCTGCCGCCCGGCATGGGGATCGAGGACGTCGAGGGGTCGATCCGCGACGTGGTCCTGACGGAAGTCGCCCGCATGCCGCAGTTCCGCGGCGAGCTGATCCGCGGAGAGCATCCGGTCTGCTGAGGATCGACGCCTCCCACGGCGAGGGCGGCGGGCAGATCCTGCGCACTGCCCTCGCCCTCGCGGTGGCGCTCGGCCGCCCGCTCCGGCTTGTCCGCATCCGCGAGCGGCGGCCGAAACCCGGGCTCCAGCCGCAGCACCTGACCGTGGTGCGGGCTCTGGGCGCCGTCAGCGGGGCGCGAATCGAGGGCGATGCCCTCGACTCGACGGCCGTCACTTTCGTGCCGCAGACGCTCCGTGGAGGACGCTACCGCCTCGATGTCGAGGCGATCAGGGGCAGCGCCGGGTCGGTGTCGCTCATCTTCCAGGCGCTCCTGCTGCCGCTGTCACGGGCGGGAGCGGCGTCGCGGCTCACCCTCCTCGGAGGGACGCATGTGCCGTGGAGCCCGACCGCGGACTATCTGACACAGGTCTTCCTGTCCGCGCTGGAGTCGATCGGCCTGCGCGCCGCGGTCGAGCTCAGGCGCTGGGGCTTCTACCCGGCCGGAGGCGGGGAGATCGAAGCTGTCATCGAGCCCGGCCAGGCGGTGCGCGGATTCGTCCCGCCCGGGCGCCTCGCGGACCGCCGCATCGTGGGACTCTCGGCGGTTTCGCGCCTGCCCCGCGCCATCGCGGAGCGCCAGCGGCGGCGCGCGCTCGATCGGCTGGAGGCAAGCGGGCTCACGGCCGACATCGCGATCGGAGAGGTCGCGACCGCGCGCAGCCCTGGCACCGTCCTCTTTCTCGCGCTGCCCGGCCGGGCGGGCTTCTCGGCGCTCGGCCGCCCCGGCCTGCGCGCCGAGGCGGTGGCCGACCTGGCCGTCGAGCCCCTCCTCGCGTATCTCGCAAGCGGGGCGGCTGTCGACACGCACCTGGCCGATCAGCTGCTGCCGTTCCTGGCGTTGTCCGCCGAGCCGTCCGACTTCACCTGCCCCGCGCTCTCGAGCCACCTCGAGACCGTGGCATGGGTCGTCGAGCAGTTCCTGCCGGGGCGCGTGCGGCTCGACGCCGGTCCCCCCGCCCGCGTCAGCGTGACTCCCGCCGGCGATTCCCGCTAGTGCCGGTCCAACTTGACTTCGCCATACTTCGTTCTCGGTCGGCCGCAACCCTCAACGTACACCTACGTACGCCTCGGGCTGCGGCCTCCCTCGGGCCTCGTCTGGCTCGCAATTTGGCCCGG
>Ga0335084_10001205_pt1 | contig 23734 bp, 25 predicted proteins | sample Lox_Sample_44_FD_206721 | JGI IMG/M metagenome (GOLD analysis project Ga0335084, IMG submission 206721) | Soil microbial communities from Loxahatchee National Wildlife Refuge, Florida, United States - Lox_Sample_4.4 | ecosystem: Environmental > Terrestrial > Soil > Wetlands | place: USA...
ACTTCCAGGCTGAGTTCGTCGAGTTTGAGCAGGTCTTCGAGCGTCTCGGCTTTGGCAGGCTTCTTCTCTTTTTCTCCGGCGGGCGCCGCCCCCTCGGCTGGAGTTTCTTTGCCCTTGGGAAGCCGGCTGGCAAGGAAGGCTACGACGCCGGCGAGAGCGAGGAATGACACCTTGGGAAGGCCGGGAATTGCCGCCAGAGCCAGCATGACTCCTGCCGCAATCAGCAGCGAGCGCCGCCGCGAGAGCAGTTGCGAGCCGAGATCGGCTGACAAGGAGGCATTCGAGGAGGCTCGCGTCACCACCATACCGCCCGCCATCGAGACCAGCAGCGAGGGAATCATCGTGACCAGTCCATCTCCGACGGTCAGGACGGTGTAGGTCTTCAGCGCTTCCCGAAAAGGAATGTCGAGCTGAAAAACGCCAATCAGGAATCCGGCGACAATGTTGATAGCGGTAATGAGGATGGTAGCGATGGCGTCGCGCTGGTTGAAGCGGGCAGCGCCGTCCATGGCGCCATAGAATTCCGCTTCTCGCGCGATTTGTTCGCGGCGGGCGCGCGCCTGGTTTTCGTCGATGAGACCGGCGTTCAGGTCGGCGTCGATTGCCATCTGCTTGCCCGGCAAGGCGTCGAGGGTGAATCGAGCCGTAACTTCGGCGGTACGGACCGAGCCATGGCTGACGACGATGTACTGAATAGCAATCAAAGCGACAAACAGGACGAATCCGACAACGTAGTTGCCGCCCACGACAAACTGTCCGAAAGCCTCGATGACCCGTCCAGCCGCTCCGACACCTTCATTGCCATGCAGCAGAATGCGGCGGCTGGAGGCAAGATTGAGCGAGAGGCGGAACAGCGTCAGCAGAAGCAGCAGGCTGGGAAAAACGGAGAACTGTGCCGGCCGCAGGATTTGCAAGGCCGACAGCAGCACCAGCACCGAGGCCGTGATGCTGGTGGCGAGCAGCAAGTCGAGCAAGAACGACGGCAGCGGCACCAGCATCACGAAGACGAGACAAACCGCTGCCACAGGAACAATCCAGTCGGTGAGCCGGTTCTGGACCGGTGCGGTTGCGGTGGCCGTGATCGTCGCGTTCGGCATGGTCTAGCGTTTCCCCGCGGCGATGGCGCGCGCCTGCGCGCGATAGACGGCCGCCAGAACTTCGGCAATCACCGCGTAGAGCTTTTGCGGGATGCTCTGCCCCACCTCGACCGAGCGGTAGAGAACGTGCGCCAGAGGCGGATTCTCAATCATCGGAATGCCATTCCAGCGCGCAATTTCCTTGATCTCCGCCGCCAGCCGGTTGCGTCCTTTGGCGACCACCGTAGGAGCCGCCATCTCGGGACGGTATTCCAGCGCGATGGCGTATTCGGTCGGATTGGTGATGACGACAGCCGCGCGTTTGGTGTCTTCGAGCATGCGTCGGCGGCGCAACTGGCGCTGCAATCGCCGAATGCGCCCCTTGACCGCCGGATTTCCCTCCGTCTCCTTGAACTCTTCGATCAGTTCCTGGCGGCTCATGCGCAGCTCGCTCTCCAGGTGGCGGCGCTCGAACCCGTAGTCGATGACCGCCCAGACGGAAAGAACGAGCGCCGATTTCCATGCGACTTCGAACATCCGCTGCATGGCGAAACCGAGAACAGTGCTCGCCGTTCGTCCGGGCAGTACGATCAAGAAAAGCCAGTCCCGCTGGAGGCATCCGGCGGCGAGGTACACGACGGCCGCAGCGGGCAGAAGCGACTTCCCCAGCCCCCGCAGCGCGGCGACCGAAAACAGTTGCCGGACCTTCGCTGCGGGGCTCATGCGCGACGCAGAGGGCAACAACGATTCAGGCGCAAAGACGATTCCGCCTTGGGCCAAGGCAGAAGAAACAGCGGCGAGCCAGCTTAAGCCCAACGCCGCCGCTACCGCGATGAACAAGGCGGAGTGTGCCAGCAACGGTGGCAGACCGTCCATGCGCATGCTCCCGGAGACAGCACCGTCGAGCGAGGCGTGTAGAAACCCACGCCAAGCCTGCGGGAAGCGCGGCAACTGGCTGGCCAGCACCATCGTGGCGGTGAGTCCTGCCGCGGCACCGATCAGATCGCGGCTCCGGGCAACTTGCCCTTTCTCCCTCGCCTTCTGTCGCCGTCGCGGGGTGGGCTGCTCGGTTTTGCTGTTGTCCGCCATGACCTAGTGAGCGAGTTTCAAGATCCTTTCCGATGCTTCTATAGCCTGTTGAAAGCGGGAGTCGACAAAGCGCGGCCATAGCGCAATCGCGCCGCACAGCACGGTTAATCCAATCAGGTTCTTGATCGAAAGGCCGACGAACAGCACGGGCAACTGCGGCGAGGCCTTGCCGAGGAAGCCCAACGCGACGTCGGCAAACAATGTCGCTACCAGAACCGGCGCTGCGATCTGGACGGCTGTCGACCACATCCCTCCGCCGGACTCCAGAAGCGTCGAGATCGAAGGCCAAGTCAACGTGAGATGGCCCGGCGGCAGATCGCGGAAACTGTGCGCCAACCCACGCAGCAGCCACTGTGGCACCTGCAGTTGAATAAACAGGAGCAAGACGACCAGTTCGTGAAACATCCCAAGCACCGGCGTATCCGCCTGGCTCTGCGGATTGATCACGCTCGCGAGAGAGTAGCCCATCTGCACGCCAAGCACCTGTCCCGCAAGTTGCGCGGCGTCGAACAGGAATTGCAGCGTGAATCCCAGGAGGAATCCGATGCCGATCTCGCCCGCGAGAATAGCGATCATCGTGGAAACCGGAAGAACCGCCTGGGATTGATGGATTAGCGGCGCCAGTAGAAACGTAAGCAGTACCGCGATCCCGATCTTGATCCGCAGCGGAACCGAAGCGCTTCCCAGGAAGGGCGAGGCGATAAGCAATCCCGTGACTCGGCCGCCGGCGATCATCCAGGCGGTCACGCTCCGTTCTAAAGAAATCTCCAGCAACCGATCACCTCAGCGCAAGAAGGGATGAAAATCGGACCACAGCGCAACCGTGTACACCATCAACTTGCGCAGCATCCAGGGCAAGAACACAAACGCGGCGGCGGCAACGGCGATCAGGCGGGGCACGGTTGAGATCGTCGAATCCTGCAGCGAAGTCAGCACCTGCCCCACGTTGATCAGCAGGCTGACGATGGTTGCGATCACGAGAATGGGTGCGCCCAGCCAAAGCGCGATCACCAGACTGTGGCGCATCAGCGTTACGACCTGTTCCGTATCCATAGCGCGCCTCTCAGGCAAAACTCCGCATCAGGGAACCGATCAGCAGGTTCCAACCATCCACAACCACGAACAAGAGAATCTTGAGTGGCGTCGAGATCACGACGGGAGGCAGCTGCAACATGCCTACCGACGTAGTGATCGCGGCCGTTACCAGATCAATCACCAGGAAAGGAAGAAAGAGCGCGGCGCCGATCCGAAAGCCGGCCTGCAATTCGGACAAGAGATACGCGGGCGCAACAATCCTCATGCCCAGCTGTTCGGGCCGCGCCGGGCGCGGCTCACGCGCCAGTTCGACAAAGAGCGCGAGGTCTTTTTCGCGCGTGTACTTCAGCATGAAATGGCGCATCGGCCCGCTTGCGCGATCGAGAGCCGTGATCATCGTGATGTGCCCCGCATCGAGTGGAACGATGGCCTCGGTGTAAATTGCCGTACCCACCGGCTGCATGAGAAAGAATGTCAGGATCAGGGCAAGCCCGATCATTGTCTGGTTGCTGGGCGTGCTTTGCGTGCCGAGGGCCTGCCGAAGAAAGTGAAACACCACCAGCAGTCGCACGAACGGGGTCATCGACAGCAGGAGCGCCGGAAGAAGCGTGAGAAATGTGAGCAGGACAACGATGTTCCACGGCACAGACCCGCTCGCTCCGAATCCGTGCCACGAAACGCCTGGAGGTGCCTGCGGGCGCGCCCACAGCGGCCCCACGCTGAAGACACACAAGCCGAACACAACGGACGATTTGAGGCAGATTCGCATCAGGACTCTGCTCCCGCGGATTTCTCATCCGGCAATTGCGCAAGCAGCGTGACCGATGCCGGTCCGCCTCCAATCAGATAGCGCTGGCGCTCGAACTGCACGATGGCCACAAACCGGCGTTCGCCAAGAGGAGCGGTCTCCCGCACCACCAGTGCCTTGCGTTGGCGGCGCGATCGCCACAACTGCTTTGTCTGCCGGGCAATGCCGGCAAACGTTTCGAATAATGTGCTGTGCGCGACCGCGCGGGCGTATGAAGCTTCCATTTATGCCAACTCCGTAAGCCGGACTGCGAGATGGTTCTGCACGACCTCAAATTCGCTCCAGGCAATCAGTTCGTCATTGATCCGCAGCGGAACGTCCTGCCCCACGGTCCAGCTGGTGCTCACGATCTTTCCGCGCGTCAGCCGCACCAGGTCGCCGACCGTAAACCCCGATACCGGAACGTCGATGGTGAACTGGCAGGGGAGGTTTTCCACCCGCGCCCAGGGATCGACGGTGGCATCTGGTTCGGGCTTGAGACTGGGGGCGGCAGCAGCCATCACATTTGCACCACTCACATCTGCACCAGGAATTCCGTGAAGTAGACATCTTCGACGCCCAATTGCGGTGCGCGGGTCTGCAGGGCTTCGAGAATTTGCGTTTTCAGTTGCTGTTTGCCCTCCGCTCCCAACAATTGGTCGGGTTTAGCCGACGTGAGCACACTGAGGATCGTGTCGCGCACCAGCGGCACCGGCGAACCGTTTGCGTTTTTTTCCACGGGATGGGAGAGTCCAAGCGCGATACCGATGCGCAAGTAGGCACGGCCTTCGCCACCCAGATTGACCACGAAGGTATCGAGCGAAAGAGTCGCTTCGACGCCGCCGCTAGTGGTTAGCTCATTGGTGGCCTGGCGAGCCGCGCGTTTCCAAGCCAGGACGCCAACCGCACCTAACGCAATCACCAGCACGAGCCCAACCGCGATCGTCATGCTGGATCTGCGCGGTGCGGCTGCACTGTTCTTCTCTGACTCGTCCACGCCCGTGCTAGTGCACGCAATGTGCCGCGGTTCGCAAAAGGACGAATCGAAAGGCTTAGGCAGGAAATGCAGTGGAATCAGGAGATTCAAGGACGGACCGCCACGATCCGGTCCGCGGGATCGCGCTGGGTGCCGCGCTCAGGAGCGAATTCTCATGAAAAATTTCTTAATCGGGCTGCAACCAAACGTTGCAGGTCGCTGGATCTGGCCTCGGAGTAGCGACCCGCAACGAAGAAAACTGTTCCTATCGTTTCAGGTTGATCGTCTCCTGCGTGATTTCGTCAAATGTCGTTACGCAGCGTGCATTCGCCTGAAAGCAACGCTGGGCCACAATCAGGTTGGCAAACTCCTTGGAGATGTCGACGTTCGATTGCTCGAGTGCGCCGCCGGCGAGCGTGCCGCGTCCCGCAGTTCCGGGTGCTCCAATCACGGCTTGCCCTGAGGCCAGGGTCTCGGCAAAACCGTTATTGCCAGTTCGCAGCAGACCCTGATTGTTGGCGAACGTCGCCAGCACAATCTGGCCGAGGATCTGCGTTTTGCCATTGCTGAATGCGCCGGTGATCGTTCCATCGGAACCGATGTTGTACTTCACCAATGTGCCGCTGCCGGCGCCATCCTGTTGCGTCGATGCCGTACTGCTAGGTGCGGCCATCTGGGTGAGCAGTCCCGCATTGTTCGCATCGTACAGGTTCCAGGTAAACGTGAGGTCGTTGGCGCCATCGGCAAAACCGGTAATGTTGATGTTGGCGACGTTGGCGGCGGGGGTGAGCAGATTGCCATTGCCGTCGAAAGTCATGGCCCCGGTTGTGAGCACGACCGGATCGGTGGCTCCGTTCACATCGGCCGCGGGGATGGTAATCGAGTAATCCCACGCGTTCGTTCCCGTCTTCGTGAATGTGAACATTAGATTGTGGCCGGCGCCCAGAGAGTCATAGATCGTCATGGGCGTTGAATATCTGGTTCCATCGGCAGCCGTTGCGTTCAGGTTGGTGCCTAGCTGCGCCTGGGTGGTCGCGGTGGGTGGGCTGATGGCGCCGACGGCGAGCGTCAGCGGAACAAGCCCCTGTCCGGTGTTGAGCACGCCGTTCACGGCCGGGTAGCCCATAACGTTCTGTCCATCGGAGGTGACAAGAAAATTGTTCTTGTCTACTTCGAAGTTCCCGGCGCGTGTGTAAGTCTGGACGCCGTTGTTCTGAACCACAAAAAAGCCGTCGTTCATGATCGCGACATCTGTGGACACACCGGTAGGATCGACGTTGCCCTCCGTGAACATCGAGGGGATGGACCCAACCGCCGTGCCGGCGCCTTGCTGAATGGGATCGCCCGCGCCATTCGAGCCGATCGTCTGATAGAACAGATCGCGGAAAATAACGCGCTGGTCCTTATACCCGATGGTGTTGAGGTTAGCCAGATTGTTGGCGATGGTTGAGAGCGCGGTGGAGCTCGCGGTCAAGCCGGAGAGTGGAATCGAAAATGATGGCATAAGGGCTCCTCATAGAAAACCGTTTTAGAAATTCCTCAATCAAAACCTGGATGTTTCTTCCAGTTTGAGTCTGCGCTTCCCAAAACTGGACTACCCCTTGACAGCACTAACGAGCGACTGCATGAGCTGCTCGATCTGTGTCAGTTCGCTCAGCGACTGGAACTGCGCCAGTTGGCCGACAAACTGATTCGGATCGAGCGGATCGAGCGGGCTCTGGGCTTTGAGTTGCGCCGTCAAGAGCTGCAAGAACATCGTGTTCAGCCCCTGAGTATCGTCGCTGGAGGACGTAGAGGACGAAGACGATGTTCCCGCGGCAGAATTCGCCGCGGTGGGAGCGAGCGCCGACAGTGCCTGCAGCATTGGAATTTGCACGACAACACCTCCTAAACGCGAATGCTTACGCGGGTGGCGGCCCGCGCGACTTGAAGCTCAGCCACGATTCCTTCCGGGTACTCCGGCTCCACGACGGAATCGCGCATGGCTGCTTCGGAATTCGTCGTGTACGACCGTTCCTGCCGGGGTTGGCCTTGTTGAAAGCCAGTCGCGGTTTGCACGCTTGACCTAGCCGGATTCAGATCGACTACTGCCAGGTCGAGGCGATGCCCCTTAAGCCCGGATTCGAGCGCCGGCACTTCCGGACCGAACCAGTGCGCCAGTCCGCGCTCGCCGTGAACTTCGAGACCGACTTGGTTTTGTTGCACGCTGGTGTGAATCTCAACCGAACCGAACGCACTCGTGCGGATGCCGATGTGCATCCGCACCACGCCATTCGGATCGGAGTCGATTTGTCCCAGAGACGAGGCTGCGCTCGTCGGCGCTGGGGTGGAATCGAGCACCTGGTGCGTCTTCGGCAACTCCGAGGCTTGCGCCGCCTTGTCCTGGATCTCGACCGCCACGTGATTCGCAGACGCCGGAATGGTTGCAGGAGAACTCACCGGCGCAAGCGGGAGTTGCGAGTCGCGCTTCGGGAATGGCGTCTCGTGTTCAAAACCCGCGACCCAGGTCCTCTCCGCGCCAGAAATCGGTCCGCGCTGTGTTTCAGGACTACCCGGCAGTGTCTGCGCATGGGCAGTGTTCTCGTCTACAACTGGACTCCCGGCGTTCGGGGCGGCGGCGGGAATCTGGACCCGTGAATTCGTCTGCCCGGCGACCACGGACTCGGTTTGCGCAATACTCGTGGTGTGCAACGAAGGGGACACAACTGGTCCGGGCAATGGGGTTTCCAGCGCGCCTGAGGCAAACCCCAGGTGTCCGGATTTGTCCTGCATCGGCGGAGCCAGCTCTTCCGATTGCGCGAGAAGATTCGCCCCCGTGTTTGCTGATTTGTTTTTTTGCGTTTCAACCCCGGAAAGGAATTCGTGTTGATGACCCGAAACTTCTTGTGCCCGAAGTGGCGGGACTGTTGAGGACACGTCGGCCGGAGGCAAAGAACTATTGCGCCGGACGATTTCTCCCTCAATTTGTTTCCGTGGTGATACAGAAACGATCTGGTTCGGATCGTTCTCCAGAGTTCGAGTTCGCAGGGAGCTGTTCGCGTCGCTTCGTGAGTCAAGATCCGCCGGGATCTCCGCATCAATCCCACCGGCCGGTGGAGGCGCCGCAGCGAAGACTTCGATTTGTGAAATCGTGATGCCTTGCGCCTGTCCGTCCGCGATTACCTCGTCCACAGCCGACGATTCATCGGCGGAAGCTACGGTCTCACCCCCGCCCTCGACTAGCGCCGGTGTAGCATCCGCGGGCGAGGTCAGGTGCGAAGATGTCTTGAACTTTGCGTTGATGATTGTGGAATTCGGCGCGCTCGACTTGATGTCGCGTTTGTTCACAGACGCTTGCAGTGGTGCCCATTCCTCGTGGGCAACTCCCGAACTGGCCGAGTGAAGCCCGTTGCCGCCTGGTTCCGTTTCTGAACCGTCTGAAGCGAAAGGGCCGCCCGTCACCACACTCGCTCCCGAACCTTGCGAAGAAACGAGCCCTGGTCCACTTACCGCATCGTGCAAATTCGAGAGCAAAACGGAGCCAGCCGACGGAGTGGTCGCGAAAGCATTCGAAGTGGACCGTTCCGACGCGATATCTTTCGGCGCGGCCACGACCCTCGAGCTCGAAGGCGCCGCGGACGAAGAGTGTGTTTCGCTCGCGAGGTTTGCTGCGATCTCAGGCTGTCCCGTGAGGTGGAGGTCCGGATTCGACCCCAATTCCGGATTGGCAACGGGTGAGCTTGTGGGGGCGTTGCTGTCACCTTGCGCGCTGGTTCCCGGTCGCCGATCCAATCGAGAGTTGCTTTTCCTCGCACCCGTTCCGGTCACCGTGTGGGTGCCTAGTTCCATTTCGGAGGTGGTCTCACCGACAACGTCGTTGGTCATTCCTGACTCTTCCAGCGAGTTCGTGAGCGTCGCGCCGAAATTGCCCGTCTTCGTCATTGAAGCCGGCGCGACTCCGGTGGTGCTGCACGAACTGGAATTCGGAAGCGGTGCTACCTGCATACGCGTGCCGCTTGCTTCTACTGCACTTGTCTCGCCAAGCCGAAAAGATGAGCCGGCAACCGAAGCAAGCTCCAGGCCAGAAATCTCAATCACTTGGGAAGGGCCGAGGCGTGCCGGCATCTTCGAAGGCAGGGTTAAGGCGAAGCCCCGGCAAGAGTTGCCGAGGAAGTCCCGGGCAAAATCAGCCTAGCGGGTTGCGCCAGCGTTGAAGAAGGTAGGATTCGTCAAGATCGCGCTGCTGGCGCCGCAAGTCCTCCTGCTGATGACGGCGAAGCTGGTTCTTGCGGAGCGCTTCAAGCGCTTCGCGCTCTCGATATGCCCGCTGGTATTCCGCTGCGGCTTTCCGCCGCGCCAGTTCGAGCCGTCTGATTTCCGCCTTCAGTTCCTTGCGTAGAACCTCAAAGTTCTCGCGGGACAGTGAGGCGAACTGGAGTTCGACAGCGCGGCGTCCAGCGCGAAGTCCAGTCTCGTCGAAAGCGCACGAAGTTGCGAGAAACTGGTCGAGCCTGACAAGCATTTCCTGCGCGCGAACGACCTTCAAACTCGCTTCGCGCAGCGACAGAGCGCTCTGGCGTTCGACGCTCTCGCGAAGGTGCAACAGCGGCGCGAGAGGGAAACGGAAGGCCATAGGACTAGAGCGGAAGCGCCATCAGACGTTGAAGGGTGTCGTCCCGGCCGATCGATTCCTGCGCATCCTGCATCAGAAACGCGCGTAGCTGCGGCATGAGCGCGATGGCGCGATCCAGTTCCGGGTCGGCGTTTTTCTGGTAGGCTCCGATGCGAATCAGTTCTTCGTTGCTTCTGAAAAGAGCGAGGAGCCTGCGGATCGCGGTCGCTCGCGCCGCGTGTTCCGGAGAAACAACCGCCGGCATGATGCGGCTGATGCTGTCGAGAATGGAGATTGGGGGATACTGGCTTTGCGCTGCCAGACGGCGATCCAGCATGATGTGACCGTCGAGGAGCGCTCGGGCCGCATCAACTAGAGGATCGTTTTCGTCGTCACCTTCCATCAGGACAGTGTAGAAGCCGGTGATGGTTCCGCACCGGAACGCTCCCGCGCGCTCAATGAGGCGAGCCAGCAGGGTGAAAACCGAAGGCGTATATCCCTTGGCAGTAGGCGGCTCGCCTGCTGCCAGCCCGATTTCCCGCTGCGCCATTGCCAGCCGAGTCAGCGAGTCCACGATGAGAAGCACATGTTTCCCGCGGGAGCAGAAGTATTCCGCGATGGTGGTGGCCGCGAGCCCGGCGCGGATCCGCAGTAGTGGATCCTGGTCGGAAGTCGATACGACGACGACAGAGCGTCGCCGGCCATCCTCGCCAAGCGTTTCAAGAAGTTCACCCACTTCGCGGCCGCGCTCGCCGATCAGCCCCAGCACGGTCAGATCGGCGCTGGTGTTGCGTGCCATCATGCCAATCAAAGTGCTCTTACCCACGCCGCTGCCGCCGAAAATGCCCACGCGCTGGCCGCGACCGCAGGCCAGGAAACCATCTACGGCGCGGACGCCGCAACCTAACGCATCGCGAATGGAAACACGTTCGAGAGCGTGTGGAGCTTCGCGGTCGAGTGCAATGCGTTCGCGGCATGTGGGCGTGGGTCGCTCATCGAGGGGCTGTCCGGCCCCGTCGAGCACACGCCCGAGAAGGCTTGCGCCCACGCCGAGCACGGGGCGGCGGCCCCAGACTTCAACTTGGTCTCCGTAGCGAATGCCGGCAGGCCGGCGCAAGGCCATGGAGAGCACCGTGTGGCCGCGGAAGCCGACAATCTCGCCCGGCCAGCGTTGCCCGCGGGAATCGACAATCTCGCACGCCTCACCGACGGTGCAGAATGGACCTTGCGACTCGACCAGTTGTCCGACGACCTGAGTGACTTTGCCCCGCCAGCGCAAGGCGGACGCGGACGCGAGGTGGGAAAAGTAAGTGGATAGCAGTTGTGCGCTCATCCCCGCGACTCCGGTCCAACCGGCGGGCGGCCGTCGCTACCCGGTCTTTCCGACAAGAGGTCGAGCAGCCCAGTCTCAATTTCTTTGATCTGCGACTCGATTCCAAGCTGGGTCGTTCCCAGCGAGGTTTCGATGCGACACTCGCCGGGCGGAAGCGAGGGGTCTTCATGCACCTCGGGAACAGGATTCATTTCCATCTGGTAGGCAAAGAAATGCCGCCACTCGGCCGCGTCGCGGGGGCAAACGTAGAGATTGACCTGGGTGCCGGCGTCCAGTTTCTCGAGAGTGACACGGACGATTCCCGCCAGTGCGTGCGGGTCCAGTTGCGCCTCGCGGTGCAGGATCTTGCGCGCGATCGCAAGCGCAAGTTGCACCACTTCGCCTTCGACGCGCCGATAATAGTTTTCACGTTCGGCGGTGAAGTGCTCGAGAGCGCGAGCAACTTGGCCGCGTTCCAACGCGAGTGCAGAGTCGAAATCCGCGCGTACCTGCTGTTGTCCTGCGAGACGGCCTTTCTCGAAGGTTTCGGCTTGCAGGCGACGCGTTTTCTCTTGCGCGAATTGCTCCTGTTCTGCTGGACTTCCTCCAAGCGGGCTTCCCTCGGCTTCGATATAGGGGAAAGGAGATGTCTCCGAGACGGTTTGCCGGGCGGCGGCACTAGACGAGGTACTCATCCTGCGCCTCCGCGCTCAGAACCAGCTTGCCTTCCGCTTCGAGTTTGCGCGCGACTTCGACGATTTCCTGCTGTGCACCGTGCACATCCCGGGCACGCACCGGACCCAGGACCTCCATGTCTTCCTTCAGCATATCGACGGCGCGCGTCGACATCGACTTGAAGATCAGGCTCTTCAGCTCTTCCGTGGCGCCACGCAGGGCCAGCCCGAGCGTCTTCTTATCGAGTTGTCCCAGGAGTTCGCGGATGCCGGCTTCCGGGACGCCGAGCAGATCTTCGAAGGTAAACATCAGATTGCGGATGCCGAGTGCCATTTTGGGGTCGTCTTTTTCGATGACTTCGAGGATGGTCTTCCCGGAAACCGGATCAAGCTGATTGAGCAGGTCGGCGACCCCCTTCAGTCCAGCATAGGCGCGACGGCTCTGTTCCCCCACGGCTTCAAGACGATTGTGCAGCGCGACCGAGACCTTTTCCGCGACCTCGGGCGAGAATTGGCGCAAGCCGGCCAGCCGCTTGATGGCCTCCACGCGGACGTTTTCTTCAAACTTCATCAGCAACGCCGAGGCTTGGCGCGCGTTCATGTGCGCCAGAATCAAAGCAATGGTCTGCGGATGCTCGCCTTCCAGAAACTTCGCCAACTGCTGAGGGTCGGCCTTCTGCAGGCTCCCAAGTTGAGCCGCGCTCATTTCGATCGCATGCGAGACCTGATCGAGCAAGTGCTTCGCTCCCACGTCTCCGAACGCCTTGACCAGGAGCTTCTTGGCATAGTCGGGGCCGCCCTGGGCGAGATAGTCCTGCGTCAGCGCGAGCCGGTAGTACTCCTCCAGCACCGACATGGCAGCCTGCGGCTTTACGGACCCGAGTTCGCTGATTCGCTGCGTGAGGAGTTCGAGATCGTGCTCCGGCAGGTTGCGATAGATGTGGCTGGCCGCCTCTTCTCCGAGCATCACCATCAGAATGGCGGCTTTCTGCAATCCGGTGCTTTGGGTGGCGGTGGCGGTACTCATGCGAATGTTCTCCTGCACCGGGTATCCGACTCTACTCGTGAATCCAGGTCTGCACCAGACGGCTGGCGGCGGCGGGCTCGGCCTTGATTTTTTCTGCGAGCTGCTTCTTCATTGTCCCGGCGCGTTTTGCGTCTTCGGTTCCCGCGGGCAAATCGATGTCGGCTGTTGCCGTTCCTCCGGCCGAAAGCGACTTGGCCACGCTCGCCAGATGTTCCGGAATCTGCCGGAATGCCGCGAGCGCCTGCTTCTTGACCGGGCGCAGCACGAGCCCGTACACGATCAGGAATAATATAGTGATCCCCGCGTAGCGCAACACCCCCGCCCATTGCCGAAGCAAGCGCAGAATCTCGTCCCCTCGATTGGGTGTTGCGGGCGCTTCCACCGCCGTGGTCTGAAAGGAAAGGTTTTCGACGGCCAGCAGGTCGCCGCGCTGATCGTCTACGCCGATGGCAGCGCGTGCCAGTTTCTCGATCGCGGCCAGTTCCTCCGAACTGCGCTTGCGGCGATTCACGGTCGACTTGCCCTTTTCCTGCCTAGTCTCAACGATGTCATCGACCAGGATGGCAGCGGTGATGCGGCGGATGCGCCCCGCCGGCTGCAGCGTATGTCGCGTGTTCTTGCTGACGGCGTACGTGGTGCTGTCTGATTTCGAAAGTTGACTGTCTACGACCGATACCACCGTCGAATTGCTCCCACCCGCTCCGGGGACGTTTGAGGCCGTCCCGGGAACCCCCGCGGGAGCGCCGCCTCCCGCCTGCTCTTCAGAATGTGTCTGCGTCAAGGCCGTGGTGTTCTTGGGATCGTAGATTTCCGACGTGTCCTCGCTCGTGCTGAGGTCGTAGTCCACATGAACGCTGGCGCGGACATGCTCGGCCCCGACCACGGGCTCGATGGCGCGCACGGCGCTGGCGGCAAGCTCTTCATCGGAATCGAAACTCGCCCGACCTCCCGGACCGTGCCGCTGGGCAAAGGGAATCGCCGTGTCGGCGTCCACCAGAGTCACGTTCTCCGGTCGCAGGCGGTCCACCGCGCTCGCCACCAGTTGCGGGATAGCCTGCTGCGCATCGCGCGACAACGTGCCGCCGCGCGTCTTCACAATGACCGCGGCCTTCGCTTCATGCTCCTGCTCGCTGAACAGCGACTCGCGCGACATGACCAGATGAACCCGTACGGCTTCGACATCGGAGAGCGTCTGCAGCGTGCGCTCCAGTTCCCCTTCGAGAGCACGCTGGTAGTTGACCTTTTCGCTGAAATCCGATCCCGCCCAGTTGGGGGTATCGAACAACTCGAAACCCAGGCGGGCATTGCGTGGCAGGCCTTGAGATGCAGTTTCCAGCCGCGCGGCATCAACGTTCTCGGCCGGGACCATGACGGATGCGCCATCGGAGGAGAGTTGATAAGGAATATTTTTCGCGGCCAGACGGCCGCCAAGGGACTGCGCGTCCGGCGGTTTAAGACCCGAATAGAGGGTTACGTACTTGCCCTTGTCGATCAAGGTGACAAAAGCCCAGAGCGTGAGCCCAACGGCTGCAGCGCCAGCCACGAGTAACAGTTTCTGACGCACCGTCAGGCCGCGCAGAAACTCCTGAATCTGATCGATGCCTTGACTCAAACGATCCAGCTCCTTAGCAAAGGTCCAGCCACGAGTTCCGAGCTACGAGCAGGCAAGTTGCTCACAGCTCACAGTCCGCAGGTCACGGCTCCCCGCTGGTCTCAGAACTGCAGCCGCGAGACTTCCTGGTAGGCCGCGACGATCTTGTTGCGCACCTGCATCATCAACTGAAACGAGAGGTCGGCTTTCTCGACGGCGATCATGGCGCTGTGCACATCCATGCCGTTGCCGTTCATCAGTTCGGCGACTTCGTCGGCGGCCGTTCCCTGCGCGTCCTGGATCTGATCCATGGCGTGCTGCAGTGTCTCCACGAACGCGCCTTCGCCGGACGTGGTTCGCTTCCGTGCGGAATCGATCTCGGCCGGCAGAATCCGGATTCCTGCAATAGCGTTGTTCATACCAAACTCCCGTGTTTCTACCGCACCAGATCCATCGACTGCTGAATCATAGTCTTGGCGGCCTGCACCGCAGCCGCGTTCAGTTCGTAGGCGCGCACTGCGCCCAGTAAGTCGGTCATCTCTTCGACCGGATCGACCTGCGGATATGCGACGTAGCCTTGCGCGTCAGCGTCAGGGTGTCCCGGCTCGAAGCGTATCATCGGGGCCCGCGAATCCGGAACCACCGCTGCCACTCGCACGGCAGAGGAAGATTCGCGGTGCGCGCCGGCAAGCGCCAGCGAGAACAGCGGCGTTCGCCGCGCTTGAAATACAACTAACTGGCGCCGATAGGGACCGCCGGCCGGCGTGCGCGTTGTCTGCGCATTGGCCATGTTGCTGGCCACAACCTCGGCGCGCTCCCGCTCTGCGCCGAGGGCCGAGCCACTCATTTCCAGCATGCCAAACAGGTTCATGACGTCTTCCCTTCGTTGATCGCAATCGACAGCTTGCGAAATTCCGCGCGCAGAAATTGCACCGCGACTTCAAAGCGCAGTTGATTTTGCGCCATGAGCAGCGACTCGCGCTCCACGCTGACATTGTTGCCGTCCGGGCGTTCCAGCAGCCCGTAGACGGGACGTGCGACTGGAGTCGGCGGCGCCGCGTCATTCTCGGCCAGGGCTGCGTCAAACGCGCCGGCAAACGTTCGCACGTCGCGGGTTCGATATCCGGGTGTATCGACGTTGGCCAGGTTCGAGGCGAACAATTGCTGGCGGAAGGTCGATAGATCGAGCATCCGTTCCAGGCCCTTCATGAGCGCCGTATCAATCATGGACATAGTTGCTCCTCGGGGGCAGCCCGTACTCCCGGATCTTGTTGCGCACCGTGCGCAGGCTCACGCCCAGCAGTTCCGCCGTCCGCGAGCGGTTTCCCTGCGTCGCTTCGAGTGTCATGGACAGGAGCCGCCGCTCCATTTCCCCCAGCGAGAGACCGGGCTTCCACTCGGTGGCCACGGCCGCCCTCGCCGGCAACCGCTTCCCGCAGTCGAACGCTTCCAAGCCGACCTCGTCGTCCTTTGCCAGGGCGACGGCGCGCCGGACAAAATTGGCCAACTCACGCACATTGCCGGGCCAGGGTTGAGCCACGAGATTCGCAATCAGTTCCGGCGACAGGCGAACCGGCTTGCCGGCCGGCGCGTACAAGCGCGCGAAGTGCGCGGCGAGATCGGGGATGTCTTCGAGACGATCACGTAACGGCGGCAGGGTAAGCGGAATCACGTTGAGCCGGTAATACATATCGGCGCGAAAGCGTCCTTCGCGGACCGCCTCTTCCAGCGGGCGGTTGGTCGTCGCGATAATGCGGATATCGACGCGCACCGTCTGATTCGAGCCCAACCGGTCGAATTCGCGTTCCTGCAGGGCCCGCAGCAGCTTGGGCTGCAACGTCAGCGGCATTTCGCCGACCTCGTCGAGCAGCAGCGTCCCGCTGCCGGCGCTTTCGAACTTGCCCGGACGAGCCTCGACCGCCCCGGTGAAGGCTCCGCGGGCGTGGCCGAACAACTCGCTTTCAAGCAGCGTTTCGGGGAAGGCAGTGCAGTTCAGAGCCACGAACGGCCCTGCCCGGCGCCGGCTGAGACGGTGAATCAGGCGCGCGACCAGTTCCTTGCCCGTCCCGCTTTCGGCTTCGATCAGGACGTCGGCGTCGGTGGCGGCGGCCTGCTGGGCATGCTCGATCGCCTGCTTCCAGGCCGCCGACCGGCCGACCAACGCCTCGGGGTCGCGATTCTCTCTTTGCGCGCGCCGCAAAAGCTGTTCGACCGCGCGTTCCAGAGTCTCAAAACATACCGGCTTGACCAGGTAATCGCAGGCGCCGCCGCGGATCGCCTCGACCGCATCCGGCACCGAACCGTAAGCCGTCAGTAGGATCACAGCCGTGCGTGGCGCGGTCGCCTGTACCTCGCGCATCAGGGCGAAGCCGTCGCGGCCCGGCATGCGCACATCGGTGATCACGAGCGGATGACGTTGCTGGCGGAACTTCTGCAGCGCGTCAGTCCCGTTGACGGCGACATCGACGGTCCAGCCCTGCTGCTCGAATCGCGCTTCGAGCGCGGCGCGCATCCCGGCATCGTCGTCGGCGATGAGAAGCCGTTTCATAGCGTCGCGCTCCATCGGGGAAGCCTCAGGCGAAAGGTTGCGCCGTGTCCGGCGCGGCTCTCGACCGTGATCGCGCCGCCGTGCTGCTCCAGAATCTTGTGGCAAACGGCAAGTCCCAGGCCGGAACTCCCCGGCCGCGTACTGAATCCCGCCTCGAAGATGCGCGGCAGATCGGCCGGAGCGATCCCGGGTCCGGTATCGCGGACCGCGATCTCAGTGCCCGCATCCCCGAGATCGCTGGCGGAGATGGCAAGCCATCCTCCGGCCGGCATGAAACGAAACGCGTTCAGCGCCAGATTGAGGATTACCTGCTCCAGGCGATGCCGGTCGGCGAGCGTAACGACGCCGCGCACTTCGTTGACCACCTGCAGTTCGACCCGCGCCTGCTTGGCCAGCGGCAGCAGAAACTCGTAAGCCCAATCGAGCAACTCGCCCAGATCCATTGCAGCGCATTCGGGCAACGGCGCGTTGTGGAGATGCAGGACGTTATTGACGGTCGAAGAGAGAGTACGCAGCCCCGCTTGCACATGCTCGACCCAGCGCCGGCTTTCGTCCGCGAGATCGGCCTCCGCGAGAAGCCCGGCAAACAGCTCCAGGCTTCCGAGCGGATTACGGATTTCGTGCGCCAAGAGCGCTGATATCTCGACCAGGGCCTGCTGCCGCCGCACGTTTTCCCGTTCGCGTTCGAGTTTCTTGGTCTCGCTCACGTCGCGCAGAATAAACACCGAAGTCGAATGATCCTGATCGAGCCACGCATGGCGTACCGCAACCCAGGTGCTTCGCTGCCCGTCGGGCGAAGCGAGCGACAGTTCGCGTTCCTCGCCGGTATCGCGGGCGAACTGAAGGGCGGCCAAAAGCGGGTCCGGAAGCAAGTCCACGGTTTCGGGATTACCCCAGAGAAGGCGCGCCGCCTCCGGATTCAGGCTCGAGATGCGGTCCCCGGCTTCCATGACCAGCACGCCACAGGGCAGGCTTTCGAGGACCCGCCGCAGCCGCTCCCGCATGCGGCGGTTTTCTTCCAGGCTGGCAGACAAATCGCGGTTAGTGACTTCGAGTTCCTGGCGCAGATGTTCGACCTGACCCTGGAGCTGTCCGTAGCTGCGCTCCAGCGATCCGGCTGCTTCCGTAAAGGAGGCAAAGGCACGCGCCAGGGGATGTTCGGAATCCAATGGATCTCGTGGTATCGAAAATGATGCGGACATAATCAGCTTCCCTGGGACAGCGATATCCGTCCCTTTCTCGTTGGCGGAAGACGGTCTCATCCGCCAATCAGCAGTACAAAACCCCATGCCAGCCGTGTTGACGATCAGCTGTAATAATGCGATTCCGGCAGGCACAGGTGTCCAGGCCGAATCGCCTCCTGGTCTTCAGCCAGGATCGATGCTCGTTCCATCACGTTCTGCAGTTCCCGCACGTTGCCCGGCCACATCTGCGCTTTTAACAAGCAGAGGGCATCGGGCGAAAGCGTGGGGGGAGAGGTGCGGGTCGAAAATTTCTCCGCAAAATACTGCGCCAGTAGGGCAATGTCCTCGGAACGCTCCCGCAAAGGAGGAATCTCCAGGGGGAACGTGCTCAAGCGGTAGTAGAGATCCTCGCGAAACTTTCCCTGGCTGACCAGCACGGACAAGTTAGCGTTGGTAGCGGCAATGACGCGCGTGTCGACGCGAACGACCTCGGTGCTGCCGAGGCGCTGGATTTCCCGCTGCTCCAGGAACCGCAGCAGCTTCGGCTGCAGGCTCAGTGGCATATCGCCAATCTCGTCGAGCAGAAGCGTCCCGCCCCGGACGGATTGAATCCTGCCGCCGTACGACTGCACGGCGCCGGTAAACGCTCCGCGCGTGTGCCCGAAGAGTTCCGATTCCAGCAGCGTCTCGGGAATCGCGGCGCAATTGACCACGACGAAAGGACGATGCGCACGGGCACTCAGCGCGTGAATGGCGCGCGCGACCAGTTCTTTGCCGCTGCCGGTAGGCCCAGTGATGAGCACGGTCGTGTCCCGCCGCGCCAGCAGCCGTGCCGCGCGATAGATTGGTTGCATGGACCGTGATGCGCCGATCATCCCCGGCAACGGCGATTGCGGTTCCGAGGCCGCCGCGGCCACGGCCGTTTCTCCTGGCATGCTCAACTCCTGGGCCGCAGGCCTGATCGAGGATGCTCCGAACGCGCTGGCATCGTCGAACATCACAACTTTGGTGTTGGGGAACCGTTGCCGGATGGTTTCGCTCAATTCGTTGGCATCGAGGTCGCGGAGGTGGCGGTCGAGAAAGAGCGTCTGCCATGGGCCGCATTCAAGCTGCTCCAGGACTTCCGCCCCGCCGCTCGCTTGTTCGACACGGTAGGCCGGGGAACGAAGATTCCGGAGAACCCGTTGTCGCACAACGCTGTTGGAACTAGCCACCAGGATGTGCCCCGCCCCGCTGGGAAGAAATGGTAGGCAAGTCATGCCGACCATTTGAAGTGGAAGAGATTAGAACGAGATTAGTTGGAAATTAGAATGCTCTAGGGCAAGGTAACTGTCGTGTAGCGAAACACCGGAATCCTACCTTGCGGAGTTCTGGTTCGGATTCCTTGCGAGACCGGCATTCATCGATCCGCAGTGGTGCCTGGCCCCTCTTGCAACGCTGAATAGAGATATGCCGATTTCACGGTGCTTCTTATTTCGGCACCAGCACCAACTCGCCGTTTTCGACACGAATATCTTTCACGTTGGCGGGAAGTTTCATTTGATCCCGCTGCTCCGCCATTTTCTTCTGCAAGGCCTCATTCACTAGTGTGACCGGAATGCTCAAGTCCCCGATCTTAGCTTCCGTCGCATCGAAGGTCGCATAGCCGTCCTTCGCGCCCAGATGTCCGGACAGCGTGACATAAACGTCTTTCCCGGCGATTTGGGTGAGGAATTGTCCGCGAACGATGTCCCCATCCATCGAAACCTGATAGTCCTTCACTTCGGGCACAGGACCCGGCAATTCGGTGGTTGGACTCGAGGCCGGAGAAGTTGAGGCCCCGCTGCTCGCCGGGCCGGAAGTTCCGCTCGCCTCCTGAGGTGACGCTGTTGACGCGGTTGCCTGGGCAATGGCAGCGCCCAGTTCGGCCGAGTTAATGTGCACCTCGGCCGGGCTATTTTCTCCCACCCGTGGCTGCTCCAGGTGGCCGACCTTTTCCTGGAACGACTGCGCGTTGGCGGTGGCCACGGCTGGCGAGGCTGGCGGGGCGGCCACAGGCGCCGGCTTCTTCAGCACCAGGTAAAGCGTGACAATCGAAATGGTTAGCGTGACCAGACTGATGATCCGTTGCAGTTTCAAGAACTCACCTCCGCCGAAACCATGGTAAGCGCACGGATGGGAGGCTTCTAAGATGACCGAGGTACCCTGGCCCTGGAGGCGCCTTTGGGCATTAGGCTCTATGCCTTAGGAGTGAATCGTCTGGTCGTCAGTTCTTGACCTTCAACTCCTATGGTTTGGCTACATTCCGCTCAACGACAAATCCGAGATCTTCGATGACAGCGGTTTGCTTTGTCCGCTAGAGGCTCAGCGCCCACGGCCCAAATTCCAAATTCCAAAGCCTATTCCACGATCGCCAGCACGTCGCCGGCGTTCACGGTAGCACCTTGTTCAAAAAGTATCTTTGTCACCGTCCCCTTTTTGGGCGACCGGATTTCGTTCTGCATCTTCATGGCCTCGACTACGACAATACCCTGACCTGCCTCAACGGCGGATTTTTCCGCGGCCAACACACGCACCAAGCGACCGTGCATCGGAGCCAGCAGTTTTCTCGGGCCTTTCTCATCGGCGGGCCCGTCTTTCCGTGAGCGCAATGCGCGCGGATCGCGCAACTCAACGTTGAATCGAGTCGAACCGACCCACAAATGCAGATCGACGGCGGTTTGCTCGCATTTAATCTCATAGGAGCGCCCAGCGATCAGCAGGGAAAGCACATTGCGGCGCGTCATCACCGCGTCAGCCTGGATTTCACGGCCATCGAGAAGACAATTCCATCCACTCTCCTGCCTTTGAACTTCAAGCCGGTACGGCCTGCCATCGACGGTGACGAGGTAAACCATGAGAATCAACGCAACGCTTCTGAACGTCCTGTGTTCTTCCAGTTCGATAGATCCGTTCTTGCCGCAGTGATGCTGTTCGCTTCCAGGGATGCGGGGTCGAGAACCGCGAAGAGTCCCGCAGCGATCGCGGCGATCTCATTGAGCTCTGCGGAAGGGGCGTTATCGCTCTTTCGGTCGAGCAACCGATCGAGGTACCCGGTGTCGAGCCTTCCGGCCTGGAAATCAGGATCGTCGAGTATGCGCTGAAAAAGCGCAATATTCGTCTTGATCCCGGCCACGAAGTATTCGTAGAGAGCTCGCCTCAGCCGCTGGATGGCCTGCTTCCGGTCGGTTCCATATCCAATCAACTTCGCCAGCAGCGGATCGTAGTCGATGGGGACCGTCCAACCTTCATACATGCCACTGTCACGCCGGATCCCGGGGCCGGAAGGAGCCACCAGCATGGTGATCTTCCCGGGGCTCGGAAAGTAGTTGTTATCGGGATCCTCAGCATAAACACGGCATTCGATAGCGTGTCCACGAATGTTCACATCTTCCTGCGTGAAGGGCAGCTTGTCTCCTGCCGCGATTCGAATCTGCAAATGGACCAAATCGAGCCCCGTGACCAGTTCTGTTACCGGATGTTCCACCTGCAAGCGCGTGTTCATTTCCAAAAAATAGAAGTTCTTTCGTTCATCGACCAGGAACTCAACGGTGCCGGCATTTGTATAGCGCGCGGTTTGTGCGACCTTCACCGCGATGTCACCCATTCGGCGCCGCATTCCGGGGTCAACGATCGGCGATGGCGACTCCTCGAGCACCTTCTGATGCCGGCGCTGAATCGAACACTCGCGTTCTCCCAGCCATACGGTATTGCCGTGCTCGTCCGCGAGCACCTGCATTTCGATGTGCCTCGGATTGGCAATGGCTTTTTCGACGTAAACCTCGCTATTGCCAAACGAGCGTTGAGCCTCGCTCTGGGCGGCCTCCAGCGCCGGCTTGAGTTCCTCAGGGGACTGGACCAACCGCATCCCTTTGCCGCCGCCGCCGGCCGCAGCTTTCAACATGACGGGATATCCGACGCGCTCGGCAACCTCTACGCCCTCTTCCACCGACGCGAGGCCACGCGAAGTCCCCGGCACAAAGGGCACACCGGCTTTTTCCATCTCCTGGCGTGCCCGTGTCTTCGAACCCATCATCTCCATGGATGCAGGAGTCGGCCCAATGAACTTCAAGCCCGCGTCGGTACAGACTTGCGCAAACTCCGCATTTTCGGAGAGGAAGCCGTATCCAGGATGAATCGCCTCCGCCCCGGAACGTTTGGCTGCGTCGAGGATCTTGTCGATGCAAAGGTAGGATTCTGCTGCTGGCGCGGGGCCGATAGCGTAGGCCTCATCAGCTTTGCGGACGTGCAGAGAAGCCCGGTCCACGTCGGAATAGACGGCGACCGAGACGATCCCCATCTCGCGGCACGCGCGCATGACACGCACGGCGATCTCTCCACGATTCGCAACCAGGATTTTCTTGAACACGGCCCTTGATTCTACATTTTGGGCCCGGAGGGAAGCACGCGTGAAAGGCCTTAAGAATAACAGGCCCCTCGCCGCAAAGCGAGAGGCCTGAGTCTGTGAACGGGAGGAATCGCTACTGCGGCTGCTTCTCGTCCATTACGATGCCCTGGGCACCCGGTTGTTTCTCCGCCTTTTGTTTCTTGATGGCCAACGTCTTGTCCACCCATTCGTCAGCGGTCTTCAGGTCAGCCGTGTGAGCGTCCTTGTCGTCGCACTGCACGTCGGCGCGTTCCCGATACATCAGGTTCATGTATGCCATGGCATCATCGTAGTCGGGACGCAGCTGGATGGCCTTGTTCAGGTTATCGATGCCTTCCTGAATATTGGCCGAATTTTTGTCCCGCAACATGGCGCAGACTTTCTTATCCTTCATCGGCAGGGCGTCGTTGGGTCCCATGTTGAGCAGCGCCCGCTGTTCCTGCCGGGGAATATAGGTTTGCGTCCAATCGATGACCGCGACCGAGTAGTACGGTTCCGGATCGTTTGGGTCCACGTCGGAAGCTTTCTTGTAGAATTCCTTCGCCTCGTCGAACTTCTTCATCTGCAGGTAGAGGTAAGCGATACCCTTAATGCTATTGATGTTTTTCGGGTCGGTTTGCAGGACCTGCTTGTACTGCTCGATCGCCTGGTCTCCCAAGCGATTGTTCTCTTCCGAGAACGCACCGGGAATATACTGTTGAGCGTAGGCTGTCGCCAGATACAAACGGGCGTTGATCAGCGACGGGTCAAGCGCCACCGCCTGCTGGAAGTGGTCGATCGCTTCTTCGTACTTGGTATTCTTGTACGATTGCACTCCCTTATTGAGTTGGTCGCGCGCTTTCAGCTTGTTACAGCCGGTGCTCGCGAGCAACATGAGCCCGGCTGCCATGATTACCAGCAACTTCGGAGCGGTTTTCATTGCTTTATGAATCTCCTTACCACTCAGTAAAAAAAACGGAACAGGGAAAGCGCTTCAGCCAGCCGCGCCTGGGCTCCCACCGTCTTGGGCGGAGCTATTCTAGTTCCCAGCCTCAATTTTCGCAGTGATCAGGCCAACTTTATCCACGCCTGAAGAATGCGCAATATCAATCACGTTGGCAACGTCCGCGAAGGGAACATTGTCGTCGCCCTTCACGAACATGACCTTTTCCGCACGCGTCTTGAAGACATCGGTCAGCCGGCCTTGGAGACTTTCCCAGGTCGCGTCATCCTGATTGATCTTCAGCCCAGGAGCATTTCCGGGCCCGCGGTCGATCAACTGCACCACGATCGTGCGATCCGCCTGCGGCGGAGGCTGTTTCTGGTCCTTCGGCGGCGGCTGCGGAACCAGCGCGTCCAAGCCTTTGGGAGTCAGTGGCGTGATCACCATGAAGATGATCAACAAGACCAGCAGTACGTCGATGAGGGGAGTGACGTTAATATTCGCGTTAGCGCCACCG
>Ga0335084_10001206_pt1 | contig 23722 bp, 15 predicted proteins | sample Lox_Sample_44_FD_206721 | JGI IMG/M metagenome (GOLD analysis project Ga0335084, IMG submission 206721) | Soil microbial communities from Loxahatchee National Wildlife Refuge, Florida, United States - Lox_Sample_4.4 | ecosystem: Environmental > Terrestrial > Soil > Wetlands | place: USA...
CCTTGCCAACCTCTACCCCCTCCCAACGAGCGCCGGAAATGCCTGCACCGGCATTAACAACTATTTTGCCACCGGCACCCAGTCTTACAACACCGACGAATTTGACGGGAAAATGGACTGGTTCCCTAACCAGAAGGATCATCTTTTCTTCGCGGCTAGTTCCTTTTCCCCGGTGACCGTCAATCCCAATCTGTACGGCACCATCGCTGACCCGAACGGTCAACTCATCGGCGGGTCCAGAGGTCCGGCCAAGGTCGGCCGCATCGACTACACGCACATTCACGGCCCCACCCTCACCAGCAATCTTCGGTTCGGCGTCGTGCGCTGGACCCTGAACACAACGCCCTATCCCAGCCCGTTTGATCCTACTTCCATCGGCTTCTCGCCCTCGCTCGGCCCCCAGATGAGTCAGCCAAACACGTTTCCGAACGTCAATGTCTCCGGCTATTCGGCTCTCGGCTCCAGTGTCGGTTTCATTAACCAGGCCTCCACCTCCTACAACTGGAAGGGCAGCATCAGTAAGGTCTGGAGAAGCCACATCCTGAAAACCGGCGGCGAATACCGTATCATCCAGACTTACGAATACAGCGGCCTCGGAACCAACGGCTCCTTCAGCTTCGGGCCGGCCTACACTCAGGGCCCGGACCCCAACGCCGCCAGTAGCAATGCCGGCGATGGCATCGCCAGCCTTCTCCTCGGCACTGGCACGGGAAATGTCCAGATCTATCCGCATATCTTCACCTCCAGCCACTACTCGGCCCTCTTTGTTCAGGATCAGTGGAAGATGACCCCGCGGTTCAGTGTCGAAATGGGACTTCGCTGGGAATATGAAACGCCGCGGAACGAACGGTTCAACCAACTCAGTTACTGGGACTACAACGTTGCCTCCCCGCTCGCTCAGTTGGTCCCCTCGATGCCTGATCTGCGCGGCGGCCTAAGGTTTGTCGGCAAGGACTCTTCCACCCAATTTAACCCGGACTGGAACAACTTCGGTCCCCGCTTCGGCGCGGCCTGGTCGCTGGATCGGAACACGGTCATTCGCGCCGGATACGGCTTGATCTATGTGGTCTGGGTCGGCACCGCGGTCGGCAGCGCGGCAGGCAGCCTGGGGTGGAAGACGCAATCGAAGTGGGTTGATTCCCTCGACGGAATCACGCCCTTAAACTACCTGTCGAATGCGTTCCCTCAGGGCCTGGATCAGCCCACCGGATCGAGCCTCGGCTTGCTGACCCGCGTCGGCCTCGACATTACCGCCAACCGCGACGGCGTCATCGATCGCGGCAACCGCGCCGGATATGTCCAGCAATGGAACGCCACTATCCAGCGGCGCGTCGGAAGAAAGTGGCAGGTGGAAGTCGGATACGCGGCCAGCAAGGGTACCAAGATCCTCTTCGAAACCGGTTATGAGCTGAATCAACTAACGGCAGCTCAGTTGCAGCTCGGGACGGCGCTGCAACAACTCGTGCCCAATCCTTTCTATGGCGTGATCCAAGCCGGCATCCTTTCGCACCCCACCGTGGTGCGTTCGCAGTTGCTGCGTCCGTATCCACAGTTCCAGAGCATCGTCGATTTCAAGCCCGCAAGCGGCATGACGAACTACCAGTCCTTCACGGGCAAGCTGCGGGGCCAGTTCGGAAGCGGCGCTTTGCTGACGGTCTCTTTCACCGCGGGGAAAAACTTGGACAACTTCGGTTATTCGCCGGCTCCGCAAAATACTTACAACCTGGCGGCTGAAAAAAGCCTTGCCGACGAGGACGTGAGCCGGCGCCTGGTAGCCACCCTGGTCTGGCCGCTCCCGTTCGGCGCGGGGCGCCGCTTCGGCAATCGCCTGCCGACGTGGCTTGAGAGAACCATCGGGAACTGGCAGATCAATGCACTTATCACGCTGGCCACCGGCAATCCGTTGATCATAACTGCCGCTAACACTGCCGGCGCGTACAATCTCTCGGAGCGCGCGAACATCGTCGGCGATCCCGTGCTGAGCGGACACCGCAGCAGGTCCGCGAAGCTGGCGGAGTGGTTCAACACCGCCGCGTTTGCCCAGCCGGCGCCGTTCACCTTCGGTAATGGCCCGCGCACACTGCCCAATGTGCGCAGCGACGGCCTAAGAGCCGTCGATTTGTCGATCTTTAAGGAGTTCCCGCTCAAGGAGCAAATAACGTTCGAGCTGCGCGGCGAGTGCTTCAACCTCCTCAACAACCCGACCTTCGCGCCCCCCGGAGGCACAGTTGGAACCACCGCCTTTGGCGTGGTCAGCAGCCAGGCGAACCTGCCGCGGCAGGTGCAGGTCGCTGCTCGCATAAGGTTCTGAATGAACTTGGGCCTGTTCTTATGCGCGGGTGTTGTTCTTGAAAAGGATCCCGATCACATCTTGACGCCGCTCTTGATACTACAATGGGATGCGATTGTGACTCTTGTGTCCCGCTCAAATCGCAAGATGGGCGCTGTCGCCGCATGTTTGCTTCAGCTTGCCTCTGTTCTGAGCGCAGCGGAACCGGTGTTGGTGAGACTCGCCGTAAGCGACGGGAAGGACATCCGCTTTGCCCATCTGACCAGCAAGGAGGGTTTGTTTCCCGGCCAAGTCCGCGGCATCCTGCAGGACGATCAGGGGTTCTTGTGGTTTAACACCACGGGTGTGCTGAACCGGTTCGACGGCTACGAGTTCAAGTCGTACACACGTGATGCTGCCCACCCGAACTACCCCGCAGGGGGGTTCATCCATACCATCTTCAAGGACAGCTCAGGGTCCCTTTGGGTCAGCTCTAACGAATCACTCGACCGGTTCGATCCCAGGACGGAGACTACAACCCGGTACCCGATCGACAGCAACGGTACGCACAGTGTTCTAGGACCGGTCACGCACATCAGCCAGGATCAGGCAGGCATCATGTGGCTGTCCACCGCGAGTGGCCTACATCGGCTCGATCCGGCGAGCGGTGTGTTCCAGCATTACACCCACGATCCGGCTGATCCGGATAGTCTCGGCAGTTCGGTGGTGAGATCGACGTACGAAGACCGGGAGGGCACGCTTTGGGTGTGCACCGAAGTGGGTCTGGATGCCTTCGATAGGCGCACGGAAAGAGTGACGGAGCGAATTCGACTGAATTTGGCCGAGTCGCGCACAATCAAGGCGTTTGAAGACCATGCCGGCGTTCTTTGGATCATTTACTCCTACGCTAACGGGCTGGCCTCCTATGATCGCCATACGCGAAGGCTCACGCTGTATTCATTCGAGAACCGGGAGGCGCCGACCACACAACTCAGCGGCACGGAGGGAATCCACGAAGACGCCGAAGGCAACCTGTGGCTGGCGACGAGGGTCAGCGGACTGGTCAGAATTGATCGGAACCGCCGGAGCGCGCTCCGGTACCGCAACGCGTCACTCAATCCGGACAGCATCAGCGAGGATTTTTCGAAGACAGTATTCGAGGACCGCGAGGGGAGTATCTGGGTGGGCATGGGGACCACCGGACTGAACCACTTTGTGAGAAAACCACTACCCTTCAAGCGCTATAAACATGAGGCCGACAATCCGCAGAGCCTCTTAGAAACGTTCGTGATGACCGTGTACGCCGACAGGCAGGACAACATCTGGGTGGGCAGCCCCCTCGGAGTGACGCGGATCGATGGCCGGAGTGGAGAATACAGCTTCTTCAGGAAGCCGGGGCCCGATCCGGCAAACCTCTCAAACACGACATCGATCGTTGAGGATCGCTCCGGCTATCTCTGGTTTGGCACGTATGGCAGCGGATTGAAACGGTATGATCCGAAAACGGGGAACTTTTCCGCTTTCCGGCATAGCGCCGCCGATCCCAGCAGCCTGAGCAACGATATTGTCTATAGCCTGATGGTGGACCGTGAGGGTACGGTCTGGGCGGGAACCGACGATGGCCTCAACCGGTGTGAGGATCCAGCAGCCGGACGCTTCCATTCCTGGAAGGGCAACCCCGCCGAGCCGTCGTCGACGGATGTGCGTGCGATGGCTGAGGATTCGAAGGGAGTGCTTTGGCTGGTCAGCAGCACACTTGAGCGCTTCGATCCCGCGACCGGACGCTTCACCGCCTACACGTTCGATCCGGTTGGAACGGGAACTGCAAGGCGCAAAGACTCGCCTGTTCTCGTAAAGGTAGGTAAGCGAATGGCTGAGGATAGCTTCCTCACCATCGACCACTCAGGTGTGCTATGGCTGGCTACCACTGAGGGGCTGCTGCGCTTTGATCCCGAGCGCGAGCAGTTCACTGTTTATGACGAACGCAACGGAATGCCGGCCCGAGCCGTTAACGGAATCCTTGAGGATAGCGCTGGGAATCTGTGGGTAAGCACTGCCGGCGGCTTATCCCGGTTCAACCCACGCACGAAGACCTTCACCAACTACTATGAGGGCGACGGATTGGCCGGAAACGCCTTCGAGGGCTACCCGGCGGCTTACCGCTCCCAACGTGGTCAGATGTTCTTCGGCAGCAAAAGCGGGCTCACATCGTTTTGGCCGGGGCAAGTCGTGGAGAAGGCGCACATCCCGCCAGTAGTCCTAACCGGATTCTCGTTACGCAACCTGCCGGTGGCTCCGGGTCCCGGCTCGACACTTGCAAAGTCGATTTTGTTTACGCCGTCCCTGACTCTGTTACACGCGCAGAACATGTTCTCCTTTGAATTCGCAGTGCTGAGCTATGCGGATCCGCAACGTAACCAGTACCGCTACATGCTCGAACCACTCGACCATTCCTGGAACCGCGTGGACGCCCAGCACAGGCTCGCGACTTTCACTACATTGCCGACGGGCGACTACACGCTGCGGATTCAGGGATCGAACAATCGCGGGGTTTGGAATGAGCAGGGGGTTGCCCTTCACCTCAGAATCCTTCCTCCTTGGTGGGGTACAACGTGGTTTCGCTGTGCTTGCGCGGTTGTTGTTGTGCTCCTGCTGTCGGCAACCTGGCGGTTCCGTATCCAACAACTTCAGCACGAATTCAACATGCGTCTGGAAGAGCGCGTAGCCGAACGTACTCGGATCGCTCGCGACCTGCATGACACTTTGCTGCAGAGTTTCCAGGCACTGTTGCCACGCCTTCAGGCCAGCATCAATATGTTTTCGTCGCGTCCGGATGACGCGCGTGGAAACCTGGAACAAGCAGCCGACCAGGCGTCGCAAGCCATCGCTGAGGGCCGGGATGCAATCCAGGGCATCCGCATGTCCACGGTCGAGAAGAACGATCTTGCCGTAGCCATTCGAACTCTTGGAGAAGAACTTGCTTCTGCGGCCATGCCGCCCTCACCGAACTTTAACGTGGTTGTGGAAGGGACATCCCGCAATCTGCAGCCGATTCTGCGAGATGAAGTCTACCGGCTGGCGACAGAGGCGCTGCGCAATGGTTTCCGACATGCGGCGGCGCAGAACATCGAAGTGGAAATCCGTTACGACGAAAAGTACTTCCGGCTCCGCATTCGGGATGATGGAAAAGGAATTCCGTCAGACGCGCTCAGCGGCCGTGAAGGACATTACGGCTTGCCCGGCATGAGGGAACGAGCCAAACTGGTGGGCGGCAGGCTGACGATCTGGACCGAAGTCGATGGCGGCACGGAGATCGAGCTCAATATCCCAGGAGCGAAAGCGTACGTCAAGTCGGCGCGGCCTTTCTGGTACCTTGGAAAGCGCTCCTCGACAGAAACAGATGAGAAGGAACCGATAGAACGTGAGTAACGGGTCAGCTCCAATTCGGATTCTTGCCGTCGACGATCATGTTCTCGTAAGAGAGGGCATCGCCGTACTCATCAGTAGTGAGCCAGATCTGACTCTGGTAGCGGAAGCCTCGAATGGGCGGGAGGCGATCCAGCAATTCCGTGCGCATCGCCCGGACATCACGCTCATGGATTTACAAATGCCGGAGATGAATGGCATCGATGCCATCATCGCGATTCGGGCAGAATTTCCTGATGCCAAGATCATTGTGCTGACGACGTACAAGGGCGACGTACAGATTCTCCGCGCACTCAAAGCAGGAGCACAAGGTTACCTGCTGAAGAATACGATTCACAAAGAACTCATAGAAACGATCCGAGCAGTTCATAGCGGCAAAAAGGCTCTTTCTCCCGAAGCCTCGTTCGAAATAGCCGAGCATGCGACGGACGATGCTCTGACTCCGGCAGAAATCAATGTGCTGCGGTTGATCGCCGCTGGAAATGCCAACAAGCAGATCGCCGATCAGCTGAAGATTACCGAGGAAACGGTAAAGGGGCGAGTCAAGAACATCCTCTCCAAATTGGGCGCCAGCGACCGAACGCAGGCAGCGATGATCGGCTTGAAGCGGGGCATCATCGAACTTTAGTTTCCCCCAAGTCACCTCCGACCCAAATCCCCAAACCCGAAAGAGTAATGATTTAACTCTGATTGGGGTTTCGACTCGATCTCAGAAAGGCAGAAACTGGCAAGGTAGTGCGGAAAGGTGCTCCCTTGCGGCGCCTATATTCAACATTCGCTGGCGGTTGGCCGGGCACGGGGTTGCTCCTGATGCGCGTGGTTGCGGGCTCCGCCCTGGCCGCAGGCGCGAGTATCACGCTACTAAGCGATCCACCCCCGATGAATGTGACGATTCCCGCTATCCTCTTGATGGGAGCGGGAATCCTGCTCATCGCGGGCTTATGGACCCCCATCGCCGGAAGCATCGTAGCCGTTGCCGAGATTTGGAAGATGTTCATGCTACACGGCGACAAATCGGGTTGGCTGCTGCTAGCAACTGTCGGTGCCGCTCTCGCAATGTTAGGGCCGGGTCTTTGGTCCGTCGATGCTCGCCTTTACGGCTGGAAACGCCTCGAAGCTACACCTCGGGAAAAGAATTCTGACCCCGCTAAGAACAGCCCCAAAGACTAGATCTTTATCGCCCAAAAGTAGGGTGTAGTTTGCCTCCCAAAGAGTTTGCAACTTCCCCGATATAGGGTTTCGCAGAAATCCACCCAGTTGCACAATGGCTCACGATCAAGACAAGGAGGCGAGTTATGGCGGCAGCGACGGTTGCTTGCACAGACTTCGGGGGCTTCGCCGGAAACAGCTTGTCCAACATGAGCAGGTTCGAAAACGATCGGTTCTATTTCGAATCAGAAATCAGTGCTGAGCATTGTTTTGAAGATATTGTCGGCAAGAGCCGAGCGCTCCGTAAAGTGCTGGATCAACTCGAGATCGTTGCGCCGACGGATTCCACAGTCTTGCTGCACGGCGAGACCGGAACAGGTAAGGAGTTGATCGCGCGCGCCATTCACAACCTCAGCTCCCGCCGTGATCGTCCTTATGTGCGCATGAACTGCGCTGCCATTCCATCCGGACTGCTGGAAAGCGAACTGTTCGGCCATGAGAGGGGAGCTTTCACGGGAGCTCTGATGCAAAGAAAGGGTCGATTCGAGCTTGCAGACAGAGGCACGCTCTTTCTCGATGAGATCGGCGATATCAGCCTGGAGCTGCAGCCGAAATTGTTGCGCGCCGTTCAGGAGCAGGAGTTCGAGCGATTAGGAAGCGCCACGACGATCAAGGTGAATGTGCGGCTGATTGCGGCGACCCATCGCGATCTGCGGACCATGATTCAAGAGGAGAAGTTCCGCGAGGATCTCTTTTACCGGTTCAATGTTTTCCCGATCGAGATTCCGCCGCTTCGCGAACGGCGTGAGGACATCCCGCTCCTGGTAAGTTTCTTCGCATCAAAGTGCGCAGCACGTATGCGAAAACAGATTAGATCGATATCAATGCAGGCAATGGAGATGCTGTTGAACTGCCCGTGGAAAGGCAACGTCCGTGAATTGGCTAATCTCATCGAACGAGCTGTCATTATTACGAGCGGTGAGGAACTCCAGGTCCCGCTGGCGATGCTTCCGAACTCTTCTGACACCGTTGTTGCTGTTAGCGCGCCCTCTAGCTTCAGACAAGCGGAATCCAACGTGATCATCGACGCGCTAAGGGCCGCCGCGGGGAGAATAGCAGGCAAGGGCGGCGCCGCCGAACGGCTCGGGTTGAAGCGTACGACCCTCCAGAACAAAATTCGACGGCTCGGGATTAAAGAAGCGCAATATGCGAACTGAGTCAGTGTGCAGCGATGGACGAGTCGTGAAGTGAGCATTTTTCATCCTCTGCGGAAAAGGGGGTAGAGATCCATGATGCAAAAGAGGGATAGAAACCGCGTGATGACAGAAATCACAGTTCCTCACCTGTTGCGACTGGCCAACGAACATGGGTGCTCTGTTAGCCAAGAACAAGCTGCCACATTTCTAAATCAGGATGGGCACGCGTACGAGATGTGGAAACACATGATGCAGGCCGGCGAAGAATTCATCACATCCAGCCTGCTCGACGGTGAGTCTCTGGGGACGCGAGAATTTCGATTGGCACAATCACATGATTTTTGTGCCCGACAGTGAGACCGCAGAAAGTGTTGCCGACGGATTCTGCGTCCCCTGCGTGGCTTCTTTACTGCTATCTGTGGCTACGCCTCGTCGGTATCAACCTTGACGTTTGTGTGCGCGATTTATCCATGCCGTCTCTCCGGAAAGCACCTCCTCTCCCCTTATCGTTGCGGATGCGCGAGTCAAATAGTCGCCAGCAGACAGCCACAGTTCCAGCCACACCTTTTTTCTCATCCATACATGTCATTGATTTCGTGACAGATCTCGGGATCTGTTTTCCCCGCAACTGATTCCAGATCAGTTGCGCATGCACGTGCGTAACTCACTGAAGATAAAAGGCAGGTGTCCCAGACGCACGAAGATTGTGGAAATTACGAAGGGAGAAATCTGATCGCAAGTCGCTGATTCTAAACATGGTGAGCGCGGAAGGAATCGAATCCGCGTGAAAACGTAAATGCAACAACTTACAAGGCAGCAGATGGCATCTTATAGCCTGTTTTCGATCTAATGTGGCGCCAACGGCACGGAAACGGCACGGTAGATCGGATTGCATGGTAGTTTCCACCACGATGTAGTGTCCCAAATGAGATGGCAGGAGCCGTCATCGGCGTGTTTCGATCTCGCTCAGAATCAGGATCATTGACAAAGGTTCCGTCTCGACGTGAACCGGTAGCGGACCAAAGTTAATACTGCCTTCGAACCGTCTGAATATCGGAGCTTCTTGCCCTTCGACTTGGTTCGTGGCGTGTACGAGATTGGCACCTCATGGATTCTCTCGCCGAGCCTACACAGCTTCGCGGTGATCTCCGGACAGAATTCAAAGCCTCTGCAATCCAGCCGAACCCTCTTTAATAATGAACGACGAAATGCTTTGTAGCAGGTTGCTTCGTCGTGGATGTGCGACGCGTACAGGAAGTTCGTCAGATGCGTCAACAGCTTGGCGCCAAGAAAGAATCTGAGCCCTCTTTCTGGGCGGTCAGGCCGCACACCGTAGACGACGTTCGCTTTGCCGTCTTTCAGAGGTTGCAGCATTGCTGCATAATCTCGTGGGTCATACTCCAGATCGGAATCCTGAATCAGCACATACTCGCCCGTCACAAACCTTAATGCGGTACGTATCGCCGCGCCCTTCCCGAAGTTCCTTTCGTGCAACAACAGCGTTATATCTTGCTTCTCTGCTATTGACATCAACTTATGTCGGGTTCCATCGGTCGATCCGTCGTCAACGACGATGACTTCCTTCGATACCGGGGCGGCTGAAACGGCTTGCAAGAGCCTTTCAACACTTTCTGCTTCGTTATAGATGGGCACAATCACCGTCAGGCAGCCTGTGCGCTCCTTTTGATTGTCGAGAGCGAGATTTCCACATATGCGGGTAACCGGGAATGGGCCGGACACACGATCCTCGTGCGATGCAGGCTGGACGGATGAAGCTCCGAGTTCCTCAAGCACCATACGCGACTCGATGATGGCCTTCATATTCCAACACGTCCCACAAATACTCAAGGTTCGGCCTGTGGTAAGAACACCGGCGGGTCTGGAGGAGGCAGCACTCCGCCGGGTGCATGCGCCAACACTTGATCGTACGGGACCAGCCGCGGCTCTGGAAGGTCCGCCAGCAGGTGCCACACCTTTCGATCCGGCATTTGCTGCAGGAGGAGCTGGTTGTGCTCAGAACCAAAGTCGCGAGCCCAGACAACCTTGGCATGCATTATGTCGGCCCGGTTCCATACCCACTCATGATCGACATCATGATTCGCAAAGTAACGCACAAATACCAACTGTTGCCGTGGCTGTTCTTCCAGCCATTTCTGCAATTTTGCGCGGCGGAGGCTCCAGTCCTGCATCGGGAGCGCATCGATATCGGGGGGATGGTAGTCAATAGCCCATCCGTTGGCTCTCGCTTCAACCCGCAAGATCAGGGATAGCAGGCAAGCGAACGGCAGCAACATCACAAAGGAACGCAAGGGGAAAGGAACAGGCGGTGACTTGGCCAGGGCTCGGGCCGCCCGCCGCCGATCTGCTCGGCTTAGTTTGGCCTCACTGGTCGTACGATCGCCCCGCCAGTGCCATAGTCGTTTCATCGACTCCACTTGGAGGTACAGCACGAGGCACGCCGCTGGTGCAAAATAGTGCGGGAATGAATACTTAACGAAGAATTGCTCAAACAGCAAAAAACCGATGGTTCCGAGGGCGAGTCGCGGCCAGAATTCATCGAAGACAAACCATAGAATCACGAATTGCGCTATGGCAAGTATGTCTATCGCAATGCGGGGCGGGATCGAGCGTTGTACGTAGAAGATAGCGACGGCAATGAATCCTGCCAGCACGGCAATCTGGAAGTATCGAAGGCGTCCTCCTCTTATCCAAGCCGCCAACAACAAGGGTGCGCTCAGCAGAATGCCACAATAAAATGCCCACCAACCCATCATCTTGCGTGCCGCCGTGAGCATCACGTTCAGCGGCGTGCGCTGTGACAGGTAAAGACGCATCTCATTTACCTCGTACAACTCCTGGATCCACGGGCTGCTGTAGGTGACTTTCGGGCGTTGCGGCATGAAAACGAATTGTGGACTCTCCTGATATTGCCGTTCATGGAGCACGTATGAAGGCGTCCAGAACGAGCCAGTAATCGCGCGGTTGTAGGAGCCGGTTGCGGCCGCGCCCAGAGCAAGGACGATGCCCACCGGCAAGACAAAGTCCCGCCAAAAACTATTGTCCTTCCACTCTTTTTTTCGGAGAATCCGAAGAAGAAGGAGGCTTGTAACTGGCGCGGCCGCAATCACTCCCTCTAGCGGACGGCTGTTAACCAAGATCACGATCCCGAGAGCAGCCCACAGAGAGTCTCGCCAGGAGACTCGATCCCATAGTCTGCGAACGCCGCCGAAGAACAAGGCTCCTCCAAGAGCGGCGACCATGCCGCCCCAGTAGCTCTGACTCCAGTAGCTGAAGACACCGAATTGAGCAGCCATCAGAAACCCGCCTAGCAAGCCCCATGTAAGGCTTATACATGTGCTCAGCATCCAGCAGATGGCTGCAGAGGCAAGTGCCGAGCCCAACCAAACGCCAACAGCAGGATAGCTAGTCAGCTTCTCACCAGTGGCCAGAAATAGCCCTTGGGCCGGAAAGTACTTAGAAGCGTAGGTGGGCCACATCAGGACGTGAAAAGTGTCGAAGAACTCGGTTAACGGCGGGGCAGGATTGGAGGTGCGCCCCGATGAGAGCGTATCGGCCATCAGCAAATAGCTGAACTCATCATTGATGCGCGGATGGGGCTCGTGCAGCCGAACTCCGACAGCAATGCAGCCCAAGAAACTCGCGCAACCAACGACAACGCACACCACATTCGGTGTTGCCGCGGTCCCCCTTATTCTGGTGAACCGCTCTGCCGATCTCCTTGAACTGATGCCCACTCGACAAAGAGCAATCTCTAGAAATAGAAGGAGAACTTGATTCAGGTCAAGCATGGACGAGAATGGCGCTTCGGAACGCCACAATTTACGGAGGCCCTCCCAGCCCTGGAGCAAGCGATAACAGCCCGTGAGATCACATCCGACTGGCCCGGAAGAAAAACCTAGTTCTTTTTTGAAGCCTCCCGCAAAAGCTCACAGACGCGCGCATGACCTCTTTCGCCACGTCCACATGCCAGATCTTCAGCGGTTTCTCCGTAGCTATTCTTGACGTGCAGATCAGATCCCGCTCGGAGTAACTTCTCCGTAGCAATCTCATTTCCGCCGCCTGCTGCCCAGATGAGAGCGGTAAAACCATCCTTACTCTTCGCTTGTGGATCTCCGCCAGCATCCAATAGAAACTGCACCATTTTTCCATCGAGGCAGGTCTGAGCCGCGAACATCAAAGCAGTTTCGCCTCTTTGGTTCGCAGTGTTGACAGATGCTTTGAGGTCTAACAGTGATCTGGCAACTCTTAGGTCATTATGCCAAGCCGCGACCATAAGAGGCGTGTCACCTCCACCACCCGCAAAGTTCGCATCAGCCCCCGCAGAAAGAAGTTCCACAGCAAAGTCCGTCGAACGACTGCGAATAGCCTGAAGAAGAGCGGTGGTACCATAATTATCCCTGATATTGAGATCCACACCGGACCGCAAGATCTGATGTGCAACGTCGAGATCTCCCCTCTGAAGAGCCCGAACTAGAGGCAGACTGCTGGGGCCTTCCTGGCTCAGTGCGAACGACGCCATAGCTAACAGACCCATGCAAACCACCCTGTACCGTTTGAACCAGTTCCGGTGAGTCATAGATCTTGCTCCTGAACTTCATGCGCAAATTAAAGCTTTCGTAAGCGTTCCGAATTTTTCCAGTTCGGGCCTGCTCATTCGTCCGGGTGCATGTCCCGGCAAGTTTGTCGAATTGCGGCCTTTTGTGGCTCTGTGAATTGCCATTCGGATCTCCTGAGACTGAAGGTTGACCCGGGATGGCTGTACCCAGGACTCATCAGGCCTTGATCACCGCAATTTCGACTTCCAACGTACGGATTATGTACACACGGGATAACGTAATGTCCCCATTCGTGTGCGATGATAGTGCCTACAGCAACCGGGTCAATACCAATCTGAGATGTGTCCACGAACGCCAAGCTCCCAGATCCAAAGCCATCCCACCCTAGAACCCCTGCGGGAAGTCGTGCGTTAATAGCAGTCAAATTAGAAGGTCCAGTTACAAAGTCAATGCCGACTCCAGCCTGATTGTAAAGTTGTTGAATCACGCTCCGGGTAGCATCCGAGAAATCCGACCCGACTTCCGCCGTAAAGGAACAGAAGCCTTTCTTTGGCAACGGAGGATTGAACGGCGGCAGGTTGGGAAAGTCGGGCAACTGGTCTCCGTACATTAAAAACGCGTCGCCGATTCTCGGGGCCTCAATGTCTCCAACGTTTCCTTGTGTTACATCGATGCCTATCCATAGGAAGGGGTCGGCCAATCCAAACATCGTGGCGAGATTAGCCAAAGGCCCCCAGCACATGTCGCCGAGCAAGGCACACGATGAATCGTAAGCCTCCTCCCCGAGCGGATCAATCAAGTTCAAGGGGCTATTCATCACATACGCATACCGATTCCACGTCTGCGGATTTGCCGGATCAACGGCGCCCAACCCCGCCGGGTCCGGCGAGAGCCAACGTCCCGACGTCGTCGTGTATCTCCGGGCGTAAAAGTCATGCATGCCGGCAACAGCGTCCTGATCCTGGCCCGTGAAGTTTAGATCGGTAGTTCCAGCCTGCGCGTACGGCTCGCCATAGGGAGCGTATGCCGTTGACGAATACATCGCAGTGGGAGAATTCGGCGTTGTTGCCAGACGCGAACTGCCCAAATGATCGGAATGGCGGTAATAGGTCAATCCGGTATTCGTGTACACTGCCGTTCCCCCACCCGGCAACGGAACATACGCTTTCAACATGGTCTGCCCATTCATTACTGCGAGTTTGCCGCCCGCCGGGCTGTAAACAACCTGAGTGTACGCGCTGCCCACTTGCTTCTCAACCGTCCGGCCAAGGGCGTCGTACGTTATTGTGGTGGAGCTTGGCGTCGTGTCGATCGTGTAGAGCTTGCTTTCCGCGTCCCACGTGTAGTGGTTCGTGCCGTCGTACGTCAGTCGACCATCGTTGTCGTACGTGGGCGTTGCTCCCGGCAGAGACAGGAACTGATTGGTGTTGTTCGTGGTGTACGTTGGATTGAAAATAGTGCCGACGGTGGCATTTTTTGTGATATTGCCGAATGCGTCATAGCTGAACGTTTGGTTCCATTTTGTCGTCGAACCCTTGAGACATACGGCGCTTGCAACCCGGCTCAGATCGTCGTGCGTAAAGGTGCACGTCTGCGTGTCGCTTGTGCCGGGAATCTTGTCGTTGATGTCGAGGGTTCCCAGCGAGCCGTTGGTATTCCAAGTCAGCGTGCCAGTATCCGACTTGCTGCCCACGTTGAACTGGTACGTTCTCAGTCGACCTGTGCTGGGATCGAACGTGAAGACATCGGTATCCGTGGACCCATACGTCACCGTCGTTCTGTTGGTGGCGAGATCGTAGACCGTGCTGGTCACCACATTCGGATTCTGGCTTGAGTTCGCCGTTACGCCTGAAGGCCTCCCCATGCTGTCGATTCCGTAGGTCTGATTCGGAAGACCAGAGATGTTGCTACTCAGAGTATTCAACACACCATTCGCCCAGTACCCGGCAGTTACGTGATAGTAGTTGCTGACAGAAGCGCATCCATTCGCGCCGGAGTGCGGGGTACACTCCCACGCGTCCTGCATCTCACCACGAACCGAGTAGCTGAAAAACTCGTCCGTCGTTTTCGAGCCAGACGGTCCCGTGTAGGCCTCGACCAAACGCCCCTTGGGATTCAACATCGCCGCGCCATTGTAGGTTGCAGCGTCATACACGAATGTCTTGGCCGGGCTGTTCGGGGCATCAGGGCTGCTCGCGAGGTAGCTGATGCTCAAGGCGCGATGCAAAGAATCATATTGATAGCAGGTGGTATTGCCACGATTGTCGATGCGTTTGATGAGATCGCCCGCCGTATACGGTCCGGGACACGCTGCAGCAGGGTCGGTATCATATGCATAGGTTGTCGTTCCCGGGGTCTGATTCCCCGTTTCGGGGTTTGTTTCCGATACTAACCGGCCGGTCAGATCGTAGAGGTACGAGCGTGTCTGCTGAGAACCCGGGGACGCCTGGGCATTCTGGGTCACGGTCATTCTTTTGTAGCCACCTGAGATGTCGTAAACGTAAGTCGTGAGATAGCCGGTGGCAGGCGTATTCTGACCGCACGAGCCCGCTGGCGCCTGGGTTGTCCCCGACGTAATTTCGCAGACCGACACCAATCTCCCTAGGCCGTCGTACTCCATCTGCTTTTGCGTCAAAGGCGCTGGGCCATTCACCACGAGGACATCATTCCCCGTATAGGTATAGCTGACGTATCCACCGCCTCCATCCTGAACTTGCGTCGTGCGACCCAAGGCATCGTAGGATGCTGTTGATTTCGGCGCGGTGTCGCCGCCCTGACCTGCGCCACCGACGTACGGCATTGTAGACTGATACGCTCTGCCTAAAGGGTCATAGAACACGCGCGTTGAATCGTAATTTCCCGAACCGGGCCCCTCCTGTTGCTGCAAGAATTGCGCCCGTCCCCAGCCGTCAAGTGTAGTTAATTGTTCGGAGAGAGAGCTGTTGCCGTTGAACAACATTGATGATTCAACCGTTGCAGGTGTACCTGAACCCGGTGCGGTATACGCGAAGTTTGTGACGTATGACGCGGGATCTTGCGCCGAAGCGGGCCGCCAATAATAGGAATCGGAGTACGTCACGCTTGCGGTATTCCCGTTAGGGTCTGTCGTCGAAACAGCGACTGCACCTTTGCAGTTCCAGGCGGTCGCAGCGGTCAACCCGGAAGGCACGTTCGCGGTCGGTGGGGACGTGACTGAAGTTGGGAAGCTGTTTCCGCAGGACTTGGTCGTGTTGCCTTGGGGCGTCGTGTCATAGGCATATGTCGTCACGGACCCGTTGACGTCCCACGCCTTGTAGACAGTTCCGGTATCGTAGTACTGGAAATGCCTGACGACTGTGTTGCTCGCCGTTGTGTATGTCGTGATTGTGGTTGGGTTTCCGCGAGGCGTGCTGACGGACTGGTGCTGGGGCGTCCCGCTACTGGCCTGCAGCGGGTAGGTCGTGTATTCATCGTACGTATAGGTGGTCTTTGCAAGGAGGTTGCCGGATCCGTCATTTGTCCTCACTTCTGATGGGAGATCGGTAGCGACGCCTCCCAACGTTGCGTAAGTGACATTGGTTGTTCCGAGTCCTGAGGGGGTCCCTGTCGTCCAAGTTGACCCCCACGTGTAGATGGGGGAGCCGAATGTGTTGTACGTCGTGAGGCGCCAAGTCTTGAGTCCGTTTGGGTATTGGATGCCCACTTTTCTGGCAGTTATCGGTGCTGATACGGCATTGCTTGTACATGTCGAAGGGTCGTCATACAGATGATCGTTGTAACAGATCATCGCGGTCATCAAGAGCGTCTGATTTCCGCCTACAAACTGGTACACTTGCCTCTGGGTTTCAAAAAAACCTTGTGTGCCCGCACTTGCGTCTTTGGAGAAGTTGAGGACGGTTTGATTCTGGTTCGGATCGAGAATCGTCGTCGACCAAATCGATCCGTTGAGGGACCGCGAATATTGCCACTGACCGCCGGGGGTCACGGTGCGCGTAAGACCCGCCGTCGTGCCATCGCTCTGAATGCCATTCGACCCGCCGCTGTAGGTATAGGTGATCGTGCCCCCGGTCGGGAGCGTCACCGAGGCAATTCTGCCCGTCACACAATAACTTGAAAACGTGCCGGATAGAGGAGTGCAATTTGCACCGCTGGGGGTCTGTTCATAGGTGAAGGTATAACGAACTGGATGACTCGGGGTATCATCCGGCAGCGCAATGTTGTCAACCAAGGCATTGCTGGTCCTGCCGTACTCAGAAACTCCCGACGCCTGGAACCAGGTCCGGACGGTGTATTGGGTGTAGTGAACCGTATAAGAGGCCGCGGCTCCAGAAGGCGCGATATAGGAGATCGTCGTATTGTTCGGTGGAGTGCCAACGAGCGCCAATTGATTGCCCAGTGTGTCCGTCCACGTTCCACCACTCTCGGAGATAAGGTTTCCATTTGCGTCCGGCGAGCTCCAGGACGCTCCTGTAGGAGGACCCGTGGTAAGAGGTGGGTATACTGTCGCGCCACTGGCCGTAACGAGATAGGCGGAAATCGAGCTGCCGTTAGGCGGGCCTGCGTAAAGCGTGAAGCCGCTCCGATCCAAGGCACCACTCCATACCGTGCCCGGAGGCTGCGCACCCGGAGGCGGACAAGATCCTCCGCCGGGCGACTGGGTATAGATCGCGGAATAGCCGAAGGGATGAGTAAAACCAAGGCTGTCGTGGTATACGAAATTGCTGTATGTCGTCTGGGACCACGGCCCATAGCCGTAGGGCGGATTAACCGGACACGTTCCGCTGTTGTACGACACCGCGTACGTGATGTAGCCTCCCGTTCCAGCACCGGAGATATTGGTCCACCCAAATGCGTCGGCCGGCCTCCATTGCTTCGTGCCGCTGATCGTTACCGGCGACCACACTTGGCTGTTGTAGCTGATGTCATAGCTGAACGGCGTCCTGCGACCCGCCGTGTGCAATACCGGGATCGAGAAATTCACGGTGAGGCTCCCCAAGTCCACCATATCGAACGGCCCGCCGCCATAGGTGTCAAACGGTGGGCGCTTCGCCTGGATTTGTGCGGACACAACGCTCGCGGTCGAGAGCAAGAGTGCGATGATCAACTTGGATGACAGTCTCATTTTCGGCCTCCCAAGGCCGGACATTTGGTTTATCAGTTGATCGCAAAGTTGGAGAGAGACACACCAGTATTGAATGAAGCGGTCGATACCGCCAGATCCAGCATCAGGTTCCCCTCTTGGTATCGCTGGACCCGCGTCGGAACCATCGCACCGCTGATAAGTTGGTAGTTAGCAAAAACGACTTCGACCGAAAGATTGGTCCCGGCGTTGTCATCAGGGTGTGTATTGAACGTGATTGCGACCGGCAAAAGCGTCGCTGCGTCCAGGTAGAAATCCATGACGCTGAGCTGCGAGGGTTGGGTTGCGGAATACACGTAGGACTGAATGTGTTGTGTCTTTACAGCACCCCGGCTCTCGATCCCGACGTATGTCAGTACCGTGTTTTGATCGGATAAGAGGGAGCTCAAAGCGGGGAAAAACCACACGGCATCAGTCTGGCAGTTGTGAAAGGCGATCTTCCCAGAACTTGAATCTGGAGTAACCCACTTCCCCTGAGGCGTGCCCGTTGAAGTATCCCGGATCTCGGTCCGCGTCCCATTCGGGAGCAATAGGTCAATCCGGCTTTCTCCCTTGCCAGACGCCATCAAAGTGGCAGTTCCGGTCACCGTATCTGGGCCATCTGTGGCCGAGATTGTGCCGGTCAACGTTACGTCGTTAATCGTGGTTCCGTTCGTCAGTGCCGCGACTGCTTTCGTCGCAAATGCAACCGCCTGTGGGTCGCTCTTCGGAGCTTGGCCCGCTGCAGACAGGAAAAGCGAACCGACCGGGATCAGCAGAAACGACAGAAGCGAACGGAAAACGCGAATGCGCATCGAATCTTCCCCTTTTGTGAACGCACACGACAACTCTTGAGGGCGGAAGCCGTCAAGAGCCTGTTGCGGGGAAGTGCAACTTCGGCTCGCATTCAACTGCAAGAAGAAAAGAAAGGACAGCGAATTACAATCCTCGCTGCTCGACAGCGGCGCCACTGTAAGGCAACCGACGTTTGACGGTCAAGCGAAAAATCGTCTGGTCACGCTGATGGGTGATGCGAATCACAAGTGTGCCCTTTGGGAGTGAACTACAAGGTGCGTCATTCCGATATATGCCAAGCTCAGACGAAAACCGCCGAAACCGGACATACTAACGTTACGTACGTACGTTACGTAGTTCGATTCTTCGGGACTTGGTTTTCGACATCAAATCATGAGCATGAAAAGCCGAATTCCCCTCCCGCAATGGGCCAATGCACAATCGCGTAGGAGTTCGGTATTCCGCTGCTGTGATTCATCCCGATAAAACGAGTTGTTTGCGAGAGAAGATCGGAGGAGCCGCGTAGAAACAAAGGAAGTTGGAAACCGGCACATTGCGTGTAGGAAGGTTTCTCTTAAGATTGGTTTCGCTGAGTGGCGAGGGACCGCTGTCGTCGGAATTCGAGGGCTTGATCCTCGAACATGGGGAGTAGGACGCAGCCGAGGAACATTCCGAGGCCGCCTAAAACAGAAAGTATGTATGCGCCATAGCGCTGCCACTTCTTTTCGACGAGTGCGGACTGCTGCAACCAGACCACCATCATTTCCCGAACGAGATTAGACCGTACCAGACAGGCAAAATGTTCTGCCCGCTGTTCCAGGTCATCGCCGTTGGCTGCGACGGCACAGCTAAGATCGACGAACGTGTGCTCCAGAAGTTCGCGCAGTTCGTGCAGCAGCGTGTGTTCCTTGGCACCGGGAAATCGCTCATCTTCGGCAACGGTTATCTTTCGTGTTCCGTTGTAGGCAGCGTTGTGGCCCCGCAGTTCAGCGGGCATTCGCCGGACGGTAACTGTAATCCCCAATTCCACGCATAACCCGGAGAGTTTTTCGAAGTTCGTCACAGCGGAGAGGCCGAAGAATGCGACGAACTGAGTTGCCAGAAAATCCTCATCGGGCGGCCAGTGCTCACGCTGCTGGGTGACTTTCTGGCAAAAGGACAGAAGTCGATCCGACTCAACGGCTTGCTGCTCAAGATTCACGAAGCCGCCTTCTCTCCTGTGGCCAGCAGCCGCCGTCCTGTGGTGCTCTCATACAATTCGACAATAAACCGTTTGGCTTCCAGGCTGAGATGACTGCCCTTGAGTCTTGTCCCGTGCCGGTAATTCGGGTCACGGATGACGTGTTGGTAGGCTTGTTCGACCCGCGCACGTTCCATCCGTTCGGACGAATCGTCTTCCAGATAGCCCGCTGCTACGAGTAGGTCTCGCTGTGGCACGTCGTAGGCCCTCGCCAATCGATTGAGAACGTCGGGATGTGGTGGGTTACGCCGACCGCGCTCGACCAAGGAAATGTACGCATTGGAAACCTTGGCTAGCCTTTCCACCTGCTTCAGGGTCAGTCCCTTTTCCTTACGTAACCGTCTGAGGTAGCTGCCGAACGGCTCCATACGACGATTCTAACCGTTACGTTAACAATTGCAAGAGAAAGTTTATGCGTTGACAAGAGCGCCAACGAAGCTCCACAATTGTGTAGCATACAGTTGTAAGAATACATTAACCAAATGGAGAGAGCAGCGTGAACTCAAGATCAGGGCTGCTTGCGACTCACGAACTGTTCCCCTGTCCGTTGTGCGCTCGCGGTCTGGATGTCCGGCAGACAAAGAAGCACAAACCGTACGTGATCTGCGATCCGTGCGGGATGCAGCTGTTCGTTCGCACCAAGGCAGGGATGGGCCGCTTTGAACGCCTCGTCTCGGATTCGGCCACACGAGGCATCTGGGAACGATTGGAAGAACTGCAGCGGCAGTATCAGAAGAAGTGTCCCGAGTGCGGCAACAAGTTCTGGATTCACCCGGACCGATTGAAAACGAGCTGGATGGACGGGAGTTTTGAGGGTTATTGCTGTCCTGAAAAGGGCTGCAAGGGTGTGGCCAAGTGGGAAGAGGAGGGCAGAGCGAAATGAGAATCACACTGCTTGGATTCCTCGTGGTGGTTGGAACCCTGTTGGTCGTGGTCTATGCCGTGAAGACCTATCACGAAACACATCAGGAGAACCGGGAGTAATCAAATCTTGGAAACTCAATGGCTCACGGCAACGGAGGCGGCCCAATACCTGAGGGTCAAACCGCGCACTGTTCTCAAATGGGCCAAGGAACGCCGCATTCCCGCACACGCACTTTCGGGTTCTCAGCGCATTACTTGGAGGTTCTTAAAATCCGAGCTGGACAGTGCTATGCTCACTCCGCCATCTGCTGCCGAACATGGGAGGGTTCAATGCGCAGCAGAGTAAAGAGTGGAAGTGTAGTACAGGATAAGCGGGATAAGGTTTGGCGCTTCTTTTGGTGGGAGAACGGGAAGCGGCGGTCAAAGGTGCTTGGCCGGTTCCCTACGAAGGCAGCGGCGTGGGCAGATGCCAAACCGCTGCGAGACGCGCTCGATGTCATCGGCGAACGGCCCGCCACGAAAGTCAGCAGTCTGATCCAACGTTACCGGGCAGAAAGAATGCCAACGCGCACGGACACAAGGCGGTCATACGAAGTCTGGATCAGCAATCACATCATACCGAAGTGGGGTGATTGCGCGGTCACGGAGCTGGAGCCGCGCCCGGTGGAACTGTGGTTAGCATCTCTGTCGCTCGCTCCCAAGAGCAAAGCTCACATTCGCGGTGTGCTCCGTAGCCTTTGGGACTTTGCCGCGTGGAGCGGCATTGTGCCACGGGAACAACGCAACCCGATGGAGTTGGTGAGAATTAAGGGCGCTTCAAAGCGCACGCGCCGGCCCAGAAGCCTCACCGTGCAAGAGTTTCAGAAATTTGCTCGGTATCTGTCGGAACCCTTCCGCACGATGGCTCTGTTGTGTTGCTGTTTGGGGCTTCGCATCAGCGAGTGTCTTGCCCTGAAGTGGTCAGATGTGGATTGGCTGAACGGCAAGCTGCTTGTTGAGCGCGGCATCGTTGCTCAGCAAGTGGATGACGTGAAGACCGCCGAGTCGCGAAAGACACTGGTCATCGACGGTGGATTGCTCACCGCGCTACGGGCCTGGAAGCAAGGAGCTCAATTCTCCGCGCTGGATGATTGGATGTTTGCTTCGCCGGTGCAGCTTGGACGGTTGCCGTGGTCCTATGACCAAGTGTGGCGCGTGTACCAAAAGGCAGGGAAGACAGCCGGCATCGGCGGCCTTGGTACCCACAGCCTTCGGCATACCTACCGCACATGGCTGGATTCCATCGGTACGCCGGTGGGCGTTCAGCAGCGGCTCATGCGCCACGCTGACATCCGCACAACCATGAATGTCTACGGCGATGCCGCCACGACGGACATGGCGGAAGCGCACGGCAAAATCGTGGGACTCGCGTTGAACGGCACGGAAACGGCACGGAAACCGACGTAAGTCATTGAAATATGGTGAGCGCGGAAGGAATCGAACCTTCAACCTACTGATTAAGAGTCAGTTGCTCTGCCAATTGAGCTACGCGCCCACTGCGGTCAGCGAGGTGGGACCAAACTTTAATTATAGCATCCGATCTGCGGCTGCTCGCCAGCCGGCACTGCCGATAGCTCCAGGCACGTTGCCTGTCGGCGCCGGTTGATCTGTGCGATTTGCCATACTGACGATCCCGTCGCTGGTTTCGTGTGAGGAATTTTTCTCGATGCGGCCTATGGTAAGCGACTTGGTTTCATCCGTCGAATGTCGCAATGGACACTACTTCACGGCTCCGATCCTCCGAAGCGTCCGGAACGACTTCGCGAATCGGCCCAATTCGCGCCCTCGCGCGCTGCTATTTCGAAATGCGGTCTGCCACAAAGATGAACGCTACCGGACTCGCCGGCGGTTGATAGTTGGTGTTGCTGTATTGCGATCCGGCAAAAAGCAACCCGCGCACTTTGACAAAGTCGCCATCCACAAACGTCGGGTTATTGCGCAGGTAGGTCTGGGGCAACTGGCGAACCGTGATCGAGAGGAGGCCTCCGTTAAGAGTCTTGATCATCGAGTCGGAGGCGACGGCAAGAGTGAACGTTCCGGTCTGTGTCTCCGCATGGTAGACGTAGCCGAAGACCTGGCCGGTAAGCGTTTGTTCCTCGAGTTCGAACATGCGCGGCTGCATGAATCCGGCATTGGCCCCGTCAGGGTCGGGCACCAGCAGAGAATCGCCGGACACCGCTACAAACTGGCCAGGAAACGCGTGGGTCTCGTCAAAAACCAGGTCGTCGTCGGTGATGAGATCCAAACCAAGGTGGGCAGTGTTGACCGAATAGCTCGCGGCGAGCCAATCCAGGGTGACATTCTTGCCAATCAAGCTGGAGCTTGTGTTCAGGCCGGCGCCGCCCGCAACGATCAAGTTGTAGTCAATCGCGTCCGGAGCGTATCCACCCAGCAGTCCATAGAGTTCAGAACTGGAAGCGCTGGGGCCGACTAACGAGACCATGCTGGCGAGAACTGTTCCGCTTGCCTGTGTCCCACTTTCGACTTCGACCATCATCCCCGTCAGCATGGACGGATCGCAGTCCACGAATTCCGTTCCACCAGCATTGTCGTAGGCGATTTGTACTGCTTCGCCTGAACTCGGCTGCAGCGAGATCGTGTGATTGTTTGTGTCGACAGCGGTGACCGTTCCCACCATGAAGCTGATGTTTCCGGTTTCCGGCTGGCCGATGGCGGGCGCGACGGGCGGCGCCGGCGTTGCACTCGAAGCCGTTACCACCAACGGGTTGACAGTTACGGAACTCGAACCAACGGCGAAGGTTTGCGCAAGATCGAGCGAGGCGCTGACCACTTGCGGCGTGCTACCGAGAGTGACGCTGGGGCTCAAAGTGATGGTCTGTGCCGGGATGCTAAGCGCTTGCGCGGCCAGTTGACCATTCGAGTCGAAGAAGACCACCTGGCCGGTCATGTCAGGAAAGATGAGGGTCGAGTAAGTGTCCTGGTAGATCTCGCGGATGACGACCGGCTCGGTAACGATCGCGCTATGCGTGAATTCCACAGTTCGCGGGGCGGTGAGAAGTTCCAGATCCTCATTGCCCGAGTTCGTCGCTTTCAACGAGGAGATCGTGA
>Ga0335084_10001207_pt1 | contig 23706 bp, 18 predicted proteins | sample Lox_Sample_44_FD_206721 | JGI IMG/M metagenome (GOLD analysis project Ga0335084, IMG submission 206721) | Soil microbial communities from Loxahatchee National Wildlife Refuge, Florida, United States - Lox_Sample_4.4 | ecosystem: Environmental > Terrestrial > Soil > Wetlands | place: USA...
ACCAGCGAACCATCGAAGCCACCTGGAGGCGGATCGGGCAGCTCCTCGATCGCTTCACCCCAGCAGAGTGCGCCAACTACCTCGCTAACGCCGGCTATGCTTCAAAATGAAGCTATCGTGCTCTAGCGTAAAACTCCGCTGTCGCGTCCGGCGCGTCGGGCATAACATTCGTAATGCGCGGGCCGGGGGTTCAATTCCCTCCTGCGGCACCACCTTTTCAATAACTTAGCTGCCCTCCAGAAAACCTTAGTCGCACTATAGCCGCGCCGCGTGTGCCGTCACATTTCGGGCGGTAGCGTGGTCGCGCTGAACGGCTGTGACGGCATGCCGTCAATCATGAGCGCGATAATTAGCGAGATACTTCAGGAAATGATGCTAGTCGGCTCAGAAATCGTTGTTAGCCCCTATCGCTCTGATTCGAAGTATTTTTCTGACCCGACAGTGCCCCGCAAACGCGCTGCCAAGCTGCCGAAGAACCTATGACTTGACCTAGCGCCCCCGCCAGAAGCAACGCGGCGAAACCCTGAGGGGAGCAGGTTTAAATCGGGGGCACGCAGCCACCTTTACCGAACTCGGCTCCAATGGCCGTGAGGAAGGGAATTGAACCCCCGGCCCGCTCATTACGAAGATCGCGTCCTGATGCGTCCTACGCAGGGGCCGCGGCCATGTCGCGTTGCGTGCAACGCTGCAAGGCCTCCGGGCAGGGCAGGCTCGCCGGATGCCCACAGGATGTTGACGCGGTGTTGCGCGGATCCATTATCGAATCTCATCCGCCCAGGGTGCTCATCGTGAGTGTGCAGCACCGGCATCATCCATCGTGGCAACCAGGGCGTCCAGGAAGGCGCGGGTGCGCGTGGGCATTAGCCGCTTCCCTGGAAAAATCGCCCAGCAGCGACTCAACGACAGGTCCCATTCGGGCAGCACGCGCATTAACGTGCCGCGCTGGACCGCTTCGCGCACACTGAAGTTCGGCATACTCGTTACGCCGAAGCCGGCCTGCGCGATGCGCATCAGCACGTCCGGAGAATTGGCGATTGTGTACTGCGCGGGAATACCGCGCCACTGCTCACGGGCGCCTGCCGCGCCGCGCTCCAGCGTCCAGCCTTGAGCCTCGCCGCTGCGCGATAGCAGCAGTAACCCATGCAGCTGCAATAGGTCGTCCGGCTCGACCGGCTTGCCCACTTGGTGCAGATAGGCGGGTGCGGCATACAGGCCCATCGTCATCTCGGCAAGCTTGCGCGCGGCAAGCTGGCTATCGTCCGGCAGGTCACCCATTCGTACCGCCAGGTCGAAGTTCTCGCCGATCAGGTCGACGTGCCGCGGCGACAAGTCCAGCTCCAGCACAATGGCCGGATGCTCGCGCACGAAGCCAGCCAGCGTTGTCGGTAGCGCGATGCTTGCCAAGTCGGCCGGCATCGACACCCGTAGGCGACCGCTGGGCTTTGCCTGGCGGTGCTGAGCCAGCGCGATCACGCCATCGACCTCGGTGACCACAACGCGGGCGTGGTCGAGCACGCTGACTCCAAAGTCGGTGAGTGTCAGCTTGCGCGTGCTGCGGTGAATCAGGCGCTCGCCGAAGCGCCTCTCAAGCGCCGCAATGCGGCGCGAGACAGTGGATTTCGGCAGCCGCATTCGGTCGGCCGCGCGGCTGAAGCTGCCGGCCTCGGCCACGCGCGCGAACAGCAACAGGTCATTCGCATCCAGTTCGACCATGGGCGATTCTGACCAGATTGTTCCAATTATGCAACCTAGTTACGGCTGCAGCAGCTTTTGTTGCCCATCTGGCATCAACACTTTCGCGTCGGAATAGGCGCCGGCATGGCACTGGGGGCACGGGAGCTGAGCTGATGATCTGTGACGCACCGTCCCCACAGCGTGAGGCGATACGGGGTTCTTGCGCCGTGGCACGTTACACGGGCCTGCGCTACGATTTCGGCAGAAGCGCGTGAAAGAACTGCGAGCACGCGCTCTCATAGTCTCTTCTGCAAGAGCCGCCTATCTCGCGACGGCCTCTGGCAGATTCGCATAAGAAGTGTCGTGCTCGCGCGTAGCAGCCAAGCGGTATCAGCGGAGCTGCGAGGAACAGGCGATGGGTGCACGGGGCCAGAAGCGTCAGCAAGTCGTTACCGACCACAAGCGCACCAAGGAGGACCGCGCAGCGCATGTGTGGTTCCTGGAATGCATGGACAGGATCAACCGGGCCATGCAGGGAACCAACGATCTTGAGGAGATGATGAGCGCCGTTCTCGATGCGGTGCTCGAAATCTTCGCCTGCGATCGGGCGTGGCTCGTCTATCCTTGCGATCCACACGGTACAACGTGGCGTGCGGTCATGGAGCATACACGGCCGGAGTTCCCTGGCGCATTCGCACTGCACACCGATCTGCCGATAGATTCCGAAGTGGCCGCTGTATTTGCAGCGGCGCGCACTTGCAATGGCGTGGTGCTACTCGGCCCGGCTTACGACCTGACGGTCCCGGCGCAATTGGCACATCGCTTTGCGATCCGCTCGCTGATGGCAATGGCGATTTATCCTAAAGTCGATCAGCCGTATCTCTTCGGCTTGCACGAGTGTTCCGTCCCACGGGCCTGGACTGCGCAGGAGGAGCGCCTGTTCCAGGAGATCGGCCGTCGCCTAACCGACTCCCTCACGAGTCTGTTGATCTTCCGCAGTCTGCAGGAAAGCGAGCGCAGGCTGGAAGCAGCACAGCGGATCGCGCGCATCGGTTGGTGGGAACGAGACTTCCGCACGAATCATGTCTCCCTTTCGGACGAGGTTTGTCGGGCGTTCGGGGTACAGCCAGTCGACTTGCCACAATGGCAAGAGCGCTGGGTGAATCTGATCCATCCCGATGACCGAGCGAGAACGGCGGAGGCAGCGGCGGCCGCGTTGCGCGGTGGTCCGCGATACGACGTCGAATACCGGGTGATCCGCCCGGATGGCACGCTGCGCGTGGTCCACAGCCAAGGGGACGTGACATGTGACGAGTCGGGTACGCCTCTGCGGCAGTTCGGCGTCCTGCAGGACATCACGGAGAGGAGGCAGTCGCAGGACGAGCTTTCCGACATCAAAGAGCGATTCCACGTGCTAGCCGAATCCTCGCTCACCGGAATCTACTTGGCCGAGAAGGACTACTTCTCATATGTAAACCCCGCGATGGCGAGGATGTTCGGTTACGCTGTCGAAGAAATCGCGGGCCGGCTTGGTCCTTTGGATCTGACTTGCCCTGATGACCGCTCGATCGTGGCGGAAAACATGCGCCGGCGGTTCGAAGGCGAGTTAGAAGAGGTGCGCTACGAGCTCCGGGGACTGCGCAAAGACGGTTCGGTGTTCCCCATTGAGGTACATGGCCGCCGGATCGAGCACGATGGCAAGGTCGGCGTGCTAGGAACGCTCGTGGATAACACCGAGCGTAAGCGCGCGGAAGATGAACTGCGCGCCAGCGAGGCGCGCTTCCGCACATTCGTCGACCATGCGACGGATGGTTTCTTCCTGCACGACGAAAACGTGATCGTCATAGACGTCAATCGGCAGGCTTGCGAGAGCCTGGGTTACAGCCGTGACGAGCTGATCGGAATGCATCCCCGAGAGTTCGATGCTGGTCTCGACGAGCAATCCTTCGCACGGTTGGAGATGCGAATCCGCGGCGGCGCGACGGTCACTTTCGAGACGGTTCACCGGCGCAAGGATGGATCGGTTTTCCCGGTGGAGATCCGCGTTCGCAACTTTCAGCAGGGCCCTCGGCGATTACACCTCGCCGTAGTCCGCGACATCACCGAGCGCAAACGGGCGGAAAAGCGGAGGCTCACGCAACATACGGTGGAACAAATCCTCGCAGAGGCTGCGACTGCAGAGGAAGCAGAGCCGAGAATCCTGCAGGCCATTTGCGAGTGCCTTGACTGGGATCTGGGCACGCTATGGCGTGTCGACCGCGCAGCGGGGGTTCTGCGTTGCGCGCAGTTGTGGCGCAAACCGTCACTCGATGTCCCACGGTTTGAGGCAGCAACCCGCGCGATGACGTACGAACCGGGCGGCGGCCTGCCGGGCAGGGTTTGGGCGAGTCACATTCCTATATGCATTGCTGATGTCGTGCCTAAGCCGCACTTCCGCCGCGCAGCCTTTGCCATGCAGGAAGGGTTGCACGCGGCCTTTGCTTTTCCGATCCTACTCGGAGCCGAGGTCCTCGGCGTGATCGAATTCGTCAACCGTCAAGTCCGGCAGCCGGACCAAGAGCTCGCCGACGCGATGGCGAGCCTTGGGAGCCAGATCGGGCAGTTCATCGAGCGCAAGCGCGCCGAAGAGGCGCTGCGCCTTGCGCAGTCGGAGCTGGCACATGTCGCGCGCGTGATGACGATGGGAGAGCTGACCGCGTCGATCGCGCACGAGGTCAACCAGCCGCTGGTTGGCATGGTCACCAGCGCCTCGTCTTGCTCGCGCTGGCTCGCAGCGAAACCGCCCAATTTGAAACGGGCGCAGCGGGCGCTCGAGCGGATTGTGCTGGCAGGTACGCGAGCAAGTGCAGTCATCGATCGCGTTCGTAGGCAGGTCAGGCGCGAACCGCTGCGGATCGAGCCGGTGGACGTGAACCAGATGGTACGCGAAGTGATCGCGATGACACGTTCCGAGCTGCAACGGTCCAGCGTCTCGCTGAAGACACGCCTGGCTGAGGATCTGCCCTCTATCCTCGCAGATCGCATTCAACTCCAGCAGGTTGTTTTGAACTTAATCCTGAATGCAATCGACGCGACGCGCGAGATCGAGGACGGCCACCGGCAGGTTTGGATCACCTCACGCCTCGATCGTGGCGGGGACCTCTATGTGGAGGTGCGCGATTCGGGCATAGGGATTGGTCCGGAGTTGCGCAAGCGACTATTCGAGGCGTTCTACACGACAAAGAAGAGTGGGCTCGGCATGGGTCTATCGATTAGCAAGTCAATCGTCGAAGCTCATGGCGGCAGGATGGCCGCCGTAGCCAACCGTCCCCGGGGTGCGACTTTCCAGTTTTGGTTGCCTCTTGTGTCTGAGGAATCAGGCGCATCGGTGCGGCGCAGAGGCGGTCCCCTTGCGCCGGGAATGCTCATCCGCAACAATTCGTCGGCGTAAATTGGTTCCCGCAACCGCGCGGCATTGAGGCACGTTCCAAGGCAGGCTAATGTCGCGAACCTACTTTTTCATCCAGCTACCGATATCTCTGGTGAGGTTGCCCGCGGGTTCATCCTCGCCGCAGCTGCCGTGATACTGAGACGCGGAGTTGGCCGGGGATGTCCGAGCAGCCTATAGTCTTTGTCATCGATGACGACGCCTTAGTGCGCGAGACGATCGAGGATCTGCTGCATTCGGTTGGCCTCCAAGTGCGGCTCTTCGCCTCGCCGCGCGAATTTCTCAAGAGCGCGCGGCCTGACGCGCCGGGTTGTATCGTTCTGGACGTCCGACTGCCCGAGCAAAGCGGCCTCGACTTCCAGAAGGACCTCCTTGGCACCCCGATGGAGCTTCCGATCGTCTTCATCACCGGGCATGGCGACATCCCGATGTCGGTACGAGCGATGAAGTCGGGTGCCGTGGAGTTCCTCACCAAGCCCTTCCGGGATCAGGACTTACTTGATGCCATCCAGGCGGCAATCACGCGCGACCGCGCGCGCCATGCGGAGGGGCGATTGGTTGCGGAGCTGCGCCGACGTTTCACCTCACTTACGCCGCGCGAAAAGGAAATTATGCTGCAGGTCGTGACCGGGCGCTTGAACAAACAGATCGCGGCCGATTTCCATCTCAGCGAATCCAGGGTGAAGGCGCATCGCGCCCAAATCATGCGCAAGATGCAGGCTGGATCTTTGCCAGAGCTCGTGCGCATTGCTGACCGGCTCGGCATCGCGACACCAAAATAGGGGAGTCGCAAGACTAGAAGGTTAGGACGAACGCCGCGCGCGGCGCGACTAAAGTATCGCGCATAGCCATGTGAAGGTCGCGTTTTGCGACCAAGGCCCCACTATCCACTCATGTCTGGGCGCACTAGCGTGCAGCCATTGGAAGATAGGTCACTGACATGGGCCAACGGCAGGTTATTGCGATCGTTGATGACGATTCCTTGGTCTGCGAAACGGTCAGTGACCTGCTTGATTCCGCAGGTTATTCATCCGCGGCGTTCTCGTCATCGGAACGGTTCCTGAAATCGAGGCGCCTCAGCAAATTCTCGTGCCTGATCACTGACATGCGAATGTCGGGAATGACCGGCACGGAACTCCATAAGCGCCTCCTTGCCGGCGGTCACGCCATTCCGACCATACTCATCACTGCCTATCCCGATGAGACGGTTCGTGCCTGGGCAGCCATGGCTGGGATCCTCTGCTACCTGCCCAAACCATTCACGTCCGAGGCGCTCCTCGCTTGCGTCGATTCGGCGCTGCACGGACAGCGCGACGAATCCGGCCGGCATCGTTGAGGCCACATCATGCGGTACGAAAGCGCGGCAGTCGGTCACGAGATTGAGCGCTCTCGATTGGTGCGATGGCGCTACTTGGCGCGCATCATTCAAAGAGAGGACCGAAGTGAGGCCACCCCCGACGGCAAGACCATTCTATACACCCGCATCTGGTCGGCCGCGTGGCTGAAGCTGCCGGCCTCGGCCATGCAGACGGGCTGCATGAGATCCCTCATATTTGCTGCCGTGATTGTTCCAATTGCGGAACTTAGTTGTGCATTTCAGCGACTTATGTTGCGCTCACAGCATCAATATCTTACGAGCGCATTCGATACAACCTCAAAGGGGTGCCCAATGAACATCCTGCAAGTCAATTCCAGTGCCCGCGGGTTTGCGAACGGAACTGGTTCCTTCTCGACCCGCCTTGCCAACGACGTAGTGCGTGGCCTGCGCGCCGCTCATCCCGAGGCCACCCTGACCGTGAGGGACCTCATTCTCACTCCACACCCCGGCCTGGACGAATCGGCGCTGCGGGCGCTATTCACGCCCGCCGAGCATCGCACACCCGAGCAAGCCGCCCGCGTGGCGCTGGACGACGGGCTGATCGCCGAGCTCCTGGCCGCTGATGTGATCGTGCTGGGGGTGCCAATGTACAACTTCGGCGTGCCCAGCCAGCTCAAGGCCTGGTTCGACGCGATCGCCCGCGCCGGTGTGACCTTCCGCTACACCGAGAAGGGCCCCATGGGCCTGATTGAGGGCAAGACAGTTTACGCGGTGTTGACCCGCGGCGGCATGCACCGGGGCCAGCCCACCGACAATGTCGCGCCCTATCTGCGGGTCATGTTGGGCTTCTTGGGCATGACTGACGTGCACTTTATCTACGCTGAAGGCTTGGCCATGGGGCCCGACGCCGAAGCCCGCGCGGTGGCCGACGCTCAGGCCGAAATAACGCGATTGCTGGAGGCCGCCTAGCCAGCCCGAGCCGGAGCCGTGAAAGTAAGTGCATCTGCAATGTCCGAGTCACACATCGACGGGATTATCGCCATGACGATACAATTCTCACCCGTTATCGCCGCACAGGACCGCGGAAACCGCGGCTCCTTTTCTGTTAAGAGTATCGACCTCGACAGGCTGGGCGAGCGGGCATCCCCTATCGCTGTCCTAGATGACTTCCGAGTGCGCGGCCAGCCGTTCGCGCCGCACCCGCACGCGGGCTTTTCCGCGGTCACCTATGTGCTCGAAGACTCTGAGGGTGGCCTTCGAAGCCGCGACTCGCTCGGCAATGACATCGTGGTGGGCCCCGGCGGCATCGTCTGGACGCAGGCAGGGAGCGGCGTGATCCACGAGGAGCTCCCGGCGGAATTCGGTCGTGAGCTGCACGGGCTTCAGATCTTCGTCAACCTGAGCTCGAAGAACAAGCTCGCAGCGCCCCAAATGCTTCGGCTTGCAAAGCGCGAGGTGCCGGAGTGGCGGAGCGACGCCGGTGATCGCGTGCGCGTGGTCGTCGGGTCCTTCGAGGGCGTTTCGTCACCGCTAGTCCCTGCCGAGCCGTTCACCTTGCTCGATGTTGAGCTGCGACGAGAGATCTCCTTCAGTCTCCAGAATGCGCACAACGCGCTCGTCTATGTACTCGAAGGGGACGTGCTCGCTCGCGCCGACGGTCGCGAGCAGAAGGTATCAAGCGAAGAAGCTATGGCACTCCACGGCAGTGGCGGACGTGTGGCGTTCGGAGCCTATCAGCCGGCGCGCTTCCTCATTCTATCAGGCGCCGACATCCGGGAGCCGATCATTGTGCAGGGGTCGTTCATCATGAACGCGCGGTCGCAGATCGACGCTGCCATCGCGCGATATCGGGCAGGAGCAATGGGGAGCCTGGCGCCTGCCGTTCTGGATGCTTGGAAGTAGCGCGACCATGGTCAATTTCTTCATTCAACGTCCGGTTTTCGCATCTGCAATAGCCGCCATCATGGTGCTGGCGGGGTGGATTTGCTATCAGCTCCTGCCCGTCGCGCAGTTCCCCAATATCACGCCACCGCAGGTGGTGGTGACTGCGGCTTATCCGGGTGCCAGTTCCAAGGTTGTTGCCGACACCGTGACGACGCCGCTTGAGCAACAAATCAACGGCGTCCCCGGCATGGCCTATATGTCCTCGATCAGCGCCAATGACGGTACCTCGACTATCACCATCACCTTCGACGTCGGCTATCCGATCGAGGCGGCGGCGATCGATGTGCAGAACCGAGTGAATGCCGCAAGTGGCCAGCTGCCGGCAATCGTCACTCAGGGCGGCGTCACCATCCAGAAGAAGAATCCGAACTTCACCCTGGCGGTGAACCTGACGTCGCCCGACGGCTCGGTCGATCTCACGACCTTGAGCAACTTCGCCTATCTGCAGCTTGCCGACCCCCTGAAGCGCCTCGCCGGGGTCGGCGACGTGGTGATATTCGGGGAGCGGCGCTACTCCATGCGAGTCTGGCTCGATCCCGACCTGCTCGCCAATCTCGGCGTGACCGCGCTCGACGTGCGCGATGCGATCGCGAATCAGAACATACAGGTCGCCGCCGGCAAGCTCGGCGAATCTCCAGCGCCTGCTGGCACAGCTTTCGAGGTCCAGGTCAATGCGCTGGGTCGTCTCGCTGATCCCGAGCAGTTCGGCGACATCATCATCCGGGCGGGAACTGACAGCGAGGCCGCGCTGCGACTCAAAGACGTAGCCCGCCTCGAGCTCGGCGCTCAGACCTACTCCCAGAGCGCGCATCTCGATGAGGCACCTTCGGTCTTCCTCGGCATCTTCCAGGCGCCGAATTCGAACGCGCTCGCGATGGATCGGGCGGTCCGGGCCAAGATGGACGAGCTTTCCAATCGGTTCCCAGCCGGGGTCAAGTACGGCATCGTCTATGACACGACGATGTTCGTCTCCGCCTCCATGCAGGACGTGCTGGTCACCCTGGGCGAGGCCCTGATCCTCGTCATCCTGGTGGTCTTCGTCTTCCTGCAGAGCTGGCGCGCAACTCTCATTCCGGCAATCGCTATTCCAGTCTCGCTGGTCGGTACTCTTTGCATCATGTACGGCTTCGGCTTTTCACTGAACACTGTCAGCATGCTCGGTATGGTTCTGGCGATCGGCCTCGTGGTCGACGACGCCATCGTCGTCGTCGAGAACGTCGAGCGGCAATTGCACAACGGCCGGACACCGATCGAGGCCGCGAAGGCGGCCATGGCCGAGGTGACAGGCCCAATCATCGCGACCACTGCCGTGCTGATGGCGGTCTTCGTGCCAGTCGCCTTCCTGCCGGGCGTGACCGGCCAGCTCTACAACCAGTTCGCCCTGACCATCGCGATCTCGGTGGCGCTCTCGGCATTCAACTCGCTCACGCTCAGCCCGGCCCTCAGCGCGGTCTTTCTCAGGAACCAGCCGCCGTCGAGTTTCCTGCCGTTCCGACTGTTCAACACTGCCTTCACCAAATCGGCCAACGGCTATGCCTGGTCGGTCCGGCACTTGATCGGCGTCCGGTGGCTGGTGATCATCTTCTTTGCTCTGGGTCTTGTGCTGACCTGGGGCATCTATAAGCGGATCCCGACTACCTTCCTGCCGGTTGAGGACCAGGGCTATTTCTTCGCCGTGATGCAGCTGCCAGACGGGGCTTCGGTCGAACGCACCGAAGAAATCGAAAAGCAGGTGCGCGACATCCTGAAGGCGACACCCGGCGTGCAGGACGTCGTCTCAGTCAGCGGCTTCAACTTCCTAACCGGCGCAGCCCAATCGAACACTGGCGTCGAGTTCGCAGTCCTGAAGCCCTGGAGCGAGCGCGGCCCTGGCCAGGATGCGTCCAGCATCGTCAACGCTGTCCGCCCGAGACTGCTGGGGCTCCCCGGGGGCATCGCCTTGAGCTTCGACCCACCTTCCATCCCGGGCCTCGGCGCCACTGGCGGGTTCGAATTCCAGCTTGAGGATCTGGCCGGGCGAACCAGCGACGATCTGGGTCAAGTGACCCAGGCCCTCCTCGCAGAAGCGCGAAAGCAGCCGGAGTTGAATGCCCACGCGCTATTCTCGACCTTCTCCACCTCGACCCCGCAATACGACTACACGCTTGACCGCACCAAAGCAAAACTCTTGGGCCTCGATCTGCCGGACATCTTCCAGACGCTGCAGATCTTCTTCGGCTCGCTCTATGTGAACGACTTCAACCAGTTTGGCCGCACCTTCCGGGTTATCATGCAGGCTGAGCCGGGTTCGCGTGCTCAGGCCGGCGACATCTCGCGCCTCTACGTGCGCAATACGAACGGGAAAATGGTGCCCTTAAGCACGCTCGGCGGATTGAAGCCGACGGTCGGTCCGGAGTTCGTCTCGCATTACAACGCCTACGGTTCAGCGCTAATCAATGGCGGGCCGGCGCCCGGCTACAGTTCCAGCCAGGCGATCGCCGCGATGCAACGCGCGGCCGCAGTCGTGCTTCCGGCAGACTATTCATATGAGTGGACGGGCATCACCTATCAGGAGCTGAAGGCAGGCTCAGTGGCGATTTTGGTCTTCGCCATGGCTCTGGCCTTCGTCTTCCTGTTCCTGGCAGCGCAGTACGAGAGCTTCTCCATGCCCTTCATTGTGATCCTCGCCGTGCCTCTGGCCCTCTTCGGGGCAGCGCTGGCGATCTGGCTCAGGGGCATGCAGATCGACGTCTATTCCCAGGTCGGCTTCGTCATGCTGATCGGGCTCTCAGCGAAGAACGCGATTCTGATTGTCGAGTTCGCCAAGCGCCGGCGCCTAGAAGGCCACAGCATCATCGATTCCGCCATGGAGGCGGGTCGCCTACGTCTGCGTCCAATTCTGATGACTGCCTTAGCCTTCATCCTCGGCGTCGTGCCGCTGATGATCGCCCATGGCGCCGGCGCGGCGAGCCGCCAATCGATCGGCACCACGGTCTTCGGTGGCATGCTGACGGCGACCCTGCTGAGCCTTATTTGCGTGCCGGTGTTCTACGCGCTGATCGAGCGCTGGCGCGAAGGGCGCGGAGCAAGGGAAGAACATCACGCCACGTTGGCGGTTTTGCCAAGCCCATGAACCTGTGGAGTTGGAGGTCAAGATGATGCGTACCTTGAAGTACGGCCTGAGCGCCCTGGCCATGGCCGCCGCGACGGCGGGCGTCATCTCTTTCGGCTTCCCTGAGCTGCTGCGCGGTGGCGGCGCGGCGCCGGCTGATGCGGCGCAGTCGCAGGGAACCCCGCCGGCGATGCCGGTGCCGATCACCGTAGTCCAGCAGCAGACGGTCCCAGTCTATTTAGAATACGTCGGCTCGACCGAGGCAATTCGTCAGGTGACGCTGGAGGCCAAGGTCAGCGGCTATCTTGCCCGGGTCGGAGCAGATGACGGCGCTGACGTTAAGGTGGGAGACCTTCTCTACGAGATCGATCCGCGCGACTATCAGGCCGTGCTCGATCAGGCCAACGCAAAACAGCAGGGCGATGTCGCGGCGCTGGAGTACGCGAAGTTCAGCCAGAAGCGCAACGCCGCGCTCAGCAAGCTAGGTGTGGTCGCGAGGGACACCGACGATCAGAAGACCAGCATGATGCATCAGGCGCAAGCGAGCCTGCTGTCCGACGAGGCCGCGATCCGGGCGGCGCATCTCAACTTGGACTATACGGAGATCCGGGCGCCGTACGTCGGAAGGCTCGGAAGGAGTCTCGTGCACGAGGGAGCCCTTATCACGGCGCAACAGACAGAACTCAACACCTTGGTGCAGCTGAGTCCTATCTACGTCACCTTCAACCCAAACGAGACCGATCTCGACCTGATCGCGAGGTACCGCCGGCAGGAGCAACTCACAGTCGATATCATGGTCGGAGACGGCGCCCAACCTCGGTATAGTGGCACGCTGACCTTCCTCGACAACACCGTGGACCGCAACACCGGCACGATCACGGCGCGGGCCACTATCGACAATCCGAACGAGGAGCTGCTGCCGGGTCAGTACGTCCAGGTCCGGCTGCACCTGACCGACCGTCCGGACGCGCTCCTGGTGCCCCAGGTAGCTCTGGCTTCCAGCCAGCTCGGCCGCTTCGTCTATGTAGCCACTGATAACGGCACCGCCGAGCAGCGCTTCATCGAGACCGGCGCGTTAATCGGAGATCAGATTGTGGTCAAGAAGGGACTGCAGCCCGGAGACAAGGTGATCACTGGCAATCTGCAGAAGATCGGCCCGGGCGCCCCGGTCCAGCCGCTGCCCACCGCTGGACGCGCGTAGAGGCTGTGACAAGGATCAAGCGAAATGAACGCGATCATACCTGCAGGTATTGCAAGCTTTCTCCTGGTATCAGGCTGCACGCTCATTCCGGACTATGTACGTCCAGAGGCGCCGGTGGCGCAATCCTGGCCGACGGGACCATCCTACTTGCCGGCATCGGCCAGCCGGCAGGAGCGAGAGCTCGCCGACATCGCCTGGCAAGAATATTTCAAGGATGACAAGCTGCGACGCGTCATCGGGCTGGCGCTGGAGAACAACCGCGACCTGCGGGTTGCCGCCCTCAACATCGAGAAGACGCAGGCGGAGTACCGCGTCTCCCGCTCCGAACTGTTTCCCCACATTGATGCCGGGGCCAATGGCGAAATCGTGCGAACTGGCGCCCAGAACACCATAACCGGCCAGGCCGAGATCACGCGGACCTATTCCGCCAATGTCACAGTCAGCGCCTATGAGCTCGATCTGTTCGGCCGGATCCGCAGCCTCAACGAGCAGGCGCTCGAGGACTTCTTCTCGACAGTGGAGACCAGGCGGGCTGTACAGATCAGCCTGGTGGCTGAGGTGGCGACGGCCTACCTCACGCTGCAGGCAGACCAAGCGCAGCTGACGCTTGCCCACGAGACGCTGGCCAGTCAGCAGCATTCGCTCGAACTCACCCAGCGGATGTTCGAGACGGGCCTCGGCTCGGCTCTCGATGTGCGCCAGGCGGAGACCAGCGTCGACACGGCCCGGGTGGATATCGCGCAATTCACCACGGCAGTCGCGCAGGACCTCAACGCGCTTGTCCTGCTGGCGGGCGCGCAGATCCCGCCGAATCTGCTGCCGGGCGACACGGTCAGTCCCGTGACCGCGATGACCGACGTGCCCGGCGACCTGCCGTCGAATGTACTAACATCGCGTCCGGACATCTTGGCAGCCGAGCACACGTTGAAAGGGGCCAACGCCAACATCGGCGCCGCGCGCGCTGCCTTCTTCCCGCGTATCACACTGACTGCGACCACCGGGAGCACCAGCGCTGCACTGGCGACCTTGTTCAAGGCTGGGACCGGCGGCTGGAGCTTCGCGCCCGATATTATCCTGCCGATCTTCGATGCCGGCGCAAACCAAGCAAACCTCGATGCCGCCAAGGCCGACAAGCGGATCGAAGTCGCCAACTACGAAAAGACCATCCAGACCGCGTTCCGCGAGGTGGCGGATGCGCTGGCGGAGCGCGGCACAATCGACGAGCAGTTGGCGGCGCAGCAATCGCTGGTCGATTCAACCGAGGCGAGCTACAGCCTTTCTAACGAGAGCTACCGGCGAGGCATTGCGACCTACCTGAATGTGCTCGATTCCCAACGCTCGCTTTACGCGGCTCAGCAGGGGTTGATCACGATCCGTCTCCAGAGGGAGACGAACCTAGTGACACTTTATCGAGTGCTCGGAGGCGGATGGCAGTCGCCTAGCCAGGGAAAAATCGCGGGCGACGATCTAGCGGCTCATCGCGCCGGATTGGCATTACGACTGACGTGATGGTTGCAGGTACAGGTCGTCTGTTGGACACGCGCTCAAGGCTGTGCCTGCGCGTGAGTGCGCATGATGGCCGGGCGCTTCGTCGATCGAGGCATTGAAATGCAGGCGGATAAATGATCGGAACTCAACCCTACGCAAAGCTCAAGTACCGCGAAGTCAATGGCAGGCGAATGGCCTACATTGACGAAGGACAGGGCGGCGCAATCGTCTTCCAGCACGGCCAACCAACATCGTCATACGTATGGCGCAACGTGATGCCACGCCTGGAGGGACTGGGCCGGCTGATCGCCTGCGACCTTATCGGGATGGGCGGGTCGGACAAACTCAGCCGGTCGGGGCCGGACAGCTACAGTTATACCGAACACCGCGAATATTTATTCGCACTGTGGGATTTGCTCGATCTGGGCGATCGCGTCGTGCTCGTGCTGGATGACTGGGGTGCTACGCTCGGGTTCGACTGGGCCAATCAGCATCGCGGTCGCGTGCAAGGCATCGTTCATATGGAAGCCGTTGCGGTACCCATGGGCTGGTCAGATATCCCCGAGCCGGCCCACCCGCTCTTCCGGGCGCTGCGTTCGCCGGCGGGTGAGCGAATGGTATTGCAAGACAACATTTTCATCGAGCACAGATTACCGGCTGCGGTCATGCGTCAATTTGCTGATGAAGAGCTGGACCATTACCGGCAACCCTTCCGCAATGCGGGTGAAGATCGCCGGCCGACGTTGTCGTGGCCTCGCAATCTCCCTATCGACGGCGAGCCTGCAGAGGTTGTCAAGGTGATGAATGAGTACAGCAGTTGGCTAGCCCAAAGTGATCTTCCCAAGCTGTTCATCAACGGCGAGCCGGGCGCGATCGCGACGGGGCGCATCCGTGAGTTCATCCGTAGTTGGCGCAACCAAACTGAAATCACCGTCAAGGGCCGGAAGTTGTTGCAGGAGGATAGCCCCGACCAGATAAGTGCCGCGATTGCGGAGTTCGTCAGGCAGGTTAGAGGAATCGGCAGATAGTAAAGGGCCGGATCATCAGACACGTGTGAGTTCCAGCGATACGGAGGATTCCAATGAGCGTTTCAAGACTCGCTTATATCGGGGCCAATGCTACTGACGTTTCGGGGTGGAAGAAGTATGCGACCGAGATTATGGGGCTTCAAATCGGGACCGATAGCAGCGATCGGCTGCTTTACCTGCGCGCAGATGAGCGGCACCACCGCCTCAGCATCCATGCCGGCGGCAACGACGATGTCGTCTATGCGGGGTGGGAGCTTGCCAATCACGAAGCACTGGAAGCCGCGGCGAGCGTTCTGGAAAGCCACGGCGTCAAGGTCGAGCCTGGCACACCCAGCGAGCTGGCCGACCGGCGCGTACTGGAGCTTGCCCACTTCATATGTCCCCATACCGCTGTTCGGATGGAGCTCAGCGTAGGCAACGAAACGGCATTGTACCCGCGCTTCAGGTCAACGCGTGACCTGTCCGGCTTCCTCATGGGCGACCTCGGCCTGGGCCACGTCGTCCTGTTCAGCGCCGACGTCCGGGCAGCCGCCGAATTCTACGTGCGTACCCTCGGGTTCGGGATCTCCGACTATGTCGTCAGTCCAGATGGCGCTGCGGTGGGAGCGTTCCTGCACTGCAACCCGCGACACCACTCGCTGGCTTTTTTCAGCATTTCGATGGCGCCGCGCGGCAAGAGGATACAGCACCTGATGATCGAAACCAACGCGCTGGACGACGTCGGAGTGAGCTTTGACCTGTGTCTCGAACGGAACATCACGAAGTCGTCGTTGGGTCGACATCCGGACGACCGCGGGCTGTCCTTCTACTTCCGCAATCCGTCTCGATGGCTCTTCGAGTATGCGTGGCAGCTCAGAACGATCGATCCGGATAACTGGACGACCGAAAAATATACGATGGGGGCTGGCAACGGCTGGGGACACGCAGGCCTCTTCAATCCGGAGGAATAGCTTTCCGCCGCATAACTCGCAACGAAGTGCCGGGATAACCGAGCGACGACCACGACCGCATGCAGCGATGAACGCTCGCAGCTTCTCGCGTTCGCACAGGAACTCAGACAATGAGTAACGAGCGAGGCTTGGGATAAAGAGACTCAGCGATTTGAGCGTGCAGGCCAGTCGTGCCCGGTTAGTGGCGGGCACGCGTGGCGCCATTGCGCTCCTGGGCCAGCCTTGCCGGCTACCCGCACGGACCTGGCGTTATTTGATCCCGCCTTGCCGGCAGGCAGCAAGAAAGAATGAAACGCTGCGTGCCACGTGCGCGTCGATCTCCGCGCGCAATAGCTTGAGGTTTTCTCCGAACATCGCACGCATTAACAGACGCCCAACGACCAGATCGAGGAAGAACCGGGTCGTTGTCGCGAGGTAGTCCGGAGCAAGAGCTGCGAACGTGCCTATCCCGTCAGAGCGCGCCACCTCGCCCAATACTTGAGCAACGGCTTCCGCCGCGCGCTCGCGCGCTATCCGACCCACATTTGCTAACTCCGGAAACCGCCGCGCCTCGGCCACGGAAAGTCGCATGAACTCGATGACATTACTGTCCAAAAGACGCCCTAGGATGTTGGTGCCGACGCTGACAAGACGTTCCTCGATGGTTCCTCCGGCCGGCTCATAACTCTCGATTCGCCCCCTGACGGCAGCCGCGTTGCGCATCGCTACAGCCGAAAACAGCGCTTCCTTAGTGGGAAACCGCGCATAGATCGTCGGCTTTCCCGCGCGCGCACGGCGCGCAATCTCTTCGATACTGGCGCCGGCCAGGCCACGTTCCAGGAAAGCGCGGCGGGCAGCATCCAGGATGCGTTCATCGACTTCGCCGGCAAGCTCTTGCGGCGGCCTGCCCACGCGCACCGCCGGTCCTTTCTGCCCACGCTTTGTCTTCGCTGCAATCTTGGCCATCGTCGACCATCACCTTCCTGTGGTTAAGACTCTCTCCGACCAGAAGCGTGGCATCAGGTCCGCGGTTTATCGGCCCCCTGCTGGCAAAAGTAAATAAACGAAACGGTTCCGTTTCAAAATGCCTTGACTCGTCCAGCCGAGTGCCGCATTTATAAGAACGAAACCGTTTCGTTCTATTATGGGCGGCGGTAGGAGCGAGTGCAAGTCGAAAGGAGAATTCGAATGCATATGGAGACCATCCTCCCTCCGGTGGTGGGCCGCTGTCGTCTGACGACCCGTCGAGCTTATTCAGCGATGGGTTGCGGCACGTTCTGGACGTTGGCCGGAAAGTCGACCGACCAGGCACTCGATGGAGGGCCGGTCGATGGATGACGACAAGTCGGCACTGCTGGACGCGCTGCGAATCGATCGAACGGCCTTGCCCCGCACTCGTTGGCCGCGCTGGACGGTGTTTGCCGTCGGTCTCGTGCTCGCCATGGCATCGGCAGCGTTCGCCTGGCCGGTCTTTCGGGAGCAGGTCCAGCCGGTGCGGGTCGCGGTGGCCCGCGAGCTGCCCGGGAACAGCGGTCCGACCGCGGGCGGCACGCTACTGGATGCGACGGGCTATGTGGTGGCGCGGCGCCAGGCGACGGCCGGCCCGAAGATCGCTGGCAAGCTTCGCGATGTGCTGGTGGAGGAAGGAATGCGCGTTGAGGCGGGGCAGGTCATCGCCCATCTCGACGACTCCAACGCACTGGCGGCACTCAACCAGGCCGAGGCCGCGCTGGTGCAGGCGGAAACGACCGCAGCCGATGCGCGTCCTCTATTCGAGAGGAACCGGTCGGCCGTTGCGAACGATTTGATCAGCCGCGAAGCCTACGACAATGCCAAGGCGAGTTTTGATCAAGCCCAAACCGCCGCGGCGCTGGCACGTTCGGCGTTAGCCGTAGCCCAACAGAACGAGGACGATACGGTTGTGAAGGCTCCTTTCGCCGGTGTGGTGACCGTGAAGGCTGCGCAGGCCGGAGAAATCATCTCGCCACTGTCCGCAGGCGCCGGCTTCACGCGCACGGGCATCGCCACCATCGTCGATATGGATTCGCTGGAGGTGGAGGTTGATGTCAGCGAGAACTTCATCAACCGCGTTCGTGCCGATCAGCCGTGCACGGTGACGCTCAACGCTTATACCGACTGGAAGATTCCCGGCCATGTCATCGCGGTCGTGCCGACTGCCGATCGCTCCAAGGCAACCGTCAGGGTCCGTGTCGGCTTCGACGCGAAAGACCCGCGCATCCTGCCGGAAATGGGGGTCCGCGTGGCGTTCCTCGCGGACGACGCCAGACCGGCCCAGACGTCCGCGGCCCCCGCCGGGGTGACGGTTCCGGCCGAGGCGATTGCGGCCGACGGCGCCCAGAAGGTCCTGTTCGTGGTGCGGGACGGCCGAGTCGAGCGCCGCGCCGTCAAGCTGGGCGCGCGCACGGCGCAGGGACAAATCGTGCTGTCCGGCCTATCGGGTGGCGAGACGGTCACCGTAAGCGGCCTCGACAAGTTGGCGGACGGCGCAAAAGTCCGAATCGAGCAATAGAGATAAGGAGCAACCCGATGACAAAAGCAATCTCTCTGACCGATGTGGTGAAGCGCTACCGGCGCGGCCGCGAGACCGTCGAGGTCTTGCACGGCCTCAATCTGGACATTGATGAAGGCGAGTTCGTCGCCATCATGGGACCATCTGGCTCCGGCAAGTCCACCCTGCTCAACCTGATCGGCGGCCTCGATCGGCCTGATGCCGGCGTTGTGACGGTAGCCGAGCAGAGGATCGACCGTATGTCCGGCGGCGAGCTGACCCGTTGGCGGGCCGGCCATGTCGGCTTCGTGTTCCAGTTCTATAATCTGATGCCGGCGCTCAACGCCGCCGCCAATGTTGAACTGCCGCTTCTGCTGCTGCCGCTTTCGCGCGCGGAGCGGCGCGCCCGCGTCGCGGCGGCACTCAAGATCGTTGGCCTGCAGGATCGGGCGCGCCACAAGCCCTCGGAACTGTCGGGCGGCCAACAGCAACGTGTCGCCATTGCCCGCGCCCTGGTGTCCGATCCGCCGGTCCTGGTGTGCGACGAGCCGACGGGCGATCTCGACCGCCAGACCGCCAACGAAATTCTCGACCTGCTCCGGGCCTTGAGCCAGCGTCACGGCAAAACCGTCGTCATGGTCACGCACGACCAGAAGGCCGCCGATGTCGCGTCGCGCCAGCTTCACGTCGATAAGGGGCAACTCACCGATATGGCGAGGGCGGCATGAACTACCTGAAATATCACCCCTTCATCTGGCTCGGCCAGCTCGGTGCCAAATACTTTTCGCTGGTCTGGGCCGGCTTGGCCCGCAAGAAGCTGCGGTCGGCGTTGACACTGCTGTCGATCGTGATCGCCTTCCTGCTGTTCGGTCTGCTGCAAGGCGTTGATTCCGCTTTCAGCCGGGGCGTAGAGGGCGCCCATCTCGACCGCTTGGTCGTCCAGGGCAAGGTCAGCATGACCGATCAACTGCCGCTGGCCGACCGCACCCAGATCGCCTCCGTGCCGGGCGTCACCAGTGTGACTTATGCCAGCTGGTTCGGCGGCTACTACCAGGATCCGAAAAACAGCATCTTCTCGTTCCCGGTCGAGGCCTCGACCTATTTCGAACTGTTCCCGGAAATCGTCCTGCCCAGTGACCAGCTGGAGGCCCTGGTCAAGACGCGCACCGGGGCCATCATCGGGCGCAAGCTCGCCGAGAAATACGGCTGGAAGGTTGGTGACGCCATCCCGGTCAAATCGACGATCTGGACCAAGCAGGATGGAACGTCCGATTGGAGCTTCCAGGTGGTCGGAATTTTCGAGGTTCCGGGAGACTCCGGACAGGAGCAACGCCTGTTCTTCAACAACGACTATTTCGATGAGGCGCGCTCTTTAGATAAGGGCATGGTCGGCTGGTACAGCGTGCAGATCGACGATCCCGCCCACGCCGCCGCGATCTCGTCGGCCATCGATCTGTTGTTCGCCAACTCCGATCACGAGACCAAGACAGTGACGGAGAAGGAGTTCCAGCAATCGTTCCTGAAGCAAATGGGCGACATCAATTTCATCGTCAGCTCGATTATCGGCGCGGTGTTCTTCGCCCTGCTGTTCCTGACCGGCAACACCATGATGCAGTCGGTTCGGGAGCGGATTCCTGAATTCGCCATCCTGAAGACCCTCGGCTACTCAGATCATACCGTGCTTTCCCTGGTCGTGGCGGAGGGACTCGTGCTCGCCTTGACGGCGGCCGCGCTCGGCCTTGCCGGCTCCGCGGCGGCCTTTCCGCTTCTGCAGGACGTCGTGGGCGTGCCGCACCTGCCGCCCGCCGTCATCGGGCTGGGGCTGTTCTATGCCGTCCTGCTCGCTCTGGTAACCGCTCTGCTTCCCGGCTTGCGGGTTGCCCGGCTCAATATCGTCAATGCGTTGGGAGGGCGGTGACCATGCTGAAGCAAACGATGGCCGTGACGGCCTTGAATCTGAAAACCCTGCCGAGCCGGTACTGGAGTTCGCTGGTGATTGTCCTAGGCGTGGCCGGCGTAGTAGGCGTGATCGTCTCCGTGCTGGCGCTGGTGACCGGCCTAGTCGGCTCCATAGAGCACGCCGGCCGCGCCGATCGCGCCATCATTCTGCGCGGCGGATCGGACACGGAGGTGTCGAGCACGCTCGCGCGCGACGCCATAGTGACGATTCTCGACGCGCCCGGCATCCGCCGCGCGGCCGACGGCCAGGCCATCGGTTCGGCGGAAACAGTGATGGTCTTGAACCGCCCGATGCGAAGCGGCGGCACGGATGCCAATGTCACGCTACGCGGGATCGGCCCGCAAGGGTTGGCGTTGCGGCCGGAGATTCATTTGGTCGAGGGACGTTGGTTCAAACCGGGGCTTCACGAACTAGTGGTCGGTCGCGGCGCGCAACAGCAGTTCGCCGGGCTTGATCTCGGCGCCCATGTCGCTCTCCGCGACACGGATTGGACCATAGTCGGCGTGTTCGCCAGCGACGGCGACGCGCATGAATCGGAAATCCTGGGCGATGCCGAGACCGTCCTGGCTTCCTACCGGCGAACGCTGTTTCAGAGTGTGACTGTGCAGCTCGAGTCGCCGGCGGCGTTGTCCGCCTTGAAGGACACACTTACCACCAATCCGCAGCTGTCAGTGGAGGTCCACCGCGAGACGGATTACCTCGCCAAGCTGTCGGCGAACCTGACCAAGGTGATGAAGCTCATCGCCTATGTCGTTGGTAGCATCATGGCGACCGGCGCTGTGTTCGGCGCGCTGAACACCATGTATTCGGCTGTAAGTGCGCGCACTCTCGAAATCACAACCCTGCGAGCTATCGGGTTCGGCGGGCTGCCGATCGTCGTCTCCGTGCTGGTCGAGGCGCTGAGCCTATCACTCTTGGGCGGCATTCTTGGGGCGGTATTGGCCTGGCTGTTCTTCAACGGTCACGGAGTCAACGCACTGGGCGGCAACTTCACCCAACTGGTCTTTCGCCTTACGGTGACACCCGGTTTAATGATCCAGGGCATCGGCTGGGCGATGGCGATCGGCTCGATCGGAGGCCTTTTCCCCGCGCTACGGGCGGCGCGTCTTCGGATCGCGGCCGCGCTGCGAACGCTGTAGCCGCCTTCCTTACACTAGATCCACTTGTCCGGACCGGCCGTCGCCTTAGCCCGGATTTCTCACCGACTCTAGCGATCGGTTGAAAGTTGGTGGGTCGCGAGGGGCCGGCGGATGTGCTGGGCTGAGGGGTGGGGGTGCGGCGCATTTTCGGACAGCCAGATGGTCGCCGCGGGGGTGGGCAGCGCTGAGGAAGTCGATGTGGACTATGCGCTGTCTGTGCCGTCAGCGCGCGGCCTGGCCAAGCAAGACGTAGGCGTTCCGGTATTCGTGCTGGTAGGGGAAGGCGGAAGCCATGGCGAGCTTGAGGCGGCGGACGCTGCGTTTGACCAGGGCGCCGATCTTGAGGAGCTTGAGGCGGATGGTGCCGCAGGTGGCGTTGGCGAACTGGGTGCCGGCGAGGCCGATGCGGCGCAGGGCCGCCATGAGCACATAGGCCATGGAGGCGAACCACAGGCGCAGCTGGTTGGCCCGCATGGTCTTGGCCGAGGTGCGATCGGCGAAGAGATCGAGCTGCTGCTCCTTGATGCGATTCTCCATCTCGCCGCGCGCGCAGTAGACGTCCTCGTAGAGGGCGCGGGCGTCGTAGTCGGCCGCGCGGAGCGAGGTGACGACGAAGCGCGGGTTCGAACCTTGCCGGGTGTGCTCGGCCTTGGCGACCACGCGCCGCTCCCGGCTCCAGCTGTCGCGCGTCGTCCAGGCGAAGTCCTTGAAGCGCCGGGCCGCCTGCCCGCTGGCCTGACTGTCCGCGGCCGCTGCGTCCAGCTCGACGGCGATCTCCGCCTCGAGCCGGCTGTTGCGCGCCAGGCCGAACAGGTAATCGACGCCGTTGGCTTCGCACCAGGTCATGAGGGCGTCGCGCGCGAAGCCGGAATCGGCCCGCAAGACGATGCGCACCTGCGGCCAGCGGGCCCGGATCCGGGCCACGATCCGGATGACCTCTTCGAGCGAGCCGGCCGCCGCATCGATGTTCGCCGGCCGCAGCTTCGCCGCCAGCAGGTGCCGGCCGCAGAAGATGTACAGCGGCAGATAGCAGTAGCCGCCGTAGTAGCCGTGGAAGAACCGCCCCTCCTGCTCGCCGTGGATCGGATCGTCCGTGGCGTCGAGATCGAGGATGATCTGCTCCGGCGCCACCTCGTGCGCCTCATGAACAGATCGACGAACAGCCGCTCGATCGCCGCCCCATCATGGCTGATCTTGTGATAGCGCGTCGGCGCCCCCGCCGGCGCGTGCTCCAGCCGGTTCAGCGTGCTCTTCCCGGCCAAGGCCTCGCAGTCCGCGCGCCGGGCCTCCAGCTTGCCCACATCTGCTGCTCCAAATTCGACATTTCGTTGCCGGCGCGACCGGCGGGTCGCGATCGCCGTCGCTTGCGGTGCACCCGTACGCAATAATGCACCTGACGATGGCTAAATCTGCCGCTCTCGGGCTACCTTATCGACCTCGCCGAGGCCGCAGGTCAACGATGCTAGGGCGGCGTCACGTCGCGACAAAGCGGGCCGCACGCTGAGGTCAAGAGCGAGCGTCAGCGGCGGCGACAATACTTCGACTCGCCGCCGCCATCATGGGTTGAAGATCGGCTATCATTTGCTTTCCAACGTTTGCGCCATCTCTTCGACCAGCGCGAGGCCCCATGCCAGCATTCCTCGTGCCACCGCATAGTCATGATGTAGCTGGTCGCCCGCTTCCCTGATGGCGGCCCGTGTCTGTGCCGGTGTATGGTCCACGATTTATCGCCTCCGGCTCGTTTCGGATGCAAGATTGTGCTACATGTCGGCGCGCCCTAGGTTGATCGATCTCAACCAGTCCAAGTAATTGGATCATGGCGATGTGCACACTGGGGTTAGTCGAACTCGAGCAGGCGTCCAGCGGTCCTCGACTACAGAGTAACCCAGAGACTCCGCACTTCGTGGAGATAGCCGAGGCGGGCGGGATACGCGGAAGCTGACGTGAGGATCCGCCGAGGAGTGAGATCGGGTACTGCTGGTGACTGCAAGTTTTCGG
>Ga0335084_10001210_pt1 | contig 23702 bp, 19 predicted proteins | sample Lox_Sample_44_FD_206721 | JGI IMG/M metagenome (GOLD analysis project Ga0335084, IMG submission 206721) | Soil microbial communities from Loxahatchee National Wildlife Refuge, Florida, United States - Lox_Sample_4.4 | ecosystem: Environmental > Terrestrial > Soil > Wetlands | place: USA...
GTTGACGTCGGTGATCAGCCAGCCGCAGGGCAGGCCGTTCACCTTCGCCGCCGCCAGGTCGTCGCCCGTGAAGATGGCGACGACGCCGGGCGCCTTGAGCGCCTTGTCCTTCTTGATCGACCTGATCGTGGCGTGCGCGTGCGGCGAGCGCACGAAGCACGCGTAGGTCTGGTGGGGCATCGACACGTCGTCGGTGTAATTACCGGCGCCGATGAGAAAGCGGTAGTCCTCTTTGCGCTTGACCGCAGCGCCGATATAGGGGGTCGCCATGTCAGGTCCTCATCGTCTGTGAGGCGGCCTTGATCGCCTTCACGATGTTGTGATAGCCCGTGCAGCGGCACAGATTGCCGTCGAGCTGCTCGCGGATCTGCTCCTCGGTCGGGTTGGGGAAGTTCTTCACCAGGTCGATGGCGCTCATCACCATCCCGGGAGTGCAGAAGCCGCACTGCAGGCCGTGGTGCTGTCGGAACGCCTCCTGCATCGGGTGCAGCGTGCCGTCGGCCTTGGCGATGCCCTCGATGGTGACGATGTCGGCGCCCTCGGCCTGCATCGCGAGCATGTTGCAGGATTTCACGGCGCGGCCGTTCATATGGATGGTGCAGGCGCCGCACTGCGCGGTATCGCAGCCGACGTGGGTGCCCGTCAGCCGCAGGTGATCGCGGATGAAGCTGACGAGCAGTGTGCGCTCCTCGACTTCGCCGCTCGCCGGTTTGCCGTTGACGGTCATCGAGACCTTGACGGTCATGGTTTCACTCCTTCGCTTGATGTTGAATTTCTTGTTGGAGGCACTGAATTCTTGACGAAAAATTCTCCTTGACTGCGAATTCTGTCGAGGGATTTGTTGCGATGGATGCCCCGGGAAAATGCTAGACCATGCGCGCGCCGCAATCAACCACAAGCTTGATTGTTTCGCGCCTTGACCCAACCTTAAGGGAGGTCTACGCTATCGCGTTCAAGCGTCTGTTACGATTCAACAATATCTTCCGAGCAAGGAAATCCCGTGGACAGCGTCGATCTGGAAGTGGTGCGCAGCGCGTTGAAATGGGCTGAATCCGGCCACCGCGCAACCTTGGGCACCGTGGTGCATACCTGGGGCTCGGCGCCGCGTCCGGTGGGCGCCATGCTGGTGATCCGCGACGACGGCCAGGTGATGGGCTCGGTTTCCGGCGGCTGCGTCGAGGACGACCTGATCGACAAGGTCAAGAGCAAGGCGATCGCAGCGACCCGGCCCGAGGTCACCACCTACGGCGTGACCCTGGAACAGGCGACGCGCTTCGGGCTCCCCTGCGGCGGTACGCTGCAGATCGTGCTCGAGCCCGTCACGCCGGAATCCAAGCTCAAGGAGTTGCTCGGGATCATCGAGCGGCACGAGCTTTCGGCGCGCTTCCTCGACATGGAGACGGGCAAGGTGCGCATCGAGCCGGGCAAATGGTCGGACCTGCTCGAGTTCGACGGCAAGGTGCTGAAGACGGTGCACGGCCCGCGCTGGCGCCTGCTCCTGATCGGGGCGGGGCAGGTGTCCCGCTATCTGGCGCAGATGGCGCAGGCGCTCGACTATCACGTGACGGTGTGTGATCCGCGCGAGGAATACGCCGACGGCTGGGATTTCGGCGCGGTCCCGATCAACCGCGGTTATCCCGACGACGTGGTGGTGCAGATGAACTTCGACGCGCACAGCGCGGTGGTGGCCCTGACGCACGATCCCAAGCTCGACGACGCGGCGCTGCTGGAAGCACTGAAGTCCCCCGCGTTCTACGTCGGCGCGCTCGGCTCGCAGAAGAACAACGACGCGCGGCGCAAGCGCCTTGCCGGCTTCGACCTCGCGCCTTCCGAGATCGCGCGCCTGCGCGGGCCGGTCGGCCTCAAGATCGGGTCGAAGACACCTCCGGAAATCGCGATCGCGATCCTCGCGGAGTTGACCGCCGTGCGGCGCGGGGTGCAGATCCCAGAAACCATCGAGCCACCCAAGGTGAACGTCTCCGCGGGCTGCGCCGTTCCCCAGAGCTAGCCGTCGTTTCGCCCCTTTTCGGGGGATTCATGGCCGCAAACATCCGCGGTGTTCTGCTGGCGGCGGGTTACTCGACGCGTTTCGGCTCGAACAAGCTGCTGCAGCCGCTGCCTCCGGGTTCGCCGCAAGCGGGGGTGCCGATCGCGCTGGCCGCCGCCCGCCACCTGATCGACGCCCTCCCTGAATCCATCGCCGTGGTCCGGCCCAGGGCGCAACGGCTCGGCAAGATGCTGCGCGATGCCGGCTACAGGACCATCGTGTGCAAGGACGCGGCCGAGGGCATGGGCGTGAGCCTTGCGGCGGGCGTGCGCGCCGCGGCCGATGCCGGCGGCTGGGTGATCGCCCTCGCCGACATGCCTTTCGTCCGGCCGGACACGATCCGAGCCGTCGCCGCGGCGCTGGCCGAGGGCGCGGCCATCGCGGCTCCCGCATACCGCGGCGAGCGCGGCCATCCGGTGGGTTTCGCGCGGCGCTTCCTCGACGACCTCTGCGCGTTGCGCGGCGACGCCGGCGCGCGCGACATTCTCAAGCGGCACCCCGACTGGATCACGCTCCACGAGGTCGACGATCCCGGGGTGCTGCGCGATATCGACCGGCCTTCCGACCTCGAGCCCGGGCAGGGCTAGAGCGCACCCAGCCCGATCTGCGGGTGCGGGCGCTCGATCGAATCGGGTCCGAAGGTCTTCGCGAACCATTTGCGCGTCGCGCGCGCGATCCGCGCCGCAAGGCGCGGGCGCGGTAGCGGCTCGAAAAGGACGATATCGCTCTGCTCTTGTGCGTGGATGAGAGCGAGCCCGCCGCGGTCGAGCGTGAGCGCGTCGTTGGCCGAGAGGAAGTGATCCTCGAAGTCCCGGTCCTGGGTGATCCACAGCTCTCCGCGGATGCACTCGACCCGGGCGCCGGTGGGGTCGTAGACGCGGATGACCTCGCGGGGCGCGAGGTGAAGCTCGACGCGGTTGAAACCGATGTTCATGTCCGTTTCCTTCCTAGGTGACGTACTGGGCGACGCCGTTGCCGAAAGACCAGTTCTCCTTCTTCACTTCGACGAGGTTGATGAGCACATCCTCGATGCGCACCCCCAGCTCGGCGTTGAGACGCTCGGCGAGGCGTTTGTACAGCGCCTTTTTCTTCTCCAGCGTGCGACCCTCGGAGATCGTCATCTGGATGACGATGATCCCGTCGCTGCGCGCGATGCCGAGATAGCCAGGGTCGTAGAGCAGGCTGCCCCTGTCGTGCTCGGTGAGGACCTGGAAGCGATCACCCTGCGGCACGTCGATGGTCTCGACCATGGTCTCGTAGACGATTCGTCCGACTTTCTCGCCGAAGGCGGGCTTGCCTTTCATGAGGGAGATGCGCACTAGCGGCACGACGCTCTCCGGGCTGGCTTGATCTCCATTGGGCTTCCTTCACAATGTAATGCCGTTTGCGAATGGGAGTATCCTGCGGACTTCCAGTGTGCTCAAACGATCTTTGTTCATATTTAGCATGAGAAAAATGAATGCTTAGGGGCGCCCGCGACCTGCCCTCGCTGGACCTCCTGAAGGGTTTCGAAGCGGCTGCCCGCAACCTCTCTTTCACCAAGGCGGCCGCCGAGCTGTTCGTCACCCAGTCGGCGGTTAGCCGTCAGATCCAGACGCTCGAGGAGCAGCTGGGCGTGGCGCTGTTCCGCCGCACCCACCGCGAGTTGCGGCTCACCGAGGAGGGCCAGACGCTGTACAAGACCTCCGCCGAGGTGCTGCGCCTGCTGCGCGACGTTGCAGGGCGGCTGAGCGCTCGCCCGGGCATGCTCACCGTCACCACCACGGCGTCCTTCGCCGCGCTCTGGCTGGTGCCGCGCCTGAACGATTTCCGCCGGCTGCATCCGGGCATCGACATGCGGCTCGACGCGAGCAACGAAATCCAGGACCTCGAGCGCGAAGGCATAGACCTCGCCATACGCTACTGCACCCCGAAAACGGCGGGCGCCGGCGCCACGCGGCTCTTCGGGGAGCTCGTGTTCCCGGTGTGCTCGAGGATGCTGCTCGCCGGGAAGAAGCTCGGCTCGCCCAGGGACCTTTCCGGCCAGGTGCTGCTGCACTACGACGATCCCTACCGCCGCTATCCCTGGCTCAGCTGGGAGGTCTGGTTCGAGCTGACCCAGACGCAGGGCGTGAAGCCCGCCGGCATGCTGCGCTTCTCGCACTACGATCAGCTGATGCAGGCGGCGATCGAGGGGCACGGCATCGCGCTTGGGCGCAGTCGCTTCGTCGCCCGGTGGGTGAAGCAGGGCAAGCTGGTCCTGCCGTTCGGCAAACGCTACATGTGCACGCCTTCCGATTCGCGCGCCTACTTTCTGGTGCCGTCGCCGCGCTCGGCGGGGCGCGCCGAGGTCGGCAAGTTCGCTCAATGGCTGCGGCAGCGGGCGCTGGCCGAGGACGAGGAGGCCCAATGACCGAGCCGATCCGATACCGCATCGTCCCCGAGCAACCCGAAGCGCATCTCTACCGCGTGAGCTGCACGGTCGCCGAGCCCGATTCCTCAGGGCAGGAATTCGCGCTCCCCGCCTGGATCCCGGGCAGCTACATGATCCGCGAGTTCGCGCGCCACATCGTGTCGATCCGCGCAGAGAGCCGCGGCAGGCCCGTCGCGGTAGACAAGCTCGACAAGCACAGCTGGCGGGTACGGCCGGTCGACGGTCCGGTCACCGTCGTCTGCGAGGTCTACGCCGGGGATTTGTCGGTGCGCGGAGCCTATCTCGACACGCAGCAGGCTTTTTTCAACGGGGCGAGCGTGTTCCTGCGGCCGCGTGGACACGAGAGCGCGGCGTGCGAGCTCGAGATACTGCGGCCCAGGGGCGCGCGCTACCGCGGCTGGATCGTCGCGACCGCGATGACCCGAAACGGGGCGAAGCTCCACGGCTTCGGCGCCTATCGCGCATCGGACTACGACGAGCTGATCGATCATCCGGTCGCGATGGGAGGACTCACGCTCGCGAGCTTCCGTGCCTGCGGAGTGCCGCACGATGTCGCGATCACCGGGCGCCACCGCGCGGACGTGGCGAGGCTGGCGCGCGACCTCAAGCGGCTGTGCGAGTGGCACATCCGCTTCTGGAACGAATCGCCGACTTCGCGGCTCAGCGGCGTGGCCGCGCCCATGAAGCGCTACCTGTTCCTGATCTCCGCCCTCGGCGAGGGCTACGGGGGCCTGGAGCATCGCGCCTCGACCGCGCTCCTGTGCTCGCGCGACGATCTTCCGCGGCGGGGCGAAGCGCTGGGCGAGCGCTACCGGACTTTCCTGGGCCTCGCCAGCCACGAGTACTTCCACACCTGGAACGTGAAGCGCATCAAGCCGGCCGCGTTCACGCCCTACGATCTGGACCGCGAGAGCTACACGTCGCTGCTGTGGGCTTTCGAGGGCATGACCTCCTACTACGACGACCTCGCGCTGGTGCGCAGCGGCCTGATCGGGAGGAAGGACTATCTCGAGCTGCTCGGGCGGGCGATCACCGCCCATCTGCGCGCGCCGGGCCGCCGCAGGCAAACGCTCGCCGCGGCGAGCTTCGACGCCTGGATCAAGTACTACCGGCCGGACGAGAACTCGCCCAACGCGACGGTCAGCTACTACGGCAAGGGGAGCCTGGTCGCGCTGTGCCTGGACCTGCTGATACGCGACCGGACGCGCGGAAGGAAGTCGCTCGACGACGTCATGCGCGCGCTGTGGCGGCGACATGGCATGACCGGGGTCGGCGTCGAAGAGGACGGCATCGAACGCCTGGCCGAAGAAGTCACGGGCCTCAAGCTGGGGAGGGTATTCGATGACTGGCTGCGTTCGACGCGCGAGCTGCCGCTGCGGGCGCTGCTCGCGAAGCACGGAGTCGACATGGTGCTGCGCCCGGCCGAGTCGTCCTCGGACAAGGGTGGGCGAGCCGCGGGCTCGAAGACCGCGGCGGGGCTGGCGATGCTGGGCGCGGCGGCGCGCGCGAGCGGCGAAGATACCGTCCTTACGCACGTGCTCGACGGCGGTGCCGCACAGGAAGCGGGATTGGCCGCGGGAGACGCGATCGTGGCGGTGGACGGGCTGCGTCCGGGCCGTGCCGGCCTGGACTCGGTGCTGGCGAAGCGCCGTCCGGGAGAGCGCGTTGCGATCCATGCCTTCCGCCGCGACGAATTGCTCGAGGTCGAAGCGCGTCTGAAGCCGGCTCCGGCGGACACCTGCGTGCTGTGCGAATTGCCGGGCGCGAAGGCGCGCGCGCTCGGACGCTGGCTCGAGGACTGAGCACCCCCGCCCCCGAGCGGGTCGTTGCGCTTCCCTAGACGGCGACCTGCGGCATGATCGTCTTTGCGAAACGCGAGTGCGGATCGTGCTCCTTGGGAGCGGGCACGAGGTTGATCGGGCTCGCCGCAGTGAATCGGCGCGTCGTCAACCAGTGCTCGTGCATCTGGCCCCACGGGTTGAGCCAGTAGTCGTACACCTGTCCACCGGGTACGTGGTAGCCGACCCCGCGCAGGTGCTCGTACTTGCCCAAGCGCTTCAGATGGTTGTGGCCGATGAAGAGGTCGTCGATGTCCTGCACCTCGAACGACAGGTGCTGGAGACCCGGCGTGGGGCTGTGGTACAAATTGAGGACGTGATGGTCAACCGGCTCGCTGCCGCGATCGACGCGGTTGAATGACCCCACGACGTTCGATCTGTCGCCCACGTAGAACTCGTCGGTGCACAACAGCCCGAACGTCTGTCGGAACCAGCCGAGCGTTTCCTTGAGACGCGGCGTGGCCAGCACGGCATGCGAGAGCCGCCTTACTCGCGATGGTCCGAATTGGAACCGTCGCGGCTCACCGACCGTCTCCAGCACTTCGGCGCTCCAACGCAAGGGGCGGTCGCCCACCGGAACGCGCGGCAGCTCGGCGATGCCGTGGACCACGTCGATCGGGAAAGCGCTGAACGGATCGCGCAGGCGAACCCGCTTGCCGCCGCCGGGCTCGTCGATATGCTCGATGCCCGATGCGCCCGGCAGCGTTGCGAGGGCCTTGAGATCCTCCTCGCTGTTCGCACGGTAGCTGATGCCGACGAACCCGGGCGCGCCGCGCTCGGTCACGTGAATGTGGTGCGCGGGATCCGTGCCGCGCATGTAGAGCGCGGTCGCGGTCCGCGCCGACCGGAACATTCCGAACTCGGTGAGAAACTCCTCCATCGCGTCGAGGTCGGGCGCGCGCAGCCGCCCGTAGGCGATGTCGGCGATCTTGATTCCTGCCTGGTTCATTTGGCCGGATTGTAAGACAATTTTTCGACACGCGTGCGCCGCGTATCGTGGCGGCCGCGCGCGTGCCGATCGGCGCCGGGACTCGTAGACCCGAGCGGCTGCTATAGAATTGCGCCTAGAGCGACAAGAAAATACTTTTGATGAACGCTCCTGATCGCCCGCTTGCAATCGAATACGCCGACGTCGCCGCCGCGGCCGAGCGGCTCGCCGGCCACGCGCACCGCACGCCGGTGCTCACCTCGCACACCGTGAACGAACGCACCGGTGCCGAGGTGTTCTTCAAGTGCGAGAACCTCCAGCGCATCGGCGCCTTCAAGTTCCGCGGCGCGTTCAACGCGCTGTCGCAGCTGTCCTCCGCGGAGCGCGAGCGCGGTGTGCTGTCCTTCTCCTCGGGGAACCACGCGCAGGCGGTGGCGCTCGCGGGGAAGCTCCTCGGCATCCGCGTCACCATCGTGATGCCCTCGGACGCCCCGGCCGTCAAGATCGAGGCGACCCGCGGCTACGGCGCGGAGGTCGTGCTCAACGACAAACGCAAGGAAACGCGCGAGGAAGTCGCCGAGCGGATCGTGCGCGAGCGGGGCCTCACCATGATCCCGCCTTTCGACAATCCGCAGGTGATCGCGGGGCAGGGCACGGCGGCGAAGGAATTGATCGAGGATGCGGGGCAGCTGGACTATCTTTTCGTTCCGGTGAGCGGAGGCGGCCTCATTTCGGGTTGCGCGGTCGCCGCATCGCACCTCTCGCCCGCCTGCAAGGTGATCGGCGTGGAGCCCGAGGCGGGCGACGACGCCACGCGCTCGTTCAGGACCAAGACGCTGCAGAGTTGCTACAACCCCGACACCATCGCCGACGGCGCGCGCACGCACTCTCTGGGAAAGCTCACCTTTCCCCTGATCCTGCGCTACGTGCACGACATGGTGACGGTGAGCGACCCGGAGCTCGCACGCGCCATGCTGTATCTATGGGAGCGCATGAAGATCATCGTCGAGCCCACCGGCGCGCTCGGCGCCGCGGGTCTCTTCGAGCGCGGGCTTCCGGTCGCGGGAAAGCGCGTCGGCGTGATCCTCTCGGGCGGCAACGCCGATTTCAAGCTGGTCGCGAAGTACTTCTGACGTTCCAGATCTGCCAGCGCTCCTTTCCGGCGAAGATCGGAATGGAGTCGCGGACCGCGGCATCCGAGGTTTGCTCGAAATCCGCGCCGAGCAATGCCTCGAGCTCCCGCGGCTTGAGCCCGAAAGGCGGGCCGCGCTCGCCTTCCTCGAAGAAGAAGAACCCTGCGAGCCTGCCCCGGGCTCCGAGCAGCTCGAGCGCGCGCCGCACGTAGCGCGGCCGCAGCGGCCGCGGCAGCGAGCACAGGAACGCCCTCTCGTAGATCAGGTCGAACGGTGCGCCGAGATCGGACTCGAAGAAGTCGGCGAGCCGCACCCGCAGCGACAGAGCCCCCAGGATCTCCTGTGCCCGCTCCACCGCGGCGGGGGCGAAATCCACCGCGAGCACGTCGTGTCCCGCCTCGGCGAAGGCGCGCACCTCGTAACCCGAGCCGCAACCCGGGATCAGGACGCGCCGTCCGCGCGGTTCCGTCTTCAAGAACTGCGCCAGGAGCGAGGGGACGCCGCCCGCGTCCCAGGGCGTGAAGTTCTCGCGAAAGCGTTTTTCCCAGAACTCGGGTTTCGCTGCGTCCTGCTTCGGCATCGCGCTCGGTTGTCGGAGTTGCTCCGCACATTCTACGGGGGCGGTAACATCTTGTTGCAATATAGGGTTGCGGGACATGGGGCGGTTACATTTGTCTGGTGTAATCGCTGCGGACGCGCCAGACGGGAGGGGCGTTCCCTTGCTTTTTGCGAACAGAAAGAAAATGGAGCTCGGGCCTCTGCTGATCGAAAAACCGGAACAAGCTCGCCGGTCGCTGCGCGGCGCCTGGGTGGTGATTCTCGTCCTGATCCTCGCCGCGGCCGGGGCGGCGGTGTACTTCTTTCAACCGGGCGAGTCCCCGCAGCGGCAAACGGCCCGGCGCTTCGATCCCTCGCGCCCCACGCCCGTCGTCGTGGCCTCCGTCAGGACCGGCGACATCAATATCTACCTCAGCGGACTGGGCACGGTCACTCCCCTCAGGACGGTGACCGTGAGGAGCCGGGTCGACGGGGAGCTCGTCCGGGTCGCTTTCACCGAAGGCCAGGTCGTGAAGGCGGGAGACGTGCTCGCCGAGATCGACCCCAGGGCTTATCAGGCGCAACTCGCCCAGGCCGAGGGCCAGATGGCGCGCGACCAGGCGCTGCTCGCGAACGCACGCATCGACCTCGAGCGCTACCGCGGCCTGTACGCGCAGGACTCGATCGCCAAGCAGCAGGTCGACACCCAGGAAGCGCTGGTGCGCCAGTACGAGGGCACGGTGAAATTCGACCAGGGCCAGATGGACAACGCGAAGCTCCAGCTCGTCTATTCCACCATCACGGCGCCGGTCGGCGGGCGCCTCGGCCTGCGCCTCGTCGATCCGGGAAACATCGTCCGGGCGAGCGATGCCAACGGCCTGGTCGTCATCACCCAGCTGCAGCCGATCGCCGCGTTGTTTACCATTCCGCAGGACAGCCTGCCCGAGGTGCTCAAGCGACTGCGTGCCGGTGTGCCTCTTCCCGTGGAGGCCTACGACCGCGAGCAGAAAGCCAGGCTCGCCACCGGCAAGCTGCTCACCGTCGACAATCAGATCGACCCGACCACGGGGACGATCAAGCTGAAAGCCCAGTTCCCGAACGAGGACGGCAATCTCTTCCCCAACCAGTTCGTCAACGTGCGCCTGCAGCTCGACACGCTTCGCGGCGCGACTCTCGTTCCGGCTCCGGCGGTGCAGCGCGGTGCACAGGGGACCTTTGTCTATGTCCTCAAGGACGACCGCACCGTCGCCCTGCGCCCGGTCAAGACCGGGGCGAGCGAAGGCGGAAACGTGGTGATCGAATCAGGCCTTGCGACCGGCGAGACCGTCGTCGTCGACGGCAGCGACCGCCTGCGCGACGGCGCCAAGGCGGAGGTTCCCGACGCGGCGAGCCGCGCTGCCGCCGCGGAGGGCCGGCAGAAGAGCGGCAAGGGCGGACAGCGCCGCAAGAGCGGCGAGTGACGGCGGCAACGCGATGAATCCCTCGCGGCCGTTCATCGAGAGGCCGGTGGCGACGTCGCTGCTCATGGCGGCTCTGCTTCTCGCGGGCACGATCGCCTATCGCCTGCTTCCGCTGTCCGCGCTGCCGGAAGTCGACTACCCGACCATCCAGGTAGTCACTTTCTATCCGGGCGCGAGTCCCGACGTGATGACCTCGTCGGTGACCGCGCCGCTCGAGCGCCAGTTCGGCCAGATGCCGGGGCTGAAGCAGATGTCCTCGACCAGCTCGGGTGGCGCCTCGGTGGTCACGCTCCAGTTCGGGCTGGAGCTTTCGCTGGACGTGGCCGAGCAGGAAGTCCAGGCGGCGATCAACGCCGGGTCGAATTTTCTCCCGCAGGATCTGCCCGCGCCGCCGGTATACAGCAAGGTCAACCCCGCGGACGCGCCCATCCTCACGCTCGGCATCGGCTCGAGAACCATGCCGCTGCCGGAGGTGCAGAACCTCGTCGACACCCGCCTCGCGCAGAAGATCTCGCAGTTGCCCGGGGTGGGACTGGTGACGCTCTCGGGCGGCCAGCGGCCGGCCGTGCGCGTGCAGGTGAACCCGCGTGCGCTCGCCGCCAACGGCCTCGGCCTGGAGGACGTGCGCACGGCGATCGCCTCCGCCAACGTGAACCAGGCGAAGGGCGGGTTCGACGGGCCGAGCCGCGCCTATACCATCGACGCCAACGACCAGCTGCGCTCCGCCGCGGAATACCGGGGCGTGATCGTCGCCTACAGGAACGGCGCCCCGCTCCGGCTATCGGACGTGGCCGACGTGATCGAGGACGCGGAGAACGTGCGCCTCGCCGCGTGGATGAACGAGGCGCCCGCGGTGATCCTCAACATCCAGCGCCAGCCCGGAGCGAACGTCATCGAAGTGGTCGACCGGGTGAAGCGCCTGCTGCCGCAGCTGACCGCCTCGCTTCCCGCGGGGGTCGAGGTGGCGACGCTCACCGACCGCACCGTCACCATCCGCGCCTCGGTCAAGGACGTGCAGTTCGAGCTGATCCTCGCCATCGCGCTGGTGGTGATGGTGATATTCCTCTTCCTGCGCACCGCCGCCGGCACGATCATTCCCAGCGTCGCCGTGCCCCTGTCCCTGGTGGGCACCTTCGGGGTGATGTATTTCGCCGGGTTCAGCATCAACAATCTCACCCTGATGGCGCTCACCATCGCCACGGGATTCGTGGTCGACGATGCCATCGTGATGATCGAGAACATCGCGCGCTACATCGAGGAAGGCGAGCCGCCTCTCCGGGCTGCGTTGAAGGGGGCCGAGCAAATAGGATTCACCATCATCTCGCTGACGTTCTCGCTCATCGCCGTGCTGATCCCGCTGCTCTTCATGGGCGAGGTCGTCGGGCGCCTGTTCCGCGAGTTCGCGATCACCCTGGCGGTCGCTATCCTGATCTCGGCGGTGGTCTCGCTCACCCTCACGCCGATGATGTGCGCCAAGCTGCTGCGGCGGACGCCGCCCTCCGAGCAGGGCGCGTTCTACCGCGCGACCGGCCGCTGGTTCGACGAGGTGATCGGGCGATACGGCGAGATGCTCAACTGGGTGCTCGACCGGCAGACCGCGACCCTGTGGGTGTTTGCCGGCACGCTTGTGCTCACCGTCATCCTGTACGTCTTCATCCCGAAGGGATTCTTTCCCCTGCAGGACACCGGGGTCATACAGGGCGTCTCGGAGGCGCCGCAATCGATTTCGTTTGCGGCCATGGCCGAGCGCCAGCAGGCGCTGGCGCAGGCGATCCTCGAGGACCCCGCGGTGGAGAGCCTCTCGTCCTTCATCGGCGTGGACGGGACCAACACCACGCTGAACAGCGGCCGGGTGCTGATCAACCTCAAGCCGAAGGCGCAGCGCAGCGGGGTCGCGACGGTGATCCGGCGCCTGCAGGCCAGGCTCGCGCGGGTCGAAGGCATCGCCCTCTACATGCAGCCCGTCCAGGACCTCACCATCGAGGACCGCGTGAGCCGCACGCAGTACCAGTTCACGCTCGAGTCGGCCAATCCGGACGAGCTGTCGGAGTGGGCGCACCGCCTCGCGTCGCGGCTGTCCGAGCTGCCCCAGCTCGCCGACGTCGCGAGCGATCTGCAGGACCAGGGACTGCAGGCGTTTCTCTCGATCGACCGCAACACGGCGGGACGGCTGGGCATCACCCCCGCGGCGATCGACGTCGCGCTCTACAACGCCTTCGGCCAGCGCCTGGTGTCGACGATCTTCACCCAGACGAACCAGTACCGCGTGGTCCTGGAGGTGAAGCCGGAGTTCCGCAGGGGGCCCGATGCGCTCAGGGACATCTACGTGGCGTCGTCCACCGGAGCGCAGATACCCCTGAGCGCGGTCACCACGGTCACCGAGAAGCCGGCCCTGCTCGCGGTCAATCACCTCGGGCAGTTTCCCGCCGCCACCATCTCCTTCAACCTGGCCCCCGGGGCCGCGCTGGGCGACGCGGTGCGGGCGATCGAGAGCGAAGCGCAGGCGCTGGGGCTGCCGCCTTCGATCCGCGCGAGCTTCCAGGGCGCGGCGCTCGCCTTCAGGGCGTCGCTCGCCAACGAGCTGCTCCTGATCCTCGCGGCGATCGTGACCATGTACATCGTGCTCGGCGTGCTCTACGAGAGCTACATCCATCCGCTCACGATTCTCTCGACCCTGCCCTCCGCCGGAGTCGGCGCGCTGCTCGCGCTCATGGTTTCGCGCACCGATCTGGGCGTGATCGCGGTGATCGGCATCGTGCTCCTCATCGGCATCGTCAAGAAGAACGCGATCATGATGATCGACTTCGCGCTGGACGCCGAGCGCAAGGAAGGCAAGAGCCCGCGCGAGGCGATCTACCAGGCCTGCCTGTTGCGCTTCCGGCCGATCCTCATGACGACGATGTCGGCGCTGCTCTCGGCGCTGCCGCTCATGCTCGGCACCGGGGTCGGCTCGGAGCTGCGCCATCCGCTCGGCATCACCATGGTGGGCGGCCTGATCGTGAGCCAGGCGCTGACGCTGTTCACCACGCCGGTGATCTACCTGTGGTTCGACCGTCTCGCGCACGGCCGCGCCGGGGAGGGATCCGTGCGAACGGGGCCGCTGGAGGGGGAGCGCCCGTGAACCTCACCGAGCCCTTCATCCGGCGCCCGGTCGCCACCACGCTCCTCACCGCGGGCATCACGCTCGCCGGCGCAACCGCCTTCGGCCTGCTGCCGGTTGCGCCGCTGCCGCAGGTCGACTTCCCCACGATCTCGGTGCAGGCGCAGCTTCCCGGGGCAAGCCCCGAGGTGATGGCGGCCACGGTCGCGACGCCGCTCGAGCGCGCGCTCGGCCGCATCGCCGGGGTGACCGAGATGACGTCTTCCTCGTCGCTGGGCAACGCGCGCATCACCCTGCAGTTCGATCTGAACCGCGACATCGACGGCGCCGCGCGCGACGTGCAGGCGGCGATCAACGCGGCGAGGAGCCAGCTGCCGACCAGCCTGCCGCGCAACCCCACCTACCGCAAGGTCAACCCGGCCGACGCGCCGGTCATGATCCTCGCGCTGACCTCCGACACCATGGACCGCGGCCAGATGTACGACGCGGCTTCCACCATCCTCGCGCAGCGCATTTCCCAGGTGAGCGGGGTCGGGCAGGTCACGGTGGGCGGTGCGTCGTTGCCGGCGGTGCGGGTCGAGCTCAATCCCACGGCGCTCAACAGCTACGGCGTCGCGCTCGACGACGTGCGCGCGGCGCTCGCCGCGGCGAATGCCAACCGCCCCAAGGGGTCGGTCGAGGACGGCGACCGCCACTGGCAGATCCAGGCCAACGACCAGGCGAAGAAGGCGAGCGAGTACATTCCCTTGATCGTCGCCTACCGGAACGGCGCCGCGGTGCGCCTGGCCGATGTCGCCGAGGTGGTGGATTCGGTGGAGGACCTGCGCAACGCCGGATCCGCGAACGGGAAGCCCTCGGTGCTGCTCATCATCAACCGGCAGCCGAACGCCAACATCATCGAGACGGCGGAGCGCGTGCGCGAGCTCATGCCGCTGTTGCGCGCATCCATTCCCAGGGCGATCAATCTGGACGTGGTGCTCGAGCGCACCAGCACCATCCGCGCGTCGCTGCGCGAGGTGGAGCGCACGCTGCTGATCGCGATGGCACTGGTGATCCTGGTGGTGTTCGTGTTCCTGCGCAATGCCCGCGCAACGCTCATCCCCGCGGTCGCCGTGCCGGTTTCGCTGGTGGCGACCTTCGGCGTGATGTACCTCGCCGGGTTCAGCCTGAACAACCTGTCCCTGATGGCCCTGACCATCGCCACCGGATTCGTGGTCGACGACGCGATCGTGGTGCTGGAGAACGTGTCGCGCCACATCGAGCGCGGCCTGACGCCGTTCCAGGCGGCGCTGCTCGGGGCGAAGCAGGTGAGCTTCACCGTCCTGTCGATGAGCCTCTCGCTCATCGCGGTGTTCATCCCCATCCTGCTCATGGGCGGCATCGTCGGGCGCCTCTTCCGCGAGTTCGCAGTGACCCTCTCGGTCGCGATCCTGGTGTCGCTCGCGGTGTCATTGACGACGACGCCGATGATGTGCGCGCGGCTGCTGAAGGCGCGCGGCGAGAAGCGCCCGGGGCGCCTCTTCGCCGCGAGCGAGCGCGTATTCAAGTGGATGCTCGCCGAGTACGAAGCGAGCCTTTCGTGGGCGCTGCGCCATTCGCGCCTGATGATGCTGCTCCTCGCCGCGACCATTGGGCTCAACGTCTATCTGTACATCGTCGTGCCGAAGGGCTTCTTCCCGCAGCAGGACACCGGCCGTATGATCGGTTTCATCCAGGCCGACCAGGGCATCTCCTTCCAGGCGATGCGGCAGAAGCTCGCCGATTTCATCGAGATCGTGCGCGCCGACCCCGCCGTGGAGAACGTGGTGGGCTTCACCGGGGGCGGCCAGCGCAACTCCGGATTCATGTTCCTTTCGCTCAAGGCCCTCAGGGACCGCGGGATCAGCGCCGATCAGGTGGTGGCGCGGCTGCGCCCGCGCCTCGCCCAGGAGGCCGGAGCGAGCCTGTTCCTGGTGCCGGTGCAGGACATCCGCATCGGCGGCCGGCAATCGGGCGCGCAGTACCAGTACACGCTGCAGGCGGACGATCTGTCCGATCTGCGCCTGTGGGAGCCGCGCGTGCGCCAGGCGCTGTCCCAGCTGCCCGAGCTCACCGACGTGAACACCGATCAGCAGGAGAAGGGGCTGGAAACCCTGGTGACGATCGACCGGCCCACGGCCGCGCGCATGGGCCTCACGCCCAAGATGATCGATACGACGCTCTACAACGCCTTCGGCCAGGCGCAGGTGTCGACCATCTACCAGGCGCTCAACCAGTACCACGTGGTGATGGAGGTCGCGCCGCAGTACTGGCAGACTCCCGACGCCCTGAACGGCGTCTACGTGCTCTCGCCCACCAGGGGCCAGGTGCCGCTCAACGCGATCGCGCGCTATGAGCCGAGCACCGCGCCGCTCGCGGTCAACCACCAGGGCCAGTTCGTGGCCTCCACGATCTCCTTCAATCTGCCCGTAGGGGTGACCTTGGGCGAGGCGACGACCGCGATCAACGACGCGATGGCGCGCATCGGCGTGCCGACCACCGTCCACGGGAGCTTTCAGGGAACGGCGCGCGCCTTCCAGGCCTCGCTCGACAGCCAACCCTTTCTCATCCTGGCCGCGCTCATCGCCGTATACATCGTGCTGGGCGTCCTCTACGAGAGCACCATCCACCCGATCACGATCCTCTCGACGCTTCCGTCGGCGGGCGTGGGCGCCCTGCTCGCCCTGATGGCGTTTCGCACCGAGCTCAGCATCATCGCCCTGATCGGCGTGATCCTCCTCATCGGCATCGTCAAGAAGAACGCCATCATGATGATCGATTTCGCCATCGAGGCCGAGCGCAGTGAGGGCATGCGGCCCGAGGAGGCGATCTTCCAGGCCTGCCTGCTGCGCTTTCGTCCGATCATGATGACCACCATGGCGGCGATGCTCGGCGCGGTTCCGCTCGCGATCGGATTCGGGGACGGCTCGGAGTTTCGCCGGCCGCTCGGCATCTCGATCGTCGGCGGCCTCATCGTGAGCCAGCTGTTGACGCTGTACACGACTCCGGTGGTCTATCTGTACTTCGACCGCTTCCGCCTGTGGAGCGCCCGCGTGTTCGGTCGCCGCCGGGGCGGTGCCGCGGCCGCGGAGGCGTCGTGAAGCGCGGTGCGCTGCTGCTGCTTCTCGCTTTCTCCGGTTGCGCGGTCGGGCCGGACTACCAGCGGCCGTCCGTCGAAGTGCCCGCCGGGTACAAGGAGGCGGGGGAGTGGAAGGTGGCGCAGCCGCGGGACGACGCGAGCCCCAGCCAGTGGTGGGAGATGTTCGGCGATCCCGATCTCAACGCGCTCATGGAGCAGGTGGAGATATCCAACCAGAACGTGCTCGCCGCCGAGGCGCAGTTCCGCCGGGCGCAGGCGATCGTGGCGGCGTCGCGCGCCGCCTACTTCCCGACGGTAACGGCCAACGCATCGATCGCCCGCAGCCGCTCACCGACCGGAGTGGTCGGGGGCACCAGCGCCGGCCGCATCATCACCAACCGCTCCGCCAGCCTCGACGCCGGATGGGAGCTGGACCTGTGGGGGCGCGTGCGGCGGGGAGCGGAGTCGAGCGAGGCGAGCGCGCAGGCGAGCGCGGCCGACCTCGCCGGAGCGCGCCTGTCGTCGCAGGCCGCGCTGGCGTCGAGCTACCTGCTGCTGCGCACGATCGACGCACAGAAGCGGATTCTCGACGAGTCTGTCGCGGCGTTCCAGAGGTCCTACGATCTGACGAAGAACCGCTACGAGGCGGGTGTCGCCGCTAAGGTGGACGTGGTGCAGGCCGAGACGCAGCTCAAAAGCACGCTCGCGGATTCCATCGATCTCGGCGTGCAACGCGCCCAGCTCGAGCACGCCATCGCGGTGCTGGCAGGCAAGGCGCCCGGGGCGTTCACGATCGCGCCCAGGCCGCCCGACGTGGCGCGCGCGCCGCTTTCGATCAGGATGCCGCCGATCCCAACGGAGGTTCCGTCCGCGCTCCTCGAGCGCCGGCCGGACATCGCCTCGGCTGAGCGCCTCGTCGCCTCGGCCAACGCGCAGATCGGCGTCGCGAAGGCGGCGTATTTTCCGTCGCTGACCCTGTCCGGATCCTACGGCTCGCGCGCGGGCGACGCCGCCAGCTGGTTCACCGCGCCCAGCACTTTCTGGGCATACGGGCCGGCGCTGGCGCAGTCGATCTTCGACGCAGGCCTGCGGCGGGCGCAGACCGATCAGGCGATCGCCGCTTACGACGCCACCGTCGCCCAATACCGCCAGACCGTGCTTGCGGGATTCCAGGAGGTCGAGGACAACCTCGCCGCGCTGCGCATCCTCGACGAGGAGGCGAAAGTCCAGGAGGAAGCGGTGCGTGCGGCGCGAGAATCCGTGACGCTCACGACCAACCAGTACAAGGCCGGCATCGTGAGCTACATCAACGTCGTGGCGGTGCAGACCGCGTGGCTGAACAACGAGCGGGCCGCGATGGTGGTGCTCGGGCGCAGGCTCGTCGCCGCGGTGACGCTGCTCAAGGCGCTGGGCGGCGACTGGAGCACGGCCGATCTCCCCGAGGGCGAAGCCCTGCGTGAGCGCACGATGCCCGCGTCGGCGGCGCGCTAGGAGCCGAATGCCTCGTGGTAGTATCTTGATTTTGAAGACTTTGAAAGCGCCATGTTCCCCTCGAGGAGCAGTCTCGCCCAAGCCGATCCGGAGCTCTGGGCCGCAATCCAGCAGGAAAACCAGCGCCAGGAAGACCACATCGAGCTGATCGCCTCGGAGAACTACGCGAGCCCGAACGTGCTCGCGGCGCAAGGGTCGCAGCTCACCAACAAGTACGCCGAGGGCCTGCCCGGCAAACGCTATTACGGCGGCTGCGAGTTCGTCGACATCGCGGAGCAGCTCGCGATCGACCGCGTCAAGCAGCTGTTTGGAGCGGACGCCGCCAACGTGCAGCCCAACTCGGGCTCGCAGGCGAACCAGGCGGTGTTCTTCGCCGCGATGAAGCCCGGCGACACTTTTCTCGGCATGTCGCTCGCGATGGGCGGCCACCTCACCCACGGCTCGCCGGTCAACCTCAGCGGCAAATGGTTCAACGTCCTGAGCTACGGCCTGAACGACAGGGAAGAAATCGACTACGAGGCGCTTGAGCGCCTGGCGCACGAGCACCGGCCCAAGCTCATCCTCGCCGGCGCGTCCGCATACTCCTTGCGAATGGACTTCGAGCGCATCGGCCGGGTGGCGCGGGAGGTCGGCGCGTATTTCATGGTCGATATGGCGCACTACGCCGGCCTGATCGCGGCGGGCGAGTATCCGAGCCCGGTCGGTATCGCCGATTTCGTCACCAGCACCACGCACAAGACGCTGCGCGGACCGCGTGGCGGATTCGTGCTGATGCGCGCCGAGCACGAGAAGATGATCAACTCCGCGGTATTTCCCGGATTGCAGGGCGGGCCGCTGATGCACGTGATCGCCGCCAAGGCGGCCGCCTTCAAGGAGGCGCTCGCGCCCGAGTTCAGGGTCTACCAGAAGCAGGTGATGGTCAACGCGCGCAGGATGGCCGAGGCGCTGGCGGCGCGCGGTTTGCGCATCGTGTCGGGGCGAACCGAGAGCCACATGTTCCTGCTCGACCTGCGTGCGAAGAGCGTCACCGGCAAGGACGCCGAGGAAGCGCTCGGCCGGGCGCACATCACCGTGAACAAGAACGCCATCCCCAACGATCCGCAGAAGCCCTTCGTCGCGAGCGGCATCCGCATCGGCTCGCCGGCCATGACCACGCGTGGCTTCCGCGAGGCCGAGGCCGTGCAGCTCGGCAACCTGATCGCCGACGTGCTGGACGCGCCGCGCGACGACAAGGTCGCGAAGCGCGTGGCGGCCGAGGTGGCCGAGCTGTGCCGACGGCATCCGGTCTATCGTGCCGCCGAAGAGCGCGTGGCGGCTGTGTGAGGACGCACGGTGAAGTGCCCGTACTGCAAGGCTGAAGACACCGCGGTCATCGACTCGCGCGAGTCCGACGACGGCGACAGTACGCGGCGGCGGCGCCAGTGCGAGTCCTGCGGAAAGCGCTTCACCACTTACGAGCGCGTGGAACTCTCCATGCCGATGGTGGTGAAGTCCAACGGCAACCGCGTTCCCTACGACCGCGAAAAGGTGCGCACCGGCTTCATGCGGGCGCTGCACAAGCGGCCGGTGCCCACCGAATACGTGGACCAGGCGATCACCCGCATCGAGCAGCGCGTCCTCGCCCTGGGCGAGCGCGAGCTGGCGAGCCGCGTGATCGGCGAGATGGTGATGCGCGAGCTGAAGAAGATGGACGACGTCGCCTACATTCGCTTCGCCTCGGTGTACGAGGATTTCCAGCGCGTCGACGATTTCCACGACGCGATCCGCGAGGTCAAGAAGCCCGAGAAGCGCGCGCGCGGCGCCGCCAAGTAATGTTCAGCGTCGCCGACCGCGAGTTCATGCGGCAGGCGCTCCAGCTCGCCGAGCGCGGGCTCTACAGCACGACCCCGAATCCGCGCGTCGGCTGCGTCATCGTGAGGGACGGCGCGGTTCTCGCGACCGGGTGGCACGAGAAGGCGGGTCTGCCTCACGCGGAAGCCCTGGCGCTGAAAGCGGCGGGCGAGCGCGCGCGCGGCGCGACGCTCTACCTCAATCTCGAGCCCTGCAGCCACCATGGCCGGACGCCGCCCTGCGCCGACGCGATCGTCGCGGCCGGGGTCGGGCGCGTGGTGGCGGCGATGCAGGATCCCAACCCCAAGGTCTCGGGCGCGGGCTTCGCCAAGCTGCGCACCGCGGGAATCGAGGTCGAGCACGGGCTGATGGAAGACGAGGCGCGCGAGCTCAACATCGGCTTCGTCGCCCGCATGACCCGCGGGCGCCCCTGGGTGCGCATGAAGATCGCGGCGAGCCTGGACGGCCGCACGGCGCTCGCCAACGGCAAGAGCCAGTGGATCACCGGAGAGGCGGCGAGGGCGGACGGGCATCGCTGGCGCGCCCGCGCCTGTGCCATCCTCACCGGCCACGGCACCGTGAGGGACGACGACCCTCGGCTCAATGTGCGCGGGGTCGACACGCCGCGGCAGCCGCTCAGGATCGTCGTCGATTCGAGGTTCGAGACGCCGCCGTCGGCTCGCGTACTGAAAGAGGGGAAGACGCTGATTGCGGGCGCAGTGAGAGAGTCGAAACGGATTGCGGCCCTAGAGAAAGCCGGCGCCGAGACCGTCATCATCCCCAACGACCGCGGCAAGGTCGAGCTGTTCAAGCTCATGGAAGCGCTCGCTCGCCGCGAGCTGAACGAAATCCACGTCGAAGGCGGCGCCAAGCTGAACGGCTCGCTGCTCCAGGCCGGCGTGGTCGACGAGCTGCTCGTCTATCTCGCGCCGAGCGTCATCGGTGATTCGGGTCGGGGGATGTTCGACTTGCCGGAGCCGACCGAACTTTCGGCGAGTACGGCGCTGAAGATTCGCGAGGTCGAGCGCATGGGCGAAGACCTTCGCATTCTGGCGAGGATTTGAGATAACCGGGGACAGACCCCGGTCTGCGCCGGCTGAGAATGCGTTCGCCGGGGACCGACGCCAGCCGCGGAACACCAGGCATTGCGCGATCGCGGCGAAGATCCTTGTTTCGGGTCGCGTTACCCTGCGGCATCATTTCTTCCGAAAAACGACGACATGCTGCCAGGGCAAGTCGCTTACGGTCCTGATCCATACCAGGGGGTGAACCGCCGCCTCTTTCCTCACCTGTACCTCGGTCATGGTGTGCAGGGCTTTGATGGGCACGCTCGGATCGTCTCCCCGGAACTCGACGAACACGACGCGTCCGCCGGGCTTGAGGGCCTTCACGATCGCGGCGAGCATCTCGTAGGGATATTCGAGCTCGTGATACACGTCGACCATCAATGCGAGGTCCAACGTAGCCGTTGGCAGCCGCGGATCGGTCTCGGTGCTCAGGATCGCCTTCACGTTGCTCAAGCGGCGCTGCTTCATCTGCATCCGCAGGATATCGATCATGCCGGGCTGGATGTCGACCGCATAGACGATGCCGTCCGGGCCGAGGCGCTCCGCGATGCGCGACGAGTAGTAACCGCTGCCCGCGCCGACGTCGGCGACCATCATCCCCGGCTTGAGGTCGAGTGCGGCCAGCACGCGATCCGGCTTTTCCTCCTCCTTTCGCTCCGGGCGCTCGAGCCAGGTTGCGCCGTAATAGCTCATCACTTTCGCGATCTCGCGGCCCATGTAGAGCTTGCCGATGCCGTCGGGGCTTGCCTGGACGGCCGTGTAGCGATCGGCACCCGCGAAAGCGAGCAGCGGGATCAACAGGAAGGCGCACAGCCAAGTAGAATTCTTGCCCATGTTCAGCGGCATCATAGCGGCTGTCGGCAGCATCAGCCGGGTCGAGGCGGCGAAAGGCGGGCGCCGGCTCGAAATCGCGGCCGGCAAGCTCGGCCTGCGCGATGTGGCCGTCGGTGACAGCATCAGCGTCAACGGCGCCTGCCTTACCGTAGTCAAGCGCGGAAAGGGGAGTTTCAGTGTCGACGTTTCCCGCGAGACCCTGCGCTGCACTGCCGGCCTCGACCGGTCGGGCGTGGTCAATCTCGAAAAGGCGCTCAGGCTTTCGGACCGGCTCGACGGTCATCTGGTGCTCGGTCACGTCGACGGCGTCGGCAAGGTGACGAAGGTGGAGCGGCTGGGCGCCAATCGCCTGCTGCGGGTGCGCGCACCGGCGTCTCTGGCGCGCTACATCGCGCGCAAAGGCTCGATCGCAGTGCAGGGCGTTAGCCTGACGGTGAACGCGGTGCATGGAACCGAATTCGAGGTCAACCTGATCCCGCATACGCTCGCCGTGACCACGCTGAAGGACCTCCGCGCCGGCGACCGAGTCAACCTGGAAGTGGATTCTCTCGCGCGCTACGCGGAACGGCTGCTTCGCCGCTGATGGGGTTTTCACCGCAAGAGATCGAGCGTCGCCGCGCGCTCGCGCCGCGGCCGGAGTTTCCCGAGGAGCTGCCGATCTCCGCGAAGCGCGAGGAGATCGCGAAGGCAATCGCCGCGCACCAGGTGGTCATCGTCTGCGGCGAGACGGGCTCCGGAAAGACGACCCAGCTTCCCAAGATCTGCCTGGCGCTCGGCCGCGGGATGGCAGGCCTGATCGGCCACACCCAGCCCCGCAGGATCGCCGCGCGCGCGACCGCAGCCCGCGTCGCACAGGAGCTGAAGACCGAGTTGGGCGGCGCGGTCGGCTACAAGATCCGCTTCACCGACAAGGTCGGGGCACGCTCCTACATCAAGATCATGACCGACGGCATCCTGCTCGCCGAGACCCAGGGCGACCGGATGCTCGCGCAGTACGACACGCTCATCATCGACGAGGCCCACGAGCGCAGCCTCAACATCGATTTTCTCCTGGGCTACGTGAAGCAGCTTCTCCCGAGGCGGCCGGATCTCAAGCTGATCATCACCTCCGCGACCATCGACGCCGAGCGGTTCTCGACGCATTTCAACGGCGCTCCGGTCATCGAAGTCTCGGGGCGGCTCTATCCGGTCGAAATCCGCTACCGACCGTTCGACCCCGAAGACGACGACAACGATCTCAACGGCGCGATCAGCGATGCGGTCGAAGACCTGGCGCGCCTGGGCCGGGGCGACGTGCTGGTGTTCCTCCCCGGGGAGCGCGAGATCCGCGAGGCGGCCGAGGCGCTGCGCAAGCGCCATCCTCCGCACACGGAGATCCTGCCGTTGTTCGCCCGGCTCTCGGCGGAGGAGCAGGGGCGCGTCTTCAGGGCGCACGGCGGCCAGCGCATCGTGCTCGCGACCAACGTTGCGGAGACCTCGCTGACCGTGCCCGGAATCCGCTACGTGGTCGACACGGGCCTCGCGCGCGTGAAGCGATACAGCTACCGCAGCAAGGTCGAGCAGCTGCGGGTCGAGAACGTGTCGCAGGCATCGGCGAAGCAGCGCGCCGGTCGCTGCGGCCGGGTGGCGAGCGGGGTATGCGTGCGCCTCTACGCCGAGGACGAGTTCGAGCGCCGGCCGGCGTTCACCGATCCGGAGGTGCTGCGCTCCTCGCTCGCCAACGTCATCCTGCGGATGAAGTCCCTGGGCCTCTCCGCGATCGAGGATTTTCCCTTCATCGATCCGCCGGCGCCGCGCGCGGTCCAGGACGGCTATGCGCTGCTTGCCGAGCTGGGCGCGGTCGACGAGGCGAACGAGCTCACCGAGATAGGCAGGCAGCTCGCGAAGCTGCCAGTCGATCCGCGCATCGCGCGCATGGTGCTCGCGG
>Ga0335084_10001211_pt1 | contig 23693 bp, 20 predicted proteins | sample Lox_Sample_44_FD_206721 | JGI IMG/M metagenome (GOLD analysis project Ga0335084, IMG submission 206721) | Soil microbial communities from Loxahatchee National Wildlife Refuge, Florida, United States - Lox_Sample_4.4 | ecosystem: Environmental > Terrestrial > Soil > Wetlands | place: USA...
TGAGCGCACCCGGGCGCTGGAGCACGCGCTTGGCGTGATGGATGAGGCCCTGCGCGCCAAGGGCGAGTTTCTGGCGGTCGTGAGTCACGAAATACGCACGCCGATGAACGGCGTGCTGGGCATGACCCAGCTTCTGCTGATGACCGAGCTCACCGAGGAGCAGCGCTCTTACGCCGAAACCATCCGCAGCAGCGGAGAGATTCTCCTCGCGCTGATCAACGACATCCTCGATCTGTCCAAGCTGGAGTCGGGCAAGGTCACGCTGGACACGCGCCCGGTCGATGTGCGCGCTGTGGTGGCCGAGGTCACCCAGCTCATGAGCGGTCAGGCGCAGCAGAAGAAGCTGGTGCTCAAGCACAGCGTCGCGGCCGAGGTGCCGCAGTGGTTACGGGGCGATGGCACGCGCCTCAAGCAGATTTTCCTCAATCTGGTGGGCAATGCCATCAAGTTCACGCACCGCGGCAGCGTACGCATCGATGTGGCGAGCATCGAACAAGGGAACTGGCTCCAGTGCAGCGTCAAGGACACCGGCATCGGCATTCCGCCCGATCGGGTCGGCAAGCTATTCGAGAAGTTCTCGCAGGTCGACAGTTCCATCAGCAGGCGCTACGGCGGCACCGGCCTCGGGCTTGCCATCTGCAAGCGCCTGGTGGAAGGCATGGGCGGCGTGATCGGCGTCGAGAGCAAGCATTACGGCGGCTCGACGTTTACGTTCCGCATTCCCGCGATTCCAGCCGCGGCTCCCCAGGAGAACCAGACCACGCGGTCGCTGAGCCGGCCCACGCTCGCCGACCTGCGCATCCTCCTGGTCGAAGACAACGCGGTCAATCAAATGCTGGCGATGAGCATGCTGCGCAAGCTCGGGGCCTCGGCGGATCTCGCGCAGGACGGACAGGAGTGTGTCGACAAAGTGAGCACCGGCGAATACCACCTGGTATTGATGGACATCCAGATGCCGCGCATGGACGGCGTCGCGGCCACGCGTGCGATTCGACAGCTTTCCGGTATCCGTCAGCCGCGCATCGTCGCGCTTACCGCCAACGCCATGGATTCGGACCGCCAGGCCTGCCTGGATGCGGGGATGGAAGATTTTTTGAGCAAGCCATTCCAGGTGAGCGATCTCCAGGACCGACTGGAAACTGCAGCGAGCCTGGTCAAAGTCAAGGGTTGACACGCCGTCAACCCTGAAGCCCCATACCGGCGGGCCGCTACTTCTGTTTTCTCTCCTCGGGCTTCAACGCCTCAGACATGCCCGCCAGAAACCCGCTGGCGGCCTGAGCGAAGCGCTCACCGAACTGCAGCGCTGCTTCCAGTGTGGCCGTTGTCGAGCTCGCGACCGTGCCGGCCATGCGGCCGCTGAATTCGCGCATCGTCGCCGCGATCACAGCGCCCGTGTCCGTGCCAGTGCGCTGCGCGTGGGTCAGCAGATCCTGCCATTCCGAACGCACTGTGCCGGTGGTGTTCTCAGCCATCTGGCGCACGCTGTCGAGCAGATCGCGCTCGAGCCGCTGGAGTTGCTCGAGCCCGAGCTTGAGATCGGATTCATTGAATTGCTTGCTGCGCGAGACCAGCTCGCGCATCGCAAGGCTGCCGGCCTGCGCGGCCTTGGTGAGCGCCTCATCCATGCCGGCAAATGCCTCGGAGAGCGCGCTTCTCACCTGCGTTCCGGGTTGCTGAGCGCCCAGGCTGATGCCCCGTGTCATTGCACGCATGGCCTCTTGAAACTGCGCGAAGTTGAACTTGCGTTCCTTCAACGCCTGCAATGTGAGCTCACGGATGCGATCACGTACGTCTTCGCCCGCAGCCATCGCGTCCTGCGCGGTCTGCTGCAGCCCTTCGTTATTCAACTGATCTGCCATGGACTCCTCCGTCGAGATTTGCAGCGCCGCCACCATTATGAGCTGTCGGTGCCTTGCCTACGCGGACGATTCTCGTGAAAGGAATAGCGCGCGTGTACGACCCATGCAGCAAAGCCACTATCACTTCCGTCCAATATTCGGGCATGGTTATTGCGGGACAATATGCAGATGCTTGCAACTGGCTCCCAAGCGGTTCTACTGGAGTCGGGACAAGCCCAGGAAAGTTATAAAGAAAAGGCGCCGGTAGCGGTAGCGGCGCCCAGGCTGCACGCTCCGATTGAGAGCGGCGGATAACAAAAGCGGTGCACGGTGCGGTAGGAAAAACTGCACGCCAGGCGTGTTTCGAGAAGGACGCTTTGGCCACCGTTTCGGGAGGATATTCTCGATTTTTAGGAGAGTATCCATGAGCAGCAAGGCGATCGGCGCAGCAGCGCTACTCCTCACGGCTTCGATGCCAGCCCTGGCACTCGAAGGCGCAGACGTTTACACCCAGGTTCGCTCCAGCCTCGTGCAGTTGGTCGGCGTCGGCGTCGAGGGACGTTTCTATCTCGGCTCCGGTGTCGCACTCCCTAACGGCAGCATCGTTACCAATTGCCACGTCACGCAACACGCCAAACGCGTAGAGCCATTCTGGGGAAGCACTCCAGTGCGCGCCGAGTCGCAGCGCGCCGACGTGAGGCATGATCTGTGTCTGATGCAGATGCCCGGTTTGCCGGTGCGACCGGTTGAGGTCGCCAGCTCAAAGGGCCTGCACATTGGAGACAAGGTCTACGCTATCGGCTTCAACGGCGGACGCCGCCTCACCTACGAAGAAGGCGAAGTGTCTGAGTTGTATGCGCTCGATGGCGGGATGGTGATCCGCACCACCGCCGCTTTCAGCCAGGGCGCCTCGGGCGGCGGTCTGTTCGACGCTGAGGGACGGCTGGTGGGTATTCTTACGTTCTTCCGAGTGTCCGGTGAAGTGGCTTATTTCGCGGTGCCCGTGGAATGGGTCAAAGCCGTCGAGGGCACCACGAGCGCCGCAGTGCAGCCGATAGAAGGCGTGCCATTCTGGGCGGCGAGCCTGGACCGCCAGCCGCAGTTCCTGCAAGCCGGGGCGCTCGAAGCCGATGGCCGCTGGCAGGAGCTGGTGCAGCTCGCGCGTGGCTGGATCGAGTCTGATCCGCAGGACGCAAACGCATGGGCGATGCTCGCCAAGGCCTCCTCCAAGATGGGCGACGAGGCCACCGCTGTCACGGCTCGCAAGCGCGCCGCCGAGCAAAGCACAGAACGCTGAACTTCGTAGCGCTTGAGAACGCCGACGGCGGGCCGTGCGCAGGCACGACCCGCCATTCGTTTTGCCTTCCAATCAATCAGGCAGCCGCGCGCCGCTCTTCAGGCGAGCGCAACTGGTCCAGCAACTTTGCCTGCTTAGCCTGCGCCGCCTGCAGATTGCGCAGCTTCACGTGGCCGAAGCCCCGGATTTCCTCCGGAATGCCGGCCAGTGCCACGGCCACGCCGTGATTTCCCGGTGACAGCCGCTGGACAATCTCCTCGATCAGCACTTCATAATCGCGCACCAGTTGCCGTTCGGTACGGCGTTCATGGGTATAACCGAAGACATCGAGCGGGCTGCCCCGCAGTCCGCGCAGCCGCGCAAGCAGCTTGAATGCAGTGAAGATCCAGGGGCCATATTTGCGCTTCTGCAATTCACCGGTCACCGGATCGCGTCTGGCGAGCAACGGCGGGGCGAGATGGAAGTGCAGCTTGTAGTCCCCCTCGAACTGCGACTCGATGCGCTGCGCGAATCCGGTCTGGGTATACAGCCTGGCCACCTCGTACTCATCTTTGTAGGCCATCAGCTTGAAGTAGTAACGCGCGACCGCCTCAGCCAGCCCACTGGCGCCCTTGGCTTTGCTCGCTTCGGCCTGGCGTACGCGCTCCACGAGCGCACGATAGCGTTGCGCATACGAGGCATCCTGATAGCCGGTCAGAAACGCTACGCGCCGCTCGACCAGCTCTTCGAGTGATTGGGACACGCGCGCAGCAGTGTCCTGCTGCGTCTTGGGCGCGATCATGCGCTCCACCGCCGGCAGATCGACCGCAGCGCGGCGGCCCCACAGGAACGCCGCCTGATTCATCTTCACAGCCGCGCCATTGAGCTCGATCGCCTTGTTGATCGCTTCGGCCGATACCGGCACCAGGCCGCGCTGGTAAGCAAACCCAAGCACGAACATATTGGTGGCAATGCTGTCGCCCATCAATGCGGTGGCTATGCGGCTGGCATCGACGAACTCCGCACGAGCATCGCCCACGCCATTGACGATGGTGCGCCGGAGCGCGGCGCCGGGGAACTGGAAGTCCGTGTTGCGCGTGAAATCGCCGGTCATCTGCTGATGGGTGTTGACCACCACGTGCGTGGCGCCGGAGCGCGTCGTATCCATGGTCTTCTGACTGGCTGAGACCACCAGATCGCAACCCAGCACCAGGCGTGCGCCTCCTGAACCGAGCCGCACGGTCTTAATGTCATCGGGATGGGCAGCGACCTGCAGATGGCTCCATACGGCGCCGCCTTTTTGCGCGAGGCCCGCCATGTCCAGCGCGCCGAAGCCCTTGCCTTCTACGTGCGCCGCCATGCCGACGATCGCGCCGATAGTCACCACACCAGTACCACCGACACCGGTCACCAGGATGCCATACGGCCGGTCGAGCGACGGCAGCTCGGGTTCCACGACTGCGGGAAATAGCGTACCGGTCGGCTCGCCCACGGCGGCGGCTTTGCCCTTGCGCAAACTGCCGCCTTCGACGGTCACGAAGCTCGGGCAAAAGCCCTTTACGCAGGAGTAATCCTTGTTGCACGAGGACTGATCGATCGTGCGCTTACGACCAAACTCGGTGTCCAGCGGCAGCACCGAGACGCAATTCGACTTCACGCCGCAATCGCCGCAGCCCTCGCACACCAGATCGTTGATCACGACGCGCTTGGCCGGATCCGGATACTGCTTGCGCTTGCGGCGTCGCCGCTTCTCTGCCGCACAAGTCTGATCGTAGACAATCACCGTACAGCCTTCGATCTCGCGCATCGCGCGCTGCACAGCATCGTACTCATCGCGGTGATAGACCTTCACGCCGGCGGGAAACCCGGCATCGGCACCGTACTTGTCGGGCTCGTCGGTGACGATCGCAACTCTGTTGACGCCCTCGGCCAGCACTTGCGCGGCGATCTGCGGCACCGAGAGATTGCCGTCGACGTGCTGCCCGCCGGTCATAGCCACTGCGTCGTTGTACAGGATCTTGTAGGTGACGTTGACCCCGGCTGCCACCACCGCACGCAGCGCCAGCAGACCGGAATGGAAATAGGTGCCATCGCCGATGTTCTGGAAGACGTGCCGGGTGCGAACGAACGGCGCTTCCCCCACCCAGCTCGCGCCCTCTCCGCCCATCTGCGTGTACCCCGCGGTGTTGCGGTTCATCCACTGCGCCATGAAATGGCAGCCGATACCAGACAACGCCCGGCTGCCTTCCACCACGCGCGTGCCGCTATTGTGCGGACATCCCGAGCAGAAATACGGCGTGCGCTCCATCGCCGGCTTTTCCGGGACACGCGCTAAGAGCTGCTCCTGCTCGGCGACACGCGCCGCAAGCTCGGAGTCCGGAGCGAGCTCCAGAATCCGCCGTCCGATTTCCACCGCGATGTGATTGGGATCGAGCGCGGCGTTGCTCTGGAACAATTGTTGGCCGTGCTCGTCGCGCTTGCCCACCACCTGCGGCATACTCGCGCGGCCATAGCAGATCTCTCTCAACTGCGGCTCGATCAGCCCGCGCTTTTCTTCCACTACGACGACCTTGCTGAGTCCCTGCGCAAAGCGCAATGCGCCCTCGGGCTCCAGCGGCCAGGTCATGCCGACCTTGTAGATACGCAGCCCGAGCCGCTGCGCCTCGGCATCGTCGATGCCCAGATACTGCAGCGCCTGGCGCACATCCATGTACGACTTGCCGCACGTCATGATGCCAAGCCGCGCTGTAGGCGAGTCGACGATCGTGCGATCGAGCTGATTGGCGCGGGCGAACGCGCGCACCGCCTCGATCTTGTGATTGTGCAGACGGGCTTCCTGCTCGAGCGGCACGTCGGGCCACCGAATGCTCAAGCCTCCGGGCGGCGGCGTGTAATCGGCCGGCAGCTGCACCTGCACGCGCTGCGGGCTCACCTCGACCGAAGCCGACGCATCGATGGTGTCCTTCATGCACTTGAGACCAACCCAGCAGCCGGAGTAACGCGACAGCGCCCAACCGTAAATGCCGTAGTCGAGAAGTTCCTGCACGCCGGCCGGATTGAGCACCGGAATCATCGCATCGACCATGGCGAACTCGCTCTGGTGCGCGGTCGTGGACGACTCGCACGTATGATCGTCGCCCATCAAGACCAGCACGCCGCCCAGCGGATGCGTACCCGCCAGATTGCCATGGCGGAAAGCATCGCCGGTGCGATCGACACCAGGCCCTTTGCCATACCAGATGGCAAAGACACCGTCATACTTGTTGTCACCGTGGAAATGCGCCTGCTGCGTGCCCCAGATCGCGGTGGCCGCCAGATCCTCGTTCACGCCCGGCTGGAACACGACGTGGTGCTCATCGAGAATTTTCTTGGCGGCCCACAACTGCTGATCGTAGCCGCCGAGCGGACTGCCGCGATAGCCCGAGACATAACCGGCAGTGCTGTAGCCTGCCGCTTTGTCGCGCAGGTGTTGCATGAGCGGCAGGCGTACCAGCGCCTGCGTGCCGGTGATGAAAATGCGACCGGACTCGAGCCGGTACTTGTCGTCGAGCGCAACGTTACGCAGGGTCATGGGAGGGGTACCGGGACGCGTTGCAGCGCCGGCATGGAAGTTATCGGATTCGAGCCACAGGGCAATCGCACCGTGCCGCGCACGGTGCACTGGATGACCCTAGAACGGGATGTCGTCGTCGAGATCGTCGAAGCCGCCGGACTTTTTCGGCGCGGGCTTACCCGCTGCGCTCGGCGCGATGGCCACCTCCGGCTCGCGCGCCGTATTGTCGAAGCCCGTGGCACCGGAGCGACCGCCGAGCATCTGCATGCGATCGCCGCGGATTTCGGTGGAGTAGCGCTCCACGCCCTCCTTGTCGGTCCACTTGCGCGTCTGCAGCCGGCCCTCGACGTAGATCGAGCTGCCCTTGCGCAGGTATTCGCCGCAGATCTCCGCCTGCCGGCCAAAGAACGAGATGCGATGCCACTCGGTCTGTTCCTGCGCTTCGCCGCTCTTGTCCTTCCACTTCTCGGTCGTCGCCAGATTGAGCGTGGCCACGGCGTCGCCGCTGGGCATGTAGCGCACTTCCGGGTCGCGCCCGAGGTTGCCGATCAGTATTACCTTGTTCACCGATGCCATATTCAGATCTCCCCTGCAATCAGATCCAGCACACGCTGCTCGTCGAAGCGCGCGCTGTCCACCTTCAAATAAGCCACACCCTCGGCCGCCAGCACCATCGCTTCGCGCACGCCGGGCACACCGGCCAGCCGGCGCGAAAGCCCGTCCGCGCGGCTGGCATCCATGCGCGGTACATTATAGGTCCGTGTACCGTTCGCGTCGGGCGCGCGCATCCCGATGGCCACCGCCAGCCATACCACGCTCATCGCAGCGCAGAATCCGAATACCCACACCGCTCCGAGGTGCTGGGAGATGAACCCGCCCGCAGTGGCGCCAGCGAACGTGCCGAGGAACTGCACGCTGCTGTATACGCCCAGCGCCGGGCCTTTCGCCTCGACCGGCGCCGCACGCGAAATCAGCGCCGGCAGGCTCGCCTCCAGATAATTGAAGCCCGCGAAAAACAGCAGCAGCGAGCCGGCGATCCCAACCCAGGTACTACTGTATGCTAATCCAGCCTGCGCTGCCAGCAGGCCCGTGATCGCGCCGAGAAACACCTGCTTGTGGCGTCCGGTGCGCTCGGCGATGAGGATCGGCGGAGCCATCAGGAGAGCCGCAGCCACCATCACACCTAGGTACACCTTCCAGTGCTCGCCCGAGGGCATGCCGCCCGCGCGCAACGAGAACGGCACCACCACGAACAAAGCCATGAGCACCGCATGCAGTACAAAAATACCCAGATTCAGGCGCGCGAGCTCACCGTCGGCGAATACGCTCAGCATGCTGCGCACACCGCGTTCGTTCGATTGCGCTACCGCTCGCGCCGCATTGGGCACCAGCCAGCGAACCACCGCGACGGCGAGCAGCGCGGCCACACCGGTCATCGCGAAGATACCCGATACGCCGATCATCCGGCTCAGCACCGGACCGAGGATCATCGACAGTGAGAAGGTCGCGCCGATGGTGAGTCCGATGATGGCCATCGCCTTGGTGCGGCTTTCCTCGCGCGTGAGATCCGCCAGCAGCGCCAGCACCGCGGCCGAGATCGCGCCGGCACCCTGGATAACGCGCCCCAGGATCACCATATAGATGCTCTGCGCAAGCGCGGCCACGAGGCTGCCGACCGCGAATATCACCAGGCCCAGGTAGATGGTGGGCTTGCGTCCCCAGCGATCGGCCAGGTGCCCGAAGGGAATCTGCAAAAGGGCTTGTGTCAAACCGTAGGCGCCCAGGGCAAGCCCGATCAAGGTGTGGTCGCTGCCGCCGCGCAGCTGTTCGGCGTACAGCGCGAACACCGGCAGGATGATGAACATGCCCAGCATGCGCAGCCCGAAGATGCCCGCTAGGGCAAAGCTGGCGCGCAGCTCGGTGGCGGTCATCGAGCCCGATCGTGGCATTGACGCTGAGGGTGGTTGAGTCGGCGGGTTGGGATACGCAGTCACTGTGCAGTATATTAGCAGGTTGCCTTCCGCCCTTTTGGCGGCAGGGAGCGTGCGCCAATCGCTTGTGGCGCGTGGCAATGACGCTTGCTACTTACATCTCAAGGATTTGCAGCGCGTGGATTTCATCAGCGTGCGCGGAGCTCGCACACATAACCTCAAGGGCATCGATCTAGACCTGCCCCGCCAGCGGCTGACTGTGATCACGGGGCTCTCCGGTTCGGGTAAATCGTCGCTCGCCTTCGACACCTTGTACGCCGAAGGCCAGCGTCGCTACGTCGAGTCGCTGTCGGCGTACGCGCGGCAGTTCCTCGAGCTCATGGAGAAGCCCGACGTCGACTCGATCGATGGGTTGTCCCCGGCCATTGCCATCGAGCAGAAAGCCGGCAGCCACAATCCACGCTCGACGGTCGGCACAGTCACCGAGATCCACGACTATCTGCGTCTGCTCTTCGCTCGCGCAGGCGACCCTTACTGCCCCGATCACAACATCAAGCTGCAGGCACAAAGCGTGTCGCAGATGGTGGATCACGTGCTCGCGCTGCCCGAAGACACGCGGCTCATGATTCTCTCGCCGCTCATCGTCGGGCGCAGAGGCGAGCAGCACGAGCTCACCGAAGATCTGCGCGCGCAGGGGTTCGTACGCCTGCGCATCGACGGCGAAGTCCATGACATCGATCAGCTGCCCAAGCTCGCGAAGAACAAAAAGCACACGATCGACGTCGTAATCGATCGCCTGAAGGTACGCCCCGACGTCAAGCAACGCCTGGCCGAATCGTTCGAGACGGCGCTGCGTCACTCCGACGGCCGCGCGCTTGCGATCGAAATGGACAGCGGCCGCGAGCACCTGTTCTCGGCGCGCTTTGCGTGCCCGCTGTGCAGCTACTCGCTGCCCGAGCTCGAGCCGCGTCTGTTCTCGTTCAACAATCCGATGGGCGCGTGTCCGCGCTGCGATGGGCTGGGCAGTGTGAGCTTTTTCGATCCCGAGCGTGTCGTCGGCTTTCCTTCCCTATCGCTTGCATCGGGCGCTGTGAAGGGCTGGGACCGCCGCAACCAGTTCTATTTCCAGATGCTGCAGGCGCTGTCTGCGCACTATGGCTTCGATCTCGAAACGCCGTTCGAGCAGCTGCCCGAGGCCGTACGCCAGGTGGTGCTGTACGGCTCGGACCGCGAGAAGATCCGCTTCACCTACAGCGGCGAACGCGGCCGCAGTCACACGCGCGAACACAGCTTCGAAGGCATCGTCGCCAATCTGGAGCGGCGCTACAAGGAGACCGAGTCAGCCGTGGTGCGCGAAGAGCTGGCGAAATATCTCAACGCCGCACCATGCCCGGAATGCGGCGGCAGCCGGCTGCGGCGCGAGGCGCGTCATGTATTCGTCGCCAACGAAACGATCTATGGCGTGAGTCACATGCGCCTGCGCGCCCTGCTGGATTTCTTCGACGCACTGGAGCTTGCCGGGGCGAAGCGTGCCATCGCGGAGAAGATCGTCGGAGAGATCAAAAACCGCCTGCGCTTCCTCACCAATGTCGGACTCGACTATCTGTCGCTCGATCGCGCCGCGGAAACATTGTCCGGAGGCGAGGCGCAGCGCATCCGGCTGGCGAGCCAGATCGGCTCAGGGCTTACCGGTGTCATGTACGTGCTCGACGAGCCCTCGATCGGCCTGCACCAGCGCGACAATCACCGCCTGCTGGAAACGCTCACCACGCTGCGCGACATCGGCAACACGGTCATCGTCGTCGAGCACGATCGGGACGCGATTCAGGCTGCGGACTTCGTCGTGGACATGGGGCCGGGTGCAGGCATTCACGGTGGACAGGTGGTCGCCATCGGCACGCCGGCGGAAGTGGCGCGCAACCCGGCCTCGCTTACCGGTCAATACCTCTGCGGAAAGCGTGCAATCCCAGTCCCGCTGCTGCGCACCCCGCCGGATGCCGATCGTCAGCTCCGACTCGTCGGCGCCACGGGCAACAATCTCAAGAACGTCACGCTCGACGTACCACTCGGCTTGTTCGTATGTATCACTGGGGTTTCGGGCTCCGGCAAATCTACGCTGATCAACGACACGCTCTATGCGGCGGTCGCACGCCAGCTCTACGGCAGCAGTGTGCAGCCAGCTGCGTTCCAGGAGATTGAAGGCCTCGAGCAGATCGACAAGGTAGTGAGCGTGGATCAAAGCCCGATCGGCCGCACGCCGCGCTCGAACCCAGCGACGTATACGGGACTGTTCACGCCGATCCGCGACCTGTTCGCGGGAGTCCCGCTGTCACGCGAGCGTGGCTACGGACCGGGACGCTTTTCGTTCAACGTGAAAGGCGGGCGCTGCGAGGCGTGCCAGGGCGACGGCGTGCTCAAGGTCGAGATGCATTTTCTGCCGGACATCTACGTGCCTTGCGATGTCTGTCACGGGCGCCGCTATAACCGCGAGACGTTGGAGATCCAGTACAAGGGCTGTAACATCCAGCAGGTGCTGGAGATGACGGTCGAGCAGGCGCACCGGTTCTTCAACGCGATCCCGAGCATCGAGCGCAAGCTGCAGACTCTGCTCGACGTCGGGTTGGGCTACGTGAAGCTCGGACAGTCCGCCACTACGCTCTCGGGCGGCGAAGCGCAACGCGTGAAGCTCGCGCTGGAGCTGTCCAAACGCGATACCGGACGTACCTTGTACATTCTCGATGAGCCCACCACCGGGCTGCATTTCCGCGACATCGAGCTGCTGCTCGGCGTTCTGCACCGCCTGCGCGACCACGGCAATACCGTGATCGTCATCGAGCACAATCTGGATGTCATCAAGACTGCCGACTGGTTGATCGACCTCGGCCCCGAAGGCGGCGACGGCGGCGGTCAGATCATCGGTGAGGGCAGTCCGGAGCAGCTCGCCGAGCAGGCCGGCAGCTTCACCGGCCAATACCTGAAGAAGGTACTGAGCGGGGCCCCGCATACGGCCCCCAAAGCCGCGGTTGTCGCCTAGCTAACACCTGCGCCAAAGCTTCACAAACCGCTCGGCGCCCCGGTCCGGAAGGGCCTCACGCACCTCAATTATCCGTCCCGGCTGCCGATAAACCCGGTGTCAATGGATGAAACGAGCGCTATGAAGCGCATGCATTCCGCGGGGCTCGTCACCCAGCTCGCTGTGCTGACCACCAGCGTGATCCTGGCGACTTCGCTCAGCATCGCATGGCTCCTGCTGCACCAGACCATCGTGTCCGCGGCCATCGTCGCCGGGCTGGTGTTACTGGCGGGCGTGCTGTTCACCCTGTTCATGACGCAACGGATCGTCGCGCCGCTCAAGCAACTTGCTATCGGCATGGGGCGGATCAGCGCGGGCAACCTCGATCACACGGTCCAGGTAAGCGGGCACGATGAGATCGCTCAGCTCGCGTTGGGATTGGAGTCGATGGTTGAGCGGCTGCGCGCATCGCGCCGCGAAGTGGAAACCTCCCAGAACAGCCTCGAGGCGCAGGTGCAGGAGCGCACGCACGAGTTGAACGCCGCCAAGGAAGCAGCCGAATCGGCGAATCGCGCCAAGTCGCAGTTCCTGGCGAACATGAGCCACGAGATCCGCACGCCGATGAATGGCATTCTCGGAATGACCGAGCTGCTGCTCGATACCACCCTTTCCGATTCGCAGCGCCATCTGGCCAAGACGGTGCAGCGCTCGGGCGAGCATTTGCTGGAAATCATCAACGACATTCTCGATTTCTCCAAGATCGAAGCCGGCAAGATCGAGCTGGAGCAGGTCTCCTTCTCGTTGCGCGAAAACCTGGAGGACACGGTGATGGTCTTCGCCGAGCGTGCGCACAGCAAAGGGCTGGAGCTGGTATGCGCGGTGAGCAGCGATGCTCCGGATGCGGTGCGCGGCGACCCGGTTCGCATCCGCCAGGTCGTATCCAATCTGCTGTCCAACGCCATCAAGTTCACCGAGCGTGGGGAGGTCGTGGTGGCGGTATCGGTGCTCGAGAGACAGGACGCTATTGCGCAGATCGAGATCGCCGTGAGCGACAGCGGTATCGGCATCCCTGCCGATGCGCAGCTGCGCATCTTCGACGCGTTCTCACAGGCCGACGGCAGCACGACGCGCAAGTTCGGCGGCACCGGCCTGGGTCTGTCTATCGTGAAGCAGCTGGTGCAGATGATGGGTGGCGACATCCGCCTGGAGAGCGCGCCCGGCAAAGGCTCCACATTCCGCTTCAGCGTGCGGTTGCACGAACAGCCGAGCGACAGCGCGGGCGCCGCCTTGCAGTTGAGCGCGCTCGTCGGCCAGCCGGTACTGGTAGTCGATGACAATGCGGCCGCGCGCCGTATCGTCAAACAGCATCTGCAGGCTCTCGGGCTCAATGTCACCCTGGCGGCGGACGCGCTAGCGGCCACGCGCCTGCTCGAAGATCGCAGCGTGGACTATCGCCTCGCCGTGCTGGATGCGCAAATGCCCGGCATCGGCGGCCTCGATCTCACCAAGCAGATCAGGCAGAGCATGGCCCATCGACAGGGGATGAAAATCGTCCTGCTCAAGGCGGTCGGCATGACCGCGGCGAGCGCTGAACTTGCGCTGCTCGACCTTTCGGCCTGGCTGAAAAAACCCGTGCGGCAGATGGAGCTCACCCGCTGCGTCGCAGACGCGCTCGGCATCAGCGTTGACCTGCCCCATGCGGACAGCGGCGCGCCGCAACTCGCGGAGGCGCGGTTCGACGCGCATGTTCTACTGGTAGAGGATCACCCGGTCAATCAAGTCGTCGCGAGCACGATCCTCGAGCGCCTGGGCTGTGACGTGACCGTCGCCAGCAACGGTCGTGAAGCGCTCGATGCACTGACCCGACAACGTTTCGACCTGGTGCTGATGGACTGTCAGATGCCCGAGGTGGACGGCTATACCGCCACCGCCACGTTGCGCAAGCGCGAGGCGCAACGCAGCGCTGCGCGCATGCCGGTCGTCGCGCTCACCGCAAACGCGCTCCAGGGCGACCGTGAACGCTGTCTCGCCGCCGGGATGGACGATTACCTCACCAAACCATTCCATCGTGAAGCGCTGTCCGCAATGCTGGCCCGCTGGCTCCCCGGGTGCTCAACGATCAACCCGGGCAGCGAGGCAAAAGCCGTTGCATTGGCGCGCGCACCCGGCCTGCCCGTAATCGACATGGCGGCATTGGATGCGATCCGCAGCCTGGGCGGGACTGAGACCCCGGATCTGCTTGAGCAGATCATCCGCCTGTATCTGGATTCCGCGCCGCAGCTCATGGCCTCCATCCGCGACGGCCTGGCGGCGGTAGACAACGACAAGGTGAGAATGGCTGCACATACGCTCAAATCAAGCAGCGCAAATCTAGGTGCCGGTCGCCTTGCCGAGGTTTGCAAGAAGCTCGAGCTGGCGGCACGTGCCAACGCGATTGCGAGCGACGCACCGCAGTTGAGCGAGATCGAAGCCGAGTATCACCGCGTATGTGGCGCGCTTCGATCAGAAGCGGGGGTCACGGCATGAGCATGCCAGCCAGCAACAAGCCGGTAGCCTTGATCGTCGATGACGACGCCATGATGCGTCTGCTGATCCGGCAGACTCTCGAACGCGAGGGCTTCGCCTGCCATGAGGCGGTCAACGGTGCAGCGGCCCTGGAGCAATTCTCGACACTCCAGCCGGACATCCTGTTGATGGATGTGATGATGCCGCAAATGGACGGTTACGAAGCCTGCGCGCGGTTGCGCCAGCGGCCCGATGGCGCGATGGTCCCGGTGCTGATGCTCACCGGACTGGACGACCTCGAATCGATCAATCGCGCGTACGAGGTAGGTGCCACCGACTTCATCAGCAAGCCGATCAGCTGGGGCGTGCTCGGCCATCGGGCCCGCTACATGCTGCGTGCGAGCCAGGCCTTTCGCGACCTCGCCAAGCACCAGGCGAGCCTCGAGAACGCGCAGCGCATCGCTCACCTCGGCAGCTGGGAATGGGACCTGGTGCGCGAGGAAATTCACTGGTCGACCGAAACCTATCGCATACTGGGACTGGAACCGGGCGAGGTCATCGTCGGCTTCGAGCCATTCATCAACCTGGTGCATCCGGACGACCGGGCGTTGGTCCAGGCTGCATTCCAGCAGCTGCTGAAGACCGGAAAATTTTCCAGTGAAGGCACGCGCATCCTGCGACCCGATGGTACGTTACGCCACATTCAGCTGCAGGGTGTGGGCAGCCTCGATACCAGCGGCACCGTGCAGCACATCAATGGCACGATTCAAGATGTCAGCGAGTTGAAGCGTGCGGAGGAGCGTATCCGCCACCTGGCGTATTACGACGGCATCACCGGGTTGCCCAACCGCCAGTACTTCATGGAACGCCTGCAGCATGCCCTCACACAGTCACGCCGTCACAACCGTCAGCTCGGCGTGCTGAGCTTGAACCTAGACCAGTTCAAGCGGATCAACGACACGCTCGGTCATACCGCGGGCAATGAGTTGCTGATATCGGTGGCAAGCCGGCTCGCGGAAGTCGTGCGTCAGGACGACACGCTGGCGCACCCCGACCAACAGAGCGCAGATGCCATTGCCCGTCTGGACGGCGATGAGTTCAGTCTACTCATCAGCGAGCTCGTGCACTATCACGATGCCGCACGCGTAGCGCGCCGCCTGCTCGACGAGCTGCGCGAGCCTTTCAGCGCGGCCGGCCAGGAAATCTTCGTTTCAGCGAGCATCGGTATGGCGCTCTATCCACTCGACGGGGAAGACGCCGAAAGCCTGATCAAGAACGCGGGTGCCGCCATGCATTTCGCCAAGGATCAGGGACGCGACAACTATCAGTTCTACAGCCGGGCGATGAATTCCACCGCGCTGGAGAAACTCTCGATGGAATCGCAGCTGCGCAAGGCGCTGGAGCGCAACGAGCTGATCCTGCACTATCAACCCAAGATTCGCGCTTCGACTGGGCAGGTGATCGGGCTGGAGGCGCTCATTCGCTGGCAACATCCCGAGCTCGGCATGGTGCCGCCGAGTTCGTTCATCAAGCTCGCTGAAGACACCGGCCTCATCGTCCCGATCGGCGACTGGGTCTTGAGTGAAGCGGCCCGGCAGAACACCGCGTGGCAGCGCGAAGGATTGCCGCCGGTGCACGTTGGCGTCAATATCGCCAGCCCGCACTTCCGTCAGGGACAACTTACGCAATCGGTCGCTGCCGCGCTGCGAGGCTCCAGCCTGGACCCCGCATGCCTCGAGCTGGAGGTGACCGAGAGCATGTTGATGGATGGCGTAGAAGTCACCTTGAAGACGCTGTTCGAGTTGAAGGCGATGGGTGTGCGCCTGGCGATCGACGATTTCGGCACCGGGTATTCGTCGCTCGCCTATCTCAAGAGATTTCCCCTGGACTCGCTCAAGATCGACCGCTCGTTCATCAAGGATCTTCCGGGCGACTCCGAGGATGCAGCGATCACGAAGGCGATCATCGCGATGGCGCACAGCCTGAAGCTGTCGGTGGTCGCGGAGGGAGTGGAGACGCTCGAGCAGCTCGCCTTCCTGCAACAGCATGGCTGCGACCTGATTCAAGGGTTCCTGTTCAGCCGACCGGTGCCTGTGGATCAGATTCCTCAGCTCCTCGCGGGCGGTGAGCTGAAGATCGCCTCGGGAAGCTGACCTTCGAGAAATCGAAATGAAAAGGCCGCCCGCGGGCGGCCTTTCGCTGATGTCAACGGCAAGTCGTTATTTCGCTTCCTTAGCGGGCGTCGCTTCTCCCTCCGGGCGGTCCAACAGCTCCACCAGCGCCATCGGCGCATTGTCGCCGTCGCGGAATCCGAACTTCAAGATCCGCAGATAGCCGCCGTTGCGGCTGGCATAGCGCGGGCCGAGCTCGGCGAACAGCTTCACCACCATCTCCCGGTCGCGCAAGCGGTTGAACGCGAGGCGACGATTGGCCAGGCTGGACTTCTTACCCAACGTGATGATCGGCTCGGCCACGCGGCGCAGCTCCTTGGCTTTCGGCAAGGTGGTCTTGATCGACTCGTGCCGCAGCAGCGAGTTGGTCATGTTACGCAGCATCGCCAGGCGATGCGCGCTGGTGCGGTTGAGCTTGCGAAGTCCTAGACGGTGACGCATGGTTCTACCTCGTTGTTAATCCGGCGCACGCGTTTCAGACGCGCTCTTTCTCAAGTCCGGCCGGGGGCGAATTCTGGTTACGGCATAACCTGAAGGTTAGCCTCCACCGAAACAGGCTCACACGCGTTCCTTTTCAAGGCCCGCGGGTGGCCAGTTCTCCAACTTCATTCCCAGCGTCAAGCCGCGTGAGGCCAGCACTTCCTTGATCTCGTTGAGCGACTTGCGGCCGAGGTTCGGCGTCTTCAGCAACTCGGTCTCGGTACGCTGGATCAAATCGCCGATGTAGTAAATGTTCTCGGCCTTGAGACAGTTGGCCGAGCGTACCGTGAGCTCGAGATCATCCACCGGACGCAGCAGAATCGGGTCCACCTGCGGCGTCTTCGGCTGTTCGATCTGCGCCGGCGTGGCCTTGATATCGGCGAACGTGGACAACTGATCCATCAACACGCGCGCAGCGTACCCGATCGCTTCTTCGGGCTCCATCACGCCGTTGGTCTCGATATCCATGATCAGCTTGTCGAGATCGGTACGCTGTTCTACGCGGGCCGACTCGACCGCATAGCTCACCCGCTTGACCGGGCTGAAGGAGGCATCGAGCAGAATGCTGCCGATGGCGCGGCCGTCCTTCGCCGCGGCGCGCGAGGTGGCCGGGATATAGCCGCGACCCTGCTCGATCTTGATCTGCATATCGAGCTTGCCGCCCGGCGCAAGATGCGCGATCACGTGCGAAGGATTCACGATCTCGACGTCGTGCGTGCCCTCGATGTCGCCCGCCGTCACCACGCTCTCGCCCTGCTTGCGCAGGTTGAGCAGCGCGTCTTCGCGGTTGTGCAGCTTGAGCACGATCCCTTTCAGGTTGAGCAGGATATCGACCACGTCTTCCTGCACGCCGTCGATGGTCGAATACTCATGCAGCACACCGCTGATCTTGACTTCAGTGGGCGCATAACCCGGCAGGGACGACAGCAGGATACGCCGCAAGGCATTGCCCAGCGTGTGTCCATACCCGCGCTCGAACGGCTCCATCGTGACCTTCGCATGAGACGGCCCGACGGTCTGCACATCGATAATCCGTGGCTTGAGTAGACTGCTGCTTTGCATAGAGTTATGACCTCTAAAGGAACATGAATCCGAACGGTTACTGCGCCCGCCCGAAGGCGTGCGCGATGCTTACGCGCAGGGCACTGCCCAGGCGCGGCCCGCAGCCAATCACTTCGAGTAGAGCTCCACCACCAGCGATTCGTTGATGGTGGCCGGCAAATCGGAGCGCTGCGGCACGGCCTTGAAGACGCCCTTCATGCCTTTGGCATCGACCTCCAGCCATTCCGGGAAGCCACGCTGCTCGGCGGCTTCCAGCGCGCCTTTGATGCGCAGCTGCCCCTTGGCCTTCTCGGTGACTTCTACGACGTCGCCCTGCCGCATCTGGTACGAGGGGATGTTGACCCGCTTGCCGTTTACCAGGATGCCGTTGTGGCGCACGATCTGCCGCGCTTCCGAGCGCGAGGCGCCGAAACCCATGCGATACACTACGGTATCGAGCCGGCTCTCCAGCAGCTGCAGCAAGTTCTCACCTGTGATGCTGGTGCCCTTTTCCGCTTCGGCGTAGGTCTTGCGGAACTGGCGCTCCAGGACGCCGTAAATGCGCCGCACCTTCTGCTTTTCGCGCAACTGCGTGGCATAGCCGGACAGACGGGTCTGTTTTTGCCCATGCTGCCCGGGTGGATAGCTGCGGCGCTCCACCGGACACTTGTCGGTGAAGCACTTCTCCCCCTTCAAGAACAGCTTCTCGCCTTCGCGTCGGCACTGGCGGCATTTTGCGTCGAGATTTCTAGCCATGTCCTATCCCTCAAATGCGTCGCTTTTTCGGCGGACGACAACCGTTGTGCGGCACCGGCGTCACATCCGAAATGCTGGTGATCTTGAAACCGACTGCGTTCAATGCGCGCACTGCCGACTCGCGTCCCGGCCCCGGGCCCTTGATGCGCACCTCGAGATTCTTGACACCGCACTCCTGCGCCTGCCGACCCGCGGCTTCAGCCGCCACCTGCGCCGCGAACGGCGTGCTCTTGCGCGAGCCCTTGAAGCCCGAGCTGCCCGAAGTGGCCCACGCCAGAGCGTTGCCCTGGCGGTCGGTGATGGTCACGATGGTGTTGTTGAAGGACGCGTGGATGTGCGCGATACCTTCAGCAACATTCTTCTTGACCTTCTTGCGGACCCGCGTGGTTGCCTTTGCCATGTAGCTGTTCCTTGAGCGTAAAGTGCGCCGTTACTTGGTCGGGGTGCCGCCGGCCTTGATCGCCTGCTTACGTGGACCCTTGCGCGTGCGCGCGTTGGTCCGGGTACGTTGACCGCGCACCGGCAAGCCCCGGCGATGCCGCACGCCCCGATAGCATCCCAGATCCATCAGCCGCTTGATGTTCATCGAGATCTCGCGGCGCAGATCGCCCTCCACCGTGACGCGGCCGACCTGCTCGCGCAGCTTGTCCATGTCCGCGTCCGTGAGATCCTTGATCTTGGTGGTCACGGCGATCCCGGCCGCGCTGCAGATGCGCCTCGCCGTGCTGCGGCCGATGCCGTAGATGGCGGTCAACGCGATCTCTGCGTGCTGATGGTTGGGGATGTTCACCCCTGCGATACGAGCCATGCGGAAATCCTTTTTCCGGTTTCTTAAGCCTTACGCCTAACCCTGCCGCTGCTTGTGGCGTGGATCCTTGCAGATCACGCGCACCACCCGGCTGCGCCGGATGATCTTGCAATTGCGGCACAGCTTCTTCACCGATGCCTGAACTCTCATTGTCATGTCCTCACGCAGCCGCTCACACACGGCGGCCGCTTATTTCGCCCGGAAAATGATGCGCCCGCGCGAAAGATCGTAGGGCGTCAACTCCACCGTCACCTTGTCGCCCGGCAGGATGCGGATGTAGTGCATGCGCATCTTGCCCGAGATATGTCCCAATACTACGTGCCCGTTTTCCAGCTTCACTCGAAAGGTCGCATTCGGCAGGGTCTCCATGATCTCGCCCTGCATCTGTATCGTGTCTTCCTTCGACATGAGCCGCCTTATCTCGTCGGAAACACACCGCCCTTGAAGTTCGCCTTCTTGAGCAGGCTTTCGTACTGATGCGACATGATGTAGGCCTTCACCTGCGCCATGAAGTCCATGGTCACCACCACGATGATCATCAGCGAAGTCCCGCCGAAGTAGAACGGCACGTTCCACTTCACGATGAGGAATTCGGGCAGCAGGCACACCAAGGTCACGTAAATGGCGCCGGCGAGCGTCAATCTCAAGATGATGCGCTCCACGTACTTCGCCGTCTGCTCGCCCGGGCGGATACCCGGCACAAATGCCCCTGACTTCTTCAGATTCTCTGCGGTTTCCTTCGGGTTGAACACGAGCGCCGTGTAGAAGTAGCAGAAGAACACGATCGCCGAGGCATACAGGATCACGTACAGCAGCTGCCCGGGGTGCAGCATCCCGCTGATATCGCGCAGCCAGTACATCTTCTCATTGGTGCCGAACCAGCCGGCCAGCGTCGCTGGGAACAGGATCAGGCTCGAGGCGAAGATCGGCGGAATCACGCCTGACATGTTGAGCTTCAGCGGCAGAAACGAGCTTTGCGCGCCATACACTTTGCGGCCCACCTGACGCTTGGCGTAATGCACCGGGATTCTGCGCTGCCCGCTCTCCACGAAGACCACCAGCGCCGTTACCGCGATTGCACCGGCAAACAGCACCAGCACGAGCAGAATCGAAAATGCCCCGGTGCGGACCAGTTCGAGCGTGCCGCCGACTGCGCGCGGGAGACCGGCCGCGATCCCGGCGAAGATGATGAGCGAGATGCCGTTGCCGATGCCGCGCTCGGTAATCTGTTCACCCAGCCACATCAGGAACATCGTCCCGGTGACCAGCGTCACCACGGTCGTGAAGCGGAACACCATGCCGGGATCGAGTACCAGGTTGCGCTGCCCTTCCAGCGCAATCGCGATGCCGAACCCCTGGAAAGTCGCCAGCACCAGCGTCCCATAGCGCGTGTATTGCGTAATCTTGCGCCGGCCGGACTCGCCCTCCTTCTTCAACGCCTCGAGCTTCGGCGACACCACCGTCATCAGCTGCATGATGATCGACGCGGAGATGTACGGCATGATCCCCAGCGCGAAGATGGTGAAGCGCGACAGCGCGCCGCCCGAAAACATGTTGAACATGTCCAGGATGCCGCCCCGCTGCGACTTGAACAGCTCCGCGAGCTGCACCGGGTCGATGCCGGGCACCGGGATGTGCGCGCCGACGCGATAGACGATGAGCGCGCCGAGCAAAAACAGTAGCCGGCGCTTCAGATCCGCGAAGCGCCCGGCGCCGCCGAGTAATCCTTCGTTAGCCAAGTGTTACGATCCTTCGCTGATGGAGCCGCCGGCCGCCTCGATGGCAGCGCGCGCTCCTTTGGTCGCTTTGACTCCCTGCAGCTTCACTGCGCGCTCGATCTTGCCCGCCAGGATGACCTTCACGCGCTCTGCTCCACGCGGCACGAGTCCCGCTGCCTTGAGACTCGCCAGATCGATGGTGTCGCCCTGTAGCGCATTCAACTGAGACAACCGGACCTCGGCGGAAAGTCCCTCCGCGTACGATACAAAACCGCGCTTAGGCAAGCGGCGCTGCAGCGGCATCTGGCCGCCCTCGAAGCCGACTTTGTGATAGCCGCCGGAGCGCGCTTTCTGTCCCTTGTGCCCGCGGCCCGCGGTTTTGCCGTGCCCGCTGCCGATCCCGCGGCCCACGCGCTTCTTGGCGTGGGTAGCACCCGGCGCCGGTTTGATCGTGTTGAGTCGCATCTTCAGCCCTCGAACTTCAGCAGATAGCTGACTTTGTTGATCATGCCGCGCACTGCGGGTGTATCTTCCACTTCTACAGTATGGTTGATGCGACGCAGACCCAGGCCGAGCACAGTCGCACGATGGTCGCTGCGCGTGTTGATTACGCTGCGCACCAACGTGACCTTGATCATCTTCTTCCCCGCGGAATTTCCCTTTTGCGCCATGGCCGTTAGCCTCTGATTTCCTCGATCGTCTTGCCGCGCTTGGCCGCCACTTCCGCCGGCGTGTTCATGGCGGTGAGCGCATTCAGAGTCGCGCGCACGACGTTGTACGGGTTGGTCGAGCCGAAACACTTGGCCAGCACATTCTGCACCCCCATGACCTCGAATACGGCACGCATCGGCCCCCCGGCGATGATGCCCGTGCCCTCGGCGGCGGGCTGGATCAGCACCTTGGAGGCGCCATGCTCGCCAATCACGGCATGATGCAGAGTACCGCTCTTCAGGCTGATCTTCACCATTCGGCGACGCGCTTCTTCCATCGCCTTCTGCACGGCAACCGGCACTTCGCGCGCCTTGCCCTTCCCCATGCCGATGCCGCCGTCGCCGTCGCCGACCACGGTGAGCGCGGCAAAGCCCAGGATGCGACCGCCCTTCACCACCTTGGTCACGCGATTGACCGCGACCATCTTCTCGCGCAAGCCGTCGCTGCGCTCTTCGCTCTGAGGTGCTCTTGCCATGCGATTCCCGTCCTTAGAACTGGAGGCCGGCTGCGCGCGCCGCCTCGGCCAGCGCCTTCACCCGGCCGTGATATTTGTAACCCGCGCGGTCGAAAGCCACCGCCTCGACACCCTTCGCGCGCGCTTTCTCGGCGATGCGCTTGCCCACCAGCGCCGCGGCCTTCACGTTGCCGCCGTTGCCCAGCTCGCCACGCACATCCTTGTCGAGCGAGGAGGCGCTGACGATTACTTTGGAGCCGGTGGCATCGATCACCTGCGCATAGATATGCAGGTTGGAGCGGTGCACCGTAAGACGCAGCGCAGTCTGCTCGGCGATCCTGGCCCGGGTCTGCTTCGCCCGGCGCAGCCGCGCTTCTTTCTTCATCATCATATGTCGGCCTCGACTCCGTTATTTCTTCTTGGTCTCTTTCAGGACCACCACCTCATCCGCGTAGCGCACGCCTTTGCCCTTGTAGGGCTCAGGCGGGCGATAGCTGCGGATCTCCGCGGCCACCTGACCGACCTGCTGTTTGTCGATCCCGCTCACCAGAATCTCGGTCTGCGTCGGCGTTGCCACCTTCACGCCTTTGGGCATCTGGTGCACCACCGGATGCGAGAAGCCGAGCGAGAGGTTGAGCTTATCGCCCTGCGCCTGCGCGCGGTAACCCACGCCCACCAGGTTCAACTTGCGCTCGAAACCCTTGGACACACCTTGCATCATATTGGCGAGCAGCGCGCGCAGCGTGCCGCTCATCGCATCGGACTGGATCGACTGCTCGAGCTGCTCGACGATCAGTTTGTCGCCGTCGCGCTTGACCGCGACAGTAGACGCTACGGCTTGCTTCAGGACACCGAGCGGTCCCTTGACCGAAACCTCACCGGTCCCAACGGTGACGTCCACACCCGCGGGTACCGTCACTGGCAGCTTTCCGATTCTAGACATCTGCTTAGACCCCGTAGCTCTCGTGCTTTAACCCGGATAATTCATGAAGGACTCGGGATGATGGCGAGTCGAGTTCCGAGCCAGTTGTGGCTCGACCGTCGCTGCCAATAGCTTCGACTATTGGCGAGGCGGGCATGCCGCAAATGGCCGGAAATCGGCCGCCAGCGCCCGAGTAGCCCGACGCAACACTCTGTACTGCCCAAGAGTTGGCCAATTGACTTGTCACGCCAGTCATTGCTTTACACACCGGGGCGTCTTCATGAATTATCCAGGTTAGGCGACGATGCAGAGCACTTCGCCGCCCAGCCCGGTGGCGCGCGCCTTGCGATCGGTCATCACGCCTTTGGAAGTGGACACGATGGCAATACCCAGCCCGTTCATCACCTGCGGGATGTCCTTGGTGCCCTTGTAGATGCGCAACCCCGGGCGGCTCACGCGCTCGATCTTCTCGATCACGGGCCGGCCCGCGTAATATTTGAGGGCAATCTCCAGCTG
>Ga0335084_10001212_pt1 | contig 23693 bp, 24 predicted proteins | sample Lox_Sample_44_FD_206721 | JGI IMG/M metagenome (GOLD analysis project Ga0335084, IMG submission 206721) | Soil microbial communities from Loxahatchee National Wildlife Refuge, Florida, United States - Lox_Sample_4.4 | ecosystem: Environmental > Terrestrial > Soil > Wetlands | place: USA...
TAGCCTCGATCCCTGAGGAGTGTTACCGAGCAGGAAGCGCCGCGATCCTTCGCTTCGCTCAGGATGACAAGCTCGCAGTGTCATCCCGAGCGGTAGGCGAGGATCTCGACGCTCGAATGCGCAGAGGCGTTTCGCTTCCTTGAAGATGACCGACTATTTCGCGGGCGCGTTGTAGACGAGCTTCTGACGCGTGTCGGGATCGACCTGGATGTCCTTGACGCGACCGTGTTCGTCGAAGTTCACGCTGTACTGAATGCGCGAGCTGTACCAGAACTTCCAGACCGCAGCGTTGACACTCGGCGTTTCGTGCCTCGCGGGAAAGCCGACCGCCATCACCAACTGCTCCTTGGTCATGCCGGGCAGGATCTTGCCCGCGCGAATCGCGTCCTGAACGTTCGTCGGGAACTGCGCCATGCGGAAGCGCAGATCCTTGTCGACCGTCAGCTTGCGTATGTACTGCGCCAGCGTCTCGCTGCTGCGGCCATAGTCGAGTCCGATCCGGATCTTCTTGCCGTCGAGTTCGGTGAACACGCGCCAGCGTCCATAGTCTTCGACCTTGATCGGCGAGCCCGCCGGAATGAGCGTGTCGGTCGCGTAGTTGAGGTCGCTCACCCAATCGCCCGAGGCGTGCAGGTTGCAGCACGTGTAGCCGGCGAACCGCGGTTCCTTGTCGTTCGGGTTGACGGTCCCGTCGACTTGCAGTTCCTTGATGCCCCTATCGCTGACCGTGTAGGGCACCGGACCGGTGAGCTTGGGCGGTTCGGCCTTCGCCGGCTCGTTGGTCGCCAGTTCGGGCGGCGGCAATAGTTTGGGTGCCGGCGCGGGCGCCGGTTGCATTGGCGCCTTCTTCGCCGGCGTCGTGTCTGCGCGTTGTTGCGGCGTCGTTTGCGTTTGCGTCGTCGCAGGCGCGGCCTTTGGTGGAGTTGCCTGTTCGCTCTTGGTGCTTTGCTGCGTGGCTGGTGCGGGAGCGGGCGAAGGAATGGCTGTCGGCGCGTGCGCAGGGGCCGGCGTTGGCGCGGGTGCTGGAGCAGGTGCAGGTGCGGACGCGGGTGTGGGAACGGGCGTCGGTGTCACATCGACAACTTGCGCCGGCGGAGGCACCTGAACTTGGGGAGCCGGCGCAGGCGGCTTGCTTGGTCCACTGAACAGCCAGGCGATGCCGAGCACCAACGCGACGCCGCCCGCTGCGAACGAACCCGCCCACAACAGTGCACTCGGGCGCTTGCCTGCCGGGGGTGGCGCCGCGGCGGCGTCTGCGGCCGGACCAACGGTCCGCGGGGGCAGCTTGATCGTTGGCGCGGCGCTGCGCGAAACGGTCGTCGGCCGTCCGAGACCGCCCGCCGCTGCCGTCGTCGCTTTGGGAGCATTCGTGATGACCCGCGTCGCGTCTTCGTCTTCGATCGCAGGCTTCGTCTTCGGCTTGAAGGTCGAGTGCAAGGCGGCCGGCGCGGGCGGAAGCGGTACTGGCGGCTTGGGGGCGACGATAGTGGTCTTCTCGTCCGGAATGGCTTCGCCGAACAGATAGGCGCGCAGCGCCTGCATCGACAGTGGTCGCTCTTCTGGGCGGACGCGCAGTCCGGCATCGAGTGCACCGAGCAGGCGCTGCGAGTAGCGCCCCGCCGCCAGTTCGCGCAAGGGCACGAGTTCATCGCTGATCATTCGCCCGACCGCGGCGACCGGTGCCTTGCCGCTGATCGCGAAATAGCCGACGGCCGAAAGCGCATACACGTCGGTCCATGGACCCTGCTTGAGTGCAGAGGTCTCGGCGTACTGCTCGACCGGCGCGAAGCCCGGCTTCAGGATCACGGTCAGGTTGTGGGTCAGGTCGCCGATCACCCGCCGTGCCGCACCGAAATCGAGCAGAAGCGGCTGACTGTCGTTGAGCACGAGGATGTTGTCCGGGGCGACGTCGCGATGCAGGCAGTTCTCGCGGTGCAGGACATCGAGCGCGTCGATCACCCCGTCGAGGAAGGTCACCAGCCACCCCTCTTCGACCGGTTGCGTGCGCTGCTTCACCCACTTCTTGAACGTCGGCGCGGTGTAGAAGGGCATCACCATGTATGCCGTGCCCCGTTCCTCCCAGAACTGGTAGACCTTGACCAGCGACGGGTGCTCGAAGCGGGCAAGCAGCTTGGCTTCATTGATGAAGCTGCGCAGTCCGGCGCCGAACGCTTCCTGATGATCGGCGGAGGAACGCGGGTGTACCGAGAGGTCGACATCGCGCGTGGCGAGCGACGTCGGCATGTACTCCTTGATCGCGACGCGCCGCTCGAGACGCGTGTCGGTGGCGGCATAGACGACACCGAAGCCGCCTTCGCCGAGCACCGAGTCGATCACGAATTCGTGCAGCTGGTACCCCGGCGGCAAGCAGCCGGCCTCGCCGCTGGTGCGGACGACCGACGAACTCTTGTCGTTGCGCGGATCAGGCACGTCTTGATTCCTCGGCGTGATTCACACGCTGTCAACCCAGCCTTCGGTACAGCGCGAATGCGACAACATAGTCGCAACCCGATGCAGTGAAAAGGTGAACTTTCTAACGTTGCAAGGCGCCATCAGGGGTCCGGTCATGTGAAAAATCACCACTCGGGCAATATCCGCCATCGCCCTCCTGCTCCACCCGCGTTCATGAGCCTTCCCGCCAGCCTGCGCGACCGCCTCCGACTGCCGGTGGTCGGCGCTCCGCTTTTCATTATCTCCAACCCGGATCTGGTTCTCGCCCTCTGTATGGGTGGGATCGTGGGCGCTTTCCCTGCTTTGAACGCCCGTCCTCCTGAGCTTCTCGACGAATGGCTGGCCCGCATCGTCGAGGAGTTGGCGGCCTACGACCGGGCACACCCGGGGAGACCTTCGGCGCCGTTCGCCGTCAACCAGATCGTTCACAAGTCGAACGATCGGCTCGAGCACGACCTGCAACTCTGCGTCAAATACAAGGTGCCGATCGTGATCACGTCGCTGGGGGCGCGCGCCGAGGTGAACGCCGCCGTGCATTCCTACGGTGGCATCGTGCTGCACGACATCATCAATGACACGTTCGCGCACAAGGCGATCGAGAAGGGCGCCGACGGCCTGATCGCGGTCGCCGCCGGTGCGGGCGGCCACGCCGGCCGGCAGAGCCCTTTTGCGCTGGTCCAGGAGATCCGCCGCTGGTTCGATGGCCCGTTGCTGCTGTCGGGCGCGATCGCCAACGGCCGCTCAATCCTCGCGGCGCAGGCGCTGGGTGCCGATCTCGCTTACATCGGCAGCGCCTTCATCGCGACGCACGAGGCGAATGCTGCGCCCGCGTACAAGCAAGCGCTGGTGGATGGGCGCGCCGACGACATCATCTATACGAATCTCTTCACCGGCGTGCATGGCAACTACCTCAAGGCCTCGATCGTGGCCGCCGGCCTCGATCCTGACAACCTGCCCGCAAGCGATCCCTCGAAGATGAACTTCGGCACCGGCCGCACCAAGGCCTGGCGCGACATCTGGGGCAGTGGCCAGGGGATCGGTGCGATCGACCGCGTGACCACCGCCGCCGAAGTGATCGAACGCCTGGAGCGGGAATACGATGCCGCCTGTGCGAATCTGCGCGATCGCGCCGCTTACTTCTTCAGGTCGGGCGAGACGTCCGCGTCGGACTTGAAATAGAGCACCACACGCTGCTGGTTGCCTTCACGCAGCGTCAGCGTGCGCTTCTGCGTTTCGCCTTCGTTGACCGCTTCGAGTTGGTACTTGCCCGGCGTCAGGTCGACGAGCAGGAATGGACCGTCCATGTCGGTATCGAGAACCAGGGTGCCCTGGGCATCGACGATGCGCACGTGCACGCCGGCAAGGTAGGCGCCGGAGCCACGTGCGGCGGTCAGCAACGAAATGCTGAAGAACGGCTGCTTGGTGCGGAGGTCCGCGACCTCTTCCGACGTCGTTCCGCCGGAAACGAACGGTCGGTCCTGGGTGGTGCGCCCGTCCGTCATTGCTGCTGCGGGCCAGGCCACGAGTGCTATGAGGAACGCAAGTGTCGTTCGAATGGGATCCATGCGTTGACTCCCTAAGCGGAATTGAGGCGCCACGTTTCGATTATGGCAAGTGCCCTGCCCGCAACGTGACGCGGCGATAATTCCGCAGCATGAAGCACGAATCGCATCTGCTCCATCGCCAGCTGCGCGGGCAGTATCCGCTCGCTGCCCGCGCGCAAGGTTGTTTCATCACCGATACCGTGGGCAAGAGTTACCTGGACGCGAGCGGCGGCGCTGCGGTCTCCTGTCTCGGACATGCGCATCCGGATGTGCTCGCCGCGATGCATGCGCAGATCGATCGCATCGCCTATGCGCACACGAGTTTCTTTTCGACCGAGGTCGCGGAGCAACTCGCCGACCGCCTGATCGCAAAGGCGCCGCCCGGGATCTCGCACGTCTATCTGGTATCGGGCGGATCGGAAGCGATGGAAGCTGCGCTCAAGCTCGCGCGGCAGTACTTCGTCGAGATCGGCCAGCCGCAGCGCGCGCGGTTCATCGCGCGCCGAGCCAGCTATCACGGCAACACGCTGGGTGCGCTCGCAGTTGGCGGCAACGCGTGGCGGCGCCGCCAGTTCGCGCCGCTGCTCATCGCTGTCGAGCACGTAAGCCCGCCCTACGCGTATCGCGACCAGCGCGCCGCGGAAAGCAGCGAGCAATACGGCGAGCGTCTGGCGCGCGAACTCGAAGAGACGATCGCACGCATCGGTGGCGACAAGGTCATCGCGTTCGTCGCCGAAACCGTAGGCGGTGCGACGGCAGGGTGCCTGACCGCTCCACCGGGCTACTTCAAGCGCGTGCGCCAGATCTGTGATCAGCACGGCATCCTGCTCATCCTCGACGAAGTGATGTGCGGGATGGGCCGCACCGGCACGTTGCACGCGTGCGAGCAGGAAGGCATCGCGCCCGACCTGATGGCGGTCGCAAAGGGGCTTGCTGGCGGCTACCAGCCGATCGGCGCCGTGCTGGTCGGCGGCCGGGTGATCGATGCAATCGCGTCGGGCAGCGGCTTTTTCCAGCACGGCCACACGTATATCGGCCATCCCGTCGCGTGCAGCGCCGCGCTTGCGGTGCAGACCGTGCTCGAGCGCGATGCCCTCGTGCGGCGCTGTGCTCTTCAAGGGGAAGCGCTGCGCACCCGACTGACGCACGCATTCGGTTCGCACCCGAATGTCGGCGATATTCGCGGCCGCGGCCTTTTTCTCGCGCTGGAACTCGTGCGCGATCGCGCGCGCAAGGAACCCTTCGATCCAGCCCTGCGGCTGCATGCCCGAGTCAAGCGCGCCGCGCTCGAAAGCGGGCTGCTGTGCTATCCGATGGGAGGCACTGTCGACGGCGTGCGCGGCGATCACATCCTGCTGGCGCCGCCATTCGTCATCAGCGACGCCGAACTCGACCTGCTAGTGCGGCGGCTCGCGACAGCGATCGATGCGGCGGTGACGCAGGTGTAGCAAACGGTCGACGGAGGAGGGATGCGACGCATTTTTGCGCTTGCGACTGCGGCGAGCCTGGGCGTGTTTGCCCTGTCACCGACGGGAGCTGCAGGTCAGCAACAGAAGTTCATCACCATCGGAACGGGCGCTGTCACCGGCGTCTACTACCCCGCCGGCGGCGCGATCTGCCGCCTCGTCAACCGCGAGCGGACCAGGCATGGCCTGCGCTGCTCGGTCGAGTCCACCGGCGGCTCGGTTTTCAACGTCGATGCGCTCAGGTCGGGCGAGATCGAGTTCGGCATCGTTCAATCGGACGTGCAGTTCAACGCCACGAAGGGCGCCAAGCAGTTCGCCAAGGACGGCCCCTACCCCGAGCTGCGCTCCGTGTTCGCTCTTCATCCCGAACCGTTCACGGTGCTCGCGCGCAAGGAGGCGAACGTCGTCAAGTTCGAGGACTTCAAGGGCAAGCGCTTCAACGTCGGCAACCCCGGTTCCGGTACGCGCGCATCGCTCGAGCAGCTGCTGTCGGCCATGGGGTGGAAGATCAGCGACTTCTCGGTCGCCGCCGAGCTGCGTGCCGAGGAGCAAAGTCAGGCGCTGTGCCAGGGGCGGATCGACGGGTTCTTCTATGCCGTCGGTCATCCTTCGGCGGGAATCCAGGATCCGACGACGATCTGCGGCGCGAAGCTGGTGCCGTTGACGGGTCCGGCCGTCGACAGGCTCGTCAAGGAGAATCCGTACTACGCGTACTCGACGATTCCCGCGAACCTGTATCCGAACAACCGGCAGGACACGCACACGTACGGCGTCCAGGCGACGCTCGTATCGTCATCGAAGGTCCCGAACGACGTCGTCTACGAGATGGTGCAAGCGGTGTTCGAAAACTTCGACGAGTTCAGGAAACTGCATCCGGCCCTCGCGGTGCTGCGGCAAGAAGACATGATCAAGAACGGGCTGACTGCGCCGTTGCACGAAGGTGCACTGAAGTACTACCGGGAGAAGGGCTGGGTGAAGTGACAACCTAGCGCTCGCGGCATATCCCGTTCTCGCAGGTCACGACCGGCAGGCGAGCGCCGCAACGACGCAAGAGCGCGAGCCCGGTCGCGACGCCGATCACGACGGCGACATAAGCTGCGAGTGCCCAGGCGGAGAGTGCCGGCAACCCGGTCAGTAGCAGCGTGTCGTTTCCGCCGGGAACCATCGCGGCGCCGATGCCCATCAGCATGCCTCCGCCAAGGCGAGGCCAGATCGATCCGGTTGGCCGCCAGCGCAGGCGAAAGCTCTTGCGTTGCATCGACGAGAGCAGCATCCCGGCAAAGAACGCGGCGAACAGCGCGAACTGGATCGGCAGCGGGCCCGGCGCTCCGCGATAACCGGATTCGACGGCGCGGCGCAATGTGGTGGTGTACGACCATCCTCCCTGGAGCGCGTACAGCAACCCTGCGCACAGGCCCATCACCAGCGCAGCCGAGGCGACGCGGTAGTGGTCGGCGAGGATGCGCGCGTGCCACGGAGCGCGCTCCGGGTGAGTGCGCCACACTCGGTATGCCTCCAGGGATCCGAGCACCCCGAGCAAGGCCAGCAGCCACGGCACCCACTGCCCGAGCTGCGTCCACGCGACCGGGGTCCTGGCCGGATGGGTCATGAGAAGCGCGGAATCGAGTGCAGCCCATCCGAGCAGGCCGAATGCCATGCCAGCGAGTGTCGTGAGGCCCCAGAGATCGCCGTCCGCAATACGCTGCAGCGTCGAGTAGGAGCACGCGCCGTTGCATGCGGCACCGAGACCGAACAGGAAACCCCCGGCGATCGCCAGCGGCCGAGGCTCGAGCACCGCGAGCATGCGTTGCTCCGGTGCGATCCATGTCAGCACGCCGAACACCAGTGCCGCCCACAGCGCAGTCTTGAGGAAGCTCGTCAGCATCCGTGCCGTGCGCGCATGCAGGATCTCGAGAACCGCACGCACGGTGCAGATGCTCGCGCGATGGGCCGCGAAACCGGTCATCGCGGTGAGCAGCAGGACGATTGCCGAATACCAGGCCATGCGGGATCTCGCCGCGACTCAGTCGAACGAGCGTGGCTCGCCTTACATGCCGCGCGCTGGCGTGGCGCGAGGATGAAGCTAAGTTGCCTCGCCAGCAAGGACGGGCAGCGCATTGCGATGAAATCCCCCATGCCGGGCAGCTCCGACAGGACGTGCAGCACATTGAGCCGCACGTGCGGCGTGGACCGGCGAAATGCGTCGAGCATGGACGGCGGTCGTTGACGATGTGACCTCCACTCGCCCAGAACACCGGCGCGATGTCGAGGCACGTGCACCCGGCGGCGACCGCGTCGGTGCGAGCATCGGCAAGCGTCGGGGACTGGAACTCGACGAACGCGCGCTCGACGCGGACGCCGCGCCAGCACAGCCGCGCGCAGCGACTGCAGCGTCTGTCCCCAGCGCGCATCGCAGGCGCCGTGGGCGAACAGGATCAGGGCATGCATGCACGCCGTGGACATCGCGCGATTCGCGCCGCGCATTGAAAACGAATCGGCGCGGACCCAAATGCCGCCCATGGAAGCCCACCCTCTCTTCGTGGCCGACGGCGGCGCGACGTCCAACGTCCCAGCCGGCGAAACAACCGCCTCCGATCCGCAGCTTCTCGACGCGTACTCCCGCACCGTCGTGGACGTGGTCGAGCGCGTCGGACCGGCCGTCGCATCCGTGGCGGTGACGCGCAAGGGTCGCGATCGCATGGGCCGTACGCGCCAGCTCGAAGGCGCGGGATCCGGATTCGTCTTCACGCCCGACGGCTATCTGCTCACCAATAGCCACGTCGTGAGCGGGGCGAGCCAGATCGCCGTCGCACTCCCTGACGGCAGACAGATGGAGGCGCACCTTATCGGCGACGACCCCGACACGGATCTCGCCGTGATTCACGTTGGCGCGCATGACCTTCCCATCGTGGAGCTCGGCTCATCGCGTGCACTGCGCGTCGGGCAGATCGCTGTCGCGATCGGCAATCCACTCGGCTTCCAGAACACCGTGACCGCGGGTGTCATCTCCGCGCTGGGGCGCAGCCTGCGCGCGCAGACCGGACGCCTGATGGACGATGTGATCCAGACCGATGCCGCGCTGAACCCGGGCAATTCAGGCGGACCTCTCGTGAACTCGGCCGGGCAGGTGATCGGCGTCAACACCGCCGTCATACCCGGCGCCCAGTCGATCTGCTTTGCGACCGGCATCGACACCGCGCGCTGGGTCGTCAGCCAGTTGCTGGCGCACGGACGCGTCCGGCGCGCTTACCTGGGCGTGGGCGGCACAACCGTACCGCTGCCGCGTCGCCTGCAACGCGCGCTCGCGATCGAGCAGGCAAGTGCGGTCCGCGTCTCCGAGGTGCAGAAGGACAGCCCGGCACACATCGCAGGACTCGAAGCCGGTGATTTCATCGTCGGCCTCGACGGCAAGGCGCTCAACGGCATCGATGAGCTGCTGCGCGCGCTCGATGCGACGCGCATCGACCGGTTGTCCGTGCTGCGCATCGTGCGCGGCGCGAAGATCCTGCACCTGACGTTGACGCCGCGCGAGCGGCACGGCTGACGCCGCCTTTCAGCGCCGCAGATTGACCAGCGCAATCCCGGCTGCGACCAGCAGAGCGGCCAGAACGAAACTGCTCGAAAGCCGCTCGCCCAGAAGCAGCACGCCGAACGTGACGCCGAACATGGGCGAGAGAAACGAGAAGATGGCGAGCCGCGCGGCGAGATAGCGGGTCAGCAGCCAGAACCAGGTGAGATAGCTTGCGAACGCCACCACCACGCTCTGGAAGAGCAGGCTCGAGACGACGGTCGAATCGACGTGCGTTACACCGGTTTCGCCCAGTGCGTACGAAGCGAACGGGAGCAGCAAGCCCGAAACCGCGAGTTGATAGAAGAGGGTCTTTTCGGCACGCGCGGCTGCCAGCCGCGTACTGCGTATGAGAACCGTGGTCGCGGCCCACAGGATCGCTGCGGTCACGCCGTAGACGTCGCCGCGCAAGGTCGTCCGGCCCGGCGCGGAGAAACTGTCTGCGAACGCGACCACGAGCCCGCCGAACGCGAGCAGAACACCCACCCACTGGATGCCGCTCAGGCGCTCGCCGGGCACGAACCAGGCGAGTCCAAGGGCCGTCAATACGGGCGCCAGGTAAACGAAAACCACCATGCGCGCTGCCGCGGTGTGTTCGAGACCCGCGTAGATCAGGATGAACTCGGCGCCGAACAGAAGGCCGGCAACGAGGCCGGCGCCGAGAGTACGGTCGCGATCGAACAGCGCGATCCCGCGCCATCGAGCCCATAGGGCAAGAAGGGCCGTGGCGACGATCGAGCGGATCGCCGCTTGCGCGACCGGCGATGCGCCCGCGAGCGCAACTTTGATCGCAACCTGTTGCAGGCCCCACAGCATCGCGAGGACCAGCATGAGGCTGATTGCGGTCGAGTCGAGTGGCTGGCGCACGGCTTGCACGGCGTTGGCTTTCGTTTCTGCGAATGCAACCGCGATCTTGACACGTCGCCGCCGCGCACAGCACGATCGTGCGACGGCGCGACGAAAGGCGTCGCCACGTTGCAGTCCCTTCGATCACGCCAGAGTCGATCCACAATGCACCCCGATCTCAAGCCCGGCTTGCGCAGCCGCTTCGAATACACAGTGCCGCCGGAGAAAACGGTGCCGCACGTCTATCACGAGTTCGCGGAGTTCCAGCAAATGCCAGCGGTGTTTGCGACCGCGTTCCTCGTCGGACTGATCGAGGGAACGTGCCAGAAAGCGATGGTTCCCTACCTCGACTGGCCGCGCGAGCAATCGCTCGGCACGCTGGTCAACTTCACGCACATCGCCGCGACGCCTCCCGGAATGACCGTGACCGTCGAGGCCGAAGTGATCGCGGTCGAAGGGCGCCTGGTGCGGTTTCGCGCGCGCGCGCATGACGGGCGCGACCTGATCTCGGAAGGCACGCACGAACGTGTCGTGATCGACGCCGAGCGCTTCCTGCGCAAGGTCGCGCAGAAGGCGCAGGAAGCGAAGTAGCTCGTGACCCGCGCGGCGGCCGACAAGAACACTGCCGTGCTCGGCGACGAGCACGTGGCGTTCATGTCGGGTGATGCGATCTCGAGCGCGATCGCCAGTCGCGACGCATCGAACCAGCCTTCGCTGACGAAGTGTCTCGCCGTGCGCGTGCGCGGCTCTCAGGGAGAGGTCGAGGTATTCGTCGATGCAGATCGCTCCGTGGATCTGTTGCGCGACCTGCGCGCGGGCGGTCCGATCGCGCTCGTGTGCTCGGAGCCGATGAGCCATCGCACGATCCAGGTCAAGGGGGTGCGCGCAGCAATCGGACTGCTTGCGCCGGACGATCAGAACTTCGTCGCAGCCAAGGTCGACGCCATCGTCGCGCACATCGCTCCGCTCGGTTATCCCGAGCACGGCCTGCGGGCTTATTTCTCGTTCACGCCCGGCGCGTTGACCAGGATCGTGTTTGCCGTGTCGGCGGCGTTTCTTCAGACACCGGGCCCCGGGGCCGGCGCACCGCTGAAGACATGAACGTTCCGCTCGATTCGATCCGCGGCTGCCTCGAGGGCGGCGTGCCGTCCCTGCTTGCAAGCTGCGCGCGCGATGGTGTTCCCAATCTCACCTATGTCTCGCAGGTTCACTACGTCGACCGTGAGCATGTCGCACTGAGCTTCCAGTTCTTCAACAAGACCTACGAGAACGTGCGCGCGAATCCGCAGGCGATGGCGTACGTAGCCGATGTCGATACCGGCGCGAGTTATCGCCTGCGCCTGCGCTATCTGCGCACCGAGGAGAGCGGGCCGCTGTTCGAAAGCATGAAGGCCAAGCTCGCCGGCATCGCGTCGCACACCGGAATGAGCGGCGTGTTTCTCCTGCGCGGCGCAGACGTGTATCACGTGCACGAGGTCGAGCGCGTGCCGGGCCCGGAGGGAACCCCGCGGCGCCCGCGTTGCAACCCGATGTCGGCGGTACGGCGCATCACCGAGCGCATCGCTGCGCATTCGGATCTCGGAACGCTGCTGGACGACACGCTTGCGGCGCTCGAGGACCAGCTCGGCATCCGGTTCGCGAAGGTGCTTCTGCTCGAAACCGGGCGAACTCGTGCGCCGCGCCTTTACACGGTTGCGACACGCGGGTATTCGACTTCAGGCGTTGGTTCGGAGATCGCAGTCGGAGAGGGCGTGATCGGCATGGCCGCCGCCTGTCGCACGCCGATTCGCATCTCGCATTTCACCGCCGAGTACACCTACGGTCGCGCGGTGCGCGAGCAGGTCAAGGCGCGCGGACTCGCCGATCAGCTCGAGACCGAGATTCCTCTGCCGGGCCTGCCCGCGCCCGCAAGCCAGCTTGCAGTTCCGATCATTCTCGGTGGCCAGCTCGCGGGCGTGCTTTACGTGGAAAGTCCCGAGGACATGCGCTTTTCGTACGACGACGAAGACGCGCTGGTCGCGGTCGCCACACAGCTTGGCATGGCGATCGCGGTGCTGCAGCAGGCAGCCGACACCCAAAACGACGACGCGCCGCCCGCGAAAGAGCCGGCGCATCAGGCGCCGGGTGCCGCGGCTATTGTCCGCCTGTATCGCGCCAACGACAGCGTGTTCATCGACGACGACTACTTGATCAAGGGCGTGGCGGGTTCGATTTTCGCCAAGCTCGTGCGCGACTACACCGCCGATGGCCGCACCGAGTTTTCGAATCGCGAGTTGCGTCTCGATCCGGCGATTCGCCTGCCCGACGTCGGCGACAACCTCGAGGCGCGCCTCATCCTGCTGCAGCGGCGCCTCGTCGAGCGGTGCGATTTCCTGCGCATTGCAAAGACGGGCCGCGGCCGCTTTCACTTCGATGTGAAGCGGCCGGTGAAGCTCGTCGAGGTGAACTGAGCCTGTTCGGGGTTGCGAAGACGCGGATCTACGCCGCGTTCTGCGCCGGCGCCAGTGCGACCTGCAGCTTGAACCAGTCGCGCGCGCTGAGATGGCCCCTGATCATCGCGAGTCCGGCTTCGAAGGCGGCCGGCGGCATGCCTGCGCGCGCACCAACCAGCAACTCGGCACGCTCTGCAGGCGACAAGCTCGGTGCGATCCAGCGCAGGAACGCCATGTTTACATCGGGCGGAATCGCGGCGAGCAGCCGGCCCTTGATCGCAAGCAGCTCCGCATCCGTGTACTCGTCCCACAAGACCTCGTTGTTCTGCGTCTCCTCGACGTGCATGTGCTCGTAGTTCTCGGCGACGAAACGGGCCAGCAGCATGTACAGATGTTGCGCGGCGTTGCGACGTGCGGCGCCGATCGAATCCTCGACCGCACGTGCGGCATTCTCGATCCGCATGATCGCCCACGTGTGATGTTCATGATCGCCGAGTGTCGTCGCGGCAGATCCGGGCCGGCGCGCCTGCATTGCCGCGTGCACGAACCTGTCTTCGTGCTCGAGGTGCGACCGGCACAGCATGAGCAGGTGGCGCACCGCTTCGAGCGCACGCTCGGTGTCTTCGTTGTCGGTCGTGTCCATCCTGCCGGTTTCGACGAGGACGTGCGCCATGCAGGCGCGCAGGCCCTTGTGCACGCCGGCGTACATGTTGAGGCGGTCGGTACCCTTGTTCACGGAGTTCTCCTTGGTTGGTCGATCTGGTCCCGCCACTCTAGGGAGAGCACCGGCGCGCGTTCGTAAATCTTGGCTCACCGCTTCGTAAGAATTTCGTAACCGGGCCGTGTCGACGGGGAATGCGACAATCCCCGTTCGCCGGCTACGCGCCATGTCCGATTCGTCTGTTCCGTTTGCGCCGCGCGCGCTTGCCTCGCCAGTGCCATCCCCGTGCACGTCGGTATGCCGCATGGATCGCGTGCGCGGATTGTGCGAAGGGTGCCTGCGCACGATCGACGAGATCGTCGCGTGGGCGCAGTTGACCGACGAGGCCAAGCGGGCAGTCTGGGCCGAGATCGAAAGCAGGCGAACGAGCGCATGAAACGGACGACCGCGCTCGAGTCGACAATCGCTCTTCGCGCCCTGTCACGCGCGTCCATTCGTGGAGTGATTGTTCGCGCTGGATCGCGCGATGCGGCGAAAACCGCACGCTGGGTCGCGGCGTTAACAGCGGCGTTGCTCTCGGCATGCGCTACCACGCCGCCGCCCGCGCCGCCAACCGCTCCGCCGCGGCCCGGTGAGGTGCCCGCGCCGACGAACCCGACAACGCCTGCTTCACCTCCGGCGCCCGCGCTCGGCTTCTTCAGCCGCATCAAGGCGCCCGACACGGTCGCGCCGGCCCTGCGCTTGCAAGGTCGTGGGGTGCAGGTGTTTCGCTGCGAGCCGCGCGGGACCGGTTACTCGTGGGTGTTCCGGTTGCCGGAGGCGGACCTCGTCGATGCGAGCGGCAAGGCGGTCATCCGCCACGGCGCAAACTTCTCGTTCGAGCATGCGGACGGCAGCCGGTTGCTGGGTACGATCGTCGACTTCGACGATGCGCCCGACACCAACAACCTGCGCTGGCTCCTGATGTCGGCGCGGTCGTTCGGACAGGGCGCCCTGACGGGTGTGACATACGTGCAGCGCGTCAACACGATTGGGGGGATGCCACCCGCGAAATGCGAGGCTTCGCAACAAAATAAGTTGTTAAGGGTGGATTTCTCGGCCGACTTCGTCTTCTACAAGCCGCGTTAATCTGCCCACATGAAACCATTCCTCGCAGCAGCGCTCGCGCTTGGCGCAGCGTTGTTCGCACTCATGCCGGGCGTCGCCGGTGCGCAGGAATCGTTCGTCGGGCGCCCGGTTTACAGCGAGCCCGCAAGCGGCCTGCAGATGCCGCCGGGCTGCCACGTCGAACCGCCGTGGCGGTCGCGCCTGACATCGAGCGACCTCGAAGTCTGGATCGTCGATTGCAGCGGTGTGGTCCACACCTGGATGCTGCGCCGTTCGGTGCTCGAGATGGTCGATGCGAAGCAGGCGCGACTGAGGTTCCAGATCCTCGACGATCGCGTGTGGCCCGGTGAAACCGCGGGCGATTCGGCTAGCGTGCAATGCACGGGTCGCGGCGATCAGGACACAGGGTTCGTCGTGCTTGGGGCCAAGTGGCGCGGTTCCGGCAACGAGCTTCACCTCACTGCCGCTCAGACGGTGATCCGCGCCGATGCGAACGCGCAGAAGTTCATGGCGGCAACCGTCGCTCAGGTCGACTGCACGCGCTTTCCCGATCGCGAGGCCATGCTGCGGCGGTTGCAGAAGGCGCGCTAGCGCCGCGGCGCGTCAGCCCTTCGCGAATACGACGACCGATCGCACGATCGCGTCGTCGCTGAGAATCCGCCGATGGCCCAGGCCGCTCGTCTGGAGCAACTGCGCGCCCGCTAGCGCGGCTGCGAGCCTGCGGCCGTGCTCGACCGGAATCACGCGATCGTCGCGGTCGTGCACGATCAACGTCGGCGCCATGATCGCGCGCGCGTTGCGCAACGCATCGACCTCGCTGAGGAGCATGCGTTCTTCATGCTCGATGCCCGCGAGATACGCGCGAGTCGCTGCTGCATTCAGGCCGAAGCCGCGCGCGAATTCGCGCAACGCGCCCGCCGGATCGACGAGGCCTCCGAGCAGGATCAGGCGACGCGCCTGTGCACCGCCTGCCAATGCAGCGAGCGACGCGGCAACGCCCATGGAGTGCGCGATCCAGACATCGAAAGGACCGTGACGGCGATCAGCCTCGAGCACGCCGCGAACGAACCGCGGTAACGAACTGACCCGCCCGGGACTGGCACCGTGCGCAGGCAGGTCCAGTGCGCAGACCGAGAATCCGTCTGCGACCAGGGCTTCGGCGAGCGGCCGCCAATCCGCGGCTGCACCGTTCCAGCCGTGCACGAGCAGGACGCGCGGCCTCGCATTCTCGCCGAGACAATGGACGACCACCTCGCCTCCGCGCACGCGGAATCGATCCGCCAGTATTCCGAGCGATGTATCCGGATTGCGTCGTCGGGTACGTCGCGTCAGCAGGACTGCGATGCGGCCCGCAGCGCGCGGCGCTATACGCGATAGCGCCCGCATCAACCCGGCGAGGAGCATCAGAACCATACGAAGTCCTCGTTGCAGTTTGGAACGTGATCTGGACCGCCGAGCGAACGCAGGATCACGTTGGCGCCTGCTTCGATCACCTTGAGAACCGCTTCGCCGATCAGGTAAGTGCCTAGCATCTTCAGTCCTCCTCGCACGGTCGTGCGAAATTGGCGCAAAAAAAGCTCCGCTAGGGATTTGCGACCAGGTTCCCCAGCAGGCGATCGAACGCCGCGCGCGCATGCGCAAAGGCACGCGCATCGCGGAACAACCGGATGTCGTTGTGCACACCGAGGATGATCGAGCAGAGCTCGAATGCGACCTGCTCGGGGTCGGTGTCCTCGCGCAGGTGTCCCTCGTCGATCGACTGGCGTACGGTGCGGGCCAATTGGCGCCGCCATTCCGCGAGACCCGCTAGAACCGCATCGCGCACGGGCCCAGGGCGATCGTCGTATTCGACGGCCCCGCTTACGAAAAGACAGCTCGACCCCAGCTTCTCGTCACGCACCCAGTCGAGCCACCCGCTCCATATGGCGCGCAGGCGCGGCAAACCGCGCGGCGCGCGCAGTGCCGGCAGAAGGGCCCGTTCGGTCATGCGCCGGCCGTATTCGTTCAGCACGGCGATCTGCAACTCCTCGCGCGAGCCCACGCGCGAAAAAACCCCGCTCTTCGAGAGGCCCGCACGTTCGGCAACGGTGCCGATGGTCAGGCTTTCGAGGCCCGCTTCCTGTGCCATGGCAATGCCGGCATCGATGATCGCAGCGTGAGTGACACCCGCCTTGGTCAGTTCCGAATTCATACTTAATTTTAGCACGATCGTGCGAAAAAGCAATGGGCTTGGGGTTTATCAGGGCACCTTCCCGGTGCCGCCCCTGTCTGGAATCCCGCGAAGGCCTTGAGTGAGCGGGGGAATTTCGGCCGGATGCGACCGGGCGCCAACAGGCGGTCGGAGCGGACCGGCGCGCTCGGTTAAAATCGCATGTTGGATGGGTAACGCCGGAGGGTTTCAAGTGACGGTAACAGCGACGACGGTGGGCGCGTACTTGCGAGATTTGCCGCCGGATCGCCGAGTTGCCATGGCTAGGGTTTGCAGCATGATCCGGCGCTCCGCGCGTGGTGTGCGCGAGAGCATGCGCTATGGACTGGCGTTTTACGAATTGGATGGTCCGTTGTTTGCGCTCGAATCGGGCCGCAAGCACATGTCGCTTTACGTAGCCGAGCAGGACGTGGTCGTGAAGCACAAGGAAGCGTTGCTCGGTGTCGATCCCAAGCGCAGCTTCATCAAGTTCTCCGATTTGAATCGCCTGCCGCTCGACGTCGTGGAGAAAGTCGTGCGCGACTCGGTCGCGGCGCGACGTCAGCGTGTGACGCAAGGAACCGTGCCGACGCAGGCAGATCTGCTGAAGTTGTGGGGCATCAAGGAAGAGAAGGCTGTCGCACCTGTCGACGTGATCGCCAAGACAGTCGTAGTGCCTCCGGGCATCGCCGCAAAGCAGGCTGCCAAGGCGGCGCGCAAGGTCGCGGCCAAGAAGGCGAAAGAAGGCAACAAGGCGGCTGCGAGGCGCTGAGCGGCATTGCGAAGGGCCGGGCGTCCACGCGGCTTTTTCATTTCTGCTGACGCGCGTCCTCGATCACCTTGCCGTCGTTCGGCAGGGCGCCGGGCGCGAGCAGTTCCACCGCGCCGCCAAGTTTTGTGATCGAACGCAGCGTTTCGCCGATCGCTCTCGACAGCGACTCCGACGAGCGCGCGCACTCGGCCTTCAACGTCATCACGTCGATCTCGCCTTCGCGCGTGACGACGAGGCGCAGTCGACCGAGCTCCGAATGGCGACGCGCGAGTTCTGCGACCTGCTCCGGGCGCACGAACATTCCCTTGACCTTCGTCGTCTGGTCCGCGCGACCCATCCAGCCCTTGATCCGCATGTTGGTCCGGCCGCACGGCGAAACACCGGGCAACACCGCGCTCAGGTCGCCGAGCGCCAGGCGAATCCAGGGATGGTCGTGATCGAACGATGTCACGACCACCTCGCCGACCTCGCCGGGCGCGACGGGGTCGCCGGTGCCGGGACGCACGATCTCGAGCAGCACGTCTTCGGTAACGATGAGTCCCTCGCGTGCCTGCGACTCGTAGGCGACGCAACCGAGGTCGCCGGTGGCGTACGTCTGATATGCATCGACGCCGCGCCGCTTGATTTCCGCTTGCAGTGAAGGAGGAAACGCTGCGCCCGACAAACACGCCTTGCGGAGCGCGGCGACGTCGCGGCCGCTCGCGGCTGCCGCGTCGAGCAGGATCTTCAGGAAGTCCGGCGTGCCCGCATAGGTTGTCGGCTTCAAATGCACCATCACATCGAGTTGCTGTTCGGTGTTGCCGGGTCCCGCGGGAATCACGAGGCAACCGACCGCGCGTGCGCCGGCATCGAACATCAATCCACCAGGCGTGAGGTGATACGAAAACGTGTTCAAGACGACATCGCCGCGCCGCACGCCCGCGGCGAAGATGGCACGGCCCGCACGCCAGGGATCATCGTGCAGACCTTCGGGTTCGTAGATCGGTCCGGGCGACGTGAACAGTCGACCGAAGGGCGCGAGCGATTGCACGAAGCCAGCGAAAGGCGGTTGCGCCGTTTGCATGCCCACGAGGTCGCCCTTGCGCAACAACGGCAAACGCGCGAGAGCGGCGCGCGAGTCGATCGCGCGCGGATCGATGTCGCCGAGATGGCGCCGCCACGCGGGCGCTTCGAGCGCCGCTGCGACGAGGCTCGGGAGCCGTGCGCAGAGATCCGCTTCGCGCGCGTCCGGAGAGCGCGTTTCGAGCGCGTCGAAGTGTTCGGCCATGTGCTGCGCTCTCGCTCGTTCTATCCAAGCCAGCGCTTGCGGCGCCGATAGAACTTGGCATCGCGGAAGCTGCGCCTGCCTTCCTTGGACAGGCCGAGGTAGAACTCCTTGACGTCCTCGTTCTGCGCCAGCTCGTGTGCCGCGCCGTCCATCACCACGCGGCCGGTTTCAAGGATGTAGCCGTAGTGCGCGTAACGCAGCGCCACGTTGGTGTTCTGCTCGGCGAGCAGGAACGTGACGCCTTCCTTGGTGTTGAGGTTGCGCACGATCTCGAACACCTCTTCCACGATCTGCGGCGCAAGTCCCATCGACGGCTCGTCGAGCAGGACCATCGATGGACTCGCCATCAGCGCGCGGCCGATCGCGCACATCTGCTGCTCGCCGCCCGACGTGTAGGCGGCCTGCGAATTGCGGCGCATCTTCAAGCGCGGAAAGTACGTGTAGACCTTCTCGAGCGTCGCGCCTACGCCCGCCTTGCCGTCCTTGCGCGTGTATGCGCCTGTGAGCAGGTTCTCCTCGATCGTCAGATGCGCGAAGCAGTGCCGGCCTTCCATCACCTGGATCACGCCGCGCGCGACGAGGTCCGCTGGCGTAAGCGCTTCGATGCGTTCGCCGCGCAGTTCGATCGAGCCCTTGGTGACCTCGCCGCGCTCGCCGGCGAGCAGATTGCTGACTGCGCGCAAGGTCGTCGTCTTGCCCGCGCCGTTGCCGCCCAGCAGGGCCACGATGTGCCCTGCCGGGACCTGCAACGAAACGCCCTTCAGCACGAGGATCACATGGTTGTAGATCACCTCGATGCCGTTGACGTTGAGCAACGGGCTCGCCGCGTTCATGGAACGCTCTGTGTCATTCCGAGGAGCTGAGCGACGAGGAATCTCATCACGTGCATGCGTCGAGATCCCTGCGCTCGGGATGACACGCGCGCGCGCTGGCGCGCGATGCGTGTCAGCTCTGGCAGTCCTCCGGAGTGCGCTTTGGCAGTTTCTTCTCCTCGGCGTATTTCTGGGCAGCCGACTTGACCATCGGCTTGATGATCTGGCTGTCGGCCTCGTACCAGTCGGACGAGAAGTTCCACTTCGTTCCGTCCCAGGTCTGGATGCGCGCGAATCCGGCGCCCATGTGGTCGACGCACGACGTGCTGACGGGCCGCATGACGCCGGAGAAGCCGAGCGCGTCGAGCCGTTTCTGGTCGAGCGCGAGGTTCTCGAGCCCCCAGCGCACCTGGTCGCCATTCATCACCTTGCCCTTGCCGAAGCGTTCCTGCGCGCGCCGCACGCCTTCGACACCGAGCATCGCCGACATCAGGCCGCGCGTGTACAGGACCTGGCCCACTTCTTCACGCGGACCGGTGCCCTGGCCCTTGTCGTACACGAGCCTCAGCACGTCCTGGTGCACCTTGGCGATTCCGGCGCCATGCTGCAGGGCGAGCGCGTTGTAGCCCTTGGCGCCATCGCCGACATCCTTCACATCGGGCTCGGCGCCGGCCCACCACACTCCGTACATCTTCTCGCGGGGATATCCGGTGGCCACTGCTTCCTTGAGCGCCGTCGAGTTCATCACACCCCAGCCCCACAGGAAGACGTAGTCGGGGCGGGCCTGGCGGATCTGCAGCCACGCGGCCTTCTGCTCGATGCCGGGATGCGCGACCGGAATGGTGATGAGTTCGAAGCCATGCATCCTCGAACGCTCCGTGAGCATCGGGATCGGCTCCTTGCCGTATGGCGAGTCGTGATAGACGAGCGCGATCTTCTTGCCCTTGAGCTTGTCGAGGCCGCCCTCCCTCTTGGCGACGTGCTGCACCAGGATGTCGGCTGCCACCCAATAGGTGCCGAGCAGCGGGAAGTTCCACTTGAAGACCTGGCCATCCTGCGATTCGGAGCGTCCGTAGCCCGCCGTAATCAGCGGAATGTGGTCTTCCGGGGCTTTTTCCGTGAGCGCGAACGTGATCCCGGTCGAAAGCGGCTGGAACACCGTGGCGCCCTTGCCCTTGAGGCGCTCGTAGCACTCGACGCCCTTGTCGGTCGCGTAACCCGTCTCGCACTCCTCGAACGACACCTTGACGCCGTTGATGCCGCCCTGGGCATTGATGAGCTTCAGGTAGTCGACGTAGCCGTTGGCGAACGGCACGCCGTTAGGGGCGTACGGCCCGGTGCGATACACGAGCACCGGGAAGAACTGCTCCTTGGACTGGGCCAGCGCGCCCATCGAAAACGTTGCTGCCGCGAGTGCAGCAACGAACGCGAGTGACTTCAGCTTCATTTTTGCCTCCATGTAATGGATGAACACGTGCACTCTGCGGTGCATGCACTGAGCGTTGCCGCCGGAGCGCTCGGCGTCAATGCGGGAAAGGCCATATACGCAGCTTTTCCTTGCCGATCGACCACAGGCGCGCCAGCCCGTGCGGCTCGACAACGAGAAAGAAGATGATCAGGGTTCCGAAGATCATGAACGTGAGATGCGCTGCGAGCGCGGTGTCGATCGGGATGCCGAACCAGTACGGCATGTTGTCGAGCACGATCGGCAGCACGACGATGAAGGCAGCGCCGAAGAAGCTGCCCATGATCGAACCGAGGCCGCCGATGATCACCATGAACAGAAGCTGGAACGAGCGATCGATCGAAAACGCCGCCGGCTCCCACGAGCCGAGGTGAACGAAGCCCCATAGCGCGCCCGCCACGCCGACGATGAACGAGCTCACTGCGAACGCGGTGAGCTTGGCGTACATCGGCCGGATGCCGATCACGCTCGCTGCGACGTCCATGTCGCGGATCGCCATCCACTCGCGTCCGATCGCGCCGCGCACCAGATTTTTCGCCAGTATCGCGAACACCACCACCACCGCGAGGCAGAAGAGATATTTCTGCACCGGCGTCTCCACCGGCATGCCGAGTGCGCGCAGGTTGGCGACGCTCACCGATCCCGAAGGCGAGTCGTGCGTGAACCACCTGATGCGCAGGAACGCCCAGTCGACGAAGAATTGCGCGGCGAGCGTCGCGACCGCGAGGTAAAGGCCCTTGATCCGTAGCGAGGGAATGCCGAACACCACGCCGACCACGGTGGCGCACAGGCCGCCCGCGATCAGCGACAGCAGCAAGGGCAGGCCCTCGATGCGAACGTGGAAGTTGTACGCGGCATAGGCGCCCACGGCCATGAACGCCCCGGTGCCGAGCGAAATCTGCCCGCAGTAGCCGACCAGGATGTTCAGGCCGAGTGCGGCCAGCGAGAGGATCAGGAAGGGAATCAGGATGGCGCGGAAGAGATATTCGGACGCGCTCAGTGGCACGAGCACGAACGCGACCAGCAACACCAGCGTCATACCGATCCGGTCCTGCAGGATCGGAAAGATCTGCTGGTCCCGCTGGTAGCTGGTCTTGAACTGGCCGTTTTCCCTGTAGAGCATCGTCAGACGCGATCGATGATTTCTAGCTTCCGGCCGCTCACTACGTTCGCCTGCCTTCGCTGTCGCGAAGTCAGCCCCGCTGAAAAATCTGCAAGCCTCACGGACATTTCAAACGCGATCGATGATTTTTTCGCCGAACAGGCCTTGCGGCCGCGCCAGGAGGAACACCAGGGCGAGCACGTAGGCAAACCAGATCTCGATGCCCCCGCCGAGATGGGGTCCGAGGTAGATCTCGGAGAGCTTCTCGCCAACGCCGATGATGAGCCCTCCGACGATCGCGCCGGGGACCGAGGTCAATCCGCCGAGGATCACCACGGGCAGCGCCTTCAGCGCCACCAGCGAGAGCGAGAACTGCACGCCGAGTTTCGAGCCCCAGATGATTCCCGCCACGATGGCCACGAAGCCCGCCACGGACCAGACGATCACCCAGATGTGCTTGAGCGCGATACCGATCGACTGCGCCGCCTGGTGATCGTCGGCGACTGCGCGCAGCGCGCGTCCCGTCGAGGTCTTCTGGAAGAACAGCGCGAGCAGGCCGACCAGCGCAGCGGCCACCAGGGCCGCGATCAGCTCCTCCTGCGATACCAGCACGCCGCCCTCGAACACTTTGTCGAGCACGATCACCGGTTCCTTCGGCATGCCGACGTCGATCTTGTAGATGTCGGAACCGAACAAGGTCTGGCCGAATCCGTCGAGGAAATACGCGACGCCGAGCGTCGCCATCAACAACGTCACGCCTTCCTGGTTGACGAGCTTGCCGAGCACGAGGCGCTCGACCAGCCACGCCACGGCGATCATGATCACGAGCGCGATCCCGAACGCGAACAGGTTCACGAGCAGTTTGTTCGAGATGCCGGTCCAGGGCGGGATCCACTCCGCCAACCGCGCCATGGCAAGCGCCGCGAACAGCACCATCGAGCCCTGCGCGAAGTTGAAGACGCCGGAGGCCTTGAAGATCAGCACGAATCCCAGCGCGATCAGCGAATACAGCATGCCGGTCATCAGGCCGCCGAGCAGGGTTTCGAGGAAAAAGCCCATCGGCGGCTCTCAGTGCGTGGCGCCCAGGTAGGCGTCGATCACGTCGGAGTCGTTGCGCACGTCGTCGGGCGTGCCGTCGCCGATCTTGCGCCCGTAGTCGAGCACCACGACCCGGTCCGAAATATCCATCACGACGCCCATGTCGTGCTCGATCAGGACGATCGTGGTCCCGAACTCGTCGTTCACGTCGAGGATGAACCGGCACATGTCCTGCTTCTCCTCGAGATTCATCCCCGCCATCGGCTCGTCGAGCAGCAACAGCGTCGGTTCCATCGCGAGCGCACGACCGAGGTCGACGCGCTTTTGGAGGCCGTACGGCAGGCGGCCCACCTGCGTCTTGCGATAAGCCTGGATCTCGAGGAAGTCGATGATCTTCTCGACCGCTGCGCGGTGCTCGAGCTCCTCCTTCTGCGCCGGGCCGATGTGCAGCGCCTGCAGCAGCACGTTGCAGCGCATGCGCAGGCTGCGGCCCGTCATGATGTTGTCCAGCACGCTCATGCCCTTGAACAGCGCGAGGTTCTGGAAGGTGCGCGCGATGCCCATCACCGCCGCGCGGCGCGGGTTCATCTGGGCGAAGCTCTGCCCCCGGAAACGGATCCGGCCGTGCTGCGGCGAATAGACACCGTTGATGCAATTCAGCAGTGAGCTTTTGCCTGCGCCGTTGGGTCCGATGATGGCGCGTACTTCGTGTTCGCGCACGTCGAAGGAGATCCCGTTGAGCGCCTTCACGCCCCCGAAGGCCAGCGAGATATCTTCCACCGCGAGGATGACGTCGCCGACCGTGCGCCTGCTCATCGGTTCGCTCTTTCGTCGCGCTCCGGCTTCTCCGCCGGCTGATCGCGCATGTTCCACGCGGCGTTGGCGGCGGGCTTGATCGGTGTCGCGAGCTTGTTGGCACCCGTCATCCACTGCCAGGCGAGGAACCAGAACGCGAGCAGTAGCGCGAGCCCGAC
>Ga0335084_10001214_pt1 | contig 23687 bp, 18 predicted proteins | sample Lox_Sample_44_FD_206721 | JGI IMG/M metagenome (GOLD analysis project Ga0335084, IMG submission 206721) | Soil microbial communities from Loxahatchee National Wildlife Refuge, Florida, United States - Lox_Sample_4.4 | ecosystem: Environmental > Terrestrial > Soil > Wetlands | place: USA...
CGGCGCCGGACAGGCCGTCGCCCTCGGGGGCCACGAGCCCGCCGCGGGCGAGCGCCTCGCGGTAGCGCCTGCAGGTGTCGTGGAAGCCGCGGTCGCCCGCCTCGTTCCGCTCCTCGTAGGCGAGCTCTCCCGTGGGCGCGCGCGGCTGCGGCACTCCGTTCACGAAGAGCTGCTGCTCGCGGAGCTCGACCACGTCGCCCGGGACGCCCACCACCCGCTTCACGTAGTCGTTCGTGGGGTCGACGGGGTTCTCGAAGACGATGACGTCCCCGCGGCGAGGATCGCCCCCCGGGAACGGGCGCCAGCGCGTGAAGGGAACGCGCAGGCCGTAGGCGAGCTTCGAGACGAAGATGTGGTCGCCCACCACCAGCGTGGGGACCATCGACCCGGAGGGGATGCGGAAGGGCTCGAGGACGAGCCCGCGCAGCGCCAGGGCGAGGACCACCGCCACCACCACCGACTCGAGGTACTCGCGCCAGATCGGCTTCAGGCGCGGCTCGAGGTGCTGGTCCCACAGCGCGTCGAGCGTGCCGAGCGCCTGGGAGAGCCGCTCGGCGTCGCCGTCCCGCGCGGCGGCGTCCACCTCGGCGGCGGCGGCGTCCACCGCGCCGCGGATCTCGCCGAGCGCCTTCCGGTGGCGCCGCGCCGTCCGCCGGGCGATGCGCGCGAAGCGGTGGGCGTCGCGCCTTGCGCGCTCGAGGCGCCTCGCCGGGTCGGCCGCGGTCAAGGGGCGGTCACTCCTCCACCTTGAGTACCGCCAGGAACGCCTCCTGGGGGATCTCGACGGCGCCCACCTGCTTCATGCGCTTCTTCCCCTCCTTCTGCTTCTCGAGGAGCTTGCGCTTGCGGGAGATGTCGCCGCCGTAGCACTTCGCGAGCACGTCCTTGCGGTAGGCCTTCACCGTCTCGCGGGCGATGACCTTCGCGCCGATGGCGGCCTGGATGGCCACCTCGTACATCTGCTTGGGGATCACCTCGCGCAGGCGCTGGCAGAGCTCGCGTCCGCGCTGGTAGGCCCTCTCGCGGTGGACGATGACCGAGAGCGCGTCCACCGGCTCGCCGTTGATGAGGATGTCGAGCTTCACGAGGTCCGCCTCCGCGTAGCCCTTGAGCTCGTAGTCGAGCGAGGCGTAGCCGCGCGAGACGCTCTTCAGTCGGTCGAAGAAGTCGAAGACGACCTCGGCCATGGGGATCTCGTAGGTGATCTGCACGCGCTTCGTGCCGAGGTAGCGGAGGTCCTTCTGGACGCCGCGGCGATCCTGGCAGAGCTGGAGGATGGCCCCGACGTCCTCGGTGCGGGCGTGGACGTGGCAGGTGAGGAGCGGCTCCTCGAGGCGTGCGATCCTCTGCACCGGCGGGAGCTTCGCCGGGTTGTCGATCTCCTCGACCTTGCCCTGCGTGTCGGTGACCCGGTAGACCACCGAGGGCGCCGTCGTGATGAGCGAGAGGTCGTACTCGCGCTCGAGCCGCTCCTGCACGATCTCCATGTGGAGGAGGCCGAGGTAGCCGCAGCGGAAGCCGAACCCGAGGGCCTGGGAGGTCTCCGGCTCCCAGGTGAAGGCCGAGTCGTTGAGGCGGAGCTTCTCCAGGGCGTCGCGGAGCTGCTCGTACTCCTTGGGGTCGATGGGGAAGACCCCGCTGAAGACCATCGGCTTCACCACCTTGAAGCCGGGGAAGGGATCGGTGGTCGGCAGGTCCGCGTCGGTGACCGTGTCGCCCACCTTGGCGTCGTGGACGTCCTTCACGTTCGCGACGACGACGCCCACCTCGCCGGCCTGCAGCGAGTCGACCGGGGTGGCGAAGGGCGCGAACACGCCCAGCTCCTGGACCTCGAACCGCTTCTTGTTCGACCAGAGCACGATGCGCTGCCTCGGGCGCAGCGTCCCCTCGAACACGCGCACGAGCATCACCACGCCGCGGTACGAGTCGTACCACGAGTCGAAGATGATGGCCTTGAGCGTCGCGGCGGGATCGCCGCCCGGCGGCGGGACCTTGTGCACGATCTGCTCGAGGATCTCCTCGATGCCGATGCCCTCCTTGGCCGACGCCGGCACCGCCTCGGAGGCGTCGAGGCCGATGACGTCCTCGATCTCCTTCCGGACGCCGGGCACGTCGGCCGAGGGGAGGTCCACCTTGTTGATGACCGGGACGATCTCGAGATCGTGATCGATGGCCTGGTAGACGTTGGCGAGCGTCTGCGCCTCGACGCCCTGGGTGGCGTCCACGACGAGCACCGCGCCCTCGCAGGCGGCCAGCGAGCGGGAGACCTCGTAGGCGAAGTCGACGTGGCCCGGCGTGTCGATGAGGTTGAGCTCGTATTCCTTGCCGTCGCGCGCGCGGTAGCTCATGCGGACGGTCTGGGCCTTGATGGTGATGCCGCGCTCGCGCTCGAGCTCCATGTTGTCGAGGAACTGCGCGTGGGCGTCGCGGGCGGTCACCGTGCCGGTGCGCTCGAGCAGTCGATCCGCGAGCGTGGACTTGCCGTGGTCGATGTGCGCGATGATGGAGAAGTTGCGGATGTGCGCGTTCGCCTCGGCCATGGAGAACGCGGCTTGTAACACGCCGTCGCCGGGAGGAGCCACGGGCCGGTCCGCGCGCGGTCGCGGCGCGCGCCGAGCGATGCGGAGCGCGTGCGGCGCGCGGATGGAGGGGCGGCGTCGAGACCGGTTCTCGATCGTTTCGGGTCGGCGGGAGGGCGCGGGAGGTGGCCCAAGAGGGACCTCGCCTCGAAACTCCAGCAACTTCGGCCGATATACGTGACCACAACATATGGTGCCATACATGTCCTTGACACGTACCTGTTGCGGAATAGAGTTCGCCTCTGCGCCCGGAGGCGCGAGCGCGAGCAGGCAGGGACGTGGGGGCGGAGGCGGGTATGGCGGTGTCGCGGGGCTCGCAGGGCAACTCCCTCGAAGCGATGTCAGGGTCGAGAAGTAGAACTCCGGTTCACTGACCGAAGGCTGGCCGGAGGACTTTCTTCTTCACGGCCGCGCGCCACCGGCGTGCGGCCGAACGGAACGCTTTTGCCTGTGGGCCCCACCGGGTCGACAGGGGAGGACGCACGACGATGATGGATCGAGAGGTCTCGGGGCAGCGTGCGAAGGCTGCGGCCCGGTCGACGCGGAAGCTCGCACGGCACGGGTTGACGATCGGCCGGTACTTCACCACCCGCGGCGTCGATCCCGCGGACGAGCTGGTGTGGGAGACCCGCACCGCCTCGATCAGCGGCGAGGGCGGGAACGTCATCTTCGAGCAGAAGGACGTCGAGGTTCCGAAGAGCTGGTCGATGCTCGCGACGAACGTCGTCGCCTCGAAGTACTTCCGCGGGTCGCTCGGCTCCCCATCCCGCGAGCGCTCGGTGCGCCAGCTCGTCGGCCGCGTGGTGCGGACCATCGCCGGCTGGGGCCGCAAGGACGGCTACTTCGCCACGGAGGAGGACGCCCACACCTTCGAGGCCGAGCTCGCCCACCTCGTCTACCGGCAGAAGATGAGCTTCAACTCGCCGGTGTGGTTCAACGTCGGCGTCGAGGAGCACCCGCAGTGCTCGGCGTGCTTCATCAACGCCGTCGACGACTCGATGGACTCGATCCTGAAGCTCGCCCACACCGAGGGCATGCTCTTCAAGTACGGCTCCGGCACGGGCTCCAACCTGTCCCGCATCCGCTCCTCGAAGGAGCGGCTCTCCGGCGGCGGCGAGGCCTCCGGCCCGGTCTCCTTCATGCGCGGCTTCGACGCCTTCGCCGGAGTCATCAAGTCGGGCGGCAAGACCCGCCGCGCCGCCAAGATGGTGATCCTCGACGCCGATCACCCCGACGTGCTCGAGTTCGCGGTCTGCAAGGCCGACGAGGAGAAGAAGGCCTGGGCGCTCATCGACGCCGGGTACGACGGCGGCTTCAACGTCCGCGGCGGCGCCTACGACTCGGTGTTCTTCCAGAACGCCAACCACTCCATCCGTGTCACCGACGCCTTCATGCGCGCGGTGATCGAGGACCGCACCTGGGATCTCACCGCCCGCACCGACGGCTCGGTGCTCGAGAAGGTACACGCCCGCGACGTCATGAGGGCGATGACCGAGGCGGCCTGGCTCTGCGGCGACCCGGGCATGCAGTTCGACACCACGGTCAACGCCTGGCACCCGTGCCCGAACACGGCGCGCATCAACGCGTCCAACCCGTGCTCGGAGTACATGTTCCTCGACGACTCGGCCTGCAACCTCGCCTCGCTGAACCTCATGCACTTCCGCGGCATCGACGGCGGATTCGACACGGAGTCGTTCAAGCGCGCGGTCGACGTCACCATCCTCGCCCAGGAGATCCTGGTCTCGAACTCGCGCTACCCGACGCCGGCCATCGCCCGGAACTCCGAGGACTACCGTCCGCTCGGCCTCGGCTACGCGAACCTGGGCGCCTACCTCATGGCGAGCGGCCTGCCCTACGACTCGGACGAGGGGCGTGCCTGCGCCGCGGCCATCACCGCCCTCATGACCGGCGAGGCGTACGCGATGAGCGCGCGCATCGCGGATCGCATCGGGCCGTTCAACGGCTACGAGAAGAACCGCGATCCGTTCCTGGGCGTCATGCGCAAGCACGCCCAGGCGGTGGACCGGATCGACCACACCCTCGTGGAGAAGAGCCTCCTCTCGGCGGCCCGCGAGTCGTGGGCGACCGCGCTGCGCATCGGCACGGAGCACGGCTACCGCAACGGCCAGGCCACCGTGCTGGCGCCCACCGGCACCATCGGCTTCATGATGGACTGCGACACGACCGGCATCGAGCCCGACATCGCGCTCGTGAAGTACAAGAAGCTCGTCGGCGGCGGCGTGCTCAAGATCGTGAACAACACGGTCCCGCTCGCGCTGCAGAAGCTCGGCTACTCGGTGGACGAGATCTCGTCGATCCTGCAGCACGTCGACGAGGCCGAGACCATCGAGGGCGCGCCCGGCCTCGAGGGCCAGGACCTGCCGGTGTTCGACTGCGCGTTCAAGGCTCAGAGCGGCACGCGGTCCATCCACTACATGGGCCACATCCGAATGATGGGCGCGGTGCAGCCCTTCCTCTCGGGCGCCATCTCGAAGACCGTCAACATGCCGACCGCGGCCACGCCGCTCGACATCGAGAACGCCTACCTCGAGGCCTGGAAGCTCGGCCTGAAGGCGATCGCCGTCTACCGCGACGGCTGCAAGCGCAGCCAGCCGCTGAACGCCGGCCGGGCCGCCAGGGAGGCCCCCGCCCCCGGGGGCGAGGAGGCGCGGCTGGCCCGGCGCCGCCTCCCCGACGAGCGCCGCTCCATCACCCACAAGTTCTCGATCGGCGGGCACGAGGGCTACATGACCGTCGGCATGTACGACGACGGCTCCCCCGGCGAGATCTTCGTGACGATGGCGAAGGAGGGCTCCGTCGTCTCGGGCCTCATGGACAGCTTCGCGACCGCGATCTCCATGTCGCTCCAGTACGGGGTCCCGCTGAAGGTCCTCTGCGACAAGTTCAGCCACACGCGCTTCGAGCCGTCGGGCTTCACGGGCAACCCCGACATCCCCATCGCGAAGTCCATCTCCGACTACATCTTCCGGTGGCTGGCGTTGAAGTTCCTGCCGAGCGAGGACGGCGCCTCGCTGTCCTCCGCCCCTGCGCTCACGCCGGGCACCGCTCCGGCGGTGCAGGCGCGCGCGGCCGGCGCGGTGGTCGAGGCCCGCCCGGCCCTGCCCGCGCCGAAGGCCAACGGCGTGCACGCCGACGGCCCAGCGCCGTCGACCCACACCCGCGAGACGGACGCCCCGCCCTGCCCCACCTGCGGCTCCATCACGGTGCGGAACGGCGCCTGCTACAAGTGCGTCAACTGCGGGTCGACCACGGGCTGCAGCTAGCAGGCCTTCGAAGATAGGGCGATTGAAGGCCGCTCACCCTGATGAGCGTCGCCCCACCACCGAAGGCGGGGCGAGTCGAAGGGGTGAGCGGGTACCCTTCTCGACGAGGGGACGCCGCGCGGGCCGCCCAGCCCGGGCGGTCGAGTCTCGAGTGGGGGAGGCGGTGCGGGGCGTCGCTATCGCGGGCGAGAGCGAGTGCCGCGCCCACCCGTGGCGCGCCCGGCCGCCCCGCCCTGGCCTTCTGGCCCCGCGCGGCCGCGCCCGCACGCGGGGGCGTCTCGTGGCGTTACGATTCGTAACCAGCCAACGAACGGTAACCGACCTGACCGGGAGGACCGTCGCGACAGGGAGAGGATCTCCATGACCACCGCAACCACCGCCCCCGGGCTCGAGCCCTCGCCGCCCTCGAAGGGTCTCCACGTCTCGCTCTGGATCGCCCAGATCCTCCTGGCCCTCCTCTACGCCCCGGCCGGCGTGATGAAGACCACCCAGCCCATCGCCGATCTGGCCGCGAAGCTCGTCTGGCCGGGCGCGCTGCCCCCGGCCCTGGTCCGCTTCATCGGCACCTGCGAGCTCCTCGGCGCCGCCGGGCTCATCCTCCCGGCCCTGACCCGCATCCGCCCCGGACTCACGCCGCTCGCGGCGCTCGGCCTCGCGACCGTGATGGTCCTGGCCGTCCCCTTCCACCTCTCGCGGGGAGAGATGTTCGCCCTTCCCATTGTGGTCCCCCTGGGCGTCCTGGCCGCGTTCGTCGCCTGGGGACGCTGGCGGAAGGCACCCATCCGCCCCCGGAGGTGAGCCGTGAGCGCAGACACACCCGCCGGCTCCTCCCCCTCGCCGGCGCCAGCCGGGCCGCTCCGGATCGCCGTCATCCTCGCCAGCGTCCGCGAGGGGCGCCGGGGCGAGGCCTTCGCCCGCTGGATCCTGCGGCTCCTCGGCGAGCGGCCCGGCGTGGAGCCGGCGCTCCTCGACCTCCGGGATCATCCGCTGCCGCCCTACGCCTACCCGAAGACCCCCACGTTCATCGAGGGCGCGTACCCCGACGAGCTCCCCAACCGCTGGGCCCGGACCATCGCCGGCCTCGACGGCTACGTGGTGGTCACGCCGGAGTACAACCACGGGTACCCCGGCCAGCTGAAGAACGCGCTCGATCACGTGCTGAAGGGCTGGTGGTACAAGCCGGTCGGCTTCGTGAGCTACGGGGGCACGGGCAACGGCGTGCGGGCGGTGGAGCAGCTGCGCACCGTGGCCGTCGAGCTCCGGATGGTCCCGGTGAAGGGCGAGGTCAACATCCGCCTCATCGACCTCGCCACCGCCGAGAACGGGGAGCCCACCGACCCCCGCTACGCCCGGCTGGCCGCCGGCCTCCTCGATCAGCTCCTCTGGTGGGCTCGCGCCACCCGCCAGGCGCGCAGCGCCGAGCCGCCGCCGACGTAGTCGACCTCAGGTGCCGGGCCGGGCCCGCCGTCGGGCGGTCGCTCGCGCAGGGACGACGACCGGGCTCGTCCGTTGGCTTCCCGTTTCCAGGGGCGCGCCTGTCGGCGCGACCGTTCAGTGGAAGCTTCGCGCCCGGTCTCCGACCGGCGGCGCGAGCGCGAGCGGCGCCACCGAGTCCACCTTCACGTTGACGACCGCTCCCGTCCGCTCCACCTGGCCCCGCGCGACGAGGAACGGCGCGCCGCGCACCACCGGGCGGAACCGCTCGTAGACGTCGGGCATCACCACCAGGTTGGCGATCCCGGTCTCGTCCTCCAGGCTCACGAAGACGATGCCGTGCGCGGTCTCGGGCCGCTGCCGCACGATGACGAGGCCGGCCACCTCCACCCGCGCATGGTCGGGCAGCCGCTGGAGCTCGCGCGCGGTCCGGACCCGCCCGCCGGAGAGGCCGCCCCGCATCATCGCCATGGGATGGCCGCGCACCGAGAGCCCGGCCGTGGCGAAGTCCGCCGACACCTCCTCCACCGCGCTCGCCTCGGGCAGCTCCGGCTCGGGCTCCACCGGGGTCACGCCCGCGAAGAGGTCCCCCGGCTCGCCGGCGCCGAGCGCCAGCGAGCGCCAGAGCGCGGAGCGCCGGTCCTTCGCCATCGACCCGAGAGCGCCCGCCTCGGCGAGCCGCACCAGCCAGGGCCGGGAGAGCCCGGCCCGCCGCACGAGGTCGCCCAGCCCCTCGAACGGAGCCTCCCGGCGCGCGGCGACGATGGCCTCCCCCACCGTCCGGGGCAGGCCCCGGACGACGTGCAGCCCGACACGGATGGCGGGCGACTCGCCCGGTTCCACCGGCCGGGGTTTGCCGGGGGCGCAGCCCCCGCCCCGCCGGGCGAGCTCGTCGGGGCCCCACCCTGGCTCGGCGCTCTCCAGCGTGGACTCCCAGCCGCTCGAGGCGACGTCCACGCCCCGCACCTGGACGCCGTGGCGCTTCGCGTCCTCGACCAGGGTGTGGGGCGCGTAGAAGCCCATGGGCTGGCTGTTCAGGAGCGCGCAGGTGAACACCGCGGGGTGGTACCGGCGCAGCCAGGCGGACGCGTAGACGAGGAGCGCGAAGGAGGCGGCGTGGGACTCGGGGAAGCCGTAGCCGGAGAAGCCGAGCAGCTGGCGGTGGATCTGCTCGGCGTCGGACTCCGGGATGCCCTTCGCGGCCATGCCGTCCACGATGCGCGCCTTCATGGCGGCCAGCTTCTCGTGCGACCGCCGGTGGGTCATCACCCGGCGCAGCTCGTCGGCCTCGCCGGGCGTGAACCCGGCAGCCACCACCGCGAGCCGCATCGCCTGCTCCTGGAAGAGCGGCACGCCCAGGGTGCGGGCCAGCACCGGCTCGAGCGGCGGGTACGGGTAGTGGACCTTCTCGATGCCGTCGCGGCGCCGCAGGTACGGATGGACCATGCCGCCCTGGATGGGCCCGGGCCGGATGATGGCGACCGAGATGACGAGGTCGTAGAAGCAGCGCGGCCTGAGGCGCGGCGCGAGCCCCATCTGCGCCCGCGACTCGACCTGGAAGACGCCGATGGAGTCGGCCCGGCAGAGCATGTCGTAGACCGCCGGATCCTCGGCCGGGATGGTGGCGAGCGAGTCCGGATGCGGGACCGGCGTCTCGAGCGCCGGCGCCGGGCGGTGCGCGGCCAGCGCCGCCAGCCCGCGGGAGATGGCGGTGAGCATGCCCAGGCCGAGCAGGTCGACCTTGAGCAGGTCCAGCTCGGCGAGGTCGTCCTTGTCCCACTGCACGATGGTGCGGCCGGGCATGGCGGCCGGCTCGATGGGCACCGTCTCGTCGAGCGGCCGGCGGGTGATGACGAAGCCGCCCACGTGGATGGAGAGGTGGCGGGGGAAGCCCTGGATCTCGCGGGACAGATCGAGGGTCAGCCGGACCCGCTCCGAGTCCGCCCCGTCGAGCCCGGCATGGGCGAGCAACTCGGGCCCCACGGCGCCGAGGTCCTCGTAGCTCCCCATGAGCTTCGCCAGGCGGTCCACCTGCCCCACCGAGAGCCCGAGCGCCTTGCCGACGTCGCGCACGGCCGACTTGCCGCGGTAGGTGATGACCTCGCACACCATTCCGGCGCGATCCCGCCCGTATCGCTCGTAGACGTACTGGATGACCTCCTCGCGCCGCTCGTGCTCGAAGTCCACGTCGATGTCGGGCGGCTCCCCCCGCTCGGCCGAGAGGAACCGCTCGAAGAGGAGGCCCATCCGCACCGGGTCGATCGAGGTGATGCCCAGCACGTAGCAGATGGCCGAGTTGGCTGCGCTGCCTCGCCCCTGGCAGAGGATGCCGCGTTCGCGCGCGAACCGGACGATGTCCCAGACCGTGAGGAAGTAGCTCGAATAGCCCAGCTGCTCGACGAGTTCGAGCTCCTTCGCGAGCTGGCGCGCCACGTCCTCCGGCGGCTCGCCGCGGTAGCGCCAGCGCGTGCCCTCGCGCACGAGCTCGCTCAGGAGTGCCATGCCGCCGAGGCCGCCACCCTCGGGCACGGGCTCGTCGTTCGCAGCCGGCGGGGCGCCCTCGCGGTGCGGTGCGGGCGAGTCGACGAGGGCGAGGGCGAGGTTGCCGGAGGTCCGGGCGTCGGCTCGCGCCGGCACGGCCGGCCTGGGCCCGCGACGGCCCGACCTGTCACCGTCCGCGAGCGGCGACGTCCGCAGCCGGTGCGAGGGCACCGGCGCGAGCGCCGCCGCGCGGGCCGACTGGGCGGGGCTGGACGTGGAGATCGCGGCGCCGCCGGCGAGCGAGGCCGGGGCCACCACCACGGGAGGAAGCGGGTGCTCGCCGCGGATCTCCTCCATGCGGAACCGGCAGGCGTCGGCGATCTCGGCGGCCACCTCCAGCCCCTCCGGGAAGTCGCCCCAGATCCGGGCCATCTCCTCCGGGCCCTTGAGCGTCCTCTCGGCGTTGGGGAACAGCCGGCGGCCGGCCCGGTCGACGGTGGTGCCGGTGCGGATGCAGGTGAGCACGTCCTGCAGGGGCTGGCGGCGCCGGTCGTGCGTGTGGACGTCGTTCACCACCGCCACCGGGATCTCCAGCCGCCGCCCCACCGACCGGGCCGCGAGGACGCGCGCCTCCTCGCCGGCCACCCGGTGCCGCGACACCGCCAGCGCCAGCCGCCGGCCGAAGATGCCGCGCAGCCGTGCGGCCGCATCCCCGTCGGCCCCCGGGAGGAGCGCGAAGAGCCCGCCCGACCGGTCGCCCACGAGGTCGAGCGGCACCTCCACGAGGTGCTTCTCGCGCCGCTCCGGCGGCGGCTCGCCCGGGCGGGAGGGCTCCCCGCCGTGCGCGGCCGTGGCCAGCCGGCACAGGTTCGCGTAGCCCTCGCGGTCCATGGCGAGCAGCACGAGGGGCGCGGCGCGCCCGGCCGCCAGCCCCTGCACCGTCAGCTCGGCACCCACCACGAGCGGCATGCCCAGCCGCCTCGCCTCGGCGTGGGCCTTCACGATCCCGTAGAGGCCGTTGACGTCGGTGAGCGCGAGCGCCGAGAGGCCCATCTCGTGGGCGCGGGCGACCAGCTCCTCGGGCTGGCTCGCGCCCTCCAGGAAGGAGTAGCAGGAGCGGCAGCGCAGCTCTGCATAGCGTGGAGTCCTGGCGCGCATGATCCACCCTCAGTCGAAGAAGCCGTGCAGCCAGAGCCGCCCGGCCACGCCGTCCCGGTACACCCAGCACTCGCCCATCCCCTCCAGCCGGACCCGGAAGTAGTCCCGGTCGTACGCCGAGGACCACCACTCGCCCGAGATCCGCTCGGGCCCCGACACGTCCAGCACCGCCCGATCCGTTCCCTCCACCCGGAGCGCGGTGAGCCGCCCGCCCTCGCCCTCGGCCACCACCGGCACCGGCTCGGCGAGGAGCCGCGTGGGCCGCTGTCCCTCCACCGCGCCGTCGGGCCCGGCGGGCGGCGCGCCCGGGACGAACCCGCGGACCTTGTTGCCGGGTGCAGGCCTGCCGGGTGCAGGCTTGCCAGGGGAGGCCCCGCCGGCGTCCTTCCGCCCCTCGCCGTGCGGCCGGAACGGCACCGGGCGGTAGGCGCCCTCGGGGCGGTACCGATCGACCGGCTCGGCCGCGAAGAGCGCCTCGTCCCCGAGCCTCGTGGCGAGCCTCGCGAGCACCACCTCGAGCGCGGCGAGCGCCTCGGGGCGGTCGCCGAAGGCGAGCTGCTCGGCCGGGAGCGGCCCCACCTCCAGCGCCGCCAGCCGCAACCCCACCACCGCCCCGGGAAGGCGGAGCGAGAAGACGAGCTCCTTCGCCGGCGCGAGCCAGCGGGCGGCCGACGCGGTCGGCTGCGCCAGCGGCACGAGGATCCGCTCCTCGCCGCGCGGGTCGAGCTGGAGCGTCAGCCGGAGCCGCGTGGCGCCCAGCCCGCGGCCGGCCAGCCGGGCGGCGACCCGATCGGCGAGCCGCTTCAGCGCGAACAGCAGGGGCTCGGCGCTCTCCGCCGGCGCCTCCAGATCGATCGACTCCTCGGGCAGGGTCTCCGGCGCGTACGGCACGAGCGGGCCGCCGTCCTCCCCGCGGGCGAGCCGAGCCGCCTGGACGCCGGCGGGGCCGAAGCGGTGCGCGAGGGTGCCGGCCGGCAGCCGCGCCAGCGCTCCGGCATCCCGGATGCCGAGCGCCGCCAGACGCCCCACCACCGCCGGGCCGAGCTCGAGGGACTCGAGCGGCAGGCCCGAGAGGGCGCGCACCGTGTCCCCGGGCGCCACCCTCACCCAGCGCGACCGCCCGTGCCGCGCGAGCGCCGCCGCCGGAGCACGGCCGCTCGCCACCGCCGCCCGCGCGGCGTAGCCCATCTCGGCCGCGGCTGCGAGCGCGCGCTCGCCCAGGGAGTGCTCGCCGGCCTCCTGGCGTCCGGCGGCCCGGGCCGGCGCGAAGAGGTGCGCTGCCGAGGCATCCAGGAGCAGCGTGTCGGGCGGGGCCACCTCGACGGCGGGCGCGAGCAGGAGCACGGTCTCGGCCAGCGCGCGGAGCGCTGCGCGGTCGGCGGCCGCGTCGAGCGCAACGCCCTCGAGCCGCCCGCAGGCGGCGAGCGCCTCGGCCGGGGTCTGGCCCGGCCGGACGCCGGCCTCGAGAGCCTGGGCGTCGCAGTGGACGACCCGACCCTCCGTCAGGATCGCCACCGGCCGCGAGCGCTCCTCGCCCGCGCGCGCGCGCAGCAGGCGCTGCAGCGGCAGCTCGGGGATGCACAGCGCGAGCACGCGGGGCGGCCCCTCGCTCCCCCCGATCCCGTCGAGCGGGCTGCCCCGCGGCGCGTCGCGCTCATGCCGAAGCACGGCCCCTCCCCGCGCCCGGCCCGGACACGCGCCCGCCCGGCTCGAGCTCGAGCCGGACCGCCCCCGGCAGCCGCAGCGCCGGGCGCGACCCCGGGCGCCGGGCCTCCAGCCAGAGGCCGATCGCTCCGCCCTTCTCCACCGCGGCCTGGAGCCGCCGGGCGATCATGTCGGCTCCGCGCGGCAGCCGCGCGATCGGCACGTCCAGCACCACCACCGCGAAGGCGCCCGAGCCCAGCAGCGCCTCGCCCGCCCAGACCCCGGCCATCGCCGACCCCTCGTCGAGCCGGCTCCGCGCGGCCCTGCCCAGCGTGGGCCGCACCACGAGCAGGCGGCGGAGGTCCACGCCGAGGGCCGCCGCCGCCGGCGGGTAGAGCTCGCCGCGTCCGTCCACCCACGCCGAGAGCGCGCCCTCCGGGAGCGCAGCCAGGAGCGCCAGCGCGATCGCCGTCTTGCCGCTCGCGGGCCCGCCGGCCAGCTCGGTGAACCCTCCCCGGCGGAAGCCCCCGCCCGGAAGGGCGCCGTCCACCTCGGGCCGGCCGCACGCGAGGTGGCCTTCCCGTCGCGCGGGCCGCCGTTCCAGGCGGCGGATCTCGTCGCGCAGGCGCGCCAGCACCCCCGGCCGCTCCCCGGGCCCCGCCTCCCTCGCGATCGCGCTCTCGAACGCCGCTCCGGCCGACACGTCCGCTGCCTCCGCACGCACCATAGCTGCTCGAACGTTCAGGTATCAACCCCGTCTGACATCCCTCCCTCGACTCCGCGCGGCCACGCCGCGCTACGCTCGGGATGGACGGACCGAAAGCGCCGGCTTTTCGCCGCGCTACGCTCGGGACAGGCGGACGGCGCCTCGCGCCTCCCCTCGACGGCTGGGGGGGCGGGGCTCAGCTCGGGTGACGGGAGACGACGAGGCGGTGCGGCCGGAGCTCGCCGAAGGCTAGCCGCGCTTCTCCGGCCCGTGATCGTGGTCGTGACCAGGGTCGTGATCGTGGTCATGGCCATGATCGTGGCCGGCGTGATCGTGGCCATGGTCGTGCCCGGCGTGATCGTGCGCTTGCTTCGCCTCGTGCTCGGCCACCTCGGCGCGAACCTTGTCCATGTCGAGAGCGCGAGCCTGCGCGAGCAGGTCCTCGAGGGCCGACTCGGGGATGGCGCCCGGCTGCGAGTAGAGCAGCACGCGATCCCGAAGGACCATGAGCGTGGGGATGGACTGGATCCCGAACGCGCCCGCCAGCTCCTGCTGCTCCTCGGTGTTGATCTTGCCGAAGGCGGCGTCGCGGTTCTTCCCGGCCACCTTCTCGTAGGTGGGCCCGAAGACCCGGCACGGGCCGCACCACGGCGCCCACCAGTCGAGGAGCACGATGCCGTCGCGCTCCACGACGTCCTTGAAGTTCTCCTTCGTGATGTCGATGGTGGCCTTCGCGGCCGTGGTCTCGCTCATGGTCTTCCTTTCTAACCACGAGGGAGAGAGCCCGCCCGCGGCGAAGAGGTTCGCCCGACGGCGCCCCGGGGGTCGGCGGACCCCCAGAGGGACGCCCTTCTCGCCCAAGGAGGCGAGCGAGAAGGCGCGTCCCCGGCCTTCGCTAGCGAACCGGCGGGTACTTGTGCAGCTTCCGCTGCAGCGAGCGCCGGTGGATGCCCAGCCTGCGGGCGGCCTCGGAGATGTTGCCGCCGCAGTCGGTGAGCACCCGCTGGATGTGCTCCCACTCCGCGCGGGCGAGCGACGGCGTGTCGATGCCGGCCGCCTTCGCGGTGTGCGTGCCGTTCAGCGCGGCCAGGATCTCGTCCGCGTCGGCGGGCTTCGGCAGGTAGCCGACCGCGCCGTCGCGAACCGCCTCGACCGCCGTGGCGATCGAGCCGTAGCCGGTCAGCACCAGCACGCGGGTGTGCGGATCGTGCTTGCGCAGCTCGCGGAGGAGCTCGAGCCCGTTGCCGCCGGGCATGCGCAGGTCGACCACCGCCATCTCGGGCGAGTCCTTCTCGGCCTCCCGGACGGCGTCCGCGGAGCTCGCGGCGGTGCGGACGTCGTAGCCGCGCGACCGGATCGCCGTCGCGAGCCTCTCGCGCAGGACCTCGTCGTCGTCCACGAGCAGGATGCTGGGAAGCGTTTCCTTCTGGATGTCCATGTTCATTGCCCACTCCTCTCGCCGGCCCCGGCCGGCAGCTCCATCGACGCCTCGGTACCTTCACCGGGGTGCGAGGTGATCTTGAAATCTCCGCCCAGCTGCTCCGCGAGCGCGCGGGTGAGGAACAGGCCGAGGCCCATGCCCTCGCCCGGCCCCTTCGTCGTGTAGAAGGGCTCCCCGGCGCGAACCAGCACGTCCGGGCTCATGCCGCGCCCGTGGTCCGCCACGGTGAGGCGTACGCGCTCGCCCGCGAGCTCGACCCGGAGCGTCACCGGCGCCCCCTCGGCGGACGCCTGCATCGCGTTCTTCATGAGGCCGCGGAGCGTCTCGGCGAGCGCGCGGGGCGGGCCGCGCACCTCCGCGTCCAGCGCCCCGGGGGAGCCTTCCAGCACGACGCGCGCGCGGGGGGGGAAGTCGTTCAGCGCCGCGTCGACCCACGCGCGGACGGTGAACGACGAGAGGGGTTCGCCGGCGGTCTCACCCGCGTTGGCCGACATGCGGTCGAGGATGTCGCGGCACCTCGCCACCTGGTCGCGGATCATCTTCAGGTCGGTGGTCACCTCGCTGGAGACGTCGGCGGGAACGGCCCGCAGGAGCTCCTTCGCGACGACCGCGATGGTCGAGAGAGGCGTGGCCAGCTCGTGGGCGGCGCCCGCGGCGAGGGTGGCGAGCGAGGCCAGGCGCTCGCGGCGGGCGCCTCGCGTCCGCGCCTCCTCGAGCTCGCGCTCGCGCTGGGCCAGGGCCTTGGAGATGCGCTGCACGAAGAACACGATGGAGACCGACGCCACCGCGAACCCCAGCCAGACGATCCGCAGGTACTCGTCGGAGAGGTCCTCGAACCGCAGGCGCATGGCGATGTGGTGGGCCCGGCCGCTCGCCCGCTCGTGCAGGTAGAGACCGCCGAAGCTCACCATGCTCGCGACGGTGAGCGCCCAGGCCCAGCGCTGGGGGAGGAGCACCGCGGCGAGAGCCACGTACACGAGGTAGAGCGCGGCGAACGGGTTCGACGCCCCGCCGGTCCAGTCGAGAAGGACCGTGAGCACCACCACGTCGCCGATCATGACGGCCGTGACGCCGGCGTCGCCCACCCGCCCGTGCCGCGCCCAGAGGGCGAGCCCGAGGTTGCCCACCACTTCGAAGGCGATGAGTGCCGCCAGCGGCCGGAGCTGGAGCTCCACCCCGCTCCAGCGGGTGGCCGCGGCGATCGAGACGATCTGCCCCACGATGGCGGCCCAGTGGAGCTGGACCAGCCACGAGAGGTTCACGTTGCCATGGTCGAGGAGGCGCACCCGCCGCCGTGCCGCGGCAGTGCGAGCGACCTTCTGGGCTCGCTCGCCTTCCATCTGTGCCGACGTGACGCTCATGCCGGAACGTGGGTCAAGGTAACACACCCCTCCGAGTGCGGTGGCCCCGCGGTGCATCGCCGCACGCAGCTTGCATCCATCCGAGGTGCGCTGCCTTGACGCCGCTCACTCCGCCCGCTTATCTGGCTGCCGTGACCAGCCAGGCCGCGCCATGAGGGGACGCCGTCGCACGGTCGCGGCCGTGCTCGCCGAGGCCCTGGCGGGCCGCAGGGGCGCCGGGGACGCAGCCGTGGCGGCGGCGTTCGCCGAGGCCTGCGGCACCCGCCTCGCCCGCGAGGTGTCGTTCCGCGGCGTGCTTCGCGACGGCCGCCTTCTCGTCGTCGCCACGAGCGAGCCATGGGCCGACCAGCTCCGCGCGGCCGAGAGGCTGGTCTGCGACCGCGTCAACGCGCGTCTCGGCCGCGAGGCCGCGCTCGGCATCGAGGTGCGGACTGCCTAGGGCGACCCAGGTTCCCGCGCGCCGCGGCCGCGCGGGCCAACGGCTCCGGGTGGCTCCGGTCCTGCTCGCCCTCGCGGCGCTCGCCCAGGCCTGCGCGACCGCTCCGGTCGCGCCCGCGCAGCCTCCAGGGCCTTCCCCGCCCCGCGAGCCTCCGGCAGCGACGGCTCCGCCGCCCGCTCCACCCACGACGCGCCCGCCACACCCCGCCGCCCCGGCGCCGCCCGAGCCGCCTCGCTACGGCGTCGAGCCCGCCCCGACCAGGGAGGGACTCGAGGCCCGCGCGCTCGAGGCCGCGCTCTCCGCCCTCTCGGCGTTCGGGGGGCGGCCAGAGGCCTCCCCGGCGCTGTCCCTCGCCGCGCGCGAGCTCGCCACGCGCGCGGCGGACGGCGACTCCGATCCGCTCGTGGGGCCCAACCTGCGCTCCGCCCTCGCCCGCGCTTCCGCGTTCGACCCCGCCCCGCGCGTGGTCCTCGTGAGCGCGTCGCCGGACGACCTGGCCGTCGCCCTCGCCTCGCGCGTGCCGCGCAGCCGCGCCACCCACGCCGGCGTCGGCGTGGTCGTCCGCGGCGACACGGCCTACGCGGTCCTCGTCGCCTCCGAGCGGGCGGTGCGGCTCGATCCCTTCCCCCGCGACGTCAAGCCGGGGGCCGAGGTGTCCCTGTCCGGCGAGCTGCTCCAGCCGCTGCGCCACGCGCGCATCTATGTGACCCGCCCGGGCGGCGCCGTGGGTGAGACCTTCCCGTCGGGCGACGACCGCGCGTTCCGCGCGCGCATCGCCTTCCCGGTGGCCGGCCGCTACGTCGTGGAGGTCACCGCGGACGACGGCGACAACCCCGAGGTCGTGGCGCTCCTCCCCGTCTCGGCCGGCGGCGCGTCGCTCGACGCGGGCGTGCCCCGCCCGGCCCCTCCCTCGGCGGACGACGCCGACCTCGCCCGCGCCGAGGCCGCCGTGGTGAAGGCCATCAACGCCACGCGCAGGAAGAACGGGCTGCGCACGCTCGACGTCTCCCGCGCGCTCACCGAGGTCGCGCGACGCCACAGCCAGGCCATGCTCCAGGCGGGCAAGGTGGCGCACGTGCTCCCGGGCTCGGGGGAGCTGTCCGATCGCCTCCGGCTCGGGCGCATCCCCTACCGGCGCGCCTACGAGAACGTCGGGCGCCACCGCACCGCGATCGAGGCTCACGAGGGCGCAGAGGAGAGCCCGGCCCACCTCGCCAACGTGCTCCGCGCCGACGTGAGGCTGGTGGGCGTCGGCCTCGCCCGCGGGCGCATCGACCTCACCGGCGACTACGCCGTGTACCTCACCGAGATCTTCGTCGAGCCGACCGACGAGGGCGCGGAGAGCCCGCTCACCCCGGACGCGCGGGTGCGGGAGGTGCTCTGGCGCGAGCGCTCCCGGACCTCCGCACCGCCGCTCACCGCCGACCCGCTCCTCGACGGCCTCGCACGCGAGGCCGCGTCGGCGATGCGCGGCGCGGACTCGCCCGATCCGGGCGACGCCCGGGAGCGCGCCCTGCGGGCGGGGCGGGGCCTCGCCGCAGTGGACGTCTTCGTGGCGAGCGCACCGGAGGAGGCCACCCGGTCGGCGAACGTGAGGGATCCCAGGTTTCGAAGGGTGGGCGTGGGGACGGCCACCGGGGAGAGCGCCCGGTTCGGGCCCGGACGCCTGTGGATCGCGGTGGTGTGGAGCGACTGACCCGGAGGGAGCGGCTAGACGACGCGGCGCTGCGTGGCGTAGCTCTCGATGCCGCCCTGCAGGGGCTCCGCCACGTGCATGGAGCACCGGGTGCAGGACCAGCTGTTCCAGCCGCGACGCACCGCCTCGTCCAGGCAGGCGTCGTAGAAGTTGCAGAAGAGGTTGCGGTGGCCCTCGATCCCGCGGTCGGGGTTGATGGGCGCGGTCAGTTCCGTGGGACTTGGCTTGGCGAGCACGAGACGATCCTCCGGATGGCGGTGCCATCCCACCTGGCGGCCTGACGCCGGGCCCCCTCCCGTCGGCGCCGTCCCGTGCTGCACGGACACGGCGCACCGCCCTCCAGCTGTGCGCGACCTCGCGGATCGGGACGCCCTTCCTCCGCGGAGTGCGGGCGCTATATCGCCGGGGCCACCTTTTGGAGTCAAGCCCCCCTGCCGCGGCCGACCGCGTGCCGTCGACGCCATGCGGGAAAAGGCCCGTGCTCTCCTGAGGTCAGGGCTCGCGTCCCTCGTCCTCGCGCTCGCGCTCGCCGCCTCGCCGTCGGCCGCCCGGGAGCCGCTCTGCGACTGGCTCGGCGGGCTCGCCGACTCGGCGCAGGCGCTTTCCCAGGGTGACGCCACGACGGCCGAGGCGGCGGCTCGCCGCGCGCAGGCCGCCCGCCCGCACGGCCCGGCGGGCGCGCTCGCAGCGGCCGCACTCGGACTCGCCCTCTCCGCGCGCGGCGCATCCGCCGACGCGGCCGACGCTCTCGAGGCGGCCCTTGCCGGGCCGCCCGTGCCGGCCCGCGCGTACCTCGAGTTCGCACGGGCCGAGGCGTTGCTCGCCTCCGGGCAGGCGCCTCTCGCGGCCCGCGAGTTCGCGCGCGCCGCCTCGTCGCGCGACCTCGCCGTCACGAGGCGCGCACGCTTCCGCGGCGCGGACGCCCTCCTCGCGGCCTCGCTCCCATCCGAGGCGGTGCCGGAGCTCCAGGCCTGCCTCGGCGCCTGGCCGGAGGATCCCGCCGCCTCGAGGGCGCGACTCTCGCTCGGCCGCGGGCTGCGCGCGCTCGGCGACGACGCGCGGGCCCAGGCCACCTGGAGGGCGCTCTGGCTCGAGCGCCCCTCGGACCCCGAGGCCCGCGAGGCGGAGGGGATCCTCTCGTCCTGGCGCGCCGCGCTCGGGCCGGTGCCGGCGTTCACCGGCGCGGAGCACTCGCAGCGGGCCGAGCGGTTGCTCGCGGCCGGCTTCCCCGAGGAGGCGCTCGCGGAGCTCCTGCGCGCCGCCGATGCGGAGCCACCGGAGCCCGGGCCCGAGCGCGCCGGGGCGCTCCGCGGCGCCGCGCTGCTCGCCCTCGGACGGTCCGCCGAGGCGATGGAGGCCGTGAGCCCCGCGGTCGACGGGCCGGACCCCGGCGCCCGCCGCGGAGCGCTGCTCGTCCTCGCCCGGATCGCGGCGCGCGCGGGCCGGACCGGAGACGCCACCGAGCTCTACTCGAGGCTCGCGCCGATCCGCGCCGAGGTGCCCGGGCTGCCGAGCTGGCGCCAGCGCGACCTCGAGGACGAGGCCACCTTCCTCGCGGCATGGCTCTGGTACGACGCCGGCGATTACCCGCGGGCCGCGGCCGCCCTCGACGCGTTCGCGCGCAACCGGCGCGGCTCGCGGCGCGCGGACGACGCCATCTGGTTCGCAGCCTGGTCGCGGTACCGGCTGGGCCGGCAGGCGGAGGCCGCGCGCGAGCTGGCGCGGCTGTCGCCGGGACCGCTCGCCCCCGCCGCGGAGTACTGGCGCGGGCGCTTCGCCGGCGATCGCGGCCGGCGCCTGGCGCTCTTCCGGCAGGTGCTGCGCGACGGCGGGGACGGGTGGTACGCGGTCCTCGCGCGGGCGCGCCTCGCCGAGCTGGGCGAGGCGGTCCCGCGGGGCCCGGCGGCCACCGCGCCCCGGGCCATACCGGAGGTGAACAACTCCGCCTCCGCGGCACGGCTCGCGGTGGCCGTGGAGCTGCTCGGCCTCGGCCTCCGGGAGGCGGCGCTCGGCGAGCTGCGCGACCTGGGACGCGGCGCTCGGGCGCGCCAGGCGGCGCCCTTCATCGCCCAGCTGGCGGCGTTCGCAGGGGATCCGGAGCTCCCGTTCGTGATGGCGCGCGACCACCTGGCGCCGACGCGCCGGGCCCTCCGCTGGGCCCACCCCGAGCCCTACGCCGAACGGATCGAGCCCGCCGCGCGCGGGCTGGGCCTCGACCCGGCGCTCGTCTACGCGCTCATGCGCCGCGAGTCGCGCTTCGACGTGCGGGCGCGGAGCGCGGCCGGCGCCCGGGGCCTGCTCCAGCTCCGGCCGGCCACCGCCGAGCGCACGGCGGCGCTGCTCCACCTCCACGACGGCGTCGGCGGCCAGGTCGACGATCCGGAGCGGAACCTGGCCCTCGGCGCCCACTACCTGGCGCTCCTCGTGTCGCGCTTCGGCGATCCGGTGGTCGCGCTCGCGGCCTACAACGCCGGGCCGGGCTTCGCGGAGGGCTGGGCCCGGGCCCGGGCCGGCCAGCCCCTCGACGCCTGGGTGGAGTCGATCCCGTTCCGCGAGACGCGTGAGTACGTGAAGATCGTGGGCGCGGAGTGGGACGTGTACCGCTCGCTCGCCGGCGAGCCGCCCGCCCCGGTGGACCCCGACCGGCCGGTGCCCGCCCCGTCGCCCGGCGTGGCCTACTAGGAGGCCGGGCCTGCCGCGGCGATGGCCGCGTTCACGACCCGCAGGATGTCCTCGCCCATCCTGCGGAGGATGGGAGGCGTCACCCCGTGCACCAGGCCGAGCTCGGCCCGGGTGCGGCCTCCGGCGGGCGAGCTCGAGGAGGGCCTCGTCCCCGATGACCTTGAACGGCGGCCGGTCGAGCGCCCGCGCCCTATCCTCCCGGGCCACCCAGAGGCCCCGGAGCACCGCACGGCCCGCGTCGTCGAGGTCGCGCGCGCCGCGCATGCGCCGCCAGCCCTCCGGGTCGAACACCTTCTCCCGCGGCTCCGCGGCGGCAATGCGCTCGAACTCGCGCCGGGCCTCCCCCAGCCGGCCGGTCCGCTCCAGCTCGCCCGAGAGCTCGTCGCGCAGCGGCAGGAGGTAGCGCGTGTCGAGCGCGGCGTACGCGAGCTGGTCCGCCTGGAGCGGGCGCCGGCCCCAGTCCGAGCGCTGGAAGGACTTGGAGAGCCTCACGCCGAAGCGCGCCTCGACGAGGGCCGCGAGGCCGAGGGCCGGGCGCCCCAGGCGGCGGGCGGCGGCCATCGTGTCGAACAGGCCGGTGAGCCGCCACCCGTACTCGCGCCTCAGGCAGCGGACGTCGTAGTCGGCGCCGTGCAGGACCACCTCGCGCCCGTCGCAGAGCACCTCGCCGAGCGGCCGGGGATCGACGGCCAGGGGGTCGACGATCCAGTCGCCCGAGCGCGTCGAGAGCTGCAGCAGGCAGACCCGCTCGCGGTAGACGTGGAAGCTGTTGGACTCGCTGTCGAGCGCCAGGAGGGGCTCCTGCCGCAGCCGGGCGACCAGATCGGCGAGGGCGCCGGGGTCGGCGACGAGCGGCGGAGCCGGAGCGGCGGCGGACATCGCTCGATTCTAGCCCGGCCGGCCGGCGCCGCCGCCTCCCGATTCCGCGGCGCGGGATGTGGTAAGAAGCCGCCGCCGTCCGACGAAGCGCGAGGATCCCCGCGATGAGAGCCAGGCTGAGGGGCGCGATCGTGCTCGCCTACGCGTCCGTGACGATGGCGATCTTCTTCTTCCTCGGCCTGCCCGAGATGCTCTTCCTGGGCCGCGGCGAGCTCTGCATCTGGTTCGCGCGCTACGCCTGGTCGCCCTCGATCCTCCGGCTGGCCGGGATCACGCTCGAGGTGACGAGTGCGACCCTTCCGCCCGGCCCGCTGGTCTTCGCCTCCAACCACGAGTCGGCGCTCGACATCTGCATCCTGCTCGCCTGCGTGCCACGCAGCATCCGCTTCGTCGCGAAGCAGGAGCTGTTCCGCCTGCCCGTCTTCGGCTGGTACCTGTCGAAGGGCGGCCACGTGCCGGTGGATCGCACGAACCGGACCCGGGCGGTCGAGTCGCTGCGCGCGGCCGCGCGGAAGGTCAGGGACGGCACGTCGCTCATCGTGTTCCCGGAGGGGACGCGCTCGCGAGACGGCCTCGTCCACCCGTTCAAGAAGGGGCCGTTCGTGCTCGCCGTGGAGGCGGGAGCCCCGGTGGTCCCGGTCGCCATCTACGGCGCCGGGCGGCTCAACCCCAAGTCGGCCATCGCCGCCGTGCCGGGCCTCGTCCGCGTTCGATTCTGCGACGCGATCTGGCCCCGCCACGCGGCGAGCGCGACCGACCTGCTCTCCGAGGTCCGCCGTCGGGTCATCGAGGCCCACCGCGCTCTGGGCGGCCTGGGCGGGGACCCCGACCGGGCGGTCGCCGCGCCCGGCCGGGAAGGCGTGGCCGCCGAGCCGTGAGCCGGCCGTTTGCTTGTCGCGCGTGCCGGGGCGAAGGTACGCTCGCCCCATGAATCAGACGCCCCGCCCCGACGCGGCCGCCGCCGCGCAGCGGGTGAAGGATCTGGCGCGCGACGTCGCGACCGACCTCGCCGAGGGTTACCGCCGATCGTCCCGCTACTTTCGCATGCGGATGGGCGTCGTGGCGGGCTGGGCGGTCCTCTCGCTCGTCACGCTGTTCGCCTCGTGCCCTCCGAGTGGCCCGACGAACTCGCTGGGTGCCACGGTGACCGTGCTTCCCCGCAGCGAGTCGCTGGTGGGCACCCAGATCCTCGTCGCCAACGAGTCCAGCGGGAACTGGACCGACGTCGCGTTCACGCTCGACGGGCAATGGCGATTCGAGAAGAAGACGGTCCGGCCGGGCGACAAGGTGGTGCTCTCGATCGAGAAGTTCCGGCGCTCGGGCGGCGGGGCCCCACCGGCCGACCTGAAGCCCCAGACCCTCCGCATCGACGCCGAGGAGGGCCACGCCACCGAGGCCCTCGTCCACCGGTGACCCCATGAGCGCCCCGCAAGGCACGCCTCCCCGCCCCGAAGAGCCCGACGCGCCGGCCGGGCCGCGGGTGCTCCTCGTGGACGACGACCTGCAGATCTGCACGTTCCTCGCGACGCTGCTCGAGCTCGAGGGCATGACTCCGGTCGTGGCCCGGCACGCCGGGGAAGCCCTCGCCGGGCTCGAGGGGGCTGCGGCGGTGCTGCTCGACGTGGCGATGCCGGGGATGGACGGGCTCGAGCTCTGCCGGCGGATGCGCGCCGGCGGCTACACCGGGCCGGTGCTCGTGGTGTCCGCCCGGCCCGGGCCCGACCTCCCGCGCCGCTCGATCGAGGCCGGCGCCAACGAGTTCGTGCGAAAGCCCTTCGAGAACGCGGACCTCCTGGCGAGGCTTCGCCACCACCTCGCGGCGTCGTCGCCCTCCCGCGGCGGCTGACACGCCCTCACCCCGGCGGAGCCCACCCGGCGCGAGAGGCCATCCGGTCGGAGCGCT
>Ga0335084_10001216_pt1 | contig 23681 bp, 24 predicted proteins | sample Lox_Sample_44_FD_206721 | JGI IMG/M metagenome (GOLD analysis project Ga0335084, IMG submission 206721) | Soil microbial communities from Loxahatchee National Wildlife Refuge, Florida, United States - Lox_Sample_4.4 | ecosystem: Environmental > Terrestrial > Soil > Wetlands | place: USA...
CATAATCAATAATCAGGTCTTCAACAATTCAGGTATTTTTAACATAAATCCAAGTGGATTCCTCTCTATCGAAGATTTAGAAGCAGTTGTCATCAACAATGGTACCATAAACAACTCTGGTATAATAGAAAACGTTGCTCAAGCTCAGGGAATTAAAAACAATGGGACTTTAAACAACAATTGTCCTGGGGTCATACGCAACACAGTACCTATAACAGGAAATCCAATCGTTAAGGTTTGCCATGCTAGTTCAACAAAAATTCTGCCAAATCCAGCTGAAATGAAAATTGGAACACGGATTACACTACATGCCACTGTTCTTGACTTGAATTCTGGAACAAAGATCACACCTAATGGTACTATTTTCTGGAGTGATCTTGCTGCAGGAGGTAGTTTCAACTCTACCTCATGTATGCTATCGCATTATACAATCTCCGAAAGTAAATGTTCTATAACATACACCCCTTCAAGTGTTGGCCTGATTACAATCAATGAGACTTACTCAGGAGACAGCAATCACAAGACAAGTTCTGGCTTATCATCTCTCACAGTAAATCCTCGGAACACAACTACTGGTATAATACCAGTGCCAGTAGATGGCAAGTATCCCGTTGGCATTCCAAGAAGCTTCCAGGCATTTGTCTACGATGCCGATGTTGGAAAAAAGACCATTCCACAGGGTACAATTTCATGGACTGATAATGGTGCAGGTGGTACACTTAGTAATTCTACATGTACCCTGAACATGGCAACTCCTGACAGAAGTCAATGTATTGTCTCGTATACGCCATCAAAGAAGGGACTAATAACACTCAATGCAACTTATTCAGGTGATAGCACTCACAAGACAAGTTTTGGCTATCACAGTATTCTTACAAACCTACTTGTGGTCTCGTTAACTCCAAACAAGGACAGTTTTGTGGCACAGCTTAGCAATAACACAAACCTAGGAGCAAATCAAACCTTGTTTGTAAGCCAAGGAAGCCACAAACGCACCTTATTATCATTTGATCTTTCTCCATTTGAAACAAAACAGGTTTCAAGTGCATTATTACAATTATACATTACAACCAATGGAAACAATTGGGGTGGGATTACAAACACAAATGGAATACAGATTCATAAACTCTTGACTGACTGGACAGAAGGAAATGGAACATCAAAGATCAACCGTGGTACGGGTTCCGGCGTTACATGGAATTGTTCCACTGATAATAACATTGCAAACCAGTTGGCAGACTGTGTATCAGTCTGGAATGGAGGAAAATTTGCTGGAACAACTGCGACTAAATTAATTACAAATTCAATGGTAAATCAGTGGATAGCGTTTAATGTAACAAATGACGTTAATTCATTCTTGGATGGAAACCCAGCAGATAATTATGGATGGTTGATAAAGAAGGCAAACGAAACAAGCAGCGGTTCGGTTGGATTTGCATCAAAGGAGGACACAAACTCGTCCCTTGTACCACGTCTTGTATTGACATTCAAGTAGATGGATTCTAGTCCTAAATCTAAAATCATACCTCAAGCACTTGCTTTTAACCCATCTAACAACTACATGTATGTAGCAAACAGGCCATTCATTCACCGTCTCTGTAATTACTGGTTAACTTTTAAGCGAGATAACATCTCTTCCAAAATAATTCACACTTAATATACAACTGATTTTAGCCTAGGATTTTTTCAGGTAACTACGACGTTAGATTTGAACTGACGAATCGTCCTTATCGTATCATCCGAAAGTCTTATGGTGTATGCTGCGGCATTAGGATCGCTTGACTGAGCCAAAGTCTCTGCAAATTGTGTCTTGTCTTTGCCCCTTTGATACATGCCTCCTGATTCTTTAATGCATAAAGGAAATTTTTGCAACTTTAGTCCATTTCCAAATAGATGTGATACAAACCTCATATAGTTTTGAGTAGAGAACCAGTCTTCATTTCTCTCCTCACATAGCATAATCCAAGTGTCTATACTATTCTGAAATAATGCCTTCTTTCTTAGCTCTTCTAGAGTCATCTCTTATTGTCTAAAAATCTGCTCTCTTCATCTTAGAGCCACATCTGGGGCATATTCCTCCCTTGAATCTATTATTGCAGGCAAGACAAATGTATTTGACTCCCTGACTCTGGCCAAAGAACCCTCCTCCGCTACCTGCATCGGAGCCCATACCGCCCATTCGTTTGAGTGCTCTATTTCTCAAGAAGAGGGGGAATACTATAAAGATCGCTAGTGCTGCTACTAACCCATAGGGAAAAGGCAATAACATCTGCAGACCGATGCTAACAGCAAGTGACCCAAAAAGGAATATTAGGTAAGTCTTGTAATTAATCAATGCTACTTGTACTAGCAAAAAGCTTATAAATTTTTGTCATGATTGGTCCGAAATTATTGTGATTTCAAGGATGTTTCCATCACGATCATAGGCAAATAAGTCATTGTTCTCATAAGGTGATTGAACAATCATCGATACAAAACCAAAAAAATTGTGAAGGTCAGTCACTGATGGCCTTGCTACTCCACTCGGATGGGAATGAACAGTTCCTACATAACTTGGATCAAAGGGCAAGAAGGAATGAGGAAAGCCGGCAAAAGTTGGTCCCGCATGAGAAAATGGAGGAATTACAAGACCATCTATGAGTACATGTCCTTTCTTTGCCTTACCCCTGAGTATGAGTATGCCTTCATTAGGATGATTCATTTTACAGAATGACAGAATTCCATCTCTTGCTTCCTCTTTTAGAGAAATAGTTCTACGAGGTCTTTCCATTTTGAAAATCATACATTTACTACTACTTCCAAATTTATTAATCTTCAATAATAAATTCAGCTTAACTTGAGGGAAAGCTTAATCTTTGATATGCTACTAAGAGATGATTCCATCTCGGATACAAGTTTTTTTAATTGAATCTCATGTTCTATGATCTCATTTTGTATTTTCTTTTTGATCGATTCTAGATTTACTATATCCATCTTGACTTTCTGTAACTCGTGTTCTTTTGATTCTAATGATCTAATGTCAAATATTATCAATTCACTTTGTAGGTTTGATACCTTATCTGAGTATGATTCTTTTAATTGTAAAAACTCGTCAAGCCTAGAAATGGTTTCTTCAATTTGCTCAATGGCTCTTTGAGTGTCTTTCACAGAAATAGAACCAGATAAGACTGACTTTGCGACTGCCTGAAGTATTTCTATTATTGTATTCTTGGTCTGCTGTGAAATTACATCGAATGGCTCACGAATCAATTCTTCCATGATTTTCTTAACAGGTCTCTCTAGTGAAGAAATATAGCTGTATTTCCCAAGCGGTCTTGAAATTTTTGAGAATTGAAGGTCTATCTTATTTTTAATCTCTTTCTTTTCAGTCGATAGCGAGTCAATTCTGCTTTTTATTTCAAGAAATTTTTTATATTCCTCCATGGATTTCAATCCATTGATTTCTCCTTCCAATTCTGTAATATGATTTTTGGTCATATCTACTTCAGCGTCGATCTCAGAAATTCTTTGATTTTCCTGAGAGAGGGATATTTTTAGATTGGAAATTTTTTTTACATCTTCTTCTATCTTCCGACTTTTTTCTTTGAGGTAGTCATAAGCATGTATTGTAGTTGATAGCAAATTTCTATTACTTGCCATCTTGGCTATTTCCTCTTTGAGATTATCAGCATATTTTTTAGCAAATATGTGTATGATTCTGGAATTTACTCCTAATACATCACCTGCTCTTTTTAATATCTGATTTATCTCTATAGCAAGCAATACTACGTCTTCATATTTTGTGACATTGGTCAGACTTGATGAGGTCTCTTTTTTGATGGTTGAAACTACTGAATTCTTTCCTCTGGTTGCCACCATTCTGAGATTCTTGTCTACCTCATCGAGTTTCAAGTCATCTTGTTCTAATTGCAGAATTATATCATGAATTCCCTTAATGTTGGACATGACATTCTCTCTTATTGACTTGGCCTTGCTCATGGTTTCCAATCTTTGAGGGGATTCTATTTCTTCAAGAAATTTTGGTATATCTGAAAGCAAAATTGTTTTTTCTTTTGGTTGAGCAATAGGTTGCTCCGAAGTCTTCTTTTTCCCAAAACCAAAAACCATCTATATATCAATAATATTAGAATATTGACAACGTTAAATATTGTGCAAAAGGAAGTATATTTGTGACTGACATGCGATTGATTATGGCTGGAAGTGCCATAATTTTTGCTGGTTTTATAGTAGGAGGAATATCAGGTTCAAATTATGCTCAATTTACAATTCAGGCTTCGCAGTTTGATGAATGTTTTGATTACTCATCAGGTTCTGCAATAAAGGTAAAATGTGCGGATAAGACACAAGATGAATATCTCTACCTTGGTTTATCTCTTGCTTTGTTAGGTATTGGCGGAATCGTTCTTGTCAAAGGAATAAGAGGAAAGTGGGATCAGAATGTCAAGAGTGATGAAATGGTTGGGCCCAAAAGATAGTTAACTACTCATTTCATACAAAAGTTCATGTTGTGGACAAAAAAGAAACTTGTCTTAATTGTTACATGCGTATTAGCAATGTTAATTCCGGTCATGTTGCTGGTGCATTTTTGTCCAACTGGTAAATTGTATGATGCTATGGTAAATCAATGTGTTTTGGGTTCTACGGGCTGGAAAATAACTGGCTATTTCACTCCTCTTGAAACTGATTACACTCATGATAAAATGACTCTGGTGTATGTAAAGGGATTAAGAAACAACGGCTCTTTTGATTATGTGGAGAATAATACAAAATACTTCCTCAAAGAATTCAGGTTCACGTTCATAAATGAAGTAAATATCCAAGGTGCTGGAATAACTAGTGATGACAAAATTATTCAAACTTGGTTGGGTGATTACATCTATCCCAATAACACAAAAACCAGATTTTACCATTACGAAAGTTGTGAAAAAACAAGCTCGGGTCTATGTTTGTATCCTTTTTCTAGTTCACTAGATGCTCCACTTGTGATGGTTGCAGTCAGTAATGGAACAACCGATCTAAAGACAGGCATTATTTCACACGGAACTCTATTTAATATTCCAGATATTCCATCCCCATGGAACGTCAAGACATTTTGGGCTGTAGATACTGGAGAATGGAATGACAAGCATGTGGACATCTATACCGGATCTGGTTTACAAGCTAGAGTAGAAGCGGAAAGAATAACGAAATTACCCCCTGAAGAGAGTGGAACAGTTCAAATAATTGGCTTTAAATCTACTAACAGTACGCGATAACGAATATTCATCGTGGAAGTATCTTTAACATTTATGGAGAGATGGTATTGTTTTCAACTAGATATTTGAGGCTAACGGCAAAGGTGTGAGTCGAAATTTGCCCATATCCCCAGAGTCCGGCATTATCTTTTATCTGTGGAAAACTGATCTGGTTTACGATTGGGTAACTAGAAGTGTCATTTTTAAGTATGATGATATTTTGTTTAACCAAATATTCAATTCCCTGCGAAAATTCTTTATCAGTAACCTTTTCTTGTTCCCACAACAACGCAACATGTCGAACCCATTCTGGAATGATTGTTCGGTCTACATTTCTAACTGTGGGTTCTTGCACATCTAAATTTACGGTGCCTATGGTCACTATTTTTAATCCAGAGTTTCTAACCTCATCAATTAATGTTCTTAGTTCGTTTAGCTGAGTCCAATCCATGTCTCCTGTGTATGTATTGTTTACTTTTAGCGAAAAATCCTGCGGGTGCATCAAAACAACTGCAAAACCATAGCTGTCCATATTGGCTTTGATTTGTTGAAATACATAATCATGGGTAGTTCCAACAAAAACTCCCTGATCACTTAGCTTTGCAGTTACGGCAGTAGCTGGAAAATGATAAAGCTTTGCGTTCGTGAGGGGAAAAGGAGGTTTATCGTAAGGGTTAATTGCGTTACTGCTGATGTGGGTCATACCATTTTCTAAAACTGCCCTAACCGTGTCGTTATTCAATGAATTGTAAGGCGTAAGAAAGGTAACCGGCTTTTCTCCAAAAATTGCAATCAATTTTTGATTTGTTTTATTTATTAACGATGATTGATCTGCCTCACTAAAGGTAGCAAAATTTTCATGGTTCCATCCATGATTTGCAATTTCTATTGGGGCATTCTTGTCTTGAGTTCTATTTTGAAGATAGCTCAATAGGAGTTTGTCCTTACCAAAATAGTTTCCAATTACACCTACTGTAAGACTAGCATTTTTCTCTAGAAAAATATCCATTACCTTTTCCTGTTGATTTCTAAGATACCAATCTTGAATGTCATCTAATCTAAATGCCACACATTCACAGCTCTGTGACACTGATCTGAGAAGTGTTGAAACTGGTACTGAATTGCCTTTGTGGATGATTACAGAGTTTTGCGAACCATTAATTATTGCATTTACGCTTCCCATCTGCATAGGGAGTTTTGTAGCATCCGTCACATTCAATGCTCTGAAGTTATACTCGTCTACTTTTAGGTTTGAGAAGAATGCAAATCCTTTATCATTAACATTAGAACTATCTACAAGACCGGTTGCGTTGTAGAGTTGAACGGTAAAGTTACCGTCATTGCTCGTTAATATTTTTGTGCCGTCATGAACTGAAACTGTAATTAAGTTAGCTACAACGGATGGCCAAGGAGTAACTATTTGAATATCACGACTGATGCCCGGGAAAAGGTTAATGGGGAAATAACTAAACGATATGGACTTTGCAAGTGTAATGTTTGCGATATAATACTCATCTTCGGTAGAAGATGGCAAATACCAATACTGAGGAGTATAGCCTTGACTGTCTGTTATCAGGGTATCCCATGTCTTTTTGTCCTGTGATTGTATTGCTAGATGTGTGTTTGCCATGGGTTTTCCGTCATTGTATAATACTTGAAGTCGCATTCCACCATAAGTTGGAACAATTAGATCAGAACTTATCGTGGCACTTTGCAAATTGATACTAATTGAACCACCAAAAACATGATGATCATAAAACTCTATTTTGTATTGATGTCCTAAGGGAAGATCTGATATGGTGTATGGGTTTGTTGGCGGAGCATTTACTGTCTTAAATGGATTTGAATTAAAATCCTGATAGACCAGAAAATAGACAGAATCAGGACTAAACACTGCCGTGTTAAAATTTGAGTATTTTACCTGGATGGTGATAGAGCCCAAATTTTCGGCAGAGGATAAGTTTGGATTTAGAAGCAAGAGTGCAAATATGCCTAATAATGAGACTTTTTTCATTATCTGACCCTCTCAGCACTGGTCCAAGATGCTTTTCTTTTGAAAACTTCCTCTAATACAGCTTTTATCGAGAGAAAATCTACTATTTGCTTGTATCCTATTAAAGCGAATATGGAATAGGCTATAATTTTTTTATCATCGCCTTGAACTCTTACAGATAATGCAGTAAGCAGGTACTGTATTATGATAAAAAATGTTGCCAAAGATAGTACAAAAGGTCCTTCACCTTGCATGATGTTTATCGCAGCAAAAGCCCATACTAGAAAACCAGTAAATGGAACAACAAGCATCTGGATTATCATTAACGGGTAAGTAATTTTGTGTAGAAATCCAAAGCGAGGATTAGTTAGAACATCGCGATGCTTTATAACATTCTGAAGATTTCCCCTGTACCATCTCTTTCTTTGTCTACAAAAATTTTTCAATGTTTGTGGCACTTGGGTATAGGCAACTGCATCATTTGATCCCTGAATCACAAATCCAGATTTTAAGACCTTCACAGTAGTATCAAAATCCTCAACTAGAGTGTCATTGGTATACTCACCTACTTGCCTCAATGCCTTTCTTCTGAAAGCTCCCAAGGCACCAGGAACTATTCCAATTGCACCAAAATAATCTAGGCCTCGTCTCATTATCTGAATAGAGGTAAGATACTCTAATGCCTGGCACCATGTTAGTAAATTTACCAAATTCTTTATCTTTACATTGCCTGCCACTGCTACTACTTCATCTCTAGAAAACTCCTTTGTTATCATACGAAGTGCGTTATTTCCAATAATTGTATCTGCATCAACAATTACTATTATTTCTCCTCTTGCAAAAACTAAGCCGTAGTTTAACGCAGATGCTTTACCGCCATGCTCCTTGTGTAAAATTTTTATTTGAGGTTTATACTTGTTAGCAATTTCTAAAGTCCTGTCCCCGCTCCCATCATCTATGACTATTATTTCCTTATCTGGATAATCTGCGTGAACCAATGACTCTATTGAGCGTCCAATTACTTTTTCTTCGTTATAGGCAGGCATAAGAATACTCATTGATGGATAAATGGTAGGCTCTGGAAGGATTGATTCTCTGTGCTTACTCCGTATTGCGAGGGGTACAAACAATAAACTATACCAAAATGAGAATGTCATTCCCCACACAAGAATGCCTTTGGCTATGGATTGCCAATTGACATATCCGTCATATGCAATTGCAGTTGCGATGACAAAAGGCATTGCTATCATGGTAATCGTATAGGTTGACAATCGATTGGAACTATGCCTGTGAATTGATTTAGGAGATTTCCAGTCCATAATTTGATAAAAAACTAGTCCGCCTGCAAATAGAACAGAAATTAAGCTTGCAATACCAAAAGTTGAGAATATTATGTAAAGGAAAGCTGCAAAAATGCTGATAGCGATAGCTATCTGAATTATGTCTGGTTTTGTCTGTACTGATTGTAGTTTATTGTCCAATACCATTGGCTTTCTGTCTGTACTTTCAATCAACTGTAATCCTCGGTTAGCTAATTTTCCTATTTTATGCCAATAAGCATGTGTCTGTTTTTTTACATACATTCAGTAAATTACTATTGCAATACCATGACTCGATCAAAATTCATATGTTTGTTAACAAATTATTTGAACGAATCTTAATATCTTGAAATGTTTGTGAACGTATATGGTCAGCATAATGATAGCAGATGATTCAGCTGCAACCAGGCAAATATTGAAAAATATTATCGCTACAACAGGCCACAACTTAGTCGCAGAGGCCAAAGATGGACTTGAGACAATAGAGAAAATCAAAAGTGTAAAGCCAGATGTTCTCCTACTTGATTATGCAATGCCAAAGAAAAACGGATTAGAGGTGTTAGCAGAAATTAGGGGAATAAGCTCAACTAAGGTTATAATGATAACAGCAAGTGATCAACAAGACCTGGTAAGAGACTGTTCACAAATGGGTGTGTCAGCCTATGTAGTGAAACCATTTAATGAGAGCTTGGTAAGTAAAGCTATTTCTGCTGTGGCAAAAACTATTGTTTGAAATCATAATTGCAAATAATCTTCATGGCATTCACATTGGTCCATACTTAAACTGATAATGTATTCCTAGTGAATGTGAAGCCAAATTCAAGCCCTAAACGATAAGGTAAATTCGAAAAGTGACATACCTCATTTTAATTATCAGTCTTGGGTGAACTATAATTTAATGCAAACTTTCAAAGTTTCTGCTAGAACCGAATTAGACAGGCTAAAATCTCTCGAAGCTGAGATTGAGGAACTGAAGAGAGTAATTGAATCAAACGAGCAAAATTATAGAGATTTGTATGAAGGTGCTCCCGATATGTATCGTACTATAGATGCTGATGGGATTATACTTGATTGCAACACAGCTTATGCTAAATCTCTAGGATTTTCGAAACAAGAGGTAATCGGGATGTCAATATTTGATCATACCTCAAAGGATAGCATTAAAAAGATGAAAAATTCGTTTGAAACGTGGAAAAGAGTAGGCCATGTTGAAAACATGGAGATTCTACTCAAAAGAAAGGATGGTACTGTATTCCCAGGATTACTTAGTGCAAACAATTTGTATGACAAAAAGAGAAAATTACTTGGTAGCAACACCGTAATAAGAGACATAACAGAAATATTTGAGGCAAGGAAAAAGTTAGAGAACAGTCAAAAACAGATTCAAGTTCAACTGAAAAAATTAAAAGATATAGGAATTCAAAAAGAAGAATTCTTGGCCATGATTACTCATGAACTTAAAACACCGTTGGTTCCAATAAAAGGATATGCTGACATTCTGCTTTCAGGATTCCATGGCACTCTTAGTATTGCACAAAAAGAAAGAATTGAAATAATTAAATCTAGCGCGGAAAGTCTTTTAAAGTTGATACAGGATCTTTTGGATGCACAAAAGCTGGAGCTTGGTAAACTAAAATTGGATATGATCTCAACTAGCGTGTCAGAGATTATCCTTAGTACAATTACAAAGATGAAACCTGATGCAGACAGACACAAAATCAAAATAACAACTGATCTTGAAGAAAACATCCGTTGTTACTGTGACAAGGATAGGATCATGCAAGTATTGACTAATGTTATCTTCAACAGTCTTGATTTTTGTCCAGAGGAAGGCGGGACAATTCATATTAAGATGTGTTCTGAAAAGGATCACGCCAAGATTATTGTGAAAGATAACGGTATTGGTATTCTAAAGGAGAACCTAGACAAGGTCTTTGTGAAATTTTACCAAGTCAATACTGCTATTACTAGGGAGCATGGTGGAACAGGTCTTGGGTTGGCTGTATGCAAGGGAATAATCGAAAATCATGGAGGAAAAATCTGGGCCAGATCTGAAGGAAAGAACAAGGGCACGGAAATTCACATTCTTCTTCCTCGCGAAGAAAAGATTATCGCTTCCTAAAATAATCAAACAATTGAAATAATGATTTATTTTAACTTGATTTATTTTTTTATCGAAAATTGAAAAGTGTAACATTTTTAGAAGTTATTTCGAATCATGTTGGGATTTGGAAAAACCATGTTTGAAATTTATGTATAAAAGTTAAGGTACGCCAGGTAAGTGGATAGTGTAAAGAGTTTGACGCCCTAACGGAGTGCCAAACATTTAGTCCGAATCTCCAATTTTTGCTAAAATCTACGAACAAATTTCATGAAATTTACAAGAAAAAATAGGTACGCCAGGTAAGGGATTCGAACCCCTGGGTGCATAAGCACAACCGCTGCCTTGTATTTAGATCTCGAGGCGGTCGCCGTTCCACTTGGCTAACCTGGCATCCTGTCAAGATTCTGAGTCTGGTACATAAATACACTGAGAATCAACTGATCAGATGATCAAATATATAATAAAGGATATAAAGTAGACAATTTATCTTTAAGTGAACAGATGGAAATCATTACAAAAAAAACAGTATCCGTGGAGTATGGTGGAAAAAGGTATGCTCTACAGGATGATTCTACAATATCCTCACTCTTGTCTGAAATCGGACTTCCCGAAGACACTCTTGTAAGAATAAAGATCACAAAAGAAGGATTCTTGCTTATTCCAAATATTTAGAAATTGATAATGGATAGTTTATTATTGATATTTGGCAAAATTATGTGAGTGATTTAGTTGGCAAAGACTAGAGTATCTATTACGATTGATGGTAGGATTGCAAAGGCAATAGAAAATTACTATCGTGAGAAAGTCAAGTCTGCAGCAGAAAAAGGCGATCCCATTCCAAAACTCTCAAACATTTATGAGGAAATTATAGAGCGTGGTTGGGAATCAAAATCAATTACAAAAAAGAAATAGGGAAGGCAAAAAACTGTATCTTATAGGATGAAAATATGGGTTTAGATCTCAAAACATTATGTGTAAGAGAAAAAACAAATCTTGAATCATTCTCTTCCAAAATAGTTGCCATAGATGCGTATAACGCAATATACCAGTTTCTTTCGATAATTAGAGGTCCTGATGGTATGCCCCTTACAGATTTTAGTGGAAGGATTACGAGTCACATTAGCGGATTGTTTTATAGAAATATTAATTTTTTATCTCTCGGAATAAAACCAGTTTATGTTTTTGATGGAAAGCCTCCATCCCTAAAATCTGCTGAAATAGAAAGAAGAAAACAGATCAAGAAAGATGCTACCATAAAATATGAAAAAGCAATAAGTGAGGGGAGATATGAAGAGGCAAGAAAGTTTGCTCAGCAAACATCGATACTAAGAGATGATATGGTTGCTGATTCAAAGCGACTTCTTGGATTGTTTGGGATACCCTACATACAAGCACCATCTGAAGGTGAAGCAACAGCAGCGCATATGACTTCTACTGGTAAAGCATATGCATCTGCCAGCCAAGACTTTGATTCATTACTATTTGGAGCAAAAAGACTAGTGCGTAATTTTACAAATAGTGGTAAACGGAAACTGCCAAATAGAAACACAACAATCGAAATTGAGCCCGAAATAATTCAGTTAGACAAGACTTTATCAGATCTTGGAATTACACGGGAACAGCTTGTTGATATAGGAATCCTGATAGGAACGGATTTTAATCCAGACGGATTTGAACGGATAGGTCCAAAAACAGCTCTAAAAGTGATTAAAGAACATGGAAATCTTGAGAATGTACCACAGATTCAGGATAAACTCCAAGAAATAGAATACAAAGAAATTAGAAATATTTTCTTAAAGCCTACAGTGGCTGAAATTTCAGAAATAAATTTTGGAAATGTAGATTATCAAGGGATAACAAATTATCTTACAAAAGAAAGAAATTTCTCCTTGGAGCGTATCGAGACTTCATTAAATAGGCTCAAAAAATCAATAGAAAAAAAGAGCCATACATTGGAACAATGGATGAAAGATTAAATTTTAGAATGGTGCACACCTGCAAAGAAGCAATTAATCCATAATTATTATAATCCAAATCCTTTTCAGTTCTTACATATTATTAAAAACTATGTTCTGTCTAAGACATGTTAATTTTGCAATGATGGCGATTTCATTGTTTTTGTTAATATCTTCAACACTTATTCATATATCTTCTGCTGAAATTTTTGTCTCCTAAAAAACAAATTGAGCAAGGTCTTTCAGTAGTTAATGTCAAATGTAATGCAGGTCTAATATTGATGAAAAAATTGGTTGATAATTCCGCGGCATGTGTGAGAAAACAAACAGCAGTAGCCCTAGTCAAACGTGGCTGGGGTGAGATGGTTAATCCAAATTATTCTGAATTTCATAATAATTCGAAACAACTCGTAGGTAGCATCGCTATAGAAAATACCGCCTATTCGATGAATTATAGAATAACAGGTGCCAAAATTACTAAAGTGGCAATTTGAATAATGCTTATCTTATTACCATTTCTTTATCAGTCATGCAGAATGGCAGCGCGTCTTTAGAACTACCAATTGCTGGCTCATTAGCTAAGAGTAATTGTGATAACGATATTTCAATTCACGAGGACGGTGTAGAAGTATTTCCAACGCAAGGAGAATTTTCGTTAAAGGTAGCCAAGATTACATTTGATTTGATAAATGGGACTAGAGAAGTATTACTTCAAGGCGAGTGTACGCTTGGGTAATGTATGGAAAGCTAGTCTTAATCGCTTCTAGATTCCATTTTCAAATTGGTTTTATCGTTCCTAGATTGCTTCTCTAAAGAAGCTTTTTACGTTTTACTTCGATTCTTTTTTCAGCCTCTAGTCTCTCCAAATTGTATGATCTCATATCCGCAAATTTGATAATTTTGCTTAGACTGGGGTGTGTTTTTTTTATTGCCTTGAACATTTCTTGTGAAACTTTCCTATAATCCGGATGCCCCTGAGGAACTGTTCGAAGCTCGATAAGATGTGTCGCTTCTCTGAGATTTAGCCGCATAAAGTATGGGTAATTGTAAGCAAAATTAACAACGTATTGAGCCTGTTCTGGCATATTTTTCTTAAGATGATTAAAGACTTCATTTGATTTGTACATACAATCCTCAAAATCCTTCTTAATCCCAAACTGTTTAATTTCATCTGGAATGAAATATCCATGCTGTGTTGTAAGCAACTGTCTTTCCAAAGTTAATACTCTGTGTCTATGAAAATCGCGAAACATTCCAAAATTAGTCAGAAAATCAAAAGTGTACTCTACCATTTCAAAGGCGCGTGGGGGTCTATGTCTTCTATTCTGGCGAAGATCTGAAAACTTTTTAATAATTTTAATCTTTTCCGAGTCTTTCATTCTCCTGGTTTGACGTAATGTGCTTGAATATGAAACGCCTGGTGATTGTTCGTACAGTATAGCTGCAATGATTTTATCTTTGGCCATTTTTTCTGATTCCACATCAACCAGATCCACAAGAAAGTTATTTTCAGTCTTGGATTTGAGATATTTCTTACTCAGTATTGTAGAAGTTGTCCTTAGTTGACTTAGGTATTTTTGCATTGACTTTCCGTAATTGTCGTTTGCTCTTTTCACGAATGATCCTATGGTAGTATCTAACTCTTTGTGTATATTGGATGCAATACGTTTCTCTTCTTCAAGTCCTGATGAATATAGGATAGTCAATAAATATTCAAATGCTCTGCCATTTCCAGTGATGCCAACATTTGTGAGAGTGGAGGCAGGAAGAATTCCTCGAAGAATATCTAATGCCTTTGCCCTTATTGTTGCATTGTAAATCCTAGTGGCTGATTTTATGTCCTCATCATCTGTTAGATTTGGGAACGGAACTTCTTCGCCTTTGGAATTTCTGAATCTTTGACTGCTAATTAATTCTCGTTCCTGAATGTATTTGATCATTGGTTGAATATTTTTTGAATAAACATCAAAAGCCAGATTGCATGCTTCAAGATATTGATCAGCGTACTTGGAATTCATAATGTCGCCTTCTTTGTAAAACTTGTATTCTCCATTGATTTTCTTATCCCACGCAACATACCTTGATGATTTTTCAAGATATGATAATCCAATTCGACGATCTTCTATTTTTTTTACTGCAATATTAGACAGACCCTCGATTGCAATTTGACCTTCTCCAAGTTCTGCCACTGAATCGTCGCCATATTCTAGTAAAACTTTTTCATAAAATGCTTGGCCACGATTTTCATTTTGTGCAAACTCATCAAGAAAAATTCTCCTCATACTTTTATCGGTTCTACTATATCTTGACATTAGGGCTCCACGATCAACTTGCCTTGGAGTAATTATGGCAAAGACAGAATCATCCACATTTGAAAAATGTTTGGCAAGTATTTCTCTTTCCGAATCTGAAAATTCAGACAACACAATTCAGATGTGAGACAATTATAAATAATCTGCGAATTTGTATCACGGATCTATGGTTTACGCTCAAATAATTTTGATAAGACAAACTCTTGAAATTTATTATTACATCTGATGAGCATAGATTGAGAATGGCAATTTTTACGATCTCTATTTTACACAATTCACGGATCAGATTTTTACTTATGAATCACGCATGATTATATCGTGTTTCTCATGTAAAGGTGATTTTTGATTATATTTTATTACATTGCGTAACGCTCTGTCGGAGAAATAAGTTTCATTATAGTGACCTAATGATTCATTACAATCATAACAGTATAGTTCTTTGAAGGTCATATTGTAAATGATCATGAATTTTGATTTGGAATACCATGACAAAACAAGTTGATCACAGTGTGAAATTAAGTAATTGCTACAAGCAGCTTTAGCTTTTGTCAGCTCTACGAATAGTTCTAGTTCTTACAGAAACGGGATACATAAACTCGACATGATAGTCGCCGAACTTGAAAGTTCTTTTCATAACGTGGGTTATGGAAGTAAGTATTTACAAACTAGCTTGTTCTTTTTAGATAAACTGACTATCTTATTCATTAGCGATTCAATAAACTGAGAACTATTATTAATAAATAAAATCCGTCTTGAATGATTAATGATTTATTTCAAATTTTCACATTCATTTTTATTTATATGTTATATGATTTTACTCAAAATTTTTAGCACAAATTTTGAATTTATTGGTGGACTCTTCGGGAAACCAGTTCCAAGTTTTTTCGCAAAACTCATAAATACAATTTATTTTCTGCCGATACGAATTAGATCAGAAGATGGATCTGATTTTAGAGCGTTGTGTTTTGACTGCCATCTGAGCAAAACTTCTTTAAATGATTCCGCTTCCTCTTCATTTTCTGTATACATTAGAGTAGTAACCCATTTACCAGTTCCAGCAGTTCCTCCCATCGAGTTCATCCAAAAATCTGTAGGCATATTAACAAATGCTTTATTGTTTATATCGCGGCTCATGTCCACCCAACGTTTTGCTACAAAGTGAAGGATTTCATCTAGTTCTTCTTTTGTAATCATCATTGGACCATTACTATACAAGTGATTATAAAATTACGCATTTTTCATGAATATTGACAGCTATTAGTTAAAATGATCTTACTAAAACTCGAAAGCTTGTTAACACTTTGTTGATTATATTAGAATTAAAACAAGTTCCCAATGAGTAAAGAAGAGATCGAATTTATCGGAAAGCAAGTAAAGGACATGTACGGCACTTATATCGGCAAAGTCGTTGGCACCATAACTGACATTGATGGTAGTGTACAAACTGTAGGTGTTGATTGTGGTTCTGAGGGACTAAAGCAGATAGAATTCGAACAACTAGTTGTCCAGGGTCAGTTCGTAATTTTCATTCCTAGATGGAGATTAGACGCCCAGCGCTTGTTGCGTGAGAAGGGCCTTACGTTGCGCCGAATACGTGCACTGATGGATATCGTATCTGAAAACGACGACATGAAGGAGGACGCTGAATTAATACACGAGAAATACAAGATGAAATTGCTAACACTCGATGAGACCGAGAAGCAAATAAAAGAAAAATTAGATAAGAGAATGGCTGACCTTGAGACTCAGCTAAAATCAATTAGAATGCTGAGATTTGATGCCAAGTTGCAAAATAAGAGCAGCGAAATATCCGATGCCAAATATGAATCAGTCAAGACTCATACGGTCGAAATAATCGAGCACATAGAACACGAAAGGGCAGAGATAGCAAACATCCAACGTCGTATCAACGATCTTTCAGTTGAAAATCTGGAGCAAACGGAAAGTCCAAAGCAGGACGTTCATTCAGCCGCCGTTTCGTACCTTGGTAAGGTCGAAAATTCCTCGCCTTCTCAGCCAAAGACTCCAATCTCTGCAGGAATAGGAGTTGGTAATAACATTCCCCCATCACCACCAACTCAAAAGCCAGTAGCTATTGGAGCTGACGGCGACGAAGAGCCTCAAGATTCAGATTGGCTCAAAAGAATAACATCTTGAGCAAAAATCTGTAGGGATACAAGGATTTCGCTCCACCTCCTTTTGAGCGAACCTTTTTTTGAGATTACTACAAACAGATTCTGTTGGATTCTATATCCATTGGCCTTGGAAATGACAACCCAAAAATTCGAATAGATGCAGCCGATAACACAATAGGATTTTGGGAAAACCAGGCTGCCAATCTTTATTGGTTTGAAAAATGGCATGTTCCTATAGAATGGAACCCTCCATTTGCAAAGTGGTTTGTAGGTGGTAAGATAAACGCATCATACAACGCGCTTGACGTGATTGCACAAAAGGACCCTGCAAGAAAAGCGGTAATATGGGAAGGCGAAGATGGGAAGAGAAAGGAGTTCACCTACCAAGAACTTCTGACTGAAACATCTAGGCTTTCAAACGTTCTAAAGAATCTTGGAGTCAGAAAAGGAGATAGGGTAACAATCTATCTTCCGATGGTTCCAGAATTAATGATATCACTTCTTGCTTGTGCTAGAATTGGAGCAATACATACGGTTATTTTTTCAGGATTTAGTGCACAATCAATAAGAGATCGAATTGAAGATTCCAAATCTAAGGTAGTTATTACTGCAGATGGAGGATTTCGACGTGGCAGTTTAATAAAATTAAAAGAGGTTGTGGATGAAGCTATTTGCGACCTCGACTTTGTGGAAAATGTAATTGTTTTAGAGCATGCAAAAAACCCAATTGCCATTAATCAACGCGATAAAAAATGGACCGAATTGATTGAGACTGTGTCATCCACATGCGAACCAGAAAGACTCGAAAGTACGCATCCATTATTCATTTTGTATACTTCGGGGACTACTGGAAAGCCAAAAGGAGTTTTGCATGGAACAGGCGGATATCTTACTCATCTTTACAGCACATTCAAGTGGGTGTTTGACATTAAAGATTCCGACGTATATTTTTGTACGGCAGATATTGGTTGGGTAACTGGTCATAGCTACATAGTTTATGGTCCATTGTTGCATGGTGCTACTCAGATAATGTATGAAGGAGCCTTAGATTATCCTACGCCGGAAAGAATTTGGCAGATAATTGCAAAATATAATGTCACGATTTTGTATACTACCCCTACTGCATTACGAATGTTTATGAAGTATGGAGATGAATTCCCAAAATCAAATAATTTGTCTAGCTTGAAATTACTTGGAACAGTTGGAGAGCCAATAAATCCAGAGGTTTGGAGATGGTATTTTGAAAAGATTGGCAAGAAACGATGTCCAATTGTAGATACTTGGTGGCAAACAGAAACAGGTGGAATTATGATATCACCAATTCCGGGCATTGAAACTGCTCCGTTGAAACCAGGATCGGCAACGAGATCTATTCCAGGAATTGAAATATCAGTAGTAGATGACAATGGAAAAGACATTAGATCTGATTCGAAAGGATATCTCGTAGTAAAGGAACCATGGCCAGGGATGTTACTTACTATATGGGGTGATGATGAAAAGTACAAAACAGTTTATTGGTCAAAATATAAAACGATGTATTATCCTGGGGATTATGCAATAAAAGACAAGGATGGTTATATCTGGATGCTTGGGCGTGCTGATGATGTTCTTAAGGTGGCAGGTCATCGACTTGGTACAGCCGAATTAGAAAGTGGCTTTGTTTCTCATAGTTCTGTTGCAGAGGCTGCAGTATGCGGTATACCTCATTCAATAAAGGGGGAATCGATTATATCATTTATTGTTTTAAAGGATGGGATACAACAAAATAAAAAACTAAAAGATGATCTACAAAATCATATTCGAAAAACAATAGGTCCAATTGCTACTCCAGATCAATTGTATTTTGTTACAAAACTTCCTAAGACTAGAAGTGGAAAAATAATGAGAAGGCTACTAAAGGCAATAGCAAATGGGGAACAAATCGGTGACGTTAGCACGCTGGAAGATGAGGCATCAGTTGAAGAAGTCAAAACTGCATTTTCTGAAATGAAACAATCGCTCCAAAACTGTTAGATACTAAATTGAGATTATCTGTAGTTTTGAACTTTGAGTAATTTGAAACTTATCAATAAATCCAGATGTCACTTCTAAAACATATTTTGCTTTTTTTCCATCTGCATTTTGCACTGTACATGTAGCAGTTTCAAGTGCAGATTTACATGGAAGAATATTTCTTTCCATGTGAACAATGTTTCCATCGCTGTCAAACCAAATTATATCTAAAGGGAATTGCATGTTCAGCATCCATATTGGTACTACTTGTTCTTGGTCAAAAACAAAGATCATTCCTTGATCATAGGGGAGCTCATTTTGAAACATCAAACCTCGAGTTTTCTGAGGGTCTGTTTCTGCAATCTGAACATCCAGCATTACATCACCAATCTTTACACTTCCTTTTGGAAATTTGACTTCAGCTAGTTTTGATTCTGAAGGAATAGTTAATACTCCTACCACGCCAATTATCACGGCTGCAATAGCTACGGGAATTAAAACTTGGGCTCTAGTTGCCACAAAAAATTAATGCTAATGTCTAGTTAAAAACTAATGTAAAAAGTTGGTAGTTTTCAAAACTATCTCATTTTATCTCTTATATCTGAGACATTACTTGCAAAATTTTTGGTCTCTGCACCTATGTCTGAAATAGTTGCACCATTGTAAACTTTATCAAGGTATTTCCCAGCAATTATCATCGGAATTCCAACCGCATTTGTTACTCCTAGTGGCTCTGGAATCCAAAAGAGTATGAACCCAATTTTTTGCATTTTCTTTCCAGGTGCAGGGGCTCTTTGAAGTGAACCCAAGGCACGTGCAGTCCCTCGGTCATCGAGGCCTCCAAGGTCAGAGTATATTTTGGCTCTTCTATGTAATGAATCTCTTAATCCCTTAATTCTACGAATACCATGTCTAAGTCCTTCATCCATTTATCATAGATTATTAAGAAAATAGTTAAGATTCCATGCAAAAGTTCAATCACAAGAGGGTGAATATTTCTTATCAAGAGATTAGGTTATATGATTTCAGGTATAATCATCAAAAAGATGAAAGAAAAACGCGCTGAAAGACTAGAATCAATAAAAGAGGCACACAAATCCACAAAAACCGATTATTCTAGAATCGAGGATTATCTTGAGGTAATATCCGAACTTATTGACCTAAAAGGTTATGCAAATACTATTGATATTTCTAGATATCTTAACGTAAGTGCACCTTCTGTAACCAAAATGCTTCAAAGACTTGGCGAAAATGGTTATCTTGAATATGAAAAATATCGTGGAATACATCTGACTTCAAAGGGCACCTCCATGGCAGACAATGTAAGGCAAAAGCATGGTACCTTGTTAGAATTTTTTAAGATGCTTGGAATAAATCATGAAATAGCAAATCAAGATGCTGAGGGAATAGAACACCATCTTAATCCTCAAACTATAAAACAATTGAGAAAATTTGTTACCTTCCTTAAATCAAATCCAAAAATTCTTCAAAGTTTTCAATAATTACTCGTGAACAGAAACCCTGATGTCATCTTTTGACATCACTGCACTAATCAATCTTTTTCCTGAACTGGATTTTTTTGAAATTATTATTCTTCCTTTTTTTCCTACACGAGTAGACAAAATGTGTCTTTCATTTACATAAATATCTGCATCCATTCCTGCTTTCGAGTCATCAATTTCAAGAATGAGATTGTTCCCAGATTCTGCCATGTCGAACGGTTCTCCTCTTATTCTCTCTAAGGTGGTATGTTTTGGTTCAACATCTATGTGAACACCGAGCATTTTTTCGAGTTCATTTATAGTCGATCCTCCTCGACCAATTAGTGATGGTATTGATTCCTTGTCTACCCTGACTCTAATGCTGTTATTAGAAAGAATCTCTATTTCTGCATCGGGATCAAAACGTCGTATGGTATCCTGAATCTTTGACTCTGCAAGTCTTTCAATCCCTCCACTTTTTGCTTCTTTTGATATTGGAATTACTATGTTTTCTTCACCATAAGTGTAAATCTCATATTCTAGATTATGATCCTCAAAATTTCTAACTTCTATAACAGGTCTTGCTAGATCCTGCTCTGTCATTCCTGAGGGCACCTTGACTTTAAATTCCAGCTCATATACTTTTGAAATCTCGCCACCCTTTACAAATACCACAGTATCTAGTATGTGAGGAATCATGCCAAGATCAACTTTACCTATAAATCGTTGGATAGCGTCAAGAGGAGCGTTGGCATGAACCACACCAACCATGCCTACTCCTGCAAGTCTTAGGTCTGAGAATACTCTGAAATCATAGAATCTTCTAACCTCATCATAGATAGTATAATCAGGTCTTACCAAAAGTAGTATGTCAGCTGCATTTTCAAAACTTCCATCTAACTGTGTATACTGTGTAACCTTTTCATTTACCTGAAGATCTCTTGGAGATTCAAAAGTTTTAACAATTTTGCCCTTTTTTGAGTAGAAGTCTGCCAAGCTTGATGCAAGGGTACTTTTTCCAGAACCTGGAGCACCCGCTATGAGTATCCCTTCTGCCTTGTCGGAAAATCGTAACATGAGTTTCTCTGAAATTCTGTATTGCTCCAACGATAATTTGACTATGGGGTGAGTAATAGTAATCTCATAATTGTCTGAAAAAGGAGGATGTGTTATGACTATCCTAAAATCTTTATACTGAATGACAAGAGCACCTGATTTTGAGATCTCTATGGCTCCAAGTTGAGTGACTCTTGAGGCTTCTAATATTTCAGTGGTAATTCCCTCCAAGTATTCCTTTGTTAGTAATTTCTCTTCAATGTCAACTAATGAGAATGCTCCGGGCTTTCCTTTTTTTGCACAAGGGTGAGTTCCTTCCTTCAGATGAACACTCATAGTCTGACTATCAAAGAATTTTTCAAATTCTAAATCTGAAATCTTTACTTGAGGTTTTGAGTAGTTGGTTTTTACACCTTCTGCTTGTGCAACCAAAGCTTGAACATAATCTGCGGTGTAAAAAGTGGCATTATTTTTTTTTGCAATATCTTTGATTATGGCATCAATTCTACCATGTCGTGCAAGTTTGATATCCTCCATGGTAGGTCTGTCTCCTTCAAATCTGATGATTATGTTATTTTTTTCTGCTAACTCACGAATTTTTTTTATCTCCTCCAAGCCAACAAAACCATAATCCTTGTTTTGAGAAGCTTGAGATTGTAATTCGTCAAGTACTGCTACAGGTATGATTATCTCGCAATTGTTTAGGATGTTCTTTTCTATTAGTTTAGTAATCTCACCATCTATTATGATGCTGGTATCGACAACTATCTTGTCCATATGAGATGGACGTCTTTGGCACCTTTTAATCATAACTGTACACTCTGTAAACATAATATACTGGTGGGCAAATTGTTACGCGTTGTCTGCCGTAAAGACTGAAGTGCTAGTTATAGAAGATAGTCCTGCTATATCCATTCTCATCAGAGATTTTCTAAAGAAAATGGGCTATCAACACATTCACACTTGTAATACAGGAAAGGCAGGGATACAGATGTTTTCAGACCTAGTTCGTAGAGGCAGAGTTCCTATAGTTATGCTAGATTTTCATCTACCTGATGTAACTGCAAACAAAGTCATGGAAAGCATTTTCAATATAAGGCCTGACGCCAAAATAATAATCGAAACAGCAGACGCAAAGAGCGACGATGCGATAAGAGACACTCTCAGAAAAGGTGCCTATCAGTATATTGAAAAACCGATAAGATTTGAGATTCTACAAAATATATTTGCTATTTTAGAGGAAGAAAAAACGATTCTAGAATCGGATTCTGTTGATGACACTAAGAAAATTACTTCATTTCTGAAGGCCTATCCAAGAATAAGTCTGACCAGATTAGCAGAATATGCTGGTATAGAAACTAGCACATTAAGAAATCACTTGAAGCAATTTGAAGACAAAAAAAGAATAACCCAGATAGGAGAACTCAAAGAAATCGCATGCAGTCAATGTGGCTCAGTTAGAATTTCACATAATTTCTTTTGTCCCTCATGTCACAGCCCTAATTTTAAACAAGGAAAATTAATTGAGCATTTTAAATGTGGTAATGTTTCTATTGATGATTCCTATAAGCAAAGCATCTGTCCAAAATGTCAACAAAAGATACAAGTCTTGGGGGTAGATTACAGAGCAATAGAAAATTATTATGTGTGTAACTCATGCAATGAAAAATTTCCAGAGCTTTCTCAAGACTATATCTGTGTGAAATGTAATAACCGATTTACCCTAGAAAAAGCAAATTGGGTTACAAGTGAATTATACAAGAATAACTAGTTACAATCTTGATACGTTAGTGATTGTTTTTAGTACTTCCTCAAAGTCAAATGGTTTTAAAATATACGCACTAGCCCCATTATCAAAGCATTCCTTTATCGTGTTTTGATTGTCACTAGCTGTAATCATAATTATCTTAGCGCTGGGATCTTTTGTAAGGATCTCTTTAAGTGCTGAAATGCCATCTTTCTTTGGCATGGCTAGATCCAAGAGTAGCACATCTGGCTTTACTTTTACATACTCTTGTACCGTTTCAAAGCCGTTAGTTGTTTCAGATACCATATCATGATGTCCTATCTTCAGTATGTCTTTTAATACCATTCTGATTG
>Ga0335084_10001217_pt1 | contig 23656 bp, 19 predicted proteins | sample Lox_Sample_44_FD_206721 | JGI IMG/M metagenome (GOLD analysis project Ga0335084, IMG submission 206721) | Soil microbial communities from Loxahatchee National Wildlife Refuge, Florida, United States - Lox_Sample_4.4 | ecosystem: Environmental > Terrestrial > Soil > Wetlands | place: USA...
ACATTGGCTCCTCGGGCTGGACTCGAACCAGCAACCCTCCGGTTAACAGCCGGATGCTCTGCCATTGAGCTACCGAGGAACATCGGCCGCAGGCCTCGCCCGAGCGTGCGCGCTCGGACCGCTCCCGCAGCCACGGCAGGAACTTCCATTCTAGCCGGACACCGTCCGGGGCTCCAATTACCAGATTTGCACACGAGGCCAGGCGCGCGGAGACGGCCGGACCACGCGCGCCCGCAGGCCCCGGCGACGACCCGCGCCTACTCCATCTTCCGGTGACTCACCGACAGCATCATCGGATCGTCGCCCGACGGCCCGTAGATCGACGGCACCTTGCCGCCCATCGGCCGGATGTACGTCGAGAGCTGGCCGCGGTGGTGGATCGCGTCGAAGAAAAACAGCCAGAGAAAGCCGCTGATCGGCTGCTCCATCCGCACCTGGCCGTTCATCAGAAACCGGCCCTTCCGCTCCCAGGCCGCGTCGTCCATCCTCTCGATCTTGTGGAGCAGCCTCTCCCACGCCTTGTCGAACGCCTCGAGCAGATGCGCCGGCGGCATGTCGGACGGCCCGCTGAACGAGAACTCGCCCTTGTCGATGAGCTCGGCGCACGCGTTCGCCTCGCCGACCAGCGTCCAGACGATGCGCGACGCGGTCTGGGACTTCTCGTGCGGCGTGTAACCAAACTTCTCGGGCGGGAGCGCACTGAGCACGCGTTGGAATGCGAGCGTTTCGTTCTTGCGGCACTGGAGATGGAATTCGCGGTTGGTCATGGCAGTAGCCTCGGCAGATATTCTAGACTCCATCGGGCTACCGGACGACCGGACCACCCGACTATCCGGCTTATGAACGTCATGCGCGCCCGAGTCCTCGCGACCCTGCTGATTTCGGCCGCCGTGGTCGCACAAGCTCCGCCTCCGCGCGACCGCGCGTGGCGCGAGGACCTCGCATTCTTCGCGCGCGAGTTCCCCGCGAGGCAACTCGATTTCGCGAAGCTCTACCCAAAGGACCGCTTCGACAGCGAGATCGACGCCATCACGCGCGCGATCCCGACGGCCACCGACGCCGAGATCGTCCTCAGCCTGATGCGCCTGGTCGCAAGCGCGCACGTCGGCCACACGAATCTCCGCTGGCCCGAGGGCTCGCTCGCATTCCATCGTCTGCCGCTCGGACTGCAGTGGTACTCGGATGGTCTGGCCATCACCGCAGCAACCGAACCGTACCGCGAGGCGCTCGGCCTGCGCGTCAGCTCGATTGGCACGATGACGCCCGAACAGCTGGAGGCCGCCGTCGCGCCGTATCTCGCCTACGAGGACGACGGCTGGCTGCACCAGTTGAGCCAGTCGGCGATGCTGATGGAAGAGATCCTGCGCGCGCTCGGCCAGGTCGAGACCGATGGACGCGTCGCGATCACGCTCGCGCGACCGGACGGCACGACAACGACGCTGCGGGTCGCGGCCGTGCCGTGGGCAGACCGCTCGCGGCTCGTGACCGCCGTCGAAGCGCTCGGCATCCCGGTGGGTCCCGCGCGCATCGAGCCGCTCCGCTACTACCGCTACGAGATCCTGGCCGGTACGAAAACGCTCTACATCCGCTACAACCGATGCGCGGACGATCCGCGTCAACCCTTCGCGGACTTCGCGAAGGAACTGTTGGCCAAGGTGGACGCCAACCCGAGCGGCGTCGAGCGCGTGGTCATCGACCTGCGCGCGAACGGCGGCGGGAACTCACAAGTCATCGAACCGCTGCTGACGGGACTGCACGCGCGCAAATCGCTCAGCGCCAAAGGCAGGCTGTACGCGCTCGTGGGGCCGGGGACGTTCTCGTCAGGCCTGCTGGCGGTCATCAAGCTGCGACACGACCTCAACGCCGTCGTCGTCGGCGAGCCGCCGGGCGAGAGGCTGAACTCCTACGGCGAAGTGAGACCGCTGACGCTGCCCAACTCGCATCTGAACGTGCAGTACTCGACGAAATACTTCACGCTCGTGAAAGGCGGCGCCGCGTATTTCGAGCCGGACATGGTCGTCCGCACGTCGATCGCCGATTGGCGCGCGGGAAACGACCCCGTTCTAGGCGCGGCGTTGACGCATCGATAACCCCGCAATGCGCCGCCACGTCCACCGCGCAGGCCAGAACAACAACGCGACCCACAGCAGCACCGCAGGCGCGGCTCCGAGAACGGCGAGCACGAGTCCAACGAAGCTGTTGAGCGCAAAGCGCACGCCGTCCACGACCGCGTTCCGAAAACGACGGCCGATCGGCAGCGGGTCCGTGTCGGACAGCTCGGCGCGGTAGCGCTCCTCGACGTCCACCGTGATGGTCGAGAGCGCGGCGCGATTGCGCATGGCGAGCTCCTGCGCTTCCATCTGTTCAATTTCGGTCCGCACGCGCGACTGCGCCTGCTCCACCGCCAGCACATCCGAGAGCTTGCCCGTGCGGTCCTTGAGAATCTGATCGAGGCGCGCCTCCTCGACCTTCGCGTTCGCGATGCGGATCGCCAGGTCGCGGTGCGCGTCCGTGACGTCCTCGGTGTTCTGCGATTCCTGCACCACCCTGCCGAGCGCGCGGACGCCGGCGAGCGTGGCGTCCATCTCGGCGACCGGCACGCGGACGGTCGCGTTGAGCGTGCGGCGATTCGGCGGGTCGCCCGCGAGCGTGAGCGCCGCCACCGACCCGTGATGCGCCGCGGCCACGCGCTCGAGCGCCGGCCGCAGGTCGTCGAACGTCTCCGTCGAGAGGCTGACGGACGCCGTGCGCACGACCATCGGCTGCGACGCGTCGGCGCCGCCGGTCTGGACAGCCTGGCCTAGCGTCATGCCGACGATCTGCGACGGGTCGCGCGCGACCGGCGCGTTGTTCGGCCCGCGCGTCTTGCCGGCCCCGCCGCGTCCGGCGCTGACATAGCCGAGCGATCGCAGCCGATCGTCCGTCGCCGCAGGCGCCGGCGAGGCGAGGGCGCCGTTCTCGTTCTGCAGGCCGCTCAGGACATCAACCGGGCGACCCATGTCGATGGCCGCCGGCCGCCCGACGAACTGACGATTGGCAAGCACGACGAGGGCCAGGCCGGCCGTCGCGCCTGCCGCGGCGATCGCCCAGCGCGAGACACCGAGGAACGACGGCGCCAGCAGCCACACCTTCCAGCCGCGGCCCGCCGACGAACGATCTGACGGCGCGCCCGCGGGCGCCACGAGACGATCCGGCGCCGACTCGACCTGCCAGTCGGCGAGCCCGGCCGAGACGCCGCGCAGATCGTCGGCGAGGGCGCGGCACTCCGCGCACCGATCGAGGTGATCGCGCACGGCGACCGCCCGCGCGACCGGCAGCTCGCCGTCGAGGTACGCCATCACTTCGTCACGCGCCACCTCATGAGTGATGGTCATCGTCTTCCTCCGACATCTGAAGGTTGGCCCACGAGACGCTCGCGCAGCGCGAGGCGCGCGCGGAAGAGCCGGGAGCGCACGGTGTTGACAGGGACGTGGACGAGCGCGGCGATCTCGGCGTAGCTCAGCGCGTCGTACTCGCGCAGCATGAGGATGTCGCGGTCGGCGGGATCGAGCGCGTCGAGCGCGCCGCGGATCCAGATCGTCGCGGCGGGATCGGCCGACGCGGCGGGAACGGCGTCGACGGCCGCGCCGCCGGCGTCGGCCGGGGCGCGGCGGGCCTTGCGCCGCCACACCGACAGCACGTTGAAGGCGATGCCGAAGAGATAGCTTCTGAACGACGCGCGCGGCTCGTACCGGCGCGACGCCTGCAGCAGCGCGAGGAACGTCTCCTGCGCCAGCTCCTCGGCGTCGGCAGGATCCGCCGTCCGCCGCCGGAAAAAGGCCCAGATCGGCTCGCGGTACCGCTCGAAGAGCGTGTCGAAGGCCGCGCGGTCGCCGGCTTGGAACGTGAGCGCAAGATCTTCGTCACTGGACATGGAACCCTTGGGCACCGGCGAGGAACCCCTGAGGAACCCTCAGGAACCCCCTGGGAACCCTTCCAGAAAGGTAATGTCCAGTGTCGCCGAAAAGTTCCCGGCTACTTGACGCTGGCGTTCACCTCGATCGCGAGCGACCCGCGCAGCGCGTTGGATACCGGGCACTTCCCTTCCGCTTCCTTGGCGACGTCGGGAAACGTCTTGGGGTCGATGCCGGTGAGCCCTTCGGCGACGACGGTGAGCTTCGAGCTCATGATCTTGATCCCGGCATCGCCGAGATCGGCCGAGACCGTGCACGTGATGTGCGTCTTGCCGATCGCGCCGCCCTTGCGGCCGACGGTGGCGTTGAGCGCCATTGCATAGCACGCGCCGTGGGCGGCCGCGATGAGCTCCTCGGGGCTCGTCGAGCCCGCCGCGTCGCCGATGCGGCTCGGGAAATTGACGGGCAGCGTGAACGCGCCCGTGCCCGCCTTGACTTCGCCCTTGCCGCCTTCCCGCAGCGGGCCCGACCAGTTCACGGTCACGGTTCGAGAAAAACTCGGCATCAAAGACTCCTCTTCACCTGTTCACCTGCAATGCGAGATTTCAGGATCGCATCATTGCAGATTGAATGAAGATTGCGCAATTGGCCAATCGTCAATCAATCCGCATTGATGCGATCTCGAAATCCCGCATTGCTAGACCTTCGCCGGTTTCTTCCCCCTTGCCCTGACGGCCTGTCTGGACGTACTGAGCTGCACGATGACGCCGCCGAGCGAAAGCGCGAGCCAGGCCGGCAGGAGCCACCAGCGATCCGGCTGCGGATCGAGCGGGTAGAAGATCCAGTAGCTGCCGCCGGCGACGGCCTTCTTCGCGGCCGGGCTGCCCGCAAGCGCGAGCGCGCCGATGAGGAGCGTCCACGATCCGGCGAGCGCGGTGCCGAAGATGACCACGTAGCGGACGATGGAAAGGGCGCCGAGGGCGCCGAGCACGCAGACGATGACGAGCACGACAGTCGGCGGCTCGTTCCCGCTGAACGCGTGCCAGATGAGATTGACCACGAGCGCCGCAAGGCCGGCGCCGACGAGCCCGACGCCGATGAAGTACGCCGCCCACATGAGCAGGGCGCCGACGATGCCGCCGATGAACGCCGCGAGCACGAGCATCCAGGTCGCGGTCGCGCCGCCCAGGATCAGCGACGTGACGAACGCGCCGATGAGGAACCCGAACGCGCCGAGCACGAAGCGGAAGAGACGATGGCCGGCGAAGCAGGAGAGCAGTCCGACGACGAGGAGGAGGATCGCGGTCGGCGTCGCGTACGACGCAGGGAGCATCGCGACGATTATATGGGATGATGCTGGACCGATGACCGACGCGCCACCGCCGGCACGCGCCCGCCGTCTGGCGGTCACGGCGCTGGCCTCGGCCGTCGGCGTGGCGCTGCTCGTCTGGCAGGTCCGGAAGGTCGGCCTCGCGACGATTCGCGCGGATCTGGCCGCCGTCGGGCTCCTCGGCTTCCTCGCGATCCTCGTCCTGTCCCTGCTGCGGTTCGTCGCGCGCTCGGCGGCGTGGATCACGCTCATCGGCGCGCGCGTGCCGCTCGCCAGCACGCTCGCGGCCACGGTGAGCGGCGACGCGCTCGGCAACCTGACGGGCCCGCTCAGCCTCGTGATCGGCGAGCCGGCGAAGGCCATCTACCTCGGGCATCGCGTGTCCACCGCGCGGGGGCTCGCGGCCCTCGCCGCGGAGAACTTCTTCTACAGCGTGTCGGTCGCGATCTACATCGTGCTGGGCACGGGGGCCCTGCTCCTCGCCTTCCCCGTGGACGCCGCGATTCGCTGGGCGGGCCTGACGGCGCTCGGTGCGATGGCCGCGGTGCTCGCCGCCGCCGGCTGGCTCGCGTGGCAGAAGCCCGCGGCCGCGAGCGCGATCCTCTCGCGCGTGCCCTTCGTCCGGCTCGGCGCCGTGGTCGAACGCGTGCGCGACTTCGAGGAGCGGACGTACGGCTCGGTCGGCCAGCAGTCCGGCCGCCTCGGCTTCGTCCTCGCCTGCGAGACGGCGTTCCACCTGTTGAGCTTCGTCGAGGCGTGGCTGACGCTGTGGCTCCTCACCGGCGCGTCCTCGCCGCTCGAGGCGTTCGTCCTCGACACGTTCAGCCGCGTGTCGAACATCGCCTTTCGCGTGGTGCCGCTGCGGCTCGGGCTCGATCAGCTCGGCTCGGAGGCCGTCGCGCAGGCCATCGGCGTGCGCGCGGGCGTGGGCACGACGCTGTCGCTCGTGCGCACCGGGCGCGTGCTCGTGTGGGCGATCGTCGGGGTGGGACTTCTCCTGCGGCGAGGCTGGACCCGATCGCCGTCGCGACCGTGACGGTCGTGTGTCCGTTTGCGCCGGCGACCGCTACATGTCCCGTCGTCCCTCGATCGCCTTCGACATCGTGAACTCGTCCGTGTAGTCGAGGTCGCTGCCGACCGGGACGCCCATCGCGATGCGCGTGACGCGGGGGCCGAGCGGCTTGATGAGGCGCGCGAGGTAGAGCGCCGTCGCCTCGCCCTCGACCGTGGGATTGGTCGCGAGAATCACTTCCTCGACGCCCGCCAGTCGCGCGAGGAGGCCCTTGATCTTCAGGTCGTCCGGCCCGACGCCCTGGAGCGGCGCGATCGCGCCCATGAGCACGTGATAGCGCCCGCGGAAGCCGCGCGTCTTCTCCACCGCCGCGACGTTCTCCGGCTGCTCGACGACGCAGATCAGGCGCGGGTCGCGGTCGCCGGCCGTGCAGTACACGCACGGATCGACATCGGTGATGTTGCTGCAGATCGAGCAGTAGGTGACGCGCTCCTTGACGGAGAGCATCGCGGCGGCGAGCGCGTCGATTTCTTCGCGCGGGGTCTTGAGGAGGTGATACGCGAGACGCTGGGCGCTTCGGGCGCCGATGCCGGGCAGACGCTGCAGCGCGGCCACGAGATCGGCCAGCGGATCCTGCCGCGCCATCAAGACAGTCCGGGGATGCGCAGGCCGCCCATCATCCCCTGCATCTTGGACGCGAGCGCTTCATCCACCTTCCGGTGCGCGTCGCCGATCGCGGCCACGATCAAATCCTGCAGCATCTCCACATCGTCCTTCGACACGACCTCAGGATCGATCTTCACCGCGAGCACCTGCTTGTGACCATTGACAGTGACCGACACCATGCCGCCGCCGGCGGTCGCCTCGAGCCGCATGTCGCCCATCTGCTTCTGCAGCTGTTCCTGCATCTGCTGGGCCTGCTGCATCATCTTCTGGATATTCATAGCTGGGGTTCCAAGGGGGCTCCACAGGACGGCCCCGATTACTCTATCTCCTCCACGTCCTCGATCTCGCCGCCGAACACGTCCAGCACGGCTTGCACCACGGGCTCCGACTTGGCGCGGTCGCGGAGACCGGCCTGACGAGCCGATGACGGACCGTCCGCGGCGGCGGGCGGCGGCGCGGGTTGACCGTCCCGCGCGACGACGGCGATCTTCCGCCCCGCAATCGCCTGCGCGAGGTGCTCGATCCAGCCGCGCTTGCCCTCGAGCTGCGTCCGCAGCGTCTTGTGCACCGGCGCGAACGTGAAGACGACGGTGTCGCCTTCGACGGCGACGTTCTGCGCCTGGGCGATCACCATGCCGAAGAACACTTTGTTCTGTTCACGAATCGACCCCAAGAGCGCCGACTTCAGGTCGGTGCCGGGGGTTCCCTGGGGTTCCCGGGGGTCCGCGGGGGCTCGCTGAGCCGGTGCCACGCTCGGATTTGACCCCGGCGACCTGGGGCCCGGGGCCTGCGGCTTGGGGTCCGACGGCCCGGGCCCAGGGCCTGAAGCCTGGGGCCGGGGGCCTGACGGCTGCGGCCTGGGGCCGGGCGATCCGCCCGCGAGCAGCTCCTCGAGCGGCTGGAGCTTGCGGAGGTGGATCCACTTGATGAGCGTCATCTCGAAGTGGTGGCGCGGCTGCGAGGAATAGCGAATTTCCGACTCCGCGCGCGAGAGGAGGTCGAACGCGCGCAGCAGGTCCTCGCGCGAGTACTGCGCGGCCAGCGCCTTCAGGCGATCGCGCTCGCCCTCGGCCGCGATCTCGGGGTCGTCGATGCGCGACGGATCGATCCTGATGACGAGCAAGTCGCGGACCAGCCGCGCGAGCTCGCGGCAGACGATGCGCAGGTCGAAGCCGGCTTCGACGACCGTGCCGGAGAGGGTGAACGCGGCGGCGGCGTCCTCGCGCGCGACCGTCTCGACGATCTCGAACTGGAGGTCGCGGCCGATGAGGCCGAGGACCGTGCTGACGTCCTCGATCGTGACGCGGTCGCTCGTGAAGGCGAGCACCTGGTCGAGCGCCGACAGCGCGTCGCGCATGCTGCCTTCGGCCGACCGCGCCACCAGCGCGATCGCGCCGTCGTCGATCTTGACCTTCTCGCGGGAGGTGACGGTCTTGAGCTGGTCGCGGATGGCGCTGAACGGCAGCGCTTTGAGCTCGAAGACCTGCGACCGCGACTGGATCGTCGCGGGCACGGCGTGCAGCTCCGTCGTCGCCATCATGAACTTGACGTACGGCGGCGGCTCCTCGATCGACTTCAGGAGCGCGTCGAACGCGCTCTTCGACAGCCGATGGACTTCGTCGATGATGAAGATCTTGAACCGGTCGCGCATCGGCGCGATGGCGAGCGGCTCGACGATGACCTCGCGGACGGCGTCGACGCCGGTGTAGGTGGCGCCGTCGATTTCGAGGACGTCGACGTCACGCCCTTCGGCGATCTCGAGACACGCGTCGCACTTGCCGCACGGCTCGGGCGTCGGGCCCGTCACGCAGTTGAGCGCCCGCGCCAGGATCCTCGCGGTCGTCGTCTTGCCCACGCCGCGCGGCCCCGCGAAGATGAAGGCCTGCGCCAGGCGCCCGGTCGTAATCGCGTTCTTCAGGGTCTCGACGACGCCGCGCTGGCCGATGACGTCCTCGAAGCGCTGCGGGCGCCATTTGCGGGCGAGGGCCAGATGGGGGGCGGAGGACATCGACGATTGCGGGATTGGCGATTGAAGATTGTATTGGGGGATTGGGGGATTGGTGATTGGGGATTGGTGATTGGTGATTGATGATTGGTGATTGATGGCCAAGTCTCTGATCGACGGCGCGTCCGACCGCGGCCCGGAGGGCCTGCGGCACAGCACAGGATCGACTTAGCGCTGCTGCCTTCCGGCCCTGACGCGGTTCGTCGGCTGAACTTGCACAGGGTCCGGACCGCGGTCCGACGCGCTCAGGGGCAGTCTAGCATTTTCGTGCCAACCCTTCCCGCCGTCCATACGTCTAAGCTCGACGTATCGAGGTTCGACTATGCCGCTGCCACCGCCCCCGCGACGACTGGACGAGATGCTGCCGCTCAGTCCCCATCAGTTCCACATCCTGCTGGCGTTGATGGACCGCGACCTCCACGGTTACGGCATCATCCTCGACGTCGCGGCGCGGACGGGCGGGGCGCTGCGCCTCGGCACCGGCACGCTGTACACGGCCATCGCGCGGCTGGTCGAGCTGGGCCTCATCGCCGACACGGGCCGGGCCGACGATCGGCGCCGCTACTACCGTCTGACCCCGGCCGGACGCGTGGTGCTGCGGGCCGAGACCGTCCGCCTCGAAACGCTCGTGCAGCACGCGCACGCGCGCGGCCTGCGGCCGACCGTCCGGCTGCCGGGCAGGGCGCGGTCATGACGACGACACCGACGCCCACGACCCGGGTGGCGCGCGCGATCTACCGCGCGCTCCTGCGAGTCTCGCCCCAGGCCCTCCGCGGCAGCTATCGCGCGGACATGATCGCGACGTTCGACGAGCTGTCGGCGGATGCGGCGCGTCGCGGCGCGGTCGCCGTGCTGGCGCTGCTCGCCCGCGAGGTCCTCGACCTGACGGCCGCGCGCGCGCTGTGGCGCGACGTCGGCCACCTCGGTCCGTGGCGCCAGGCCGCGCGGTCCCTCGCTCGCCGCCCCGGCTTCGCGCTCGCCGCCGTGATCACGCTGTCGCTCGGCGTCGCGATGACGACCGCGCTGTTCTCAGTCGTCGATCTCGTGCTGATTCGCCCGCTCCCCTATCCCGACGCCGGCCGTCTCGTGGCCGTGTGGGAGGCGAGCCCCTCGACACAGCAGAACACCAGCCTCATCGCCCCCGTCCGGCTCGAGGAATGGAACCGGATGAGCCAGGCCTTCGACGGCCTCGCCGGCACCTATACCGAGAACGTCACCGACACGAGCGGCACGGAACCCGAGCGCCTCAGCGGGCGGCGCGTGACGCCGCGGTACTTCGCGGTCTACGGCATGCCGCCGCTCATCGGCCGCACGTTCACGGCCGACGAGGAACGGTACGGCGGGCCAGGCGCCGTCGTGATCAGCGAAGGCCTCTGGACGCGGCGGTTCGGCCGCGACCCGCGCGCGCTCGGCCGCGCGCTGCGATTCGGCGGCGTCGATTTCGTGATCGTCGGCGTGGTCCCGGCGGCGTTTTCGACCTCGTCGATCGACGTCTGGCTGCCCGCGCAGTTCGCGCCCGGCATTCTCCTCGGGCGCGAGGATCGTTTCCTGAACGGCGTGGGCCGGCTCAAGCCCGGCGTGACGCCGGCGCAGGGCGCCGCCGATCTTGCCGGCGTCGAGCAGCAGCTCGCCCGACAATTCCCGAAGACCGACGCCGGGTGGGCGGCGACGGTGCGCGACTTGAAGGACGTCCGCGTCGGCGACTTCCGGCGCGCGCTCTGGCTCGTCTTCGCAGCGGTACTGCTCTTGTGGCTGATCTCGGTCGCCAACGTCGCGGGGCTCGTGCTGGTTCAAGTCCATCGCCGGGCGCGCGAGCTGGCGATTCGCGCGGCCCTCGGCGCCTCGCGCCCGCGCATCGTGGCCGGCGTGCTGCGCGAGGGATCCCTCATGGCGCTTGCCGGCGGCGCGCTCGGCGCGGCTCTTGCGGCCTGGTTCGTCCGGCTCATCCCACAGTTCTTCGGGACGCTGCCGCGCATCACCGAGATCGTGCTCGATCGACGCGCGCTCGGGTTCTCCGCGGCGGCCAGCCTGGTCGCCGCCCTGTTCTTCAGCCTGTGGCCGGCGATTGTCGCGACCCGCGGATCGCTCGCGGCCTCGGTGCACGGCGGCGGGCGCGGCACGGCCGGCGGCCGTCACCGCCTGCAGCGCACGCTCGTCGTCGCGCAGGTCGCGCTGAGCGTGCTGCTCGCGGGATCAGCGGCGCTGCTCATCCGCAGCTACTACCGGCTCAGTCACGTCGATCCCGGCTTCGATCCGTCCGGCGTCGTCACCTTCCACGTCGGCGCGCGCTGGGACGAGGATCGCACGCGGGTCGGACAGCTGCAGGAGCAGCTCGTCGCCGCGCTCGAGGCGCTGCCGCACGTGACGTCGGCCGGACTCACGAATTTCCTGCCGGCCACGGGCGCGACGCTGCGCTTTCAGGTCAGCGTCGCCGGACTTCACGGCACAGAGGCGAATGGCGCGATGCCGGTCGGCTGGCGCACGATCGACTTCGACTATCTGCGGACGCTGCGCGTGCCTCTGGTCGCGGGCGAGTGGTGTCCGGCGATGGGACCTGACGGCAACGCGCCGATACGCGTGATGGTCAATCAGCGCTTCGTGCAGCTCTACGGCCAGGGGCAGAATCTCATCGGCCGGGAGCTGCGCTTCGCCCAGGGCGCCAACCAGCCGAACACGATCGTCGGGGTCGTCGGGGACGTGGCCGAGGACGGTCCGGGCGCACCGCCGATGCCCTACCTTTACGCGTGCCTGCCGGCGGGCGCGTGGCCCGATCCGGAATACGTGGCGCGGACGAGCGATCCGCGCGCCTTCGCGGCCGACCTGCGTCGCATCGTGCGCGAGCTGGACGCGGCGCGTGCGGTTTTCGGTGTGCGCCCGCTCGACTCGGTCGTCGACGCGGCGCTCGATCAGCCTCGACTCAACGCGGAAGTGCTGGGGCTGTTCGCGGCGTCGGCGGCGCTCCTGGCGGCCGTCGGGCTCTACGGCCTGTTCATGCTGCTCGTGGGCGAGAGCACGCGCGAGATTGCCGTGCGCTTCGCGCTCGGCGCCGAGCGCGGACAGATTGTCGGCCTCGTCGCCGCCGGCGCGGGCCGGCTCCTCGCGATTGGCCTCGGACTGGGCGTGGCGATGACGCTCGCCGGCGGCCAGTTTCTCCGCGCGCTGCTCTTCGACGTGAGCCCAATCGACCTGCCGGCGATCGTCACGGCGGTGCTCGGCCTGGCCGTCGTCGCGGCCGGAGCGATTGCGATTCCCGCACTCCGGGCGACGAAGGTCGCGCCGGTCGCGGCGATACGGACGGAGTGAACTTCGTCGGTACGTCGGGTACGTCAGGTACGTCAGGTACGTCGGGTCCAAGGACCTGCATTCGCGTCGTCTTTTGCTCATCTCCAGAGATGAGAGAAGCGGACGAGCGTCAGCTCGTTCCTGGAACCTGACGTACCCGACGTACCTGGCGTACCCGACGTACTCCGCTCGAACCCAACGCCGGTCGCGGCGATACGGACGGAGTGAGACGTCGTCGGTACGTCGGGTACGTCAGGTACGTCGGGTCCAAGGAACCTGCATTCGCGTCGTCTTTTGCTCATCTCCAGGGATGAGAGAAGCTGACGAGCGTCGGCTCGTTCCTGGGACCTGACGTACCCGACGTACCTGACGTACCCGCGTACCGAGCGACAGCTCGTTCCTGGGACCTGACGTACCCGACGTACCCGGCGTACCCGACGTACTCCGCTCGAACCCAACGCCGGTCGCGGCGATACGGACGGAGTGAGACGTCGTCGGTACGTCGGGTACGTCAGGTACGTCGGGTCCAAGGAACCTGCATTCGCGTCGTCTTTTACTTATCTCTCGAGATGAGAAAAAGCTGACGAGCGTCAGCTCGTTCCTGGGACCCGACGTACCCGGCGTACCCGACGTACTCCGCAGGTACGTCGGGTCCAAGGAACCTGCATTCGCGTCGTCTTTTGCTCATCTCCAGAGATGAGAGAAGCGGACGAGCGTCAGCTCGTTCCTGGGACCTGACGTACCCGACGTACCTGACGTACCCGACGTACCCGCGTACCGAGCGTCAGCTCGTTCCTGGGACCTGACGTACCCGACGTACCCGACGTACCCGACGTACCCGACGTACCCGCGTACCGAGCGTCAGTTCGTTCCGGGGACCTGACGTACCCGACGTACCTCGCGTACCCGACGGACCCCGTCCGCTCGAACGCGTCCGTAGGCAAAGTACACAACGAGTCCTGCGACGAGCCAGATGCCGAGGCGCTCCCAGGTGGCGACCGGCAGCCCGACCATCTGCGCCAGACAGAAGACGGCGCCCGCGATCGGCACGTACGGCACGCCCGGTGTGCGGAACGGCCGCTTGACGTGCGGCGCCGTGCGGCGAAGAACGACGACGCCGATGCAGACGAGCACGAAGGCGAGCAGGGTGCCGATGCTGACGAGCTGGCTCAGGAGCCCGATCGGCGTCAGGCCGGCCGCCAGCGCGATCACGACGCCGGTGAGCATCGTGCTCACGTGCGGCGTGCGCAGGCGCGGGTGCACGCGGCCGAAGAGCGGCGGCAGCAGGCCGTCGCGGCTCATCGAGTAGAAGATGCGGGTCTGGCCCAGCAGGTTGACGAGCATCGTGCTGAACAGGCCGAAGAGCGCGGCCACCTTGATGAACAGGCTGAGCCACGTGAGGCCCGTGCGGTCGATGCCGACGGCGAGCGGATCGGCCACCATCAGGTCCGAGTACGGCACGATGCCGATGAGCACGACCGCGACCAGGATGTAGAGCACGGTGCAGATCGCGAGCGACAGCAGGATGCCGATCGGCATGTCGCGCGCCGGGTTCTTCGCCTCCTGCGCCGCTGTGGACACGGCGTCGAACCCGATGTACGCGAAGAACATCACGCCCGCGCCCCGCAGCACGCCGCTCCACCCGAACGCGCCGAACGCGCCCGTGTTGGGCGGCACGAACGGCGTGAGGTGCTCGGGCCGGACGAACGACGCGCCCGCGACGATGAAGACGACGAGCACGGACGCCTTGACGAGCACCAGCGCGGTGTTGGTGTTCGCCGACTCCTTGATGCCGATGACGAGCAGCGCCGTCACGACGAGCACGATGATCGCGGCGGGCAGATTCGACGGCGCCGCGGCCCACGCGGCCGGGACCGTGACGCCGAGGTCGCGCATGAGGCTGACGAAGTAGCCCGACCAGCCGACCGCGACCGTCGAGGTGGCGAGCGCGTACTCGAGGATCAGGTCCCAGCCGATGATCCACGCGATGAGCTCGCCGATCGTCGCGTAGGCGTAGGTGTAGGCGCTGCCGGCGACCGGCACCATCGACGCGAGCTCGGCGTAGCACAGCCCGGCGAACGCGCAGCCGATCGCCGAGAACACCATCGAAAGGACGAGCGCCGGGCCCGCGTTCTGCGACGCCGCGGTGCCGACCAGGACGAAGATCCCGGTCCCGATGATCGCGCCGATCCCGAGCGCCGTGAGGTTCCACGGGCCGAGCGAGCGCTTGAGCACGCCGCCTTCGGCTTCAGCCTGCAGGTCGGCGAGCGGCTTCGTCGCAAAGAGGTCCATGGCGCCCCAGCGTGCGGCCTCGCACGCAAGGGTGTCTTGGACGGAACGGACCTATGGGATGAACTTAATCATTGGCGATTGGGGATTGGGGATTGGGGATGGCCATTGGGGGATTGGCGATTGGGCGATTGAATGGGGCGATCGGCGATTGTATTGATCAATGCGCGATTGCATTGATCATATCGGCGATGCCATTGACCGATCGGCCAATGTCATCGCCAATCTCCCATCTCCCAATTGCCATCATCAATCACCCATCTTCAATCGCCGATATTCCTGCGGGCTGAAGCCGGTCGAGCGCTTGAAGAGCCGACAGAAATGACTCTGGTCGTAGAAGCCGGACGACGCGGCGATCTGGCTGAGCGGGGCGCAGCTGGAGACGAGCTGCACGCGCGCGAACTCGAGGCGCAGGTCGCGCACGTAGCTCGAGAACGTCGTGTCGTACGTGCGACGGAACGTCCGCGCGAGGTGGACCGGGTGCACGCCGACCATGGCCGCGACGGTCGCCAGAAGGAGCCGCTCGGCGAAGTGGCGATCCACGAACGCCCGCGCGCGGAGGAGCCACGCGGGGACGGGCTCGACTGACGATCGCGCCGCGCGTCGTGACGCCTCGGCCAGCACGCCGAGCGCGAGGCTCTCGATCGCGAGGCGCGAGACCTCGTCGCGCAGCCGGAACTCGCCGTGGAGGCGGTGCGCCAGATGGACGAGCAGCCCGCCGCGAAACGCCGCGGACCGCGCGAGCACCGGCGCCTGCTGGCGCGCGCGCGCGAGCCACATGTCGTCCATCTCGAGGATCAGACACGTCGCGCCGTCGCGGCCCGCGTGGAACGACTGCGGCTCGCCGGCCGCCTGGAAGAACAGCGTGGACGCGCGGTCAGCGGCGCGCTCGGGGCCGGTGAAGGCGACGCCGCCGCGCACGACCAGCATGAACCGCGCCCGCGTGCGCGATTCCTGCTCGACGCGCTGGCCCGGCCGGAACTCGACTTCGGCCAGCACGAGCCCGGGGACGCGCCGCCAGCGCAGCGCTTCGCCGGAGGTGAAACTGCGAGGCAGGGTGAACATGGACGAATGATAAACGGTCCGGGGTCCGACGCCCGTGGTCCGTTGCCTCTCCCTCTGCCGACTCCGTGCGTTTCGCGAGCGTCGTCGCGTCGTTGATCGGCCCGGCGTCGAGCTCGGGAAACACGAGCTTCGCCAGCCGGGAGCGAGCGGCATCAGACCCCGCAGGTCAGCGGGAAGCCGGGTATACTGCCCCTGCTCGCGGCCGATTCAGGCCCAGGAGGACGACCATGCAGCATCGGCTCGGAACGGCGGGACTCGGCGCGCTCGTGGTGCTGGCGATGGTCGCCGCCGGCTCGGCGCAGACGACCAACCCGCGATTCGCACGGTGGAAGCTCAAGTCGGACAACCCGAACTCGAGCAACATCATGACGTACGAGGCCTACAACGGCACCGGCATGAAGGTGACGATCGACTCGGTGAACGCCTCGGGCAACAAGTCGTCCTGGGGCTACACGACGATGTTCGACGGCAAGGACTATCCGGTGACGGGCCGCAACGGCACGGCCACCGCGGCTGTCCGAGTGATCAACGACAAGATCAACGAGATCATCTACAAGAACGCCGAAGGCAAGGTCGTCCAGGTGCTCATGAACGTGCTCTCGGCCGACAACAACACGATCGAGGTCAGCTACTACTCGACCAACGCGCAGGGCGTCACGAACGTGACGCATGCGACGTACGAGAGAATCCAACCGTAAGACCAGGCACTAGGCACTGGGCACTGGGCACTGGGCACTGGGCGCCTGATTTTCTTGTGACAATTGTGATATTTTCTCGATCAATTCCATGGCGCGCGCCCGCCAGGTGCTGTTCCGGATCGCCACGCCCGTCCTGATCTGCCTTGCCGTTGAAGGCTCGCTCCGCGTGTTCGACGCTCAGGCACGGATCGGCATCGCCGAACGACGGACGCTGGCCGCCTACCAGGGCGTGCCCTGGATCGATCAGTACCTGAAAGACCTCTACGACTGCGAGCGGCAGACGGCGCGGGCGCACGAACCGCGCTATGCCCGGTACGTCCTCCAGGACATCAACGAAGACTGCACCACGCCGACGGTCAACTACGCGCATCGCGTCCGCCGCACGTGGAATCCTGACGCGTCGACCCGGCCGGGCGCGACGGTCTACGAAGTCGGGATGTTCGGCGGCTCGACGATGGAGGGACAGGGCGCGATCGACGACGAGACGATCCCGTCGCAGTTCTCGAAGCTGGCGAACGCCGGCGGCGGCCCGGTCGTGTACCACGTCACGAACTACGGCGTCGGCGGATACACGTTCACGCAGAGCGTCTACAAGCTGCTCGAACTCCTGCGCGAGGGCCGGCATTTCGATCTCGTCATCTTCTACGACGGCGCGAACGACATCGACTACGCGTACGACTTCGGCGAGGCGGGTGCCCTGGCCGAGGAGGACCTCGTCCGCACCCGGCTCGAAGGCAGCCCGTGGGCGAAGATGACACAATTCGGCAAGGAGCAGCTCAATGCGTGCGTCCTCTGCTTCGCCGTGAGCGTCGTGGCGCGCCACACGCCGTTTCTCGAGGACCGCCTCACCCCCTGGCTCGTCCGGGTCCGCGACGCGATCCACTTCAAGAAGGGCAAGGGCGAGGACACCGACGAAGAACCGCTCGCCGAGGAGATTGCCGCAAACTACGCGCAGTCGCACGCGCTGCTCGAGCGGATCGCCGCCGCGTATCAGCTCCTGTACCTGGACGCGTGGCAGCCGAGTCTGATGTACGACAGCCAGTACGCCCCCGGCGAGGCGATGCTGGCAAAGATGGATCCGCGGCTCACCGATCAGAAGCTGCGCAACCTGTACGCCCTGTCCCACACCGACATCGTCGCCAAGCACCTGAACGGGTTCGACGATCTGTCGCAGGCGCTCGCCGGCCGCACCCGCGCGTGCTACCTCGATGCGGTGCATCTCTGCGGTGCGTGCAACGGCGTCGTGGCGTCGAAGCTGCATGCCCTGTTCGCTGCCGGCGAGATCCCCCGCGCGGCGAGCGCGCGCCCGCCGGCGGCGCCCGGCTCATAATAAGGACGCGCATGGCTCGTCACGACACGCGTCCGCGCACCGCGGACGAGGCCCTGGCGCGGCTCGTCGACGGCAACGCGCGCTTTGTCGCCGGACGGGCGCGCTTCCCGACCGTCCGGAAGGAAGTCCTCGCGGGCCTCGCGAAGCAACAGCGGCCCTACGCGACGATCCTCGGCTGCAGCGATTCGCGCGTGCCGCCCGAGCTCGTCTTCGACGCCGGGTTCGGCGAGCTGTTCATCGTCCGTGTCGCCGGCAACGTGGTGTCGCCCGAGGTCGTCGGCACGCTGCAGTACGCCGGCGTCCACCTCGAGACGCCGCTGTTCGTCGTCCTCGGGCACGAGGGGTGCGGCGCGGTGGCCGCCGCGCTCGCGGCGATCCGGCACGGAGCCCGCGAGCGGTCGCGGATCGAGCGGTTGCTGCAGAACATCACCCCAGGACTTGACAGCCTCCCGACGCGCCTCACAGGCGAGGCGCTGATGCGCGCTGCGGTTGAGGCGAACGTGCGCTGGTCGATGCACCAGCTGCTCGAGACGCCCGAAGCCAGGATGCGCGCCGCCGAGGGCGTGATGAAGCTGGTCGGCGCGGTGTTCGAGTTCAGGACCGGGCGCGTGCGCTTCCTGCCGTAGCTCAGTCGATCCAGTCCTTCAGCCGGTAGAACGCCCCGACGAGGGGCAGGAACCAGGGCCGCCCGTCGTAGAGCGGAATGGCCGGCCACGCGCGGTCGATCAGCGGATGAGCGATCGTCTCGCCCAGCATGCGGCGAGCCATGAGCCCGCCGAGGTAGGTCGCCATCGCGACGCCGTGGCCGCAGTAGCCCGCCGCGTAGTGCAGGCCGTCGACGCTCGTCCCCGCGTGCGGCAGCTGGTCCCGCGTGAAGCCGACCGTGCCGCTCCAGGCATAGTCCACGTGCACGTCGGAGAGCTCGGGAAACACCGCGCGCAGGTCGCGCGCGAGGACTTCGGCGCTTCGGCGCGTCGTGTCGGGCGTGGGCGCGGCGAACACCGCGCGGCCGCCGAAGAGCAGCCGGCGGTCGGGTGTGAGGCGAAAGTAGCGGAGGAACTGGCGCGAGTCGAACGCCATGCGCCCCGTCGGGAGAACCGCGCGGGCCAGATCGGGCCCCAGCGGCTCGGTGGCGATCGCGTAGCTCCCGATCGGAACCACGCGGCGCCGCAGCCAGCCGGCCGAGGCGTCCGCGTAGCCGTTGGTCGCGAGCAGGACCTGCGCGGCCTCGATCGTTGCGCCTCCCTCGATCCTCAACCGCCAGCCGCGACCGTCGCGGTCGATCCGATCGACGCCCGCGCCCTCGGTGAGGACGGCGCCCGCGCGCCGCGCCGCCGCCGCCAGGCCGTCCACGTACCGCGCGGGACTGATCGCGCCGCTGCGCTCGTCCACCATCACGCCGTGGTAGGCGTCGCTGCCGATTTCCGATCGCTGGCGCTCGCGCGGCACCAGCTCGACGCGGTGCCCGCACGCGCGCGCGAGGAGCGCCTGCTCCGCCTTGAACGCCTCGAAATGCGATGGACGCGCGGCCGCCTGTGCGTGGCCCGTCCGGGCGTAGTCGCACGCGATCCCCTCGTCGGCCACGACCGCCTCGAGCGTCGCGATGGCCTCGATCGACACGGCAAACAACTCACCCAGCCGCGCCTCACCCAGGCGCGACGCCAGCGTCACCGGATCGACCTTGAGACCCGTGAGCACCTGCCCGCCGTTGCGGGAGCTGGCGCCCCAGCCAATGCGCTCGCGCTCGAGCACGACGACGCGCGCGCCAGATCGAGCCAGCACGCGCGCAGCCGCCAAGCCTGTGTACCCCGCGCCGACGACCGCGACGTCGGCGCGACTGCCGCTCTCAGGAAGTGCGGCGGCGGGCGGCGCCGCGCGGGACTGTGCGTCCCACCAGTAGGGAGACTCGAGCGTCATTCGTCAGCACATCGACGCCCGCCATCTTACTTCGGCAGCGCCATTCCATTGATGATTGGCGATCGGTGATTGGCGATGGTATCGAGTGATTGGAGACTGGCCGATTGGAGCGTCACTCCGCAGACAGAGCAATGACCGGATCGATCTTGGTCACCCGCCACGCGGGCAGCGCGCTCGCGGCGATCGCCGCCGCGGCGAGCACGGCGACGACCACGGCCGCGACCGCAGGGTCGTGCGGGTTGACGCGGTACAGTAAGGTCTCGAGCGGACCGGCCGCCGCCAGGCCGAGGCCGACGCCCAGGACAAGGCCGATGGCGAGCTGGATCAGGCTGCGGCGCATGATCAGGACGACGAGCCGCCGGCCCTGCGCGCCGAGCGCCGATCGCACGCCCATCTCGCGCGTGCGCTGGGTGACGGCAAAGGACATGACGCCGTAGAGCCCGGCCGCGGCGAGGAACAGCGCCGCGAGCCCGAACGCCCCGAACAGCGTGCCGAAGATGTCGTAGAAGAGGAGCTCCCGATGGACGATCTGGCTCATCGTGAGCACGCTGTAGACGGGCAGGTCGCGATCGATTGACGCGATTGCCGACCGCACGAGCGGAGTGAGCGCGGGCGCGTTCTCGCGCGCGCGCACCGCAATCTGCACCGTGCCGCCCATGTCGCTCTGGGCCAGCGGCACGTAGTAGCCCGCGGCGGTGTTGTCCGTGTTGCCGAGGCCCTCCATCACCAGGTCTGGCACGACGCCGACGATGGTCAGCCACGGCGCCGAGGAATCCGTCCGGCCGCGCTTGAGGCGCCGGCCGATCGCGTCGCCGTCCGAGAGGAATTGGCGGGCGAAGGCGTCGTTGACCACCGCCACCCGCTCGCTCTTCGCGTCGTCTGAGGCGGCAAAGACCCGGCCCCGCACCGGCGGCGCCTGAAAGGCGTCGAAGAATCCCGCCGAGACCGTCTGGACGTGCACGACCGGATAGTCGCTGTCCCTCGCGTACGCGCGGCCGTCGATCTGAATCGCCGTCATGCCGATGAATCCGCCCACGGTCCCGTCCCCGAGCGCTACGGCCTCGACACCGGCGGTCGCCGCCAGCTGCTGTTCGAGCCGGTCGTCGAAACGAAGACGCGACGCGACATCCGGATACTGCGCGTGCGGCAGGTCGAGGCTCATCGTCAGCACGTTGTCGACAGCGAACGGCAGCTTCATCGTGCCGAGTTCGGTGACGGACTTGATCATCAGGCCCGCCGCGATCAACAGGCCGCATGAGATCGCAAGCTCGGCGACGACGAGCGCCCCGCCGAGGCGGCTGAGGCGCGCGCTCGTGGCCGACCGGCTGTCGTCCTTGAGGACGGCGCCCGCGCTGACGCGTGACGCGTGCAGGGCGGGCGTCGCGCCCGCAAACGCCGTCGCGAGCAGAATGAGACCGCCCACGAACGCGACCACGCGCACGTCGAATCCAAACGTCATCCAGAACGGCGCCGGATCGGCCGCGAGCGCATCGGTGAACCACCGGACGCCGACGACGCTGATGCCGACGCCGAGCACGGCGCCGAGCGCGGCGAGCAGCAGCACTTCCGTCAGATGCTGCCGGACGATCTGCGCCCGTCCGGCCCCGAGCGCCATCCGGATCGCCACCTCACGCCGGCGAAGCGACGCGCGCGCGATGAGCAGATTCGAGACGTTGACGCACGCGATGAGCAGCACGCCGACGCCCGCGCCGAACATCGTGTACAGGATCCCGTAGACCTCCGGACCGAGCACGGTCTCGGCGAACGGCTGCACACGCGCGCCGACGCCGGCATTCGTCTGCGGAAACTCCTGCGCGAGGCCGGCCGCGATCGTGTCGACCTGCACCTGGGCCTGCGCGATCGTCACGCCGTGCTTCAGCCGCGCAATGACCTCGTAGCTCGGCCCCTTGCCGCGCGGCGTCCCGTGCGGATTGACTGGCAGCGGCACCCAGAGCGACTCGAGCTCCGGAAAGCCGAAGCGCGGCGGCATGACGCCAATCACGCGGCGCGCCAGGCCGTTCGTCCGCACCATCTGGTTGACGATGTCCGGCGAGCCGCCGAAGCGGCGCCGCCAGACGTCATCGCCCAGCAGCACAACGGGCGGCGCGCCGATCTCGTCGTCGCCTTTCTCGAATCCGCGGCCCAGCACCGGCTTCACCCTGAGCGCGTCGAACGCGGCGACCGTCAGTTCCGCCGCGCTCACCCGCTCCGGTCGCCCGTCGTCGGCGGACAGGTTCACGGATGACTGGCTGTACGCGCCGAAGACGTCGAACACCGCCTGCCGCGCTTCCCACAGGGGGAGATCCTGGACGGCGATGGGGATCGACCCGTCGTGCATCGACGGTCTCGTGTTGTAGAACGCGACGATGCGATCGGGTTCCTCGAATGGCAGGCCCTTGAAGAGCGCGCCGTTCACAATGCAGAAGACGGTCGTCGAGAGCCCGAGGCCCAAGCCGAGGGTCAGGATCGCGACGGCCGAGAGCATCGGGTACGTGCGCAGAGCGCGTACGCCCGAGCGCAGATCCTCGGTGAGCCTCGTGACCGCGGGCATCCGCGGCACACGTTAGCACGACCGCTCCTACGCGCGGCGCAGGACGAACGTGTTCCCGCCGACGACCCGGCCGTCCGTCTCCTGCACGATGTTCAGCGTCGCGGTCGCCTTGCCTTTCGAGGGCGGCGCGACGGTCAGGAGCAGCTGCAGTCCCGCCGCCGGCACGCTGACTTTGTCGAGCGATCCGGCTTTGCCGTCGGCGCCGAGCCAGTAAACGGTCGTCGCGTCGAAACCGCCGAGGCCGTCGCCGAAGCGCGCCTTGAGGTCCTTCAACAGCGCCGCCGAGGGTTTCTTCGCGGTCCAGCCCTGCGGCTTGGCGAACTTCTTGGGCAGCAGCAGCCCGATCTGCCAGCCGGCAGGATTGACCGGCAGCAGGCGGATCGCGTGCAGCTTGTCCGTCATGCCGAAGAACTTCAGGATCGTCGTCATGCCCGCGCCGGTCGGCGCGTCGACGATGTGCAGGTTCTTGAGGCCGACGCGCTTCTCGCTGGAGACGAGCGTGCCGACGTCGAACACCTTGCTCGCGGCCGGGATGGGATTCGAGGGGCTGTCCATCACCACGAGCAGACACGAATGATCGGCCGCGGACGTCGGCGTGGACCAGTCCCACTCGACGACGGCCGGCTCGACGTCCGACAGCAGCGACACGACCTTCGCCGATCCGATCGGCTTCCACTGCGTCGTGTTCGTCGAGTCGTTCGGGAACGCCGTCCAGAAATCCGACGGCAGCGCCGGCAGTCCTGCCGACGCATCGGCGTAGAGCAGCTTCACGGTGACGTTGGCGCCGGGCGTGATGCCGCGGTTGTGGAGCTGCACGTAGACGCGATTCACGCGTCCGCGCTGGGCGTTCCGGTGCTGCAGCTTGCTTTCGTACGCCGCGTAGTCCACCGCGGCGACCGGCATCTGGTAATTCGGCGGCGTGCCCTCGAGCGCGTCCACCTTGATGTCCGCGCACTGCCACCACCAGAGCGGGTCGTTGAGCGCGACGTACTGCAGCGGGTCGGCGAACGCCGCGGTCACCGACGGCGTGGGCAGCGTGCGGCCGGTCGCCATCACGTGGTCGCGGAAGTACAAGTCCACGTCGGGCATCGACGGCGTGTCGAGGCGGCGCTCCCACAGCCCGCGGCCATGCGTGCCGGCGCGGAGCAGCCGCGTCGGTGCGTGCAGGCGCAGATCGAACACCGCGCAGTTCGGCAGGCCCTCGCTGAACGGCGTCCAACTCGTGCCGGCGTTCGTCGTGCGGAACACGGCGACGTCGGTCGCGATGTAGTACGTGTTCGGCGCCGCCGGGTCGATGACGAGCGCGTTCACCGGGATGTCGGGCAGCGCCCCGCCGCCCGATCCGCTGACGCTCGTCCAGGTCGCCGACCCGCCGCCCGGCGCGACCACGCCGCGCCAGACGTGCTGGATCCCGAAGCCAGACATCACGACGATGATCGTGTTCGCGTCGTCGGGGCGCGCCTGCACGTCCCAGATCCACTGCCCGGGCAGCGGCGCCGCCTGGATCGCGGTCGCCGTCCACGTGGCGCCGCTCTTCGCCAGCCGGTAGACCTCGCCGTCGGTCGTGCCCGCGTACATCAGGCTCGAGTTCACGTAGTCGATCGCCGACACCAGCCCG
>Ga0335084_10001221_pt1 | contig 23626 bp, 17 predicted proteins | sample Lox_Sample_44_FD_206721 | JGI IMG/M metagenome (GOLD analysis project Ga0335084, IMG submission 206721) | Soil microbial communities from Loxahatchee National Wildlife Refuge, Florida, United States - Lox_Sample_4.4 | ecosystem: Environmental > Terrestrial > Soil > Wetlands | place: USA...
GGTTGCCGAACACGGTGGTCGTCTGCTGCGGCGCCGGTGCGGAGCCGTAGAGCCCCGCCGCCGCCGTGACGGTCGTCCCCTCCCGCACGTCGAGGAAGGCCGAGGCGCGCGGATCCAGCCAGACGGAGTCGTGGCGAAGGCGGGAGTCGGCGTCGAGCCGCAGCCCGCCCACCAGCCGCAGCCGCGGGACCGGCCGCCAGTCGGCCTCCAGGTACGCACCGGGCGAGAGCCACGTTCCGCTCGCCTTCTCGCCCACCGTCGTGCCGAGGTCGCCGAAGAAGCCGCCCACGCTGCCGACCACGTTGAGCGGCGGCGCGTACACCGAGTAGTCGAAGGTCCGCAGGACCGTGTCCACGCCCAGCGCCAGGGCGAACCCCGGCCTGGGCCGCCACACCGACTCGTCGCGCAGCGTGAGCGAGGCGATCTCCGAGAGGACGCCGAAGTTGGTGGCCTGGAGCACGTCCACCGTGTCCCAGCCGAACGCGGCCACCGCGTCGTGGGTCCAGTCGCCGCGGGCGAGCCGCCAGCTCGCCGCGGCGCGGTGGAAGAGGGTGTGGAGGTAGAACGTGGGGCGGCCCGAGCGCTCGCCCTGGCGCACGAACTCGAGCGCGTCGTCGGAGCCGTAGGCGGCGAGCGCCGCGGTGCCGCCCAGCAGGCTCAGCCCCACCTTGGCCTGGTAGTCGTAGTAGCGCGGGGCGACGGTCAGCTCGCTCGCGGTGGAGGGGGCGACCCGCGGCAGCACCACCGCCAGCACCGCGTCCACCCAGCTCCGGCGCAGCGCCAGGTAGCCCTGGCCGTCGCCGAGCGGGCCCTCGAGCTGGGCGCGGCCGTCGAAGATGTCCACCTGGGCGAGGCCGTGCACCTCGCGCTTCGCCTCGCGGGTGCGGATCTCGACGCTGCCGCCGATGGCGCGGCCGAAGCGCCCGCCGAAGTTCCCGGGGTAGAAGTCGAGCGACTGGATCACGTCGCCGGACACGACCGAGGTGAGGCCGCCGAAGTGGAAGAGGAGGGGGATCTCGACCCCGTCCACGTACACCTTGGTGTCCGCCGGGTCCGACCCGCGCACCACCAGGAGCCCGATCCCGAACGGGCTGCGGGCCACGCCCGGCAGGTCCTGGATGACCTTGAGGACGTCGCCCTGCGTCCCGGGGACCGTCCGGACCTCCTCCAGCTCCAGCGTCCGCACGGAGATCTCCCGCCGGTCCCGCTCGCCGCGCACCACCGCCTCGTACGGGTCGTAGTGACGCCGCGTGAGCCGGTACTCGACCTCGCGGCGCTTGCCCTCCTCCACGGTCTCCTTCACCGCGAGGCGCTCGTGCTCCGGCGAGGCGATCCGCACGGTGACCTCGCCGGGCGAAAGACCCCGCAGCGCGAACCGTCCGGCCGCGTCGGTCTCGGCCGTCACGCCGCCCGCCTCGACGGTGGCGCCGGAGACCGGCGAGCGCGTGCCGCGCTCCACCACCCGGCCCTCGAGCGCGACCGGCGCCTCGGCCGGCGCGGCCGGCGGCGCGCGGCGGAGGACGAACTCGTAGCGGTACTCGATCTCGACGGCCGCGGGCTTGCCGTCGATCTCGGCCGGCCGGAACCGGAATTGCTGGACGGCGTGGAGCGCGGCGGCGGCGAAGGCCGGGTGCGGCCCGGGATCGACCACCACCGCTCGCTCGACCGAACCGTCCTCGCCGATCACGATGGCGAGCGTCACCGCGCCCTCCACCCCCGCGGCCTGGGCGTCGGGTGGGTACTCGGCGGCGACGAAGCTCTCCAACTCGGGAGGGCGGGTGAGGGTGCCGCGCGGGGCCTCCCCGCTCGCCTGCTCGCGCGGCGTGGAGTCCGCCGGCGGCGGCTGGCCGGCCGGCGAGACCTGGCCGGCTCCGGCGACGCCCGCGGGCGCCTCGCCCGCCGCGACCGCGCCCGCGACGAGCAACACCAGGGCGGGGAAGGCGCTCGGCATCGTGGCCCCGCATCTTACCGTCGCGCCTCCGGGCAGGCGCTATACTTCGCGGACGATGAAGGGATGGGCGAAGCTCGCGGTCCTCGCCGCCGCCGCCGTGCTGGTCCTCCCGGCGCTCCTCCGGCGCCGCGGCGCGGAGGTGGCGTCGGGAGAGGCGGCGCCCGCGCTCGCGCTCCCCGACGCGCAGGGCCGCACCGTGGACCTCGCCGCGCTGCGCGGCAGGGTGGTCGCCGTGAACTTCTGGGCGACCTGGTGCGGCCCCTGCCTGCTCGAGATGCCGGAGCTCGCCCGCTACTGGTCGAGGACGCACGATCGGTGCTTCGAGCTGCTGGGCGTGGCGGAGGAGTCGCCGCTCGACGAGGTGGCGAAGGCCGCGGCGGGCGTGCCGTACCCCGTGCTGGTGGACGCCCGGGCGCAGGCGATGGAGTCGTGGAAGGTGGCAGGCTACCCGCACACCTACGTCGTGGACGCCGCGGGGAGGATCCGGCGGATCTTCCGCGGCCCGGTGCGCGCCGACGACCTCGAGGAGACGATCGCGCCGCTGCTGCCGGCGTCCTGTCCGGCGCGCTGATTTCTCGCTGCGCCGGGGCGCGACCGCGGTAGATCGTCTCCGTGACGGATCCACGCGCCTGTCCCTCCTGCGGAAGGCCGGCCGCGCCCCGCGCGCGCAACCGGGCGTCCCCGTTCTGCTCGGATCGCTGCAAGCTGCTCGACCTCGGGAAGTGGCTGGACGAGAGGTACCGCATCCCCGGACCGCGGGCCGGGGACATGGCCACCGGGGGTGAAGGAGAGGGCGGGCCGGGCGGTGGCCGGGCGGAGCCGCCCGCCGGTCCGCGAGGCCGCCACGCCCCGCCGGGAAAGGACGAGCCTTGAAGCCCATCCTCTACGCGATCCGCGCGCTGCCGGGCGGGCGGCTCGACCGGCTCTCGCGGCTGTTCGACGTGCGGGGCGGAGGGGTGCACCCGGCGCCCCGCGAGGCGCTGCTCGCCGAGGCGCGGGACGCCGTCGTCCTCGTCCCGACGTACATCGACCGCGTGGACGAGCCGCTCCTCGCCGCGCTCCCACGCCTCCGCCACGTGGCCTCGTACGGCGTCGGCACGAACCACCTCGACCTCGACGCCTGCCGCCGCCGGGGCCTGCTCGTCACCAACACCCCCGACGTCGTCACCGACGCCACCGCCGACCACGCCCTGGCGCTGCTCCTCGCCGCCGCGCGCCGGGTCGCCGAGGGCGACCGGGTGGTTCGCCGCGGAGGATGGCAGGCCGTGGACCCGGCGTTCATGCTGGGGACCGAGGTGACCGGGAAGACCCTCGGCGTCGTCGGCTTCGGCCGCATCGGCCAGGCGGTGGCCCGGCGGGCGCTGGGCTTCGGCATGCGCGTCCTCTACACGAGCCCGCGCGAGCCGGACTTCGCCGGGGCGCGGCGCGTGCCGCTCGACGCGCTCCTCGCCGGGAGCGACTTCGTGTCGCTGCACACGCCGCTGGTGCCCGGCACCGAGAACCTCCTCTCGCGCGAACGGATCGCGCGGCTCAAGCCGGGGGCCATCGTGGTCAACACCGCGCGCGGCGCGGTGGTGGACGACGACGCGCTCGCCGACGCGCTCGAGTCCGGGCAGGTGGCCGCCGCCGGGCTCGACGTCTTCCGCGACGAGCCGCGCGTCCCGGCCCGGTACCTTCGCCTCGAGAACGTGGTCCTGACGCCGCACCTCGGATCCGGCACGCGCGAGACGCGGGCGGCGATGGCGGAGATGGTGGCGGCGGAGGTGGAGCGGGTCGCCGAGGGGAAGCCGCCCCGGCACGCGGTCCCGTGACGGCGGGTGCGGGGGCCGCGGTGGTCGGCTACCGATCGCCGCGCGGCCGTGGTATGTCGCCCGCCGGCCATGGGATGGGTCGACCTCCACCTGCACCTGCTCTGGGCGCTCGACGACGGCTGCGACACGCCGGACGAGACGCTCGAGGCGGCGCGCCTGCTCGCCTCGCTCGGCTACGAGGCGGCGGCGCCGACGCCGCACGCGGTGCCCGGCCTGCCCAGCGAGGACGCCGGGCGGTGCGATGCGCGCCGCGCCGAGGCCGAGGCCCTGCTCGCGGACGCGGGGGTGGCGCTCGCGCTCCACGCCGGCGCGGAGAACCGCCTGGACGAGGCGTTCCTGGCGCGCGCCGGCGGCCCCGGACGCCGCGGCCTGGGCGCGTCGGGACGCTGGACGCTCGTGGAGCTGCCGTTCGAGGGCATGGTCCCCGCGCTGCCGGAGCTGGTGTTCCGGATGCGGCGCATGGGCGTCCTGCCGCTCTTCGCGCACCCGGAGCGCTGCGCCGAGTTCGAGCGGCCCGGGCGCGCCGCCGAGGTGGTCCGCCTGGGCGGGGCGCTCCAGCTCAACCTCGGCGCGCTCTCGGGCCAGTACGGCCGGCTCGTCCGCAGGACGGCCGAGCGGCTCCTGGGGGAGGGGCTCTACGCGGTGGCGGCGACCGACCTCCACCGGGCGAGCGCCGCCCACTGGATCGAGGAGGGGCTCGCGGCGCTGGAGAAGCGGGCCGGCGCGGCCGGGCTGGCCCGGCTCTGCGGCGAGACCCCGCGCCGGATCCTGGCGGGCGAGGAGCTGCCGTGAAGCGTGCGATCCAGTCGGTGGTCGCGCTCGCCATCGCCGCGGCGGCGCTCTGGTTCACGGTGCGCGACAAGCCGCTCGACCAGGTCTGGCGCGCGGCCCGCGAGGCGGACTACCGGTACCTCGCGCCCTACGTCGCGACGCTCCTCGCCATCCACCTCGCCCGGACGGTCCGCTGGGGGATCCTCCTGGAGCCGGTGGCGAAGGTGCCGTTCTCGCGGCTCAACGCCGTGTCGGCCGTCGGGTTCATGGCGCTCATGCTGCTGCCGTTCCGGCTCGGCGAGTTCGCGCGCCCCTACCTCATCTCCGGCCGCGACGTCCGGGTGTCGGCCGCGATGTCCAGCGTGGTCGTGGAGCGGGTGGCGGACGGGCTCTTCACGGCGCTCCTGCTGGTGGTCACGCTGCTCGCCGTGCCCGGCTCGGGGGACGCGCTCCGGCGGTGGCGGTGGGGCGGCGCGCTGGTCTTCCTCGCCTTCCTCGCCGTGCTCGGGTTCCTCGTCCTCGCCTACCGGAACCGTTCGCTGGCGGTCCGGATCGCGCACCGGATCGTGGACCCGCTCTCGCCGCGCGCCGCGGCTCGCATCGCCGGGATGCTCGACGCCTTCATCCACGGGCTCCGGCTGGTCCCGAGCCGCGGCAAGGTCGCCCTCTTCTTCGCGCTGACCGCGGCCTACTGGGGCGTCAACGGGCTCGGCATGCAGCTCCTGGCGCGCGGGTTCGGGCTCCACCTCGACGCGGTCGCCGCCTTCAGCGTGCTCGGGATCCTGGTGGTGGGCGTCATGATCCCGGCGCCGCCGGGGATGATCGGCACGTTCCAGGCGTTCGTGGTGGCCGGGCTCTCGCTGTTCGTGCCGCCCGAGACCGCGGCCGGCCGCGACGTCGCGTACGCGTTCGTCCTCTGGGGCGCGCAGCTGCTCACCACCGCCGCGCTGGGGGTGGCGTTCCTGTTCTCGCGCCACATCCCGCTGGGGCGCATCCTGCGCGCGCCCAGCGAGGTCGAGGAGGGGCTCCAGGAGGAGGAGGCCCGCTACGTCGCAGCGCAAGACTCCTCAGCCCCGGCGCGGGCCGGGCGGGACGGACCGGGGCGCTGAGCTGCGCTACGCCGCCTCGGGATCGCTCGCGGCCCGGGCGCGCTCGAGCGCGACCTCGAGATCGCCCAGGAACGACGCGTCGAGCTGCTCGTCGATCTCCTTCACCAGCTCGTCCAGCTCCGAGGGGGCGGGGTCGGTGAAGACCATCTGCTCCATCACATCTCCTCCTCGAGCCACCGGAGGAGCGCGTCCCTGATGCGATCGGCGGGGCGGCGATCCGGGATGGCGGTCGGTCTCGGCGATTCGCGGACGGGGCGCAGTGGAAGCTCGCGCTCGGCTCGGTCCTCGGTGCGGGCAATTGTGGCGGGCAACGGGTTCCTCATCTGGTATCCCCCGATATCGCCGGACGATGTGGGTGTACCACTCCTGTGCGCCGAGTCAAGAAAGCGTGTCCGGCGCACGGGGGACAGCGAGATCAATGGGATGACGCCGTCACCGCCGGGGGTCGGCCCGACCCGGTCTTGCGACGAGCGGCCGCGACGGCGATGCCCTTGCGCCGGGTCTGGCCCGTCCAGGTCGCAAGGAGCGCCCACATGTCCCTCCGGTTTGCCGAGTCGGCCGCTGCAGCGCTCGCCGTGGTCCTTCCCTGTGGGTGCGCGACCACCGCGCCGGCCAGGGCGACCGCCCCGGCCGTGATCCAGCTGCCGGCGGGGGAGGAGGCGTCGCTCGCGCTCGGCGCGCGCGGCACGCAGAACTACGAGTGCCGATCGCAGCCGGATGGCAGCCTCGCGTGGGCCTTCGTCGCGCCGGAGGCCGATCTCCTGGACGCCGCAGCGAGGAAGGTGGGGCGCCACTACGCCGGGCCGACCTGGGAGAGCCTCGCCGACGGGAGCAAGGTGGTGGGCGTGGTGAAGGCGAGGGTCGACTCGCCCGACGCCGACGCCATCCCCTGGCTCCTCCTCGCGTCGAAGGAATCCTCCGGCCAGGGGACGTTCGCTGCTGTCCGCAGCATCCAGCGGCTCGACACGCGCGGCGGGAAGGCGCCGGCCGGCCCGTGCGCGAACGCCGGCGAGGTGCTGAAGGTCCCGTACACGGCGACGTACGTGTTCTCGCGGGCGAGCGCCCCGGCCGCAACACCCGCGTCGTCCGGCATGGGGTACTGACCGCCCCGAACCGGGCCCCACTTCCCGTATGATGCCCGGGCTCCGCCAGCGCGCCGGAGCGGGGAGGGTGCGCCCTTGGAAGCGTTGCTGTTCCTGCTCGCAGTCGCGTTGGTGCTCCTGCCGTTCGTCCTGCTCGCCTGGTCGTTCAAGGAGCGACGGGAACGGATGGAACGAGACGACGCGCTCGCGTCCGAGCTGGGTCGCCTGCAAGCGCGCCTGCACGATCTGGAGAGGCGGCTCGTGCCGGGGGCAGTCGCCGCGCAGCCCGCCCCTCCACCAGCGCCGGCCGCGCAGCCCGCCCCTCCACCAGCGCCGGCCGCGCAGCCCGCCCCTCCACCTGCGCCGGCCGCACAGCCCGCGGCTCCGCCGGCGTCGCCAGCGCGAGCGGCCGTGCCGCCGTCCCCGCCCACATTGCCTGCGGCCACCCCCCCGGCCTCCGCGGCCCCTCCCGTGCCGCCGCGGCCGGTTCCGAGCACCCCCTCTCCCTCCCCCTCTCCCGCGCGAGCCCCTGCTCCGCCGCGCCGCCCGCGCCTCGACGTGAAGATCGACTGGGAGCGGTTCGTCGGCGTGAAGCTCTACTCCTGGCTCGCCGGCATCGCGGTCGTCATCGCGGCCGTCTCGTTCCTGCGCTACTCCATCGACCACGGCTGGCTCGGCGCGCCGGTCCGCATGGCCATCGGCCTCGTCACCGGGGTGCTCCTCGTCGTCGGCTGCGAGACGAAGCGCGCCCGGCGCTACGCCCCCACCGCGCAGGCGCTCGCCGCGGGCGGCGTCGCGACCCTCTTCTCCACGTTCTACGCCGCGCACGCGCTCTGGCACCTCCTCCCCTCGCTCGCGACGTTCGCGCTGCTCGCGCTCGTCGCCGCGGTGGCCGTCGTCCTCTCCATCCGCCGCAACGCGATCTTCATCGCCCTCCTCGGGCTCCTCGGCGGCTTCGCGACGCCGGCGCTCCTCTCCACCGGCGAGGACCGGCCCATCGCGCTGTTCTCGTACCTCCTGCTGCTCAACGTGGGCCTGGCCTGGGTCGCCCACCGCAAGCGCTGGCCGCTGCTCTCGGCGCTGTCGCTCGGCTTCACGGCGCTCTACCAGCTCGGGTGGGTGGCGAGCTTCCTCGACGAGACGAAGCTGCCCATCGCGATCGGGATCTTCGTCGTCTTCCCCGTGCTCGGGTTCGCCTCGCTCGGGCTCGCGCGCCGCCGGGGCGGGGAGGAGCCGCCGCTCCTCACCTGGACGGCCGCGCTCGGCGCCGTGCCCCCCGTGCTGTTCGTGGCCTGGTTCGCGGTGAGCGGCAGCTACGGCGCGCACTGGGCGCTCCTCCTCGGGCTCCTGGCGCTCGTGGCGGCGGGGCTCGCGGCCGTGGCCGCGTGGCAGGGCCCAACGTGGCTGCACGCGCTCGGCGGCGCGACGACGCTCGCGACCGTCGCCGGGTTCCTGGCCCGCTCCTGGACCTCGGAGGCCTGGCCCTGGGCGCTCGCCCTGCTGGCGCTCCTCGTCGCCGTCTACCTCGGAGCGCCCCTCCTGCTCGCGTGGCTCGGGAAGGACTTCCGCGACGACCTCGGCCGGCGGACGGTGTACGCGGCGCCCGCGCTCCTCTTCGCGTTCCCGGTGATCGCGTGGATCGAGCCCGGCGCCGGCTCCCCGGCGCCGTTCTTCCCCGCGCTGTTCCTGCTCGCGGCGGCGTGCGCCGCGTTCGCCGTCGCGCGCGGCGACGCGCCCGTCCACTTCGTGGCGGCCGGGATGGCGATCGCCGCCGAGGCGGTCTGGTCCGCGCGCTCCCTCGAGCCCGGCCGCCTCCTCCCGGCGCTGCTCGTCTACGCCGCCTTCGGCCTCCTGTTCCTGGGGGTGCCGCTCGCCGCCGAGCGGCTGCGGCGCCCGCTCCGGCCCGCCGGGTCGGCCTCGGCGCTCCTCGTCCTGAGCCTCGGCCTGCTGTTCTTCGTGGCGGCCGGGCCCGTGGCGGCGACGGTCGGCGGCCTCGCGGGCCTCGCGACCCTCGCCGGGCTCCTGGAGGCGGGCCTCCTCTTCGAGGCCTCCCGCGGCCGCAGCCCGCTCCTCGCGCCCCTCGCGCTCGTCGGCGTGGGGCTCGGGTTCGCCGCGCTCGCGGTCTGGTGGGCGACCGCGCTGGTGGCGGCGCTCCTCCTGCCGGCGCTCGTCGCCGCGGGAGGCCTCGCGCTCGTCGCGCTCGCGGGGACGCTCTGGGCGCGCGCCCGCGCGGGGGAGGAGAGAGCGCGCGGGCTGCTCGACGAGGGCGCCTTCCTCGGGCTCGTGGCGCACGGCTTCATGCTGGCCGTGGTGTCCCGCCGCGACCTCGCGCTCCCCGCCTGGCCGTGGCTCTCGGTGATCGGGGTGCTCGACCTCGCCTTCCTCGTGGCGGCGCTCCACCGCCGCCGCGGCGAGCTCCTGCTCGGCGCCGTCGGCGGCTCCGCCGCCGTCCTCCTCGTCTTCGAGCTGGCGTTCGGGGGCCGGGCGCCGGCCGGGAGCATCGCCACGTTCGCCGCGCTCGCGCTGGCCGCCATGGCCGTCACCGGGTTCCTCCTCGCGCGCCGCCTGGCCGCGACCGGCGCGCTTCCCCGCTTCGCCCTGGCGGCCGCGGCGGCCCTCGTCGCCGGCCAGGCGCTCGTCGCCCTGGGCTGCTCCGGCGGCGACGCCTCGCTGCCGGTGGTCGCGGGCGCGCAGGCGATCCTCCTCGGCGGGCTCCTGTTCGTGGCCTGGCGGGCGGGCGACCAGCGGATCGCGCTCGTCGCCGCGGTGACCGCCTCGATCGCCGCGGTGGCCTTCCGCCTCTCGCCGCAGGGCGAGCCGGGCGCCGTCCTCTGGGTCGCGACGCCGCTCTACCTCATGCTGCTCGCATACCCGCTCCTCCTCGGCGCCCGCGGCCGCGCCGAGCTCTTCCCCTGGATCGGCTCGGTCGTGGGGAGCGGCGCGTGGTTCTTCCTGGCGCGCGAGGCCGTCGCGGCCTTGGGCGGCGGCCCGTTCATCGGCGCGGTGCCGGTCGGCCAGGCGATCCTCCTCGTCCCGCACATCGTCGTGCTCGCCCGGGCGCCGGCGCCGTCCGAGCTCGATCGCGGCCGGCTCGCGCTCATGGCCGCGGCGGTGCTCGCCTTCGTGACGGTGGCGATCCCGCTCCAGCTCGAGAAGCAGTGGATCACCGTGGGGTGGGCGCTGCAGGCGGGCGCGGTCGCCTGGCTCCACCGCCGGCTCCGGCACCGCGGGCTGCTCGCCTGGTGCGCGGCGCTCTTCGCCGCGGTGTTCGTGCGGCTGGCGCTCAACCCGTCGGTGCTCGTGTACCACGCCAAGAGCGCCACGCCCGTGCTCAACTGGTACCTCTACACGTACCTGGTCTCCGCCGCCGCGTTCTTCGCGGGCGCCGCGCTCCTCGCCCGGGCCGACGATCGCCTCGCGCCGGGGACGCCGCGCGTCTCGAAGGTCCTCCCGGCCCTCGGGACGGTGCTCCTGTTCCTGCTCCTCAACATCGAGATCGCGGACTTCTTCTCGACGGGGAGCCGCATCGAGTTCCGGTTCTCCGCCGGCCTCGCGCAGGACCTCACCTACACCATCGGCTGGGCCCTCTTCGCCATCGCGCTCCTCGTCGCGGGCGTGGTCCTCGCGACCCGGACCGCGCGGTTCGCCGCGATCGGCCTCCTCGCCGGGACGGTGCTCAAGGCGTTCCTGCACGATCTCGCGCGGCTGGAGGGGCTGTACCGCGTCGCGTCCTTCGTCGGGCTCGCCGTGAGCCTCGCCCTCGTCGCCGTCGTCCTCCAGCGCTTCGTGCTCCGCGCGGCGCCGGAGCCGGGCGCCGCCGAGCCTCGCCCCAGCCCGGAGCCCTGAACCATGCGCCGCGCCCTCGGCCTCGCGTCCCTCGCCTTCCTGCTGCTGCCCGCGCTCGCCCCGGCGGCGGAGCGGGTCCGCTCCGTCCAGCCGGGCGGCCCGGGCCCCCAGCGCCTCGACCCGGATCCCGCGCTCCTGTCGGCGTCGGCGCGCGGGGACCTCTCCGACCTGCGCCTCGTGGACGGCGCCGGGCGCGAGGTGCCGTGGCTGCTCGTCCCTCCCGCGGAGCCGGAGGGGCGCTGGGTCGGGGGCGCGATCCTCCCGGTGCGGGCGACGAAGAACGAGAGCGGCTTCGAGGTGGACCTCGGCCGGGCGCGCCCGATCGCGCGCCTCCGGCTGGGAGGCCTCCCGGAGCCGTTCCTCAAGCGGTTCCGGCTGGAGGGGAGCGGGGACCGCGCGCGCTGGACCGTGCTCGTGGACGAGGGGACGCTCTTCGCGCTGCCGGACGAGCGCCTCCGGCTGCTCGAGGCAGGGTTCCGGCCCGGGGAGTTCCGCTACCTGCGCTGGACCTGGGACGACCGCGCCAGCGCGCGCCTCCCCAGGCCGCGCACCGCGGAGGCCTTCGCGCCCGCACCGCCCTTCACCCCTGCGCCGGCGCTCCGCGTGCCCCTCGCGATCGCGTCGCGCGACAGCGAGCCCGGCGTCTCCCGCTGGGCGCTGAGGCTCCCCGGGCCCCGGCTGCCCGTGCGGGCGATCGCGCTCGACGTCGGAGGCGGTCACGTCCTGAGGCGCGCCTCCGTCCTGGAGGCCCACCTCGGCCCCGGGCGCCTCGAGCCGGTGACGCTCGGCGCCGCGGAGCTGCGGCGGGTGGTCCGCGGCGGGGTGGCGGCCGCGATCCTGGAGATCCCGACGGCGGCGCCCGAGGAGACCGAGCTCGAGCTGCGGGTCGAGGACGGGGACAACCCGCCGCTCGACGTGCGCGGCGCGACCGCCGTGCTCGCGCCGCTGCCGTGGATCTTCTTCGAGAGCAGGGACGGCGCGCCGATCGAGGCGCGCATCGGCGATCCCGTCCGCCGGGCGCCGCGGTACGACCTCGAGGCGGTCCGCGCCGAGCTGCCCCGACTCCGCACGGCCGAGGCGAGGCTCGGCCCGGACACGCCCGCGCCGGAGGCGGCGCCGCCCCCGCCCGAGCCGCCCGATCTCGCCGCGGGCGGGGAGCTCGACCGCAGGCCCTTCCGGCGGGCACGCGCGATTCCGGCCGCGCCTCCCGGCCTCTCCGCGATCAAGCTCGACGCCCACGTGCTCGCCGGCAGCCACGGCCTCGCCGATCTGCGGATCGCGGGCCCGGGCGGCCGCCAGATCCCGTACCTCCTCGAGCAGCGCGAGGAGCCGCTCGTCGTCCCGCTCCCCCTGGCGCCCGCCGGCGGGACGCGGCTCGCGCGGCCGGGGGTGTCGATCCACGCCGTGGACCTCCCCGTCGCGCCGCTCCCGGAGTCGCGGATCGTTCTCGAGACCCCCTCCCGTCTCTTCGAGCGCGACGTACAGGTGTACGCCGCGGAGGGTGGCGGACCCGACCGCGCCGCGCCGTGGCTCCTCGCCTCCGCCTCGTGGCGCCACGCCGATCCCGCGCGCGCCGCGCCCTCCCTGGTCGTGCGGCTCCCGTGGGTGAACCACCGCCGACTCCTTGTCGTCGTCGAGGACGGCGACAACGCACCGCTGCCGGTGGCGGGGGCGCGGCTCCTCCTCCCGGCCTGGCGGCTCCGCTTCTTCCACCCGGGGCCGGCGCTCGAGCTGCTCTACGGCGCGGCCAGGATGGACGCCCCCCGCTACGATCTCGCGCTCCTCGCGCCGCGGCTTCGCACCGCCCCCGCGCGCGAGATCGAGCTCGGGCCGCCCGCGGCCGGGCCGGCCGCCGCGGAGCGCGACGCGGCGACGACTGGACGGATCGTGTTCATCGCCGTGCTCGCCGCGGTGGTCGTCGCGCTGCTGGCGCTCCTGGCGCGGCTGCTCGGGCGCCCGGATGAGGCAGCGCGGACGCCGACGGATCCGGAGTGAGCTCGCCCTGCGGCCCCCCCTGCCGACCCTGAACGAAAAAGGCCGCCTCGGTGGGCGGCCTGGAGTGGTGAGGGGGAGAATCGAACTCCCGACCTAGGGATTATGAGACCCTCGCTCTAGCCGACTGAGCTACCTCACCGGGCCTGAGAACGCGGGTTTATAGGCGTCCCCGCCGAACCTGTCAACGAACGAGCCGCCCCCTCGGCCGCGTCCCCGGCGGGCGCCGTGCTCGCCGGCCTCCGCCCGCCAGCGCAGCGGCTCTATGATGCCGGGACACTCCGGAGGTCCCGATGGCATCGAAGCCGGCGAAGGCTCTCGGCCGCAAGAAGGCGCCCTCCAACCGCAAGCCGACGCCCGCGGCCCCCGAGCGCGCCGAGCGGCCGCTCTACGCCAGGGAGGACCTCGCCCGCGTCCTCGCCGAGCGCGAGTCCTGGACGAAGGAGGAGCTGGCGGAGGTCCTCGCCAGGCTCCCGCGCCGCAAGGCGGCCTTCCAGACCGACTCCGGCATCCCCATCCCGGACATCCTCGATCCGGCGCACGTGCGCGAGCTCGACTTCCACCGCGACCTGGGCTGGCCGGGGCGCTACCCGTTCACGCGCGGCCCGCAGGCGACGATGTACCGCGGCCGGCTCTGGACCATGCGCCAGTTCGCCGGGTTCGGGACGCCCGAGGACACGAACCAGCGGTTCAAGTACCTCCTCCAGCACGGCGTCACCGGGCTCTCCACCGCCTTCGACATGCCCGCGCTCATGGGCTACGACGCCGACCACCCCATGAGCCGCGGCGAGGTGGGGAAGGAGGGCGTGGCGATCTCGTCGCTCCGCGACTTCGAGATCCTCTTCGACGGCATCCCGCTCGCCGACGTCACCACCTCCATGACCATCAACGCCACCGCCTGCATCGCGCTCGCGATGTACGTGGCGGTGGCGGAGAAGCAGGGCGTCCCCCGCGCCAAGCTCGGCGGCACCATCCAGGCCGACATGCTGAAGGAGTACATCGCGCAGAAGGAGTGGATGATCCCGCCGGCGCCCGCGGTGAAGATCGTCTGCGACATGATCGAGTTCTGCGCGAAGGAGATGCCGCGCTGGAACCCGGTGTCCATCAGCGGCTACCACATCCGCGAGGCGGGGGCGACGGCGGTGCAGGAGCTGGCCTTCACGCTCGCCGACGGGATCGAGTACGTCCAGGAGTGCGTGGACCGCGGCCTCGACGTCGACTCCTTCGCGCAGCGGCTCTCGTTCTTCTGGGACGTCCACAACGACTTCTTCGAGGAGATCGCCAAGTTCCGCGCCGCGCGCCGGATCTGGGCGCGCACCCTGAAGGAGCGGTTCGGGGCCCGGAGGAAGGAGTCCCTGCTCCTGCGCACGCACGCGCAGACGGCCGGCGTCTCGCTCACGGCGCAGCAGCCGTACAACAACGTGGTCCGCACCGCGCTCCAGGCGCTGGCCGCGGTGCTGGGCGGCACGCAGTCCCTCCACACCAACTCCCTCGACGAGACCTACGCGCTCCCCACCGAGGAGGCGGTGACGATCGCGCTCCGCACCCAGCAGATCCTCGGGTTCGAGGCGGGAGTGGACCGCGTGGTGGACCCGCTCGCCGGCAGCTACTACGTCGAGTACCTCACCGCCGAGATGGAGAAGCGGGCCCTCGAGCACATCCGGCGCATCGACGAGATGGGCGGGATGCTGCGGGCCGTCGAGGAGGGCTACCCGCAGCGCGAGATCGCCGAGAGCGCCTACGCCTGGCAGCGCGAGATCGAGAAGGGCGAGCGGATCCAGGTCGGCGTCAACGCGTTCCGGACCGAGGAGGTGGAGCCCATCCCCATCCTCAAGATCGACGAGACCGTGGCGCACGCGCAGGTGGAGCGGCTCCGCGCGGTCCGGGCGGGACGGAGCGCCGAGCAGGCGCAGGGGGCGCTCGCGGGCGTGGAGCGCGCGGCGCGGGAGGGCGCGAACGTGATGCCCTCCATCATCGAGGCGGTGAAGGCGTACGCGACGCTGGGCGAGATCTCGGACGTGCTCCGGAAGGTGCACGGCATCTACCGGGAGGACGGGCGGTTCTAGATCCTGATCCTCGGCCGCCACACCCTCCGGTCCCCCGCCTCCCCCGAGGCCGTGCTCCAGCGCCTCGCGCGGCTGCTCGCGCCGGTCGGCACCGCGTCGCTGACCGACTCGGGCGGAGGCCGGCGGCGCCCGTTCCGCGGCGCCGTCGACGGCTCCCGCTTCACCCTGCGTCGCGTTCGCGCCTCGGGGCGCACCTCGTTCGTGTCCGTGCGCGGGCGCGTCGAGGAAGCGGGGGGAGGGACGCGGATCCACCTCGCGCTCGGCCTCGCCGGCCCCGGCCCGGTCGTCGCCCTGCTCGCGCTCGCGGTGACCGGCGTCGGGGCGGGCGAGGTCGTGCGCGACGCCGTCCGCACCGGCGCCCTCGATCCGGCGCGGGTCTGGCGCCTCCTCGCCTTCGCCGTGGTCGCGGCGGCGATCGCCCTCGCGACCGCATGGGAGCGCGGCCGCGTGCGCCGGCTCCTCGGCTACCTCACCGGCGAGATGACGCACGCGGGGCTCGCGCAGGAGCTGGCGGAGGCGAGGGATTGACGCCGTGATCCCGCACTGGACCGACGCCTACTACGGCGACCTCTACCTCGACTCGGTCGCGGACCTGCTGACGCCGCGGCTCTCGGCGCTCGAGGCGGAGGCGATCGCCACGCTCCTGCGCCTCGCGCCGCACGACCGCGTCCTCGACCTCGCCTGCGGCCACGGGCGCCACGCGCGCGTGCTGGCGGGGAGGGTGGGGTGGATCTGCGGGGTCGATCGCAGCGCAGACTACCTGCGGCGAGCGACCTCGACCCCGGCCCCGACCCCGACCTACCTCCGCGCCGACCTCCGCGCGCTCCCCTTCCGCCCCGCCTCCTTCGACGCCGCCTACAGCTGGTACTCCTCCCTGTTCATGTTCGACGACCCCACGAACCTGGCCGCCCTCGCCGAGGCGGCCCGGGTGGTGCGGCCCGGGGGGCGGCTCCTGGTGCACCACGCGAACCCGCTGCGGCTCGCGCGCGAGCCCGAGGACGCGGCGCGCCGGACGCTTCCGGACGGCGGCGCCGTCGAGGAGACCTCCACCTTCGATCCCGCCACGGGCGTGGACCGTTGCGCCCGGCGGTTGACGCGCCGCTCGGGCGCCGTGTTGGAGGGAACGGCCGAGTTGCGGTATTACACTCCCGCCGAGTGGAGGACGCTGTCCCGCGCGGCGGGCCTCCGCGTCGTCCGCCTCACCACCACGCCGCTCGCCGGCCAGCCCGGGGGCGGAGAGATCGGACCCGAAGCGCCGGACCTCGTCGCCGTCCTGGAGAAGACGCCATGAGCCCCGCGAAAGAGCGCCCCCTCCGCATCCTCGTCGCCAAGCCCGGCCTGGACGGCCACGACCGCGGCGCCAAGATCATCGCCCGCGCGCTGCGCGACGCCGGCTTCGAGGTCATCTACACCGGGCTCCACCAGACGCCCGAGATGATCGTCTCGGCGGCGATCCAGGAGGACGTGGACGCCGTCGGCCTGTCCATCATGTCCGGCGCGCACATGACGCTCTTCCCCGCCGTCATCGATCTCCTCCGCGCCCGCGACGCCGCGGACATCCTGGTGTTCGGCGGCGGCATCATCCCGCAGGACGACGTGCCCAGGCTGAAGGACAAGGGGACGGCCGAGGTGTTCCTCCCCGGCTCCTCGACGCAGGCGATCATCGACTGGATCCGCGGCCACATCCGGCCGCGCGCCGCCGCCGCCTGATCAGGGGCGCGCCGGCGCGCCGGCCATCGCGCAGGCGACCGCCTCGCGCAGCCGCACCGGGTCGAACGGCTTCTCGATTCGAGCGTTCGGGACCCTCTGCAGGAAGTCGCGCGACCGCTCCGTGAACGCGCCTCCGGTGGCGAAGACGATCCGGTGCGCCAGCTCCGGGGCGATCTCCCCGACGCGCTCGTAGAGGTCCATGCCGGTCATCTCCGGCATCATCAGATCGCACACCACGGCGTCGAACCGCTCGCCGCCGCGGATCCGGTCCAGCGCCTCGGCGGCCGAGGTGGCCACCACGACCTCGTGGGCGCCCCGCAGCGCCCGCGCCAGCGCGCGTCCGACGAGCGGATCGTCGTCCACCACCAGCAGGCGGCCCGCCAGCTCGGCAGGCACGGCGCCGGCGGCGGCGGGTACGCCGGCGGCGACGGACGCGGCCGGGACGACGGGCGGGAGCAGCACGCGGAAGGTGGTGCCCCGGCCGAGCTGGCTCTCGACCTCGATCGTCCCGCCCGCCGCCTGGACGATCCCATGGCAGATGGCGAGGCCGAGCCCCACGCCCACGCCCTGCGCCTTGGTGGTGAAGAACGGCGTGAACAGCCGCGGCAGCACGTCGGCCGGGATGCCGGCGCCGCTGTCGTGGATCTCGACACGGGCGCGGCCCTGCGGGTCGGTGTCGGCCACCACCTGGACGAGGTGGCGCCCGGCGTCGCCCTCGGGGATCGCCTGGGCGGCGTTGACGAGCAGGTTCAGGAACACCTGGCCGAGCTCCCGGTCGCCCGCCGCGACCTGGGGCATGGGGCCGATGCGGACGTCGAGGCGCGCGTGGTGGCGGACCTCGTTCCGGGCCATCCGCAGCGCCGCGTCCAGCTCGGCGGACACGTCCACCGGGCCGCGCCCGCCGCTGCTCGGCCGGGCGAAGGCGCGGAGCGCCTGCACCGTCCGGCGGACCCGCTCGGCGCCCTCGCGCGCCTCGGCGAGGGCGTCGCCCAGCGCCGCGGGGTCCGCCCCCGGGCGCAGCTCCGCGGAGGCGTAGTCGAGGTTCGCGATCAGGTAGGCGAGCGGGTTGTTGATCTCGTGGGCCACGCCCGCCGCCAGCGTGCCCAGCGCCGCCATGCGCTCCGAGGTCGCGAGCTGCGCCTGGACGCGCCGCTCCTCGGTCGCGTCCGAGACGACCCCGGTGATGCGGAGCGGGTTGCCCGCGCCGTCGCGTCGGCTGACGCGGCCGCGGACCCGGACCCAGCGATCCTCGCGGGGAGGGGGGAGGCGGTGCTCGGCCTCGAAGATCGGCGTGTCGCCGCGCAGGTGCGCCTCGAGACGCTCGCGGACCTGGGCGAGGTCGGCCGGGTGCACGATGCGGTGCAGGACGGCGCCGACGTCCCCCTCCAGCGCGTCCCGGTCGACCCCGACCCACTCGAGCCACTCGCGCTCGCCGTGCAGCCGGCGCTCGCCGAGATCCCAGTCCCAAACCAGGTGCGTCCCGGCGAGCGCGAGCTGCAGCCGCTCCTGGCTCTCGTGGAGCGCCTCCTCCATCCGGCGGCGCTCCGATTCCCGGCGCCACCACTCCAGGAGCGCCGCGCCGGACGCGATGACCAGGGCCAGCACCAGCAAGGCGATGGCGGCGGCGGGGTGGAGGAGCGGCGCCTCGACGTCGTGGATCGCCATCCTCGTCTCGACGGCGAACCGGGAGTCCGAGATGGGCCGGACGGCGGAGAGCGCCGGCGCGCCGGCCGGCGGGGTGCCCGGACCCCCGCGGACGATCGCGGCGGTGGCGGTCGCGGTCGAGGACGGCCAGGCGCTCATGGCGCCCGCGACGATCTCCACGGCGGGCACCCGCACGAAGAGCACGGCGCGCGCCCCCGGCTCGGGCGGGACCGGTGCGGCGATCTCGAGGCGGGGGGCGCCGTCGAGCGCGAGGTCGGAGGCGGGTCGCCCGCTGGAGACGGCGCGCTCGATCAGCGCCCGCGGCGCGCCGGCACCGGCCCCCGGCAAGCCGTCGGCGAGCACCCCGCCGCCGCGGTCCACGAGCGCGGCGGCGGAGTAGCCGAAGCGCTCCGCGAAGTGCATGAGGACGTCCGCGACGTGATCGTGCGCCCGGCCGCCGTCGCGCGAGGGCGCCGCCGCCAGGGCCAGCACCGAGGGGTAGCTGCCGGCGTACTCGGCGTTGCGGACGTGGTCGCCGCGCCACTCCTCGACCGCCGCGACCTTGAGCGCCGCCACGGCGTCGAGCTCGGCGAGCGCCCGCCCGCGCGCCGCCGCCCGCATCGAGCGCTGCAGCAGCACGCCCGCGCCGCCCAGGCCGGCGGCGAAGACTGCGAAGACCGCGAGCGGCAACCAGCGCGGGAAGGGGGCGCGCATCCGGGTCGAATTGTGACCCCTGGCGAAGCCGCGAACCACGTACTGACGGTCCGTGTCGGGCCGCGCCTACCCGCCGGTGCCCATCATCGGCGGGAGCCCGTCGCCACCCCCGCCCATGCCATGGCGCTCGCCCTTGCCGGCCAGCGCGGCGCGGATCCGCCCCGCGATCTCCGCGTCCGGGGTCCCTCCCTCGACCAGGTCTCGCAGCGGGAGCCGATCGCGGCCTCCCAGGCAGGCGCGGAGCGCGCCGTCCGCGCCGACGCGCACGCGGTTGCAGCCGGCGCAGAAGTTCTCCGTCATCGCGCCGATGAAGCCGACCAGCCCGGCGGCCCGGCGTCCCCCCGCGTCCGACTCGCCGCGCATGTGGTAGGCCGGCCCCCATCCCCGGCTCGCGTCGGGCGAGAGGCGGATCCCCTGCGCCTCCAGCAGGCGCTTCACCTCGGAGGTGGGCACCGGCTCGCCCGGCCCGAAGGGCATGAGCTCGATGAAGCGCGCCGTCGCCCCCGCCCGCCAGGCGAAGCGGGCCAGCTCCCCCAGCTCCCCCTCGTTCTCGCCCCGGACCACGACCACGTTCACCTTGAGCGAGGCGAAGCCGGCCTTCGCCGCCGCCTCGATGCCGCGCACGATCCGCTCCACGCTCGCGGTTCGCCCCGCGATGCGCCGCAGCCGCTCCGGGTCGAGGGTGTCGAGCGAGACGTTGAGGCGGGAGACGCCGGCGTCGCGCAGGGGAGCGGCGAGGCCGTCGAGGAGGTGGCCGTTGGTGGTGAGGGCGATCTCCTCGATCCCGGGCGCCGCCTTCACGTCGCGGATCACGTCGAGCAGGTCGGGGCGCAGCGTCGGCTCGCCGCCGGTCAGGCGCACGCGGCGGACGCCGAGCCCCGCGAAGACCCGCACCAGCCGCGCCAGCGCCGCGCGGCCCAGCGGCCGCTCCCGGGCCTCGGGCGCCGCGGGGGAGCAGTAGCTGCACCTGAAGTTGCAGCGGTCGGTGAGCGACAGCCTGAGGTACGTGATGCGGCGGCCGAGCCCGTCTGCGAGGGGGGCGTCGTGGCGGGGCGACTCCACGGTCTCCGTCATATCACCCCTCGACGCCGGGGAGCCGTGCGCCGCTGCGCCCGGGGCAACGGAGGGCTTTCCCGCGCCGACGGACCATGGCCGGGCCCCTCAGACCGCGATCGCCTCACCCGGCTGCGTACGCGCCACGCCCTCCCACTCCGCGGGCGTGAACGACAGGAAGGCGTCGGCGAAGCGCGCGTCGAACTGCGTCCCCCGGTGGCGCGCGATCTCGGCGCGGGCCGTCTCGCCCGGCAGGCGGCGCCGGTAGGGCCGGTCGGTGGTCATGGCGTCGTAGGTGTCGGCGATGGCGAAGATGCGGGCGCCCACCGGGATCGCGTCGGCGGCCAGGCCCCGCGGGTAGCCGCCGCCGTCGTACCGCTCCTGGTGGCTGAGGACGATCTGCGCGGGGATCTCCAGGAAGGGGATCGACTGGAGGATCGTGTAGCCGATCTGCGGGTGCTTCCGCATCTCGGTCCACTCGTCGGCGGTCAGCTTGGCGGGCTTGAGGAGGATCGCGTCGGGGATGCCGATCTTGCCGATGTCGTGCATCAGCGCCCCGCGGCTGATGTCCGGCAGCTCGCGCTCCGGGAGGCCGATCCGCTTGGCGATGGCGAGGGTGTAGCGGACCACGCGCTGCGAGTGGTCGCTGGTCTCGTGCTCGCGGGCGTCGAGCGCGGTGACGAGCGCGTAGAGGGTCGAGGCGTAGGTGGTCTCGAGGTCCTTCAGCGCCTTGGAGAGCTCGGCCGTCTTCTCGCGGACGCGCTTCTCGAGGCTCTTGCGGTACCGCTGCCGGGCCAGCTCCAGGCGCCGCCGCGCCAGGGCCCGCTCGATCGCGCGGATGAGGTCCGTCACCTTGGGCGGCTTGAGCAGGTAGTCCGACGCACCGCGGCGAAGGCACTCCACCGCGGCCTCGGTGTCGCCGAAGGCGGTGAGCATGATGACCGCGGTGTCGGGGTGGCCGTCGCGCAGCCGCTCGAGCAGCCACATCCCGTCCTTGCCGGGCATCTTGACGTCGCTGATGACGAGGGGGAACTCGGCCGCCGCGGCGGCCTCGAGCGCCGCCTGCGCCGACGAGACCGCGGTGCAGGCGTACCCCTCCTCCCGGAGCAGCACGCCGATCACGTCGCGGACCGCCGAGTCGTCGTCCACGATCAGGATGCGGGTGGCCTCCGCCGTACCCTCCGCCATGCGCCCTTTCCGCCGGGTCGGTCTCCCGGACGGGGCGGAATATACCATGCGGTAGGACCGCCCAATGAGTAGGCTAACCGCGCGACCGCCCGAGGACGCGGCGCGTCTTGAAAGGGCCGTCCCGCGCCGCTACATCCGCGGCGCGACCGCATGACCAGCGAACCGCGACCCAGCTTGCCCGTCGTGGGCAAGGAGCCCGAGGCGACCACGCTCGCGGAGGCGGCCACCTCCCGTCGCGAGGTCGCGGCCGACCTGCGCACCCGCGGCATGCCCCTGGACGCGAAGAAGCCGGGCTGGCTGCGCGTCGGCGTCCCGGGTGGGGAACGCTACCAGAAGGTGCGCGAGACGCTCCGCACGCTGCGCCTCCACACCGTTTGCCAGGAAGCGCACTGCCCGAACATGGGGGAATGCTGGGGCGGCGGCACCGCCACCGTCATGCTCATGGGCGACGTGTGCACGCGCGGCTGCCGCTTCTGCCACGTGAAGACGGCGGCGCACCCGCCGGCGCTCGACGCCGACGAGCCGCGCCACCTGGCGGAGGCCGTCGCCGAGCTGGGCCTCGACTACATCGTCGTGACGAGCGTGGACCGCGACGACCTGCCGGACGGGGGCGCAGCGCACTTCGCCGACGCGATCGTGCGGCTCAAGCGCATCCCGGGGCTCCTGGTGGAGGTCCTGACGCCGGACTTCCGCGGCGATCCGGAGGCGGTCCGGACCGTGGGGCGCGCCCGGCCGGACGTGTTCGCCAACAACGTCGAGACGGTGCGCCGGCTCACGCCGGTCGTGCGGGACGCGAAGGCGGGCTACGACCAGACGCTCGGGGTCCTCGAGCGGATGCGCCGCGAGTTTCCGGGCGTCTTCACCAAGTCGTCCATCATGGTGGGGCTCGGGGAGTCCGAGGCCGAGGTGGTCGAGACCATGCGCGATCTCCGCGCGGTGGGCGCCGACATCCTCACCCTCGGGCAGTACCTCAGGCCCTCGGCCTGGCACCTGCCGGTGGTCGAGTGGGTGACGCCCGAGAAGTTCGGGGCCTACCGCGACCAGGGGCTCGCGCTCGGGTTCCGGTACGTCGCGAGCGGGCCGCTGGTGCGGTCGAGCTACCGGGCGGCGGAGCTGTTCCTCCGTGGCGAGATCGAGTCGAGGGGGCGGAGCCGATGAGGGGTGGGAGGGCGGCATGCGGCGAGAGCACGAATCCGGCGCGGACGCGAGGCGGCGGGGACACCCGGGGCACGCCCGCGAGTGGGAGCCGGGCCGCTTCCTGAAGGAGTACCCGCTCTACGGCGTGGTGGCCGAGGACGGCTCCGCCGATCCCGACGAGGTGACGCTCGCAGACGAGGAGCTGCTGCGCCTCCACCGCTGGATGATCCTGGAGCGCACCCTCGACGAGCGGATGACGACCCTGCAGCGCCAGGGGCGGATCGGCTTCTACATCGGCTCCATCGGCGAGGAGGCGACCGTCTTCGGCACCGCCTCCGCCATGGAGGAGACCGACTGGATCTTCCCGTGCTACCGCGAGCACGGCGCGGCGCTGTACCGGGGAATGCCGCTCGTCACCTTCCTCTGCGGCCTCTTCGGCAACTCCGGGGACGCGATGAAGGGGCGCCAGATGCCCTGCCACGAGGCGTGGCGGCCGGGGCGCTTCACCTCCATCAGCTCGCCCATCGCCACGCAGATCCCGCAGGCGGTGGGGGCGGCCTGGGCCGCACGGCTGAAGGGCGACGAGATGGTCGCGCTCAGCTACTTCGGCGAGGGGGCCACCAGCGCCAACGACTTCCACACCGGACTCAACATCGCGGCCGTCCGGAAGGTCCCGGTGGTCTTCGTCTGCCGCAACAACGGCTGGGCGATCAGCGTGCCGCGCGACAAGCAGACCGCGGCCGAGACCATCGCGCAGAAGGCGATCGCCTACGGGATGCGGGGCGAGCGGGTGGACGGGAACGACCTCGTCGCCGTCCACAACGCCACCCGCCGGGCGCGGGCGCGCGCCGCGGCGGGGGAGGGGCCGACGCTGCTGGAGTGCGTCACCTACCGGATGGAGGGGCACTCGACCTCCGACGACCCGCGGGCCTACCGGCCCATGGAGCTGGTCGAGCCCTGGCGGAAGAAGGATCCCATCCTGCGCCTGCGCCTGTTCCTCGAGCGGCGCGGGCTCCTCGACGCCGCCGCCGAGGAGCGGCTCCGCGGCGAGGTCCGCGCCGAGATCCAGGCGGCGCTCGCGGAGGCGGAGGCGTTCGCGCCCAAGCCACCGGTCGAGTCGCTCTTCGAGCACGTCTACGCCGAGCCCCTCTGGCCGCAGCGCGAGCAGCTGCGCGAGCTGGAGGCGGCGATGGCGGCGGATCCGCGTGTCGCGAACCCGCGCCACTCCGACGCCTGACCGCGACCGGGCCGCGGCACCAGGAGGCCTCCGATGCCGGTCATGAACATCATCCAGGCCGTGAACGACGCGCTGCGCGTCGAGATGCGCCGCGACCCCGACGTGGTGGTGATGGGCGAGGACGTCGGCAAGTTCGGCGGCGTCTTCCGCGCCACCCAGGGGCTGCAGGAGGAGTTCGGCGCCGACCGCGTCATCGACACCCCGCTCGCCGAGGGCGGCATCGTCGGCACCGCGGTGGGGATGGCGCTCTACGGGCTCCGGCCCGTCCCCGAGATCCAGTTCGCCGACTTCATCTTCCCCGCGTTCGATCAGATC
>Ga0335084_10001223_pt1 | contig 23620 bp, 21 predicted proteins | sample Lox_Sample_44_FD_206721 | JGI IMG/M metagenome (GOLD analysis project Ga0335084, IMG submission 206721) | Soil microbial communities from Loxahatchee National Wildlife Refuge, Florida, United States - Lox_Sample_4.4 | ecosystem: Environmental > Terrestrial > Soil > Wetlands | place: USA...
CGCCGTCGGCGAGAGCCCGGCCGCCGTGAAGAGCCCCAACAGCAACGCCGCATACTCGTCGGCCGTTCGCTCCGCGAGCGTCTGCACCCGCCAGTGCTGGGCGAGACGTTCGCGGTCGTACACCCCGAGCTTCGTGTGGGTGTTGCTCACATCGATCGCGAGCAGCATCGGACGGCGGACCATAGCCCCGGCGGAAGCCGGGCCGCAAGCCCGCTACGTGCCGTAGCCGTCCCGGATCGTGACCTCGCCGGCGACCACGCGGCGGGCGGTCCCCTCCGCGTCCACGAGACGCAGCGCGCCGTCGTCGTCGAGCCCCTCGACGCGTCCGCCGAGGTCGCCCTCCGGGGCGCGCACGACGACCGTGCGGCCCGTCAGGGCCGACAGCCCTTCCCACTCGGGGCGAAGCGGCCCGAAGCCGCCGTCGGCGAACCGTCGGTAGTAGGTCTCGAGCGTCGCGAGGAGCCGCGCCATGAACGCCACCCGATCGACCGGGCGCCCGGTCGCGATCGCGAGCGACGTGACCTTGTCCCGCAGGTCGTCGGGGAACGCATCGGCCGGCGCGTTCACGTTGACGCCGATGCCGGCCACGACGAAGTGCACCCGCTCGAGCTCCGCCTCCATCTCGGTGAGGATGCCGACGATCTTGCGGCCGCCGACGAGGACGTCGTTGGGCCACTTCAGCATCGGCGCGAGCCCGGTCGCCTCGCGCACGGCGACGGCCACCGCGAGCCCGAGGACGAGCCCGAGCTGCGGCACGACGCCCGGCGCCAGCGCCGGGCGCAGTACCAGCGAGCAGTACACGTTCACGCCCGGTGGCGAGTGCCACGAGCGGCCGAGTCGCCCCCGCCCGGCCGTCTGGGCCTCGGCGACGACGGTCGTTCCCTCGGCCGCGCCCGCGCGGGCGAGGTCGCGCGCCGCCCGCTGCGTCGAGTCGATCTCGCCGTGCCACTCGATCCGGCGCCACGTCCCCGTGAGGTGCGGCCCGAGCTCCACGGCGTCGAGGCGATCCGGCGTTCCCGCCAGCACGTAGCCCTGGGCGTGGCGCGCGTCGATCGTGTACCCCCGCCCGCGCAGGGCTTCCACGTGCTTGAAGACGGCGGCACGCGACACCCCGAGGCGCTGCGCCAGCTCCTCGCCCGAGAGGGGTGCGCTCGCGGCCCGCAGCCAGGCGAGGATCTGGTCGGCCGCGCCGGAGGGCATCGCTCAGGCGAGCCGGCCCATGCGGCCGCTCTGGTAGTCGGCGATCGCCTGGCGGATCTCCACGGGGCTGTTCATGACGAACGGGCCGCTGCCGACGATCCGCTCGTCGATGGGTTCGCCGGCCAGCAGGAGGGCCGTCGCATCCTGGTCGCAGCCGACCGTGACGTCCTTGCCCGCGCGATCGAAGAGCCCGACCTCGGCCGCGCCCATCGCTTCCGACTCGCCGACGCGAACGGCGCCGCGCAGGACGACGAGCGCGGTCGTGTAGCCGTCGGGGACCGGCAGCTCGCTCCGCTTCCCGGCGGCCAGGCGGAGATCCCAGACGTTCATGGCCGCCTCGTCATGGTCGGAGCGGTTCGAGCTTGAGGCTGATGTCGACCGCCGGCGCCGAGTGCGTGAGCTGGCCCATCGCCACGTACCCTACGCCCGTCGCGGCGACGGCGGGAAGGTTCTCCAACGTGATGCCGCCCGAGGCTTCCAGCGGGACGCGTCCGGCGACGAGCGCCACGGCCTTGCGCATGTCGTCGGGCGTCATGTTGTCGAGCAGGATGAGATCGGGCTTGGCGGCGACGGCGCGCTCGACCTCGGCCAGCGTGCGCGCCTCGACCTCGAGCGGCAGGGACGCGAAGCGCGTCCGGGCCGCGTGGACTGCGGCATCGAAGTTGCCGCCGCCCAGCGCCAGGTGGTTGTCCTTCACCAGGATGGCGTCGTCCAGGCCCATGCGATGGTTCGTTCCGCCGCCGCAGCGCACGGCGTACTTCTCGAGCAGGCGGAGACCCGGGACGGTCTTGCGCGTGTCGCGCACGACGAGCTTCGTGCCCCGCACCTTGTCGACGCACGCGCGCGTGAGCGTCGCGACGCCCGAAAGGTGCTGGAGGAAGTTCAAGGCCAGGCGCTCGCCCGCGAGGAGGGAGCGCGCCGTGCCCTCCAGCACGGCGAGCACGGTGCCCGGCTGCACGACGTCGCCGTCGGCGGCGTGGAGCGCGATGGCGACGCCGCCCAGGCGCGCGAAGACGCGCTCGGCGAGCGGCAGGCCGCAGACGACCAGGCGCTGCTTCGCCAGCAGCCTGCCGCGCGCGCGGGCGGTCTCCGGGACCGTCGCCTCCGACGTGCGGTCCCCGTGGCCGACGTCCTCGCGCAGCGCCAGGTCGAGCAGCGCCGTCACGCGGGCATCGTCGAAGACGGGGTCGCTCACGCCTCGGCCACCTCCACGAAGGCGATCTCCGGCACCTCGAACACGTCGTCAGCGAGATCGGGCTTCGGTCCGAGCGTGTGCGCCTCGACCCGGGCCGACGCCATGACGTCGCCGATCGCCGGCGCGAGCCGCGCGAGCGTCGCCGGGCTGGCGCGCAACGTCACCGTGCGCACCCCGCGACCGACCGACACGCCGCCCTCGGACTTGCCCTTGTTGATGGCCGCGAGACACGCGACGGCGGCGTCGAAGATGCCGGCGTCGGCCGGGGCCGCGATGCCCGCGAAGTCGGCCGTGCCCGGCCACGGAGCGCGATGGATGCTCGCGTGCCCGCTCTCTTCGGCGAAGGCCCACGACCAGACTTCCTCGGTGATGTACGGGAGGACGGGCGCGAACAGGCGCAGCAACACGCCGAGCCCCAGGCGCAGCGCCGCGATCGCCGAGCCGCCCTGCGCGTCGCGCGCCCGCACCTTCACCAGCTCGAGGAACGTGTCGGTGAAGTCGCGCCAGAAGAAGGACTCGGTCTCGGCGAGCGCGTGCGCGAACTCGAACTCCTCGTAGAGCGCGGTCACGCGCTCGACCAAGGCGCGGAGGCGGTGGACGAAGGCGCGATCGAGCTCCGCGTCGATCGGCGCGACGTCGCCCTCCTGCTGGAGCACGAACTTGCCGGCGTTGAAGAGCTTGGTGGTGAGGCGCTTCCCCACCTTGAAGACCTTGTCGTCGAACGCCGTGTCGGTGCCGAGCCGCGCCGACGCCGCCCAGTAGCGGACGCCGTCGGAGCCGTACTCGTCGAGCAGGTGCATGGGCGTCACGACGTTGCCGCGGCTCTTCGACATCTTCTTGCGGTCGGGGTCGAGGATCCACCCGGATATGACGGCGTGCTTCCACGGGATCGCCTGCTCGTGCAGGAGCGCCTTCACGATCGTGTAGAACGCCCAGGTGCGGATGATCTCGTGGCTCTGCGGGCGCATGTCGGCCGGGAAGAGCCGCCGGTGGCGCTCGGGGTCGAGCTCCCATTTCGAGCTGATCTGCGGCGTGAGCGAGCTGGTGAACCAGGTGTCGAAGACGTCGGGGTCGGCGGTGAAGCCGCCCGGACGGTCGCGCTGCTCGGCGCGGTAGCCCGCCGGCACGTCGGTCGTGGGATCGACCGGCAGCGCCGCGCGCGCCGCCACGATCGGCCGCTCGTGGTCCGGATTCCCCTCCGCGTCGAGCGGATACCACACCGGGATCGCGGGCCCGAAGTACCGCTGGCGCGACACGCACCAGTCGACGTTCAGGTTCTCGGTCCAGTTGCGGTAGCGCAGCCGCATGAAGTCCGGGTGCCAGCGGATCTCGTCACCCTTGGCGAGGAGCGCGTCCTTCTTGTCGAGCAGGCGCACGAACCACTGCCGGCTGGAGACGAACTCGAGCGGCCGGTCGCCCTTCTCGTAGAACTTGACCGAGTGCTCGATCGGCTTCGGATCGCCCTGCAGCGGCGCGCGACCGCCCGCCGGCTGGCGCAGCATCTCGACCACGACCTGCCGCGCCCCGCCGACGCCCTTCATGGCGATGCGTGCATACGCCGCATTGGCCGCCGCCGCATCGACGCTCTCCCACCCGGGCGTCCCGAACTCGACCGGCACGAGCCGGCCGTCGCGCCCCACGATCTGGCGGAGCGCGAGCTTCTGCTCGCGCCACCACAGGACGTCGGTCGCGTCGCCGAACGTGCACACCATGAGGATGCCGGTGCCCTTCTCCGGATCGGCGAGCTCGCTCGGGAAGATCGGCACGGGGACGCGGAAGATCGGCGTGATCGCGCGCTTGCCGAACAGCCCCTTGTAGCGTGCGTCGCCCGGATGCGCGGTCACGCCGACGCAGGCGGCGAGCAGCTCGGGCCGCGTCGTCGCGATCACGAGGTCGCCCCCGCCCTCGACGTCGAATGCGATGTGATGGAACGCGCCCTTCACCGGCCGGTCTTCGACCTCCGCCTGCGCGATCGCGGTCTGGAAGTCGACGTCCCACATGGTGGGCGCTTCGAGGCTGTAGAGGTGCCCCTTGTCCCACAGGTCGACGAACGAGAGCTGCGCCAGGCGACGGCAGTGGGTGTCGATCGTCGAGTACTCCTGCGCCCAGTCGACCGAGAGCCCGAGACGCCGGAAGAGCGCCTTGAAGGCCTTCTCGTCCTCCCCCGTGAGCTCGAGGCAGAGGTCTATGAAATCGGGACGCGAGACCAGGCGCGGCGGCTCCTTCGTCTTCTCCGGCGCCTGCTCGAGGCGGAGATTGCCGACGACGGGCGTCTTCGGATCGCAGCGCACGTTGAAGTAGTTCTGGACGCGCCGCTCGGTCGGCAGGCCGTTGTCGTCCCACCCCATCGGGTAGAAGACGTTGTCGCCCCGCATGCGGCGGTAGCGGGCGATGACGTCGGCGTGCGTGTAGCTGAACACGTGCCCCACGTGCAGCGAGCCGGAGACGGTGGGCGGCGGGGTGTCGACGACGAACGTCTCGGCACGCGGCCGCGAGGCGTCCCAGGCATACGCGCCCAGACGATCCCAGTGCTCGTGCCAGCGGGCCTCGGCCGCGGCCGACTCGAAGTGCTTCGGGAGCGTCGTCGGATCGATCGCTCGGACGCGGGGCATAGAGGGGGTCTGATACCAAAGGCCCGGGGACAGGCCAACGAGAGGGCCTAGCCGCGGAGCGCGGCCCGGACGAGCACGGCCCAACCGGCGAGGAACGCGAGCCCGCCGATCGGCGTGATCGCGCCAAGCCCTCGCACGCCCGTCACGGCCAGCAGGTAGAGGCTCCCCGAGAAGACGACGATGCCGAAGGCGAAGAGCCACCCGGCCGTCGCGGCCGAGCGCCAATGCGGCGTCGCGAACGCCACCGCGATGATCGCGAGCGCGTGGTACATCTGGTAGCGCACGCCGGTCTCGAAGATGGCCAGCATCTCGGGCGTCAGCCGATTGCGGAGGCCGTGCGCGCCGAACGCGCCGAGCGCCACGGCTAGCATGGCCGCCGTCGCACCCAGCGCCATGAACGACCGCTCCATGCGGCCTCCCTTACCGCGCCGCGGGCGCAGGCGCGAGCGGCGGCGCTTGACGCGCGTCCGACGATGGCGGAACCCTGCGCCCATGAAGCTCGCCACCTTCACGCACGACGAGCGGACGCGCCTCGGCGTCGTCACCGGCGACGAGATCGTCGACCTCGCCGCCGCGGCGCCGGGCCTGCCGCAGGAGATGCGCGCGTTCCTCGATGCGGGTGCCGCCGCGATGGACGCCGCGCGGTCTGCCGCCGCGGCGACGGGGCATCGGCTCCCCCTCGCCCGCGTCACGCTCGAAGCGCCGATCCGCCGTCCGCCCGAGATCCTCGCCGTCGGCCTCAACTACCGCGACCACGTCGAGGAGGCGAAGCTGCCGCTCCCCGAGTTCCCGCTCTTCTTCAACAAGCAGACGGCGAGCGTCACCGGCCCGTACGACCCGATCCACCTGCCGCGCGTCTCGAACAAGCTCGACTACGAGGGCGAGCTGGCGTTCGTGATCGGCAAGCGCGCCCGCCACGTGCGGAAGGAGCGCGCGCGCGAGTTCATCGCCGGGTATCTCGTCTGCGACGACGTCAGCGTGCGCGACTGGCAGTTCAAGGCGCCCACCTGGACGCTCGGGAAGTCGTTCGACACGCATTGCCCGCTCGGGCCGTGGATCGTCACGCCCGACGAGGTCGGCGATCCGCACGCGCTCGAGCTCCGGACCTGGGTCAATGGCGAGGAGCGCCAGCACTCGAACACGAAGCACCTGATCTTCGACTGCTACGATTGTGTCGAGACGCTCTCCACCGTCTTCACGCTCGAGCCCGGCCTGATCGTGACGACGGGCACGCCGTCCGGCGTCGGCGGCCCGCGCCGCATCTACCTGAAGGAAGGCGACGTCGTGCGCATCGACATCGAGCGCATCGGCGCGATCGAGAACCGGGTGGTGGCCGAGCCGGCCACGACGGTGACGGCGTGATGGCCCGCTTTCCGACTCCCATCCGCTTCGCCCACGCGGTCTTCCGCACTCCGCGCCTCGCCGAGATGACGCGCTGGTACGGGACCGTGCTCGGCGCGCACAAGGCCGGCGTGCCGGTCGAGGAGCTGGTCCAGCAAGGCTCCTGCTGAGGACCGCTCGCCCGATCGCGCCCGGCCCGCTAAGGTGGGCGAGCCCGTGCGCAACCTGCTGGCCCGCCACATCTTCCGTCACTACTGGGAAGCCTTCTGCATCGCCGCCGCGCTCGGCGAGTGGGGCCTCGCCTGCTGGGCGCTCGGCATCTCGGTCGGGCCCGTCGCCCACCTGGGCGCGATCGCCGGCCTGTTCGCGCTCAATCGTCTTGCCGCCGTCGCGTACGAGCGCGAGGACGACCGGGCGCCGATCCTCCACCGCTCGGGCGGCGTCGTCCTCGCCGCGGGGCTCGTCGCCTCCGGCGGCACCGGCGGCCTCGTCGTCGGTGCGGTCCTGTGGATGCTCGTCGTGCGCGCCGGCGGACTCAGCGCCGAGGCCGGCATGCTGACGCTGGTCCCGTCCGTGACGGCCGATCCCATCCATGCGGTGTTCGCGATGCTCGGCCTGGCCGGCGGCATGGGGCTCGTCGCCGACGGCTACCTGCGCGGCTACCGCCGGCTCACCGTCTCGCGCCTCGAGGTCACGCTGCCGCATCTTCCGTCCGCGCTGGACGGCCTCCGCGTCGTCCACGTGAGCGACCTGCACCTGGGTCCCCTCGCCCATCGCGCGACCGTGCGCGACGGGCTCGAGCTGGCGAACGCGGAGGCGCCGGACCTGGTGGTCGTGACGGGCGACATCGTGGACTCGCCGCACACCGATCTCGACTCGTGGCTCCCGGAGCTGGACCGCCTCACTGCGCGCCTCGGTGTCTTCGCCATCCTCGGCAACCACGACGGGCGGCTCGGCCACGCCGAGGTCGCGGCCGGGATCCACGCGCACACGCGCTGGCGCGTCCTGCGCGACGAGACGGCGCTCGTCGACATCGGAGGCGAGCGCCTCGCGATCGTCGGCCTCGAGGATCGGCCGGTGCCATGGGAGAGCGCCCGGCTGCCCGCGCTGGCCGCGACGCTGCCGCCGGCCGTTCCCGCGATCCTGCTCGCGCATCATCCGAAGGTGTTCCACGCCGCACGCGCCGCCGGGCTCCCGCTCACGCTCGCGGGGCACACGCACGGTGGCCAGCTCGCCGTGCCGGGGCTCCCCCGCCTCAACGCCGCACGCGTGCTCATGACGCCGCTCGACGCCGGCACGTTCGTCGAGGACGGCTGCGTGCTGCACGTGAGCCGCGGCCTCGGGACGAGCGGCCAGCGCCTGCGGATCGGCGTGCCGCGAGAGATCACCGTCATCACCCTGCGCACGCCGGCCGACGGCTGATCACGGCTGGTGACGACCGGTACGCGACGCTTCGCGCTCTCGGTCGTCGGGTACGCCGTGCTGTTCGGCGTCCTGTTCGCGCCGTGGATCCGGATCGCCGCCGACGCGATCCCGGCGCAGCCGCACGCCGACGACGCGCGCGTCATCGTGTGGGTGATCGGGTGGGTGGCGCAGGCGCTGCGCACGGGGGCGCACGTCTTCGACGCCCCGATCAACTACCCGGCTCCGGCGCAGCTCACGGGCTCCGAGCACCTCGCGACGAGCCAGATCGTCGCGGCGCCCGTGTACTGGACGACCGGGAACGCCGCGCTGGCGACGAACGTCGCCACGATGGCGTCGTACCTGCTCGCGGCGGTGGTCATGGAACGGCTCGTGACGGCACTCGGCGCCGGCGCGGCCGTCGCGTGGACGGCGGGCGTCGTGTTCGCACTGGGGCCGCTGCGCGCACCCGCGAACGTGCAGACGCTGCAGTATGCGAACGTCTTCCTCGCGCTCGTCGCGCTGGCGCTCGTCCGGCTCCGCGATCAACCGAACGCCCGGCGTGCGATCGCGATAGGCGCCGCCGTGCTGCTGGGTCTCGTGAGCTCGTACTACATGGCGGTGCTCGTGCTCGTCATGGCCGCGGCGTGGATCGTGCTCGACGCGCCCCCGGGTGGGCGAGCGCGATACACGGCGCTCGCGGGGCTCGCGCTCGTCGCCTCCGTGGCGGTCCTCATGGTCGCGTCCCGTCCGTATTTCGCACGCGGCGCGGCGCTCGGCCCGATCCTGGATCAGATGTCGCAGACCGTCCGCGACGATGCCGCGCGCTACCGCGCCGAGCTCGTCGCGTTCGCGCCGTCGCGCTTCGGCGCGATTCCGCTCGCCCTCGCGGCGTTCGGCGTGCTCGGCCTGCTGCGTCCCGGACCGCCGCGCCGTCTCGCCGTGCTGGGAATCGCCTGTGCGCTCGTCGGGATCGTCTTCGCGCTGGGTCCGATGCAGCCGGCGTTCGGAATCGACCTGCCGCTGCCGTTCGCGCTGCTCACGGACTCGCCCCTCCGGTTCTTCCGTATGCCGGAGCGGTTCTTGGTCCTCGCGGGTTTCGGAACGGCGCTCCTGGCGGGCGCCGCCCTCGCCGCGATCCCCGGGCGCGCGGGAGCGGCAATCGCGCTGATCACGGCGGCCGCGGTGCTTGTCGATCGCGCGCCGGCCGTGCAAGCGTGGGCACCCGACCGCGTTATCGATCGCGCCACGCGGGGCGTCTACGCTCGCGTCGGGGCCGTCGCCGATTCGGGCGCGCTGCTCGAGCTGCCGCTCCAGGACCGCTCGTGGGCGCTTCTCGAGGTCGACGCGATGATCGGCGAGACGATCCACCACCGTCCGATCCTCACCGGCTACACGGGCTACCGCGCCGCGCACCGGCCGCTCCTCCTGTCGCTCATCGCGCGCCTGCCCGACGCCGACGCATGGGACGCGATCGTCGACCTCACGCACGTGCGCTGGCTCCTCCTGCGCCCGGCGGCCGCGTGGCGCGACGTCGCGACGCGGACCACCCTGCGCGCGATGGCGGGACAGGTCGTGTTCGACGAGGACGGATGGACGCTCGTGCGCGTCGCCCGAGCGCCGGAACGCGGAGCGTGGTTCGAAGCGCTCGCGTCCGGTCCGCAGCCGGGGCGCACCGTCCTCGGAGCGCCGCTGTCGGCGCTCGATCCGGGGCGGACACGCGCGGCGCTGTCGCTCGTCGAGGCGCCCGCTTCGGTCGAGGCGCGCGGGCTCACGGCGCCCGTCGTGCGCGTCGAGAACACGGGACAGACGCCGTGGCCCGTCGCCGTGCCGGCCGATCAGCCCGAGAGGTTCCGCGTCGCCCTGCTCGCCGAGTGGCGACCGGCGTCGGCTGCCGTCCCGCCGCCGCAATCCGTGCCGCTCCCGTGGGACGTCGCGCCGGCCGACGCGGTTCGCCTGGGCGCGCGCGTCGGGACGCCGTCGGAGCCGGGCGACTACGTCCTCGCGCTGCGCGTCGTGCAGGAGGGGTCGGCAGCTTTCGCGGATTCGCCGGCGCTCGAGATCCCATTCACCGTCGCGCCGCGTTGACACCCCACGGAGCCGTTGGTACCTACCGACTCCACCCGCGAAAGTGGCGGAATTGGCAGACGCGCAGGATTCAGGATCCTGTGGGTAAAACCGTGGGGGTTCAAGTCCCCCCTTTCGCACTTCGGCTTCCGCGGTCACTCATCGTTGTGACCGCCAGGCCAGCTGTGGTGGCGCGCGGCGGCCGCGTCAGAGCCCGGCGCGCGCGGCATCGACGCGCGCACGCAGCTCGGCGGCCAGGGCGCGGAGCGCGTCCCGGCACGCGGCGGGGAGCCGTCGCGACACCTTCGGCCGGCCGAGAGCGGCCGCCGCCTTTCCGAACAGGCGCGACGCTCTGGCGAGCTGCTTCTTCGCCTTCGCCGGGGTCGCGCCGTCGCTCGCATGGGCGCCCTTGCAGGCCTGCATCCACGGGTGGGCGACGCTCCCGGGCGGCGGCGTGACGCCGCAGGCCGGCACCGTATTGCCGGCGCACAGGCACTCGACGGCGGCCAGGTCCGCAAGGTCGTCGCAGCCGCCCGGCAATGTCGTGGTGGTCGTGGTCGAGCTCCCCGGTGCGGACGTGGTGCTCGTGGACGTAGTCCCCGGCTCCGACGTGGAGGTCGTGGAAGAGGTGTCCGCCACCGACGTGCTCGTGGTCGTCGAGGTCGTACCGCACGGCTCGAAGTCGACGCGGCAACCGGTGCAGCGCATGCACGCCGACGCGAGCGCCGGAACCGACACGTCCGCGGCGCAGCTCGCGACGACGTCGCCCGACTGCGCCATCGGGCAGTCGCACTCTTCGCCGCAATCGGCCTGATGGACGCCGTCGCCGCAGTATGCCTCCGCGGCGCAAGTCGGCAGCGTGGTGGGCGGCACGAAGGTAGTCGAGGTCGAGGTGGTCGTCGTGACCGTGATCTCGTCGGCTGGCGGGGCGTGGCCGAAATCGAACCCGCTCTGGCCCACGACGCCGTGGCCATCGGCGTCGGTCACCAGCACGTAGGCGGTGTCGAGACCGCTCGCCGAATTGTCCGACATGTCCGTGCCGACGTTGCTGAGGAAGTAGTCGCCTGCGATCGCGATCGCCCAGAGCGTCACGCCGAACTGCAGGAGGACCGGGTCGCCAGCCGTGAGACCACCGATCACCTTGTCGTTGGAGATCCCACCACACCCCTGCTCGCGGGTTCCGAGGCCGTCGATGAACCGGCTCCCGTCGCCGGTGAAGACGTCCGCCCCCACGGTCTGCGAGATGCCGACATGCCCGAGCCCGTACCCTGGACTCCCGACCACGGGCACCGCGCTGGTGTCCACGCAGTCGAACTGGACGTGCAGGTTGAGCGACGTCGGGCTGCCGACCGGTATTCCCGTCGTGGCCGGGGGCACGACGATCTCGCTGAAGCTCCCGGACACCGACACGCCCGCGTACGCCCGTAGCGGGTTCGGCCCGAGCAGGACGCGCGTAGGGAAGGCGTCGGCAAAGGCCGACACCCAGAGCCGGAGAGCGCCCATCCGGCTGCGCACGAAACCCTGGAAGCCGGCGTGGCTGGCGAACAGCGACGTCAGCCCCGGACCGAAGTGCAGGGCCGTGTCGGTCCCGCCGCGCACCGTGAGCTCCTTGGAGACGTTGGGCACGTCGTGGCGCACTTCGGAGAGGATGTTGCCCGCGGCAGGCGACGCGGGGATGAGGATCGTACCCGTCGTCACGATCGCGATCGCGTCGAACCGCTCCGCCGTCAAGTCGGCCGCGGCGGGGATCGCTGCGACGAGTACGAGCAGGAGGAGCAGCAGCAGGAGACGGCAGGGCAACGGATGTCGCATACGCTCGCCCTCGCGAGGGCGTCAAGCCGCGGCGAGGTCGCAAAGTGCTTCGTCGCGTCGCGTGCTCGGGCGACGTCCGCCCCCGCGTCAGGGTATCGTCGACACTGCGTGGAGCGGGCGTACGATGCCGAGGTTCGCGAAGGGCACCGTGCCCGCGGCGTACGGGTTCCCGATACCGGATATCTGAGTGCGACAACAACCGCCGTGCGGCGTGATCGACGTGCAGCCGTAGCTGCGGTTGGTCCTCTCGATCGAGTTGATCATTCCGGCCGTCGTTGGTGTCATCGGGAAGAACACCGTATCGGCCACGGTCTGCACGACCGGGATCGAGCCGCCACCCCCGACCAGCGGCGTTCCCGTGCAGTCGCCCGATTCATAGCTGACGATTCCGGTGGGATCGCCGCCGGTGTGAGCGCGCGTCTCTCACAGGACGAGCGGCGCGGCGTCGGCGACGCGGGCGAGCACCACGAGCGCGACCACCTGAAGGAATCGCGTCGCCGTCATGGGACCACCGCCCGGAACGGCGGAACGAACCCCAGGGTATCTCGCCTACTCGTCTCGCTGCTGGCGATGCGACATCTGCATCGATACGAGCCGGGCGAGCGTGAGGGCGGGAAAGAGCTGCCCGATCACTCCTTCGAGATTCGCGAGCGAGCGGGCGACGGGGTTGACGGGCGTGATGTCGCCGTACCCGACCGTCGTCAGCGTCGACATGCTGAAGTAGATCAGCCGGGCCGTCAGAGTCTGTGGTGGGAGGCCCGTGGTCGGAAAGCTGAAGGCCACGGGATCGCCCAACGCGACCAGCTTGTACGCTAGCGCCCACGCGTAGGAGAGCAGCAGGTAGGCGGCGACCGCTCCCTGGATGCGGCGCAGGTCGATCGGTCCCGGCGCATACGCCTGGGCGAGGACCACGGCGGTGAGGACGACGCAGAACGCCAGTGACGCGACGGTGTCGGCGCACGCGAGGCAGGCGCTCGGGTGACCGTAGCTCGTCCATCGGATGAGGACGCTGACGACGCCGAGCGTGCCGAGGAGGACGGTGACACCGCGATGCCAGCGGCTCCTGAGCGCGATCGGCGTGGCCGCGACGACGAAGAGCGAGTAGACGACGGGCTGGACTGCGCCCGGCGTCTCCCGGAACTGGATGATGGGAACGAGGATGAAGATGTCGACGACGAGCAGGGCCTCGAGGACGCTGAGGCTCCAGTCGCTCAACCAGAAGCGTGCGACGGACTCGCGGCGAGACGACATTCGGACCGCCGTACATGCGGGCGGCCCCGTCCGGCAACTGCCCGGTCGTTCCCCATCGAGCGGGCACTCTCGATCTCGACATGTGGCCGGACAGATGGGGGCCCACCCGGCACGATGTGGCGCGAAATGGCAAGATCGCGGACGCCGGAGGTGAAACGATCTAAGAGGCCGTCTACGCATGGGTGGTGTCGCGCCTTTGACGCCTGCGAGATCGACGGCCTGCCTACAAGCGAGGGGAGCCACGATGCGTCGACACAACACGGCGGTACTGGTCATAGCGATCGGGATCGCCACTCTCGGCACCGTGGCCGTTGCCCAGCAAATCAACGGGGTTCCGGGCTCGCCGAGCGCCACGATGTCGATCGATGGCAAGCAGCTACCGCCACCCGAGCCCAAGTTCGGCGGTGTGATCAAGGAAAAAGCGTCGGACTCCAAGGCCTGGTGGCCGCCCACCGTCGTTCCGCCGAAGGGCGCACCCAACGTGCTCCTCATCATGACCGACGACTGCGGGTTCGGCGCGCCGAGTACGTTCGGCGGCGTCATCCCGACACCGGCCCTGGACCGCATCGCGAACGCGGGGCTGCGCTACACGCAGTTCCACTCCACCGCGTTGTGCTCGCCGACGCGCGCGGCCCTCATTACCGGACGCAACCATCACGTGGTCGGCTATGGTGTCGTGGGCGAAGCAGCAACCGGATTCCCGGGGTACGACTCCGTCATCCGGAAGGATACCGGCACGATCGGGCGCATCCTCAAGGAGCACGGGTACGCGACCTCGTGGTTCGGCAAGGACCACAACACGCCCTTCTACCAGGCGAGCCAGGCCGGACCGTTCGACCAGTGGCCCATCGGGATGGGCTTCGACTACTTCTACGGGTTCATCGGCGGCGACACGAGCCAGTGGCAGCCGAACCTCTTCCGTAACACGACGGCCATCTATCCCTTCGCTGGCAATCCCGGTTGGAACCTCACCACGGCGATGGCCGACGATGCCATCGCGTACATGAAGCAGCTGAGCGAGGTCGCTCCCGACAAACCCTTCTTCGTCTACTACGTGCCCGGCGGCACGCACGCGCCGCACCACCCGACGCCGGAATGGATCTCCAAGATCAGCGACATGCACCTCTTCGACGGCGGCTGGAACAAGCTCCGCGAGACGATCCTCGAGAACCAGAAGCGGCTCGGCATCATGCCGGCCAACGCCCAGCTGACGGCATGGCCGAAGGACTTGCCGCAGTGGGACTCGCTCAGTTGGGACGAGAAGAAGCTCTTCATCCGGCAGGCCGACGTGTACGGCGCATATCTCGCCTACACCGACCATGAGATCGGGCGGGTCATTCAGGCCGTCGAGGACATGGGCAAGCTCGACGACACGTTGATCATCTTCATCAGCGGCGACAACGGCGCGAGCGCCGAGGGCATGCTCAACGGGACGCCGAACGAGTTCACGACCTTCAACGGCGTGGCCGTCCCCGTCAAGGATCAGTTCCTGTGGTACGAGTTCTGGGGATCGGAGCGGACGTTCCCACACTTTGCGGCGGCTTGGGCATGGGCGCTCGACGCGCCGTTCAAGTGGGTCAAACAGGTCGCCTCGCATCGCGGCGGAACGGCGCAAGGCGTGGCCATGTCGTGGCCCGGCCACATCAAGGACGTGGGCGGCATCCGGCATCAGTTCCACCACATCATCGACATCGTGCCGACCATCCTCGAAGCGACCGGCATCGCCCCGCCCGACTCCATCGACGGCATCGGGCAGCGTCCCATCGAAGGCGTGAGCATGGCGTACACGTGGGACAAGGCGAACGCCGCCGCGCCCACCCGGCACACGACGCAGTACTTCGAGATGCTGGGGAACCGCGCCATCTACCACGACGGCTGGATGGCGCTGACGAGCCCGGTGACCATTCCGTGGGAGCTGAGCACCGCTGCGCCGCCGGACGTGATCACCGGCTACAACTGGGAGCTCTACAACCTGAACGAGGACCCCACCGAGTCCAACGATCTCGCCGCCAAGATGCCGGACAGGCTCAAGGAGATGCAGGACCTCTTCTACGCCGAAGCGAAGAAGTACGACGTCCTGCCGCTCGACAACTCGACGCTCGCGCGCTTTCTCACGCCGCGTCCGAGCGCGACGGCCGGACGAAAGAGCTTCACGTATTCGGGCACCTTGAGCGGCGTGCCGGCCAGCGCCGCCCCCAACATCCTGGACAAGTCCTACACCATCACGGCCGAGGTCGAGATTCCCGATGGCGGCGCGGAAGGCATGATCGTCACGGAGGGCGGGCGCTTCGGCGGCTACGGCCTCTTCCTGAGCAAGGGCGAGCTGGGCATCGGGCGGGGTAAGCCCGTGTTTCTCTACAATCTGCTCGACTTGAAGCGGACGACCTGGGAAGGGCCCGAGCTCAAGGCGGGCAAGCACACCATCGTGTTCGACTTCAAGTTCGATGGTCCCGGCTTCGGCAAGGGCGGCACGGGGGTGCTGTCCGTGGACGGCAAGGAAGTGGCCAGGAACACCATGGACCACACCACGCCCATCACGTTCCCGGAGGACGAAGACTTCGACATCGGAGAGGACACCCGTACGCCGGTCGCCCTCCTCGAGTATCGCTACGATTGCCCGTTCAAGTTCACCGGCACGATCGACAAGCTGACCTTCGAGCTCGGTCCGGCACAGTACACGGAAGAAGATCGCAAGCAGCTTCCGGCCGTCGCCGACCGCGTCGCCCGCGCGAAGGACTAGACGCCGAGGCCGATGACCCTACTGACCATCGCCGCCGCCGTCGAGGCGGCCACCGGCGCGGCACTCCTGGTCGTTCCGCCGGTCGTCGTACGCCTGTTGCTCGGCGCGGAGGCTGCCGGAGTCTCCATTCCGATCTGTCGTGTGACCGGCATCGCCTTGTTCGCCTTGAGCGTGGCGTCCTGGCCGGGCCCGGCCTTGTTGGGCATGTTGACCTACGGCACGCTCATCACGGTGTACCTCTCGTCTCTCGGCATCTCGGGCGAGTGGGTTGGGCCGCTCTTGTGGCCGGCCGTGGTGGCCCACGCCGCCATCACGGTGCTTCTCGCCCGGCTGCAGCTCGCACCGCGCGGTCGACACGAGCCACGCTGAGCGCGTCGCTAGCCGAGAGGCCGCTCGATCATGGGGATCACGCGGGAGTTGCGATTCCAATGGCCCGCCCCGGTTCAACTGGCGGTCACCGCGAGCGCCACGCGCACCGACCTGCTACTCGCCCGCCCCCTGCAGGGCGCCGCGGATGAGCGGCTGGTTCGCGAGCCCCAGCGCCTCGACGATGTCCGGCGCGAGCAGCCCCGCGCGCCGGGCGCTCTTCAAGAGGTGCGGCACCTTCACGCCCGAGGCCGCATCGGCGAGCTCGCGCGCGTTCAATTCACGCTGCTCGCGCAGCATCGCGGGCCCGAGCGTCTCCGCGTCGCGGACGCCGGCCTCCTTCAGGCGGCGCACGACGCGCGAGAGGAAGATGGGACCCGGCTTGTCCAGGAGCGAGCCCAGGATCTGCGCGAGCCAGTGGCGGGCGAAGCCGATGCGCTTCGGCTGCGGCTGACGGCGCAGCCACTCGGCGACGTACAGGACGCCGAAACCCATGTGACGGCTCTCGTCGCGGGTGATGAGCTCGATCACGCGGCGGAGGAGCGGATGCGTCGCGTGGTCGCGCAGGCCTTCGAAGATGCTCATGGCGAAGCCCTCGAGGAAGAACTGCTCGGTCGCGATCAGCTCGAGCGGGTCGTCCTCGGCGAGGAGCGCGTCGAACATCATCTCCGTGCCGCCGTCGATGTCCTCGGGCTCCTCGCCCATGCGATCGAGGAATCGACGGTACGCGAGATGATGGCGTGCCTCGTCCATCGCCTGCGCGGCGGCGTGGTTGCGGTAGTCCTCCTCGCGCAGCACGAGCACGAGCTTCGCACACACGTTCTGGGCCACGCTCTCGCCCACCTGCAGGATGTTCAGCATCCGCCCCAGGGAGCGGCGGGTGGCGTACGTCTGTACGGACTGCGGCAACGACCGGAAGGTCGGTGTCCCTCCGTACGCCGCCCACTCGGGTGCGACGAGGGGATCGTCGGCGCCGACCGCGACGCTCCAGTCGACGTCGTTCTCGATGTCCCAGTCGGCGGAGTGCGCCTTCGCGAAGAGCGCGTTGATGCCGGGATGGCCGGTGTTGTGGAGCCTCACGAGATCGCGCGTCCGCATGGTGACGCGACGCTACCCCGCGCGACGAGCGATCGGAAGGGTGCTTGACGGCGCCCCGACGGGCGTGGTCCGAAGGCGCCGTGCCCGCACCCCTGACACGCGCAGAGCGCGAAGAGTTCCTGGCCGGCCTGCACGTCGGCATCCTCACCGTCGACGAGCCCGGCCGCGGACCGCTGTCCGTCCCCGTGTGGTATCTCTACGAGCCGGGCGGCGAGATCGTCGTCGTGACACGCCCCGAGGCGCGCAAGGCGCAACTCCTGCGCGATGGCGCGCGGGTCGCGTTCTGCGTCCAGTCCGAGGAGATGCCGCCCAGGTACGTGACCATCCAGGGGCGCGTCCGCTCGGCGACGCCCGCCGACGTCGCGCGCGACGTGAAGCCCGTCGTCCGCAAGTACCTCGGAGCCGAAGTCGGCGACGCGTACGTCGACAACACGCGGCCGAACGGGACGAACGAGATCGTGGTCCGCATCCGCCCCGAGCGGTGGTACTCGCGCGACTTCGGCAGGACGGCCTGATGGGGATTCTTTGCCGAGGTTGGTTCGCGCCTTCAGGAAGCCCCCTCGCCCATTTTGTCGCCCCTGCGAGACGGGTCGCGTCCCGGCATGCCTCATCGCGGCACGGCGGTTGCTCCGACGCCGCACGAAAGGGAGGACCTCGATGCGTGGAATCTCGACGACGGCCCTGATCGCTGCACTGCTTCTCGCCGGCACGGTCGCCCGCGCGGAGGACGTTGCGGGCAAGCAGACCTACCTGCGCTACTGCGGCGCGTGTCACGGGCCCGACGGAAGGGGCGACGGGATCGCGGGCACGTTCATGCGCCCGAAGCCGACCGATCTCACGCAGATCGCCAAGAAGAACGGCGGGGAGTTCCCGGTGACGCGCGTGATGGCCGACATCGACGGCCGCAATACGGTGCGCGCGCACGGCGACCCGCAGATGCCGGTCTGGGGCGAGATCTTCCGCGAGGAGGCGGGATCGCCGCAGGGGCCGCAGAACGAGGCACGCTCCAAGGTCGTGGCAATCACCGAGTACGTGCGCTCGATTCAGCAGAAGTAGGGCGACCGCCGGCGTCCCGATCCTCGGAAGGAGCTGGCCGCGCAGGAGCGGGCCTGCCTGGCCGGAAACTTGCTTCGTCGTGGGGTATGACGACGATCCCTCTCCTCTCCGCGACCCAACGATCTGGGCGTCCCACGCCCGAGCAACGGCTCATGGCCGCCGTCCTCGACGACGCGATCCGCATCTATCGCCATCCGGGTGCGGCGAAGCGATTGCCGAGCGTACACGCGGCGGAGGCGTGGATCCGATCGGACGACCATAGTTGGCCCTTCGCGTTCGTGCCCCTCTGCGAGCATCTCGGCTTCGATCCGCACGCGATCCGAGCGACGCTGGAGCGGGAGCGCCTCGACCGGATGCTGGCCGCCTGAGGCGCCGCCCCGGCGCCAGATGCGATGCGGCACCGGCGAGTGCGGGCATTTGCTACCTCGGGTCGCGCTACGTTCTGCGGGACGGGCCCGTCTTCTCGCTGGCACCGTTCGAGACGATTCCGACGCCTTCGGGAACCCGGCCGGCACCTGGGCGTCGACCTGCCACTGACGGCGACGGGCGAACCGGCCGCTATGCCATCTCGGGCATCCCAGGCGCCGGTGTCTTCTTCTCCGGGATTTCGGTGAGCGTCGCCTCCGTCAACAGGAGCACGCTCGCGACCGAGACGGCATTCTCGAGCGCGATACGAACCACCTTCGTCGGGTCGATGATGCCCGCTTCGAAGAGGTCGACGTAGCAGCCGCGGGCGGCGTCGTATCCATGGGCGCCGGTGCCCGCGCGCATGCGCTCGACCACGACGCCACCGTCCGCGCCCGAGTTGGCGGCGATCTGCCGCGTCGGTGCCTCGAGTGCGAGCCGCAGCATGCGCATGCCCGTGCGCTCGTCACCTTCGGCGCCTTGCTCGTCGCGTTCGACCACATCGATCGCGCGCAGCAGCGCCAGGCCGCAGCCGGGCACGATGCCCTCCGCGAGCGCCGCGCGCGTCGCGCTGATGGCGTCCTCGAAGGCTTCCTTCCGGCTCTTGAGCTCGGCCTCGGTCGCCGCGCCCACCCGGATCACGGCGACGCCTCCCGCCAGCTTCGCCAGGCGTTCCTGAAGCTTCTCCTTGTCGTAGTCGCTCGTGCTGCGCCCGATCTCGGCACGAATCTGGTCGGCCCGGCCGGCAATCGCCTTCGCGTCCCCGCGCCCGCCGATGATGGTGGTGTGGTCCTTGGTGACGACGACGCGCGACGCGCGTCCGAGGTCGGCCAGGGTGACGTGCTCGAGCTTCTGGCCGAGCTCCTCGGCGATGAGGCGCCCGCCCGTCAGGATCGCCATGTCGTCGAGCATCGCCTTGCGCCGGTCGCCGAACCCGGGCGCCTTGACGGCGACTGCGGTCAAAGTCCCCCGCAGCTTGTTTACCACCAGCGTCGCGAGGGCCTCGCCCTCGATCTCCTCGGCCACGAGCAACAGGGGGCGGCCGGCCTTCACCACCTGCTCGAGCACGGGCAGCAGATTGTGCATGAGGACGATCTTCTTCTCGTGAAGCAGGATGCACGGCTCTTCGAGGACGCACTCCATGCGCTCGGGATCGGAGACGAAGTACGGCGAGAGATAACCGCGATCGAACTGCATCCCCTGCACGACCTCGAGCGCGGTCTCGGTGCCCTTGGCCTCTTCGACCGTGATCACACCCTCGGGGCCGACCTTGTCGACCGCGTCGGCCACGAGCGCACCCATGCGGGTGTCGTTGTGCGCCGAGATGGTCGCGACCTGCTCGCGCTCGCGGTGGCCGGCGAGCGGGCGGGAGAGATCCTTCAGCGCGCCGGTCACGAGGGCGCAGGCACGATCGAGCCCGCGCTTGAGGTCGATCGCGCTCGCGCCCGCCGCGATGTTGCGTATACCCTCGACGAGGATCGCGTGCGCGAGGATCGTCGCCGTGCTGGTCCCGTCGCCGACCAGCTCGCCGGTCTTGGACGCCGCCTCGCGCAGCATGCGGGCACCCAGATTCTCCTCGGGATCGTCGAGCTCGACCTCCTTCGCGATCGTGACGCCGTCGTTGCAGACGACCGGGCTCCCCCACTTCTTCTCGATGAGCACGCACTTCGACTTCGGGCCGAGGGTGACGCGCACCGCGTCGGCCAGCGCGCTCGCGCCGCGCAGGATCTTCTCGCGCGCGCTCGAGCGGAAGAGGAGCTGCTTCGACGCCACCCGCTAGCCCTGGGCCGAGGGCAGCGCGTCGTGGAGCTGCTCCCTCAGCTCTTCGATGCGGCGCTCGAGGTCGCCGACGCGGCGCTCGAGCCCCGCCATCTGCCGGAGCACCTTCGAAACATCGTCCGTCCCCGCGACGCCGAGCTGCGCGCGAACGCCGCGCTCCAAAGTCGCGATGCGGCGCTCGAACTCACGTTCGGCCCCCTTCAGCCGGGTCGCGATCTCCCGGCGTACCGCGGCCGAATCCGTCGTGAGGTCGGCCCGGGCACGGCGCACGAACTGCCGCACCTGCTTTTCGACCCGGCCGATCGTCTGCTTGCCGTCGCGCTGGATCCTCGTCACCGCCTCGCGGATGCTCGCTCCGGGGCTGCCATTCACGCTCTTCGCCATTGGCCTTCCTCCTGCAGGCCAAGGAAGCACCTCGCATGCCATGGACAAGGCAGCCCCGGGCCGCGAGCCGTCGTGAACGCTTCTCAGGATCGGGAGGCCCCGCGCGTGGTCGCCTCAGATCCAAGATTCCTTCATGCCCAGCTCGTAGGCGATCGCCGTCACCACGACGCTGCCGCCGCCGACGATCGGGAGGCAGAGCAGGAAGGCCCCGAGCGGCGGGGCGTAGACGGGGGCCGCGAAGAGCCAGGCGCCGACCATGAAGTCGAGCTGGTCGAAGCCGAGCCACGGCTCGCCCGGCGCGATCGCGATGCGGCGCTTGAAGAACGATTTGACCGCGTCACCGACGCCCGTTCCGAGGCCGAGGGCGGCGCCGAGCCAGCCGGGCAACGTGTCGTAGCCGACCGGAGCCAGCCCGCGCAGAATGCCCGCGTCGGACAGCAGCTGCTGTCCGAGGAAGACGAGCGCGCCGACCACCGTTCCCGCGACGACCCCCCGCCACGTCTTGTGCGCCCCGAGAAGCCGCTGGCCGGCGAACATGCGGCCGCCGTCGAGCGGCCGATCGAGCCAGGCGAGGTGTCCGCGCACGAAGACCGGCGCCATGTTCGCGAGGTAGGCGGGCACGAAGAACCACAGCGTCTGTACGAGCGTGGCATCCATGGTTCCACCGCCGAAGAGAGCAACCGGCATGCCGCGCCACCGCCCCACCCAAGGGAAGGTCTTCCCAAATCTGATACGGGCCGCCCCACGGTCCGCACGAAGGGACGGAACGTCCCTTGCACCCGGCGCTTCTCGACGATGCAGGAGGACCGCGCCCGGATCCACAAGCCAGCACGCTTCCGTGTCCCGCCGAACCTCACCGACTACGACGCGGCGTGTGCGGCGTTTCGTTGGGAGGAGGCGCGAGCGGAGCTCGAAGGCCTGCCCGACGGCGGCCTCAACATCGCGCACGAGGCGGTCTTCCGGCACGTCGCCGCGGGGCGCGGCGACCGGATCGCGCTCCGCTGGCTCGGGCGCGGCGGCGGGCGTCGCGAAGTCACTTACGCGGAGCTCGCCGATCTCACGGGTCGGTTCGCAGCGGTGCTCGACGACCTCGGCGTCCGCGGCGGCGATCGCGTCTATGCGCTGCTCGGCCGCGTGCCCGAGCTGTTCGCGGTGGCGCTCGGCACGCTCGCCCACGGCGCCGTCTTCTGCCCGCTCTTCTCGGCGTTCGGCCCCGAGCCGATCCGTGCCCGGCTCGCGCTCGGCGGCGCGCGCGTGCTGGTCACGACCGAGGCGATCCATCGGCGCAAGGTCGAAGCGCTGCGATCGGCGCTCCCCGAGCTCGAGCACGTCCTGCTGGCCGGTGAGCTCGGCGCCGTGACGACGGTGCCCGGCACGCGCGATCTCGCCACCCTGCTGCGCGCCGCGACGCCCCGTCGCGCCGTCGCCCCTACGCGCCCCGAGACGCCGGCGCTCCTGCACTTCACCAGCGGAACGACCGGCCGGCCGAAGGGTGCGCTGCACGTCCACGAGGCGGTGGTCGCGCATCACGCGACGGGGCGCCTCGCCTTGGATCTGCATCCCGACGACGTCTACTGGTGCACGGCGGACCCCGGCTGGGTCACGGGCACCTCCTACGGGATCGTGGCACCGCTCGCCCTCGGCACCACCTGCGTGGTGGACGAAGCGGAGTTCGACGTCGGCCGCTGGTACGACACGCTCGCCCGCGAGCGCATCACGGTCTGGTACACCGCGCCCACCGCGATCCGACTGCTCATGAAGGCCGGAGCCGCCGAGGCGCGCGCGCGCGATCTCTCGGCGCTGCGCTTCCTCGCGAGCGTCGGCGAGCCGCTCAACGCCGAGGCCGTGATCTGGAGCCACGAGACCTTCGGGATCCCGTTCCACGACAACTGGTGGCAGACCGAGACGGGCGGCATCATGATCGCGAACTTCGCCGCCATGGAGGTGCGCCCCGGCTCGATGGGGCGCCCGCTGCCCGGCGTCACCGCCGCGATCGTGCGCCGCGAGGCCGGCGGCGGCGCCGCCGTCGTGCACGAGCCCGACGTGCAGGGCGAGCTCGCGCTCGCGCCCGGATGGCCGTCGATGTTCCGCGGCTACTGGCACGAGGACGAGCGCTATCGAAAGTGCTTCGCCGGCGGCTGGTACCTCACCGGCGATCTCGCGCGCCGCGACGCCGACGGCTACTTCTGGTTCGTCGGACGCGGCGATGACGTCATCAAGACGTCGGGACACCTCATCGGGCCGTTCGAGGTGGAGAGTGTGCTGATGGAGCATCCGGCGGTCGCCGAAGCGGGCGTGATCGGCAAGCCCGATCCGGTCGCGATGGAGATCGTGAAGGCCTTCGTCACCCTGAAGCCCGGCGTCGATCCGACCGACGCCCTCGCGCGCGAGATCGTCGCTCATGCGCGCAAGCGGCTGGGCGCCGTCGTCGCCCCGAAGGAGCTCGAGTTCCGCTCGACGCTGCCGCGCACGCGCAGCGGCAAGATCATGCGCCGCCTCCTGCGGGCGCGGGAGCTCGGTCTTCCGGAGGGCGACACGTCGATGCTGGAGGACCCGGTGTGACCGACGATCGTGCCGCGCTGCGCGAGATGCTGCGCATCCGACGCTTCGAGGAGAAGGCCGCGGAGCTCTACACGCAGGGCAAGATCCGCGGCTTCCTGCACCTGTGCATCGGCGAGGAGGCCGTCTCGGTCGGCACCCTCGCCGCGCTGTCGGCCAGCGACAACGTGGTGTCGACCTATCGCGAGCACGGCCACGCCCTCGCACGCGGCGTCCCCATGGCCGCGCTGATGGCGGAGCTCTTCGGCAAGGTGACCGGGTGCTGCCGCGGGCGCGGCGGCTCGATGCATTTCTTCGACGTCGCGCGCCGCTTCTACGGCGGGAACGCGATCGTGGGCGGGGGCCTCCCGCTCG